>OJDH01000043.1_pt1 | contig 109309 bp, 88 predicted proteins | sample 1592761 | NCBI WGS metagenome assembly OJDH01 (sample SAMN05416855, study PRJEB24817) | seawater metagenome | isolation source: Sea water | place: Canada:Atlantic | collected 2013-11 | reverse complement strand
AGTGAAAGCCGCGTCGGGAACGCGTTTTCACGACCAGTGTTAGTCGAGAAGCGCAGGGATAAGTGACTTGCTGGAGGGCGGCCTTTACAAAGTACATCCTGTACTTTGCCCTTCGGGTCATCCTTTGGATGTTCAAAATGGTTCCCGACCATTTTGTCTTGGTGACTTCTTTTGGCTGTTGAAAAGAAGTCACTGGCTCGTAGGGACGAGAGTCATACTCGTCATGCGACCGCCATGGATGGCGGAAGGTAGAGTAACGCAGGAGCAGTTACCGAGATGACGATAAGCGAAGCGCATGCTTTGCTTTGCTTTGCTTTGTTCACCGACTCAAGTTACCCCGAGCATCGAAGACTAACACTGGATTAATGACATGGATGTCATTCAAGTGAAAGCCGCGTCGGGAACGCGTTTTCACGACCAGTGTTAGTCGAGACGCACAGGGATAAGTGACTTGCTGGAGGCGGCTTCTTTCTGGTTACTCTTTCTTAGCTGTTGAAGAAAGAGTTACTGGTGCGGCAGGGATGCCGTATCAAAAACGCAATGGATTGCGGTAAGCGAAGCGCATAAGTAAGCGAAGCGATTGCTTAGCACACGCAGTGTGTAAACAGCGAAGCTGTGGTGTGTGGCCGAAGGCCATAAATAAGCGTTGCGCATAGGTGTGCACCGCACATTATCAGCAAAACAACAGGTATAATTGTTCATTCATAATAAAAATAGATGCGTCACCTGCAAGTTGTAACCACCCAGTAACCGCATTGTTACTGACTTGTAAACGCATTTACATTTTGCGTGTGCCCAGTGAGCACTCTCACGCCCATTTGTGATGCTTGAGTGGATAATATTTAGTCGGCATACTCGATTTTCCTATCAGCCAATACTCTTTTGAGAATGTTCTATGAATGCGGAAACACGCAGTTATCGACGCTATGTCCTGTTTATTCTTACCTTGGTTTATATCTTCAATTTTGTTGATCGCCAAATTTTGGTCATCCTGCAAGAACCGATTAAAGCGGAGCTGGGGTTATCTGATACCCAGCTAGGTTTATTAACTGGTTTTGCTTTTGCTTTGTTCTATGTGGTGGTGGGTATCCCTATCGCTCGATGGGCAGATGTGGGCAATCGGCGCAATATTGTCAGCTTAGCCTTAGTCATATGGAGCGGCATGACCGCTGTGTCAGGCTTGGCGCAAAACTACACCCAATTGCTACTGGCTAGAATTGGTGTGGGTATCGGCGAAGCTGGCGCGAGCCCTCCTTCCCATTCTATGATTTCAGATTACTACGCCCCTGAAGAGCGCGGTGCGGCCATGTCTATTTACAGCATGGGCTTGTATCTGGGTATTTTGGTTGGCTTGCTGCTAGGCGGCTGGTTGGCCGACAAAATTGGTTGGCGGATGGCGTTTTTCGCTGTGGGTTTACCCGGTATTTTGATGGCTGTGGTAGTGCGCTTAACTTTGAAAGAGCCGCCTAGAGGTGGCTCAGGTATGGTGTCTGACCCGAACGAAGGCGAGAAATACACTTTCAAGCAAACATTGAGTTTCTTGTGGAAGTCTAAGCCGTTTCGCAAAGCAGCCTTTGCTGCCGGTTTTTGTGCCTTTACCGGTTACTCCACCTTAACCTTTATCCCGTCGTTCTTAATTCGTAGCCATGGTATGAGCATCTCAGAAGTGGGCGTTTCTCTTGGCCTTATCATTGGTTTCTCTGGTGTCATTGGCGCTCTCAGCGGCGGCTTTCTGGCTGACAAATTCGGTAAGATGAATTTGCGTTGGTACATGTGGGTGCCTGCCATTGGCGTGCTGCTTTCTGTGCCCTTTAGTTTGCTGGCATTGAGCTTAGATTCGTTGACCTTGGTGTTGGTGTGCATCTTTATCAGCAATGTATTTGGCTCTTGTTACCTTGGACCAACGATTGCGATCTCCCATCATTTGGTTAAACCGTCGATGCGTGCGACAACCTCGGCGATTTTGTTCTTTATTCTTAACATTGTCGGTTTGGGTTGTGGCCCTGTTGCCACCGGTGTGGTCAGTGATTATTTCGCCCCTGAATACGGTAGTGAATCACTGCGTTATGCTTTGATATTCTCTAGCTTGGTGATTTTGCTGGCGGTAGTGCAATACATTCGCAGCGGCTCAGCGTTATCAGCCATTGAGGAGTCAAAACAATCGCCGAAGGAACCCGCTTCTGCATAGCGCCTGCGGCGAATAAAGAGCGCCTGCTGCGAATAAAGAGCACCGCGGCGATAAGCCCTAAGCTCGTGGGTATATCAAGTGCTAGCGCAAAAGGTGCGCTAGCCAAGCGCATTGGCCTTTCGGTAAGGCCCTTGGTAATCAAATAATCGTTCGGTGATTTGCCAGTGGTGTTTTTGCTTTTTGGCTATCACGAAGTCAGGCGTTGGCAGATAGGGCAAAAACGGTTGTAACTCTTCAATGGATTCGAAATGAATCGACTGGGTACCGCTAGCTAATCTTCGTGCGAATAAATCGTTAAAGCGTTGTCGCGCTTTTTTATAATTGAAGCGAAAGGTTTCTGATAATGTCAGGCCATCTTCATCGTGATAGGTGATTTTTATACTCTTTTCTGCTGAGTTGATCACAGGGGTAATGGCAGCGCAGCGCAGTACTTTATTATTATTTAAATTTAACGCTTTTCTTAATATGTCGTCAGGGTCGATGAGCTTCTCATTGCAGTGCTGGCATTGTCTGGCAGCAATGTCGTTTTCTTGATTGCAATAGGGGCAGTGTTTAAAGCGAAAACGATAGCTGCATTGGGTTTCACCATCTGGGGTGTCGACCAAGCCTTGGCAGCGGCGGCCAAAATGCTCAAGTATATGGCCTTGTGCGTCTTTTCGCCCCCAAAATGCATTAGCAAAACCACATTGAGGGCAATGTACTTGTACGGCAACGGAATCTGGCGTGGGCTTTTTTTCGCCAATTTCAGGTTGAAAAATATCGTAACCATTATTGGTGTAATCCAATACTAAGCAGTCTTTTTTGCCAGGGCTGAGGCGTAAGCCGCGCCCGACAATTTGTTGAAATAAACTGATAGATTGGGTGGGGCGTAAAATGGCAATCACGTCTACGTGGGGCGCATCAAAGCCCGTGGTTAGTACCGATACATTCACTAAATACTTAATTTTCTTGGCTTTAAAGGCGGCGATGAGGCTGTCACGTTGTTTTGTTTTTGTGGTACCGGTAATTAAGGCTGTTTGCTGTGCGGGTAAATAAGCGCAGATCTCTTTTGCGTGGTCGACAGTGGCGGCAAAAATCATGACGCCTTGGCGGTCTTGACTAAGCTGCAGTATTTGTTCGGTCACAGCCTTAGTCACTCTTGGGTGTTTGTGAATAAGTTCATTTAAGGCGATATCATCGGTGTTTTGCTCACCGTCTAAGCTTTCTGTTAGCAAACTAAAGTCATAATGAGCAACAGCCGCATCATAATGTATGGGCGGTGTTAAATATTGATTTTTGACCATGTACTGCAAAGGGAGCTCAAAAATACATTTTTTAAAAAAAGTTTGGCCCGAGGGCCGTGTATAACCATGATAATGATGCTGATAAATCCAGCCACTGCCTAACCGGTAAGGGGTAGCAGTTAACCCAAGTATTTTTACTTTTGGATTCAAGCTGCGAAAATGTGCCAAGGTTTTATTGTATTGAGCGCTGTCCTCTAGCCCTACGCGGTGACATTCATCAATAATAATTAGACTGGCAGGGGTATTAAAAGCCTCTAGGTTTCCAGACAGTGACTGAATACTGGCGAAGGTGGTTTTTAGGTTGCTGTCTTTTTGGCCTAAGCCCGCGGAAAATAGCCCCGCTGCTGAGCCAGTAGCCAGAAACTTAGCGTGATTTTGCTCCACTAACTCTTTGACATGTGCAAGGCAGATAACACGGCCTTTTGCCAGTCGACTCAACTCGGCGATGACCAAGCTTTTACCAGCGCCTGTGGGCAACACAATCACAGCTGGGTCATCGCTTTGCCGAAAATGCGCTAGAGCGGCGTCAACCGTTTGCGTTTGGTAATCTCGTAGTATGAATGCTTGGCTCATTGAATTTAGTCTGGTTACCGATAGATCCTATCAACAATAAAGAAGGTGATGTGCATGGTTTATCTTTTGTAATTATCAGTGGCTTAAGCAGCCAGACGCCATCCAGCGACATACCGGCGGAGTCGCCATATCAGCTAAGCAGTTTTCGATTTCACACAGCACTGCGCCTCGTGTCCAGCTCACATCATTTTTAGTGGTTTGAGCCGGGGAAATATTTAGGGTCTGTAAATATTTATCTAAATAAATAGGAACAAAGCATGAGGTTTGCGTGTGATAGCACCCATGACCCTCATTGAAACAACATTCTTTAATGTCTGTTTCTTTTTTATAGTTAAATGCGCCGGTTAACGTCCATTTAGGAATGTTTTTCTGGGGTGTGGGTAAGGTATTTGTTGTCCCTTTTGTCCCTTTCCTCCCTTTTTCTTCGGCCAATGAGTAATTATATGGGTCTTTTATCTCTGAGCTATTACCTTGAATAGTGAGTAGAATATCATCGGCACAATCGGCAACACGCCAATCTTTTTGCCTCCCCCCTATTCCATAAGCACACGTTTTTGGCACCGGATAAATAACTGGAAAGGTCAACGTTTTCGGCGCTGCATCTTGCCCTAAACCCAGGTAAGAATAACTGTAAATCTGTAGTGATTTGCCATTTAACCTCACCTTCTTGACCGCATCATTGGCAGGTGAGCACTCTGGGCAGGCAAACGTCACTTGTGAGGATACGCCGCCCATTTCAACAATCCCAAAATCGCTTGTACTATGTGTATCTCGCACACTTAACCAAGCATACAAGCCCTCTTCAAATCCGGTGATTGTTTTCGTTTCAATTAACACCTTAAGGCCAACTTTTTCGGCTAACGTTGACTTTAGGGCACGCCACATGGCTAGGCTAGCCTCGGGATTGGTTTGCTGCGCAATACGCATACCGGCCGTGGCATATATTTTTGCTGATACCATATTGCATTGATTAACCCAGTCGAACCCTATCCACTTGGGGTATCCGTTATCTAGGGCTCCGTCACGTCTAATTAAATCTAATGTGCTGATCACGTCATTAACCGTGTTATCGATATCCGTCATTTGGCTAGGGTTATTAACGTATAAAGGCGTGGCAAGCGCCTCGATTTTTGGGCCACTATGGGCGATTAGCCTTGTACCAGATTGTTCATATATAAATAAACGAGTACCGCTACTTCCAGCATCATAAATGATGTGGCACATATTTTTTGGGGTGGCCATTGGCGTATTGACACTGAAACAGCTACTCAAAACCAAAATACTTAGAACGAACAGCGCTATCTTGAATTTAACGTGGTGCAAAAAATAATCCTCTTACCCATAAGGTTTTTTATAAAGTGTCAGTAGCGCTTAACTACATACGGTATTGGCTTTGTTGCTGCTTCGCATTATTGCGCGGCATCGTAAAATAGAGGAATGTGACAGGTTGTTGAAAAGTAATCCAGATAAACGCTTATTTTTGCCGGTATTGTCAGCCCTTTGATTAAGGTGATGCCCCGTAATCGGCCGAATAAGGTTATGTCATCAATAGAGAGTTGCTCATTCACACGAGTTTCACTGTGTAATATTGTCGCGAGCCTCTCCAACTGGATTTCCAGCGCTTTTATGAGTTGCTCACTATTGGCCAATGCATCGGTAAAAGAGCCAAGTTCTTTGGTTTTTTTGTGAGTGAAATAATCAATCGCATTTTGAGTTTGAAACTCCTTTACCGGCGAGGTGATCCACCGTGGGTAGAGTAGTTGCTTCATTAATAAGTTAACGTCCTTAAACCAAGCCGATAAATCAGCTCGATTCGCTGAGGGTGAAAATATCGGATTATTGTCAAGTTGGTCAATATAGCTGACTATATCCATGCTTTCGGGCATAAAGCTACCATCAGGCTTTTTCAAAATGGGGCATGCTTTTACGCCTATCATTGATATAGGCGTTGCTTCATCGTCGTTAGGTAACACTGTTAGTTCAACAGGTATGTTTTTCATAGCAAAAGGCATACGCGCCATAACACAGTATGGGCAGTGATCATAAATATATAAGTGCATGGTCGACATAATAAAAGCTATCCCTTAAGTCTAAATGAGGTGACATTATTTTTTTCCCCCCAGCATAAGGCAAAACGATGAGAATCGATAATATGAACGAAATTTTTGCTGAGCAAGTCTAAAATAAAACCCTTATTTGTATGTTCAAGAGTCAATTAGGTGTGATTTTTGTAAGCCTACTGTCAGCCAGGGCTTTTTTGTGATAGAAAAATAGCGGGTGATACATCTTAGTGTCACCTTTTGGGTGTACTGCGCATTTTGAAACGTTTCAAAAGTGATTCTCGCCTCTTTAATTTCACTATCATTTGTTTATCAAATTTTAACTATCGGGAACAATCAATGAAGTTTCATTTACTCGCCTTCGGGGTGTTATCCGTCAGCCTTTGGGGCTGTAGTTCAGCGGAGAACCAAACAGAATTAAAAGCAACACTACCCAAACAGCAAGCTATGGTTGTCACTGCCAACCCACATGCTACTGCCGCAGGGTTAGAAATATTGCGCGCAGGTGGTTCAGCGGTCGACGCGGCTATCGCCATTGAATCGGTATTAAGTCTTGTAGAGCCCCAGAGTTCAGGGTTAGCTGGTGGTGCGTTTATGGTGCATTACGACAACGAGACTAAATCACTGGCGGTTTATGATGGCCGTGAAAGTGCACCCAGTGGTGCCAAGCCCGATATGTTCATGCTAGAAAATGGCGATTCAATGTCGTATATCGATGCAAAAACCAGTGGCTTATCCACCGGCGTACCCGGCATAGTTTCTATGTTGTCTATGGCCCACAAAGATCAAGGTACGCTAGAATGGAGTAGCTTGTTTAGCTATGCCAGTAAACTGGCTACCGATGGCTTTGAAATATCCCCTCGTTTACACGGCATGTTAGAACGTTTTGGTAAATATATCCCTAGCACCCGTGACGAGGGCCCGTTAGATGCGCATAATTACTTTTTTGATGAGGCAGGCCAACCTCATCCAACGGGTTACATTTTAAAGAACCCTGAGTACGCGAAAACACTACAGATAATTGCTAACGACCCAAGCGAGTTTTACCACGGCGATATTGCTAAAAAGATTGCTGCCATGGTGCAGCAGCAGCCTAGAGCGGGCTCGTTAACGGCTGAAGACATCGCAGCTTATCAGGCTGTTAAGCGCACTGCACTGTGTCAGGACTACCGAGATACGCAAATTTGTGGCGCACCACCACCTTCTTCATGGCTGGCTGTAGGCATGATCATGGGGATTTTAGAAAATGGTCCTCGCCCGAGTGCTGCTGGCCCTGATGATCCCAACAACTGGGCTGTTTTGGCGCAAGCGCAACAGTTGGCTTACGCCGACAGAGACCAATTTATTGCCGACCCTAACTTTATTGATATGCCCATTACCGGCATGTTGAATAAAGAGTACCTTGCCAAGCGCGCCACGCTTATCTCAGATAAAGCGACACCTGAAACCTATGCCGTTGGCGACCCTTGGGCTTATAACGGTACGCAAAGTAGCGAAACGGCAGGTATTGACGCGACCCGGGATGTGCACGGCACGACCCACTTTGTAATTGTCGACACAAAAGGCGATGTGGTGTCTATGACTGCCACCGTTGAAAGTATTTTCGGTACCACACGCATGGTAGGCGGAATGTTCTTAAACAACCAGCTAACTGATTTCTCGTTTCAGCACCATGACAAAAATGGCAACGCTATCGTCAATGCAGTAGCGGCAAATAAACGCCCGCGCTCATCTATGTCACCTTCCATTGTGTTAGACAAAGACGGCGAGTTTTTATTGGCAACCGGCTCTCCTGGTGGCAATAATATTATCGCTTACACAGTAAAAACTTTGGTTGGCGTGTTCGAATGGGATTTAAACCCGCAAGCGGCGGTTGACTTACCGAACATGGTTGCCAGAGGCAAAACCGTCCGTTTGGAAAAAGACGTTGCACCTGAATCACTTATATCAGCCATGAGAGATATGGGTTTTGATGTTGATGCTTCAAAAGGTGAAAACTCAGGTTTAAGCGTAATTATGCGCCAGCCTGATGGCAGCCTTGAAGGTGCAGCAGACAAACGCCGAGAAGGCGTCATCGGCACGCTTTAAAACGAGTAAGCAAAACTTTCACACAAAAAACGGCGGCCAACTTGAGCCGCCGTTTTTATTTGTGCGTTCATATGGCTCAATGCCAGCCTTAGATAAGCTTATAGCGAAACGACTCGCTGAATTTATCTAACAAAGACAGTTGCATAGATAAGATCTAGTGCTTACTCTTTGTTGCATACACGCTCTGATCTAATCTGTTAGTCACAGCGCAAAGTGCGTGAATAGAAAAGTCGGTATGCTGCGCGTTTTTTGATCGCTTTTAATCTAAGCGCATAAAAACGAGATTGGAGATTGAAGGAACTCGTATTCAGGAATGAGCCTCGAAATAATTTATGCACACATCATCAATATTAAGCATTATTTTTCTATTACTCTTTTCATTCTGTTCGAGTAAATGCGCCTTAGCACAAGGCGCCTCTGACGAAAGTGAAGCACAATTATTAGCTAAAATTGATGTGCTTAAAACTGAAAATGCCAACTCCCCTATTGATAAGCTCAACAAGCTACTACCTATTATTGAAAGCTGCGAGCAGAAAAGCTGGTTAGTGGCGTGCCTATATGCCTATACGTTAAAAGCGGAAGTTCTACTAGCTTCCTCTAAGATCAATGAAGCAGAAGCCTTGCTTCCTCGGTTAATGACCTCAGCCAATGCACTTAATGAGCCGATTATATTAATACGCTTAGAATTGGTTGACTTAAATATTCGTGATTCTAAAGGACTGTTTGCCGGCATCACCGAGCAACATACCCGATTATTGGTGAAAGCCAATAACATTGAGTCGCCTAGATTAGCAGGAGAGATTTATCATGACGTGGGTGACAGTCAGTATCAATTTTTAGACTACACAGGTGCGCTAGTATCCCTCAATAAAGCCTATGAATCGTACCAACTGGCGAATGATTTATCTGCAGTCGGCTCAGTGCTGAATACCCTAGCCAATCTTAATAACACGCTAGAAAATACCGATATTGCTCTTGATTATTTGCGCAAAGCCCTCGCAGTTTCCTATCAATTAAAGAATAAATTCGCTACATCCATCGTCCTTTACAATATGAGCGTTTCCTATTCACTCAGTGAGAATTTGGAAGAAGCTAGAAATTACATGCAGCAAGCCATGCAAATGAGCGCGGAGTTAGACGATGAAGTTGGCGTCGCTTGGGCGAAAAAGGAATTGGCTCGATACGATATTGACAGCCAAAATTGGCATACCGCTCTGGCGAGGTTTAATGAAATAGAGCCTATCTTAATGCAAAGTGGCTCTGCATTATCTTTATTCGAGACACGCATAGGCCAAGCGCAAGCGTATTTAGGACTAAATGAGTTGGATCTCGCAGCTAAAAAATCTGAGCAAAGCCACCTACTACTGGAAAACTTAAAAGACCCTACGTACACGATAAAGCTAGGCAAGCTTGATGCTGATATTGCCTACGCGAACAAGAACTTTCAGCGCGCTTTCGATATTCTGGCTCAGAACTACGCATTCGCGGATAAAGTACGTGTAGAGGAAAAACAAAAAGAGATTGAAAAGCAGCTCATCCGCTTTAACAGCGCATTAAAAGAAAAGGAAAACCAAGCGCTTATCACCGAAAATAAGCTCAAGAACCTACAAATTGAACAGCAAGAGGCTCAGCAGGCCGCGCAGCAAAGAATTTGGTGGCTAGTGATTGGGTTTAGCGCGCTTATATTAGTTTTCATCGGTTTTATGCTGTTTATCCAGATTAAAAACCGCAATCACTTCAAAGCCATGGCGTTGAATGATCATTTAACCAAGGCTCCGAACCGCCGGGCAATATTAGACTACGCGGAAATACGTTTTCAGGAATCATCTCGCACCCAACAACCATTGATGGTTGGCATCATTGACATCGATAATTTTAAGAAGCTGAACGACACCCATGGCCACGATGTGGGCGATGATGTGCTTGTCGCATTTGCCACGGCATGCAAGAACGTCATTCGTCAATACGATAGATTTGGGCGCTACGGCGGAGAAGAATGGTTATTCGTATTTGCTAACACCACGACACAAGACATCTCGGTGATTTTTGTGCGGATCCGTAATGAATTTAATAAAATTATACAACAGCGGCACCAAAATTTTAATTACGTCACTTTCTCTATGGGGGTGGCGTCCTCTATGGGGGTGGCGTCATATTCCAAAGATGTTGATCATACTTTGCAACAGCTCATCAACCGCGCTGACAAGCTATTGTATCAAGCAAAGGCTCAGGGCAAGGATCAAGTGTGCTTCTAAGGCACCTGCTCAATCACCTATAAAAGGTCATTGAGTTCGCTCAGGGAGTAAAGAAGAAATATTACGCTCAAATAATCTTAATGCTGATTTGGTTGTCTATATGAGAGCTAGCCTACTCATCATTTTAGATGGTAGCCAGCTCACATAAGGAATAAAAAAGGAGTCACCGAAAAGCGGCAGAGGAATATTGCCTTAGGTGAGTTGAGTGACTCCTAAAAAACTGTTTTAAGCCAGATTAACCAGACTAACGATGCGCATTATAAGTGGCACCGATGCAGGTTTAGAGCCTGTCATGCCCACTGCAGCACCCGCGGCAAATGCCCCTACAGGTGTTAATGGTAATCTACAAAATTCTTTGGTCGCACTAGCAACCTGTTCTTTTCGCGCTAAAATCATCTGCTGATTTTCATACGCATTTGATGTTGCTCTTTCAACATCGGTTAACCTTCGACCCAATAAGAGTCGGCTGATAGAGTGGCCAAAATTACTGTCAGTTGACATCACTTGCCTCCTTGAGCGCCCCTACCCAGGTCGCGATTAATGCTGAAAATGTTGCTCGGTATTCAGTTTGTTAGCCGCTTTGCTATCATCTGGTTTGTCTTTCATGGCCTCGCTGCTTGAGAGTGTCAGTGCGTCCCATGCTCTGGATAAACTTACGTGCTTAAGCAATGCTTTAATAGTTATGACTATCCCCAAAGCGACTGCAGCATTCAGTAAAATGACTCCGCTGCCTACCCACACCCAATGCACATTAAGCTGAATAAGCCCTAGTGCTAACATAGCGTTGAGGGTAATCCATAAGGTTGCACTCACCGCTGTTAATAGCAGCACCCCAATAAGCACCAGTACCATGGCTCGGGCAGAGAGCTTACACTCTCGCCCGGCTAAGGTTTTGGCTAGCGAAAGCTGCCGTTGATAACGTTTGCCTGCATCCGTAGCGGCCCCGATGATTTCCTTTATAAGTTCGACATGCTGTTGGCTATCTTCTTCAGCACTGCGAGGCTTATCCGGGTTAGGCATGTCCATTATCTTAACGCTTACGCAACAGCGAAGTGATTAACATGCCAGCCGTGAACGCAATACCTACGGTAGCAATGGGGTTTTCAGTAGCGAACTTACGCACTTGTGAACCGTTCCACTGTTTGACCATTTTCTCTTGCGCTTCGCCTAGAGATTCAGCAGAGCGCTGGGCAGTGTCGCGCACTGAGCGTTCCGCTTGAGAGGCTTTATCTGCCACTGCATCTACTGAGTCGTGCAATGCTTCTTGGGCTTTTTTCGAAACTGGCGAATCCGTTTTTGAGTTGGTATTCGCATTAGTTGTTTTTGCATTTTCCATGATTTTCCCCTTACGTTGTTAGGTCGTTTAACCAAGTGGCTAAGTTCACACCTTTGGGTTCAGGTTAGCGTTCAACGCTTTGCCTAAAGCCAATGAGAAGGTTCTCGCAAATGCATAGGTGTTTATTTGCATCCTTGCTTAAGTAAAAGCAATGGCTGTGCCAGCGCGGCCAAGAAAGATAAAAGCCTTCTACGGCAATGAGTTACAAGCAATCATGAATTTACAGAGCAGCTAAGCCTTTCAGAGCAATGGGAATTTATTGCATCGGTTGTGCAATTCTTACGAGCTGAAACAAAAGAGAGTATTATTTACCTAAAAATAGCTCACGTTGACGCAAAAATGCAGGTTTTTACAGACACTCAGCTAACAGCCCAAGCCTTTGGTACAAAAAACACCCAGCGAGAGTGTAATTACTGAGGGGGTTTTTGCTTTTTAAATCCGTTTTCGTTCTTAGATTGGCTACCACCTGTGAGCGCAATACGCATAGCAGTTTCTACGTCTATATCCAGTGAGGTGACTTTGGCTTTGTCTATATACAAGGTATAGCCACCTATTTGATAACTAAGAGGAATGTAAACGCCGATTTTTTGCGCATCGTTAAATAACGTTTTTCCACCTTCGGCATTCGTCACAAAGCCAATTAAATCAATACTGTCGCTAATTTGAACCGATACTACGCTTTGCACCTTTTGTTGCTTGCCCACATTGATCAGATTTACGGCATCTTGAATGGCGCCATAAAAGGTTTTCACCAATGGAATACGTTCAAAAACGCGCTCGCCCCAATGCAGTAGTACTTTGACCACATAAGCGTTGACCAATAACCCCGCGAAAAACAACAAAACAATGCCTGTGACTAACCCCATGCCCGGGAAGTACCATTGAGCAGGTATGATCGGTGTTAACGCCAATTCCACAGTTGTTACCAGCCAATACAATGCATAGACAGTCAACGTAATAGGCACCACAGCTAGCAAGCCTTGGACGACCAGTAGCATAATTTTTTTGAGCATAAGTGGGTCTCGAGAAGATAATGAAACAGCCTAGGATAATATAGAAGCTGCGTGCGTTATTTGAATTACTTAAATTTTATCACGTTTTCAAAGCGGATAGAGGGTCAACCACCATTTACGTTTCGAGGTAATAATAGCAATCCGCATTAATAAGTGCCCCCTTAGAATGCGTCCAGCGGTTATTGGTTAAGGCGCCACTATGTAGGAATGGTTGTTCCATTTAAAATAGTGACAACTCAGAGAAAAAGCCGCTGTCATTCCCTCGCGGTTTATCTGCTCAAGGCTGTTTTTAAGCTCAGGGCTGCTTTTGAGCTTAGGACTATTTCTAGGCTTAGGGCTGCTTTTGAGCTTAGGGCTATTGCACGAATTTTTTGATGATGCCTGCCATGCGGTCTTTGACATCCATCAAGGTCAGGTTATCTTCGTCACACGATTGGGCATGCTCACCGTTGAGTTTCGCTATTTGGCTTAGCTCACTCAAATGACGCAGTATGTCTTGAGTCACGTTGTTTTGCTGGGCAATCGCTTCAACGATATGTTGATTCACGGCTGCGATATCTTCAATTGCGTTGGTGACCCCTTTCAAATTACCATCGGCTTCAAGCACCTTATCGACACTGAATTTTGTTTGGTCTTGCCCTTGGCTAATCGCATTTACCGCATCACTGGTGCCTTGCTGCACATTTGCGATCATCTGTTTGATTTCTTCTGTAGATTGCTGGGTCTTGGCCGCAAGCGTACGGACTTCATCCGCCACCACAGCGAAGCCTCTACCATGCTCACCGGCTCGGGCGGCTTCTATGGCAGCATTAAGTGCTAGTAAGTTGGTTTGTTCTGCAATGCCTTGAATGACGTCCAATACGGTGCCAATTTTTCGCGCGTCTTCGTTTAACGCTGAAATAACTTTTGCCGTGTCTTCTATTTGCTTAGACGAGCCAGAAATGGTCTCAATAGTTTGCTGCATAACTTCAATACTGGTGACCGCTGAGCGACTGGCTGTCGTCGCCGAATCTGCAGCGTGATGCACATGCTGCTCAATAATTTGCGCAACTTGCGACAGTTGATCCACCGCTTCCTGCACGCTGGCCGTGCCGTGATTTTGCTCTGTAACACCTTGGCTGATGGCCCCTGCGCTATCGACTAAACTAAAGCACACTCTGTCTAAATCTTGTTGAGTTGAGCCAAGCCCTGAATGGATCTCTAACAGATCTACGCGCAAAGTCTCTACAGACTGAGCCATTTGACCAATTTCATCCTGACGTTCAAACATCAAAGGAGATGCAAGTCGACCTTGGCTAACAGCGTGAATATGCTCACTTAACTTATGTAAAGGCGAAGTCACTAGTGCCTTTAAGCACCACAATAATAGGGCAAAGCCAAGCACTATAGTTGAGATTAAACTGACACTTCCCCACCACAATGAGCTGCTAACTTGGCTATTCTTGGACTCGTTTTGCGCTATCACTTGGCTGCTGATTTGCGCACTAAGGGTTTCGAGCAGCTTGGTAGGTGCACGGTCAATACCCGCCACAGCTTCATCACCAATGTATGGGTCATAACCTGAATTGATAAAGGCTTGATAGCCCAGCTGGTATTTGTCGTACAAGGTCGAATGCACTGAGGCAAAGTCGTTTAACTGCTCTCGCACTTGTGCGCTCACGTTTATGCTTTTTAAAACAGTTAGTTGCTGCTCAATTTCTTTGTGGCGTGCGCTGAAGCTATTCCAATATTTTTCACGTTTTTGGCTATCTTTGCCCCTCAAAAGTACGTTCTTCCATTCTTGCACTTGGCGCTTAAAAGTAAGATTAACCGTATCGATTAATAGAGCAGCTTTGACTTCTCGCTCTAATAAGTCGCTGTATTGATCAACATGAGAACTAAGGTTGTTGATAGTTAATGCAGCAATGAGGCCTAGTGCAGCCACAAAAACCATCAACACACCTAATACTTTTGAACTGAGTTTTTTTATATTAACCAACGTCTTGCCCTGTTTTTATAGCCTAAGGTTATTCCACTTACCTTATGCTTATTCAATATTATTATTGCTTGCGCTGAGTTTACCCCAGTACAAACTATTTTCACCTTTCACTATATATCGTCATTATTAACGATTTAGTGAATCCGTAAAGTAATGAACTTATACATTCCATCACACATTTTTCGCGTGTTTTACCAATTAAAAACCTTACTCGACTAAAGGCGCCCCTTATCCACTGTTAACAACGCACTGAAAAAAAATTGCATGACATATTAAAAAAACTACAGAGCATGTGTTGGTAAGTTAGCTAAGCTGTACGGGCGCCCACTAAAACTCTGGGCTTTCGTCAATCCATTTAAGGTGCGCCAGCGGATACCCCAAAAACCACTTAGCTCTGTCTAATACGATGCGTGTTTTAATGTGTTTAATCGACAAATCAGGGTTATCACTTAATTCAGTGCACGCTGCGTTGAGCGCTTTAATATCCGGGAAGCAACTCAAGGAAATATAATCCACGTCGCCGCTAAGCTGCATGCAATCCATAATGTGAGGCATGTGCTCGATGACGGCGGCGAAGCGCCTGCGAGTGGCAGCGGTGTTATTGTCAAAGGTAAATTCAATATAGGCCAACACATGCTCACATAACTGATCTAAGTTCACGTCAGCATGCGCAGCTCTGAAATAGCCGGCATCTTTGAGCGTCTTTACCCTTTGAAAACAGGCGCTTGGCGATAAGTTAACGATTTCTGATAACTCTATATTGGTCAAATCAGCTTGCAGGTGCAGTGTTGCTAGAATTTTTCGGTTGTAACTATCGATTTTAATCGTTTTTTTCATTTCACTACCTGATGGTTGCCTCTCATCCTGGCTGATAAAGCCTGTTCAAACAAAATCCAGCGTTCATGGGCTAGGGTTCAAAAAATAATGCCTGAAACGGGCACGCACAACAAAATAATATTTTGTTCCAATTATGGAAACTTAAACGACACAAAATTTGAGCAGCGTTGGAACTGCTCAATATAAAAAATAAACTCCCACTGAGGCGTTAATATGTTCAATAAAATAAAGTCGTTCAACCAATCTACCCTTGCCCTATGCGTTAGTCTATCGCTTATTCCCCATGCTTACGCACAAGGTACTGACACACGCGCCTCGGAACAAGATCAAACGAATGATCTAGAAATTATCTCTATTTCTGCTCGTGGTCGAACAGAGTCCATTCAATCAGTGCCTGATTCAGTCACCGCATTTTCATCGGATATGATAGAAAGCGCACGGATTGCTAATTTCAGAGATGTAGCAAACCTGACACCTAACCTAACGCAGTTAGATAACTTCCGTCCTGGCCTATCGCGCATTACTATTCGTGGCTTGATCACACCTCAAGTGGGCGATCCTCCCCTTGCTTTTGTGGTAGATGGCGTCACCGCATCTGATATTGAATTTATCAACCAAGATTTAGTAGACGTTGAGCGCATTGAAGTGATGCGCGGCGCCCAAGGTGCTTTATATGGCCGCGGAGCAGTGGGCGGTGCAGTATTAATCACCACCAAACAACCCATAGAAGACTTAGAAGGAAGTGTAAAAGGGTCCTACAGCAATGGTAATGCCTATCATCTAAGTGGTGTAGTATCAGGCTCGTTAAACGAAGAAGACAGCGCCTATTTTAGAGTAGGCGGTTACACCAAAAGCAGTGACGGTTTAATCGATAACACATTTTTAAACGATGAAGCCGATGCCTTAGATGAAGACTCAGTCTTTGCCCAATTTCAATTTGATATGTTTGACGACACCAGCTTAAACATTAAAAGCAGGTATATCACCAGCACGGCTGGATTTGCGTATTATCAAGGTGTGACCGCTGACACCATCGAAGATTTTTCTATCGACACCTCGCAAAACATAGCAAACCGTGACGAGCGCGATGTGTTCGAGATAAGTGCCAAACTGTCCCAGGATTACGCATTTGGAACCTTTGATTTCATCACGGCTTATAGTCAATCCGAGAACGAGCATTTCTACGATGGTGACTACTCTGCTGATGCCACTTTCATCGATGAAGCAGACTTATTTCGCGCTCCTTTTGGTACTGCGGGTGAGTCAGACGTAGAATCGTTTACGGTTGAGAGTCGCTTCACCTCGCAAAGTGAGCAACCTTTACGCTGGGCGGTGTCTTTATTCTATCAAGATAGGCAACGAGACACAGTGGTAAGCTTTTTTGATGATTTTGCGGGCAACACTCCCCGTAATCGCAGCGACTTTACTGACGAAGAGAAGTACTTAGTTATTGCCGACAACAACAGCAGCCAAGCGTGGGCTATTTCTGGCCAAGTAAACTATGACATTACCGACAAACTAGAATTAACCACTGCTTTACGTTTTGATCAAGATAAACGGGAGTCGTTTGATCCTAATTTTACTGATAACACCTTCGCGCAGAAAACCTTTAGCCAGTCACAGCCAAAGGTCACCCTTGCCTACCAAGCAATGCCAAATTTTTTGGTTTATTCAAGTTACTCTAAAGGCTTTCGCAGCGGTGGATTCAATGAGCCAGCAGAAGGCATAAGCCGCACATTCAACAAAGAGGTATCAGACAGCGTTGAAGCAGGCTTTAAAGCCACCTTGTTTGATAACTCGGTGACCTTAAACGGTGCCGCGTTTGCTATCGATCAAGATGATGCACAAGTCACACAATTCAACGTACGCACCTTCACTCTTGAAAACCTCGCCATTGAACGTGTTGAAACCCGCGGGGTAGAACTTGAACTTGCCGTAGCAGCATCACAGAACATAGATATTCGCTTCAGCGCAGGCCTGATTGATTCTGAAATTAAAGCATTCTCTCGCCAGCCTTCGCTTGAGGGTGAAACCATGGTGTGGGTGCCTGATTACAACTTAGCATTGTCAGCCAACTACCTGACTGAGCTAAATGATACTTGGTCACTCACCTCAAGCGCGTCGCTGCAAGTGGAAGGACCTAAGTCATTCGATATTACCCAGCCACAAATTCGTTCGTCTCAGTACCGCTTTATCAATGCCAACCTAGGATTGCGAAGCGAACAATGGACAATTCAACTGTTTGTGAATAACTTAACCGATGAACGTGCGATCGAGGACATTTTTATATTAGACGATGGTGTAACAGAGTTTGCGCGTCAGCCTAATAAACCTCGCACTTACGGGATTGAAGCTGCATACCGCTTTTAGCGCAAACCTGTATAGCATCCCTAGGGCCACAGCTAAACATTTTTAACAGCCCCAAGGGGCTGTCTTTTATAGGTTACCCACACATGACAGATAAACACAGCGCTGCAACTGCAACCTCTTTGAACGATTATGCTACAACGCCAGTGCCCCAAAGCGAAACAGTCAATGGCATTGGGATTGGCATGATAAACGGCGGGCTGGCGTTTGCCGTACCAGGTTTGATCTCCGGTATCCAACTTGGCGATGCTCTTGGGCTAGAGCAATCGATTTTTGCCTTTCTGCTGGGTGGTTTAACACTGGCTATTTTAGGCACAGTCACTGGGCTTGTTGGCATGCATAATCGTTTTTCATCCTGCATGACGATTAAATTTGTGTTTGGTTCATCCGGGGCAAACGTCATTAACCTTGCGTTTGTGGTTTCTTTGCTCGGTTGGTATGGCATTAACGTCGATTTATTCAGCCAAGTTAGCCAGCAGCTTTTACTTAAATACACTGATTCTGCCCCAGAGGCATGGCAGCTTGAAATGTTATTTGGTGTACTCATCACAGTGATAACCATATGGGGTTTTAAAACCATAGAGCGCATAACCAATCTATTAGTGCCTATCCTGTTTGCCATTGTGGTGTACTTATTGGTACAGAGTTTTGGCTATGCTCAAAGCGACCCTACATCCGAAATAATTAGCGGCTCACTGACCTTTGGCGAAGGGGTTTCAGCGGTCGTCGGTAGCTTTATTGTGAGTGTGGTACTCATGCCAGATTTTAGCCGCTATGCCGCTAAACCCGTGGATACCGTTTACGCTTCTTTTCTGCCCTTCTTGCTGATCAACTCTTTTGTATACGTTGTTGCGGCTTTCGCGGGCATTGTTGTGGCCGATAGCGACATTCTATCTGTGATGCTGGTGCTGGGGTTAGGCGGTTTGGCATTCTTTTTATTACTTATTTCTTGCTGCGTCACCAATGTGATCAACCTTTACAGTTGTGGCCTAGGCATTATTGCCGTATTCCCTAAATGTAAAGAGTGGCAGTGTATTGTCGCTGCAGGCGTCTTGGGCACTGTGGTCGCGTCATTTGATCTATTGGATAACTTCACCAATTTCTTGTTTAGTTTATCCATCATATTCACCCCAGTCGCTGCCATTTACGTGGTGGATTTTTTTATCGTTAGACGCTGTGAAAAATATACCCTGCAACACCTTGCACTCAACCAAAGCTGGAATATACGTGCCATCATCGCTTGGGTCATTGGAGTTTCTACCTCAATGTCGTCTAATCAGGGCTGGATCACTATCACCACGATTGAGGTTTTTGATGCTGTGTTACTCACGCTGCCTGCCTACTACTTGTTGTCACGTAGCAAAATCAAAGCTCGCAGCAAGTTGACTGAATCACACCATCAATAAACGAAATATTATTTTGTTTATCCGCACACATTCAAACAAGTTGTGCGGGTAAAGCAACCATTTGCCAACAAATACATTGCGCTACATCGCTAACATTTACGCAGCTAAAAACAAATTGCTTTGGGCAAGTGCTTCCCCAGCGCAAAATAGGAGTAAACATGAAACAGTTAACCCGTTTAGACATATCAGACATATTACATGGCTGCGCAGTACTTGGCACTGGTGGCGGTGGTGAGCTAAGCGAAGGTTTTCGCTATATTGAAGCCGCCTTTGCTGAGGGTAAAACCTTCACCTTGGTAGACATAGATAAAGTACCCGCCGGTGAGAACCTATGTACACCTTATATGTTAGGTGCGCTAACCCCTATTTCTGCCGAAGAAGAGCAAGAATATGCAGCTCTACCAAGAGCAAGCGGTATTCCCATGTTAGCAGCCTATGAGCGCCTAAAAGCCCTGACGGGTGATGATTATTACGGTACTATTTGCTGTGAGCTCGGAGGCTCCAATACTGCTATTTCCTTTTATCTAGCCGCCATGACAGACGGTTACATTATCGATGCCGACCCAGCTGGACGCGCCGTACCTGAAATCACTCACTCAACCTATTATTTCAATGGTTTACCTGCGGCGCCTATCGTGACGGCGAATGAATTTGGTGAATGCTTTATCTGTGAAAACGTTGCAGATGATCAACGCGCTGAGCGTGTTGTGCGCGCCCTTGCTATGGTTAGTCGCAATGACATTGCAGCTATCGACCATGCTCTACCTGTAGAACAGCTTCGCGGTGCAGTGATTCCTGGCACCATCAGCAAAGCCTTAAACGTCGGTCAAGCTATTCGCTTTGCGGCTCAAGAACAACGTGATATTGCCGATGCCATCGCCGATTGTGCCGGTGGCTATGTGGCGTTTCGCGGCAACGTTAGTCAGTTTCATTTTGAAACCAAAGATGGATTTACCTTAGGCACTATCGACATTCAAGGCCACAGCCAATACCAAGGTTCGACGTATTCTATTGATGTAAAAAATGAAAACATGGCGGCGCGTTTAAATGGCGTAGTAGATGTGACCATTCCTGATCTGATTTGTGTACTGGATTTGGATAACAACGTACCTGTGACTAACCCGCATCACAAGGTCGGTGCTAATTTGGCAGTAGTGATTTTACCCGCACCTAAGGAGTTCACCGGCGAAAAAGGGCTTTCGGTATTCGGCCCTGCCTACGCAGGGATTGATCAAGCTTACGAATGTGCCGTAAGTAAGCATTTCGCTCAGCTTAAATAAATCTGCCTAATTCAGGCATAAAAACCCCATTTTACGAGTATCTTGCTCGTAGAATAGGCTTTCGATGTCAATATGCGTTTATATGAAATACAGTATGATTACGCCGTTAAACCTCACCTGGAGGAGCAACCGTTTGCCACTCGCCTTGGGCTAAATCTTGCAGCTTGTATTGCCCGAACTGACTACGATGCAACGCTTCAACGTGGTAGCCGCAAGCGGCAAACATCCGCCTCACTTGGTGGTATTTACCTTCATTTAGCGTCACGTTAGCTACATTATCGCTGATTATTTCCATTTTTGCGGGCAAGCACTGTTCAGCCCCTTCCCCCAATACCACGCCTTTGGCAAATGCGTCGATGATGTCAGCTTGCAATGGGCTATCCACGGTCACTTGATACACCTTGTCTACGTGATGCTTGGGCGACGTGAGTTGATGTACAAGCTTGGTGTCATCAGTAACCAAAATAAGTCCGCTGGTGTCTTTATCCAATCGGCCGACGCTGACTATTTTTGGGTTTCGAAACTCCCAGCGCTCAGGCAGCAAATCGTAAATACGCATGCCCTCGTTATTGTCGTGACTACACACATAACCTAAGGGCTTATTCAGCATCACTAAAATACCATCAGGAGAATCAAGAGCTTCGCCGTCTACCCGCACGGTGGCAGGATCAACTTTTAACGCGGGAGATTTAGCGAATTCACCTTTGATGGTAACGCGTTTGTCTTTGAGTAAGTATTGGGCTTCTTTGCGGCTGCAATAGCCTAAATTACTCAGTAGTTGGTCAAGACGTTTAAGGGCGGGCATAAGGCTCCAAGGATGTAATACAAAAATTGATAGATTCACCGCACACGCGCTTGCATGCTCAGCGGCGCGAAGTATGTCATATAAGGCAAGTCCCCAAAAGTACGGTGGCTAAAACAGGGGCGATTTAGGATTCAAATGGGATTTGCTGTTGCTTAAAGAAGGTTTCAAGCGCCTGAGTGTGTTGTCGATAATGCGTCCAGCGGCCGATTGAGGATTGATTGATCGGTTGTCGCACTTGGACTTTGCTGGCTGTAGACACAGGTGCTTGATTGCGCTCTACATGTAAACACTCTTGTTGCCAAGATAAACCACAAAACGTCAGTAAATCACGAATATTCGCCTCAGGATTGCGCACCAAATCTTGATAATTAAGTAGCTTGAAATTATCCATTCCTGTGGCCTGCCATTGGTGTACTAGTGTGTGAAACCGATTATAGAAACGGCCGATATTCTGCAAATTATAAGCGTAAGCATAGTACGGGCTGTTCAGTGAAAATAACTGGCGATAATTACCGACACAGGTATCCATTGGGTCTCGTAGTAAACAAATAATTTTTGCATTGGGTAAAGCGCGTCGAATAAGACCAATGTAGAAAAAGTTAAACGGTAGTTTATCCACGAAATGGGGAGAATCTCCCACTATGGCTTGTGTTCGCTGAATATACCGCTGGCCTATTTTTGCCGGCTCAAGCTGCATGGCTTTGCGCAATGTTTCTACGTCTAACACCCTGGGTGATGGGGTTTGTGCTAGCTCCTTCACCGCCACGCCAAAATCTTGCAGTTCTCCCGCTGATAACACCTCACTATGATTACTTAAGATACGTTCGACTAACGTGGTGCCCGAACGGGGCATGCCCATCACAAAAATTGGCTGGTGCGAGCTATCACCCGCTTTAGCAAAATCATTTGCTTGAGAAGAACCGTTGCCTAAATCCTTGAGCTGGGTTTGCTCTACGCAATCGAAAAATGCGGCATCGTCGGCAAATTCATAACCAATACTCGCCAGCTTCGCGCTTTTGGCATTTTCGAGGACATCAAATGCACTAGTGTAATCTTTTAGTCCTTCGTATTCTTTAGCCAATGCGTGCGCAATATGCATATCAGCATCAACCGTTTTGGTGCGTTTCGCTGCAGCTTGAAGGCGTGAAATATGATTATTTTCTGCGCTAACTCCGCCCAAGTCTGCCAAAGCAAAGTGCGCTTGATGATAATCTGGTGCGATACGAATGGCATGCTCAAAGTGCGCTCTAGCATCCTCGAACTTACCTGCGAATTTACTCGATACCCCAGAGTTATAGTAAAAATGCGCATTATGCTTATCTAGCGACAACGCCTTACTGAAATACGCCAGCGCTTTTTCATGCTGGCCTACTCGGCTAAGTGCTACGCCTAGGGTATCAAGCGTAAGGGGCTTGTTGATCTGTTCGATAGGCGCATTATCTGTTGCATCAAGCACTGATTGTGATTCACCGCGCAGTGAATGGCACTTGGCTAAATAAGCAAAGTATTCAGCTTGCGGCGCGATGTCGTTAGCCTTTTCAATTAATCTAATAGCCTTAGCAATTTGACCTACTTCGAGGTTGATCATGGCCAATAAAAAATATCCATCGTGATCGAATGGATCCTGTTTCACGATCTGTACACATAGGCTATGGGCATCAGCGAAATCTCGCTGATTCAGCGCATGAATGGCTTGTTGATGCAGTTGCTTAATGTCTGGCATAGGTTTCTTGTCACTGTAAATGGAACTGGGCTGCTTTCTTCACTTATAAAAAAGGGCACTCAGTGCCCTTTTTATTCATTAAGAATTTTAACCTAAACTACATCTCAAATTGGTAATTAAATTTAAGTCCGACCGTACGTGGTCTTTCTAAGTAATGACCATAGTAACGCAATATATCACCTCGGTTCGAGTTAGTATCGGGGGCAACCGCCAAACCAATATCACCCAAATCATTTCGTGACGAACTCACTGCGTATTTGTCAAAAAGGTTGTCAACATAAAGGGTGACCGACCAATCTTCGTCAGACAAAGACGCGCTTAAATTGCTTAGCGCATATCCCGAAATAATTTCGCCAGATTCGTGTAAGCCTATTTTAGAGTAAATGTCGCTTTGCGCAGTTAGGCCGTAGGTCACATCTAATAATTTATCGCCAAACACTTCTGTGGAGTACTTAACCCCAAGGGAGAACTGGTGCTCCGGCGAGCCTGGTAGGCGATCGCCATCAAGCCCATCAGAGTCATCGAACAACTCAGCTACATCTTCGGTCAATTCAGCTTTGGTGTAAGCATAAGTGGCATAGGCACTGAATTCATCGCTAAAAATCGCCCGTGACATCATCTCAACACCTTTTGAATTGGCTTTACCGGCATTGACCAAAATAGTCTGCTGACCATTTTCTGTGGTACCCGTGACTTGAGCGTCATCCCAATCCACGTTGAACAAGGCCATATTGAAATGGAACCTGTTTTTTAGCCAAGTACTTTTTAGGCCCAGCTCATAGTTGGTGGTGGTGTCAGGCGCGTAAATTTGTTCGTTAGGCAAAGCGCAGACTTCTTGTGTGTCGCCCGATAAGTCGGGAGGACAAGCCCCCACACCATTTGAGCCACCAATACGAAAGCCTTCACTGACCGTCACGTACCCCATCACATCAGACGTAATTTGATAACTGGCGTTAAACTTGAACAAACTCCCACTGTCGTCGGCTTCGTTTTCAAGAGGGATCAAGATAATTTCATCCCCTTGCCTAAAGTCATCAGCACCTTCTTCAACTGAAATAGAGGTATACAACAAAGGTAAATCAACGTCAGACGCGGTTTCTAAATCGTACTGATAAAAGCGAGCCCCTAGGGTAATATCTAACCGCTCGGTAACCGCGTAGCTCACTTCCCCATACAGGGCTTTTTCAGTTACTTCTGTTTCATCAAACGATATGTATTCGAGATCATCAGTACGTAAATTTCCGCCAGTTTCCCATGTATTTATCGCATACTCATCGAAATTAGGCGTAAATTCTAAACTTCTGCCGTCACTTTCTATTTTGTTGTAAAAGACACCTGCTATCCAACTTAGGTCTGAATCGCTTTTAGAAACCAATCGCAACTCTTGAGTGAATATATCGCGATTGTCTTCTTCTCTGGTGTAACTTGAAAACGCAGGAAATTCTTCATAGCTATAAGCAAGGCGGATCAATAAATCGGTTTGATCTCGCTGACCAACCGCTTCAAACGTGGATTTGCCCGTTGCAGACACTAGCTCAGCAAAGCCTAAATCAACGGTAAGCTCTAAACTGAGTAAGTCGTCTTCTTTTTCACGAGGCTCCTCGTAGCGATAGGCAGATTCGTACTTGCCGATGATGTCATTCAAGCCATTATCTGGTGATAACCCGTTGTAGTGAACAATAGAGCGCCCTTCCACTTCTTGCTTTTGATACATATAAGTCAGCGTGGCGTCAATATCTTCAGTGGGAGTCCAGCGCAAGGCCACGCGCCCTGACAGGGTGTCTTCACCGTTAGCGTCTTTTTTCGAACGCAGATTACTGTCAACATCGCTTGCGTCTGTCCAATCAGGGTCGGCTTTAGAGACTCCACCTTCACGCACTAGGTAGTTATAATCAACAAAACCAGGATCATGGAATTTATTTAGCGACATACGTACGCCAAGCACATCCTCAATCAAGGGGGTATTGAAGACGAAACCACCCTCTGCACCGACACTATCACTTTCATTTACGCTAAAAACATTGCCTGTAACTTCACCCGAGGTAACATCAAGCTCTACTTTATTGGGTAAGTAACGAATGGCACCGCCGAGCGTACCTGCACCGTACAAAGTACCTTGCGGCCCAATCAGGACTTCTACGCGCTGAATATCATTCAAACGCATATTAATAAAAAGGGGAATTTCACCCACGTAAGTCGATACAGTACCGCCGTCCGAGCTTGGCCCAGAAGAATTAGTGTTCAAACCACGCACTATAATAGGCGAGTCATTACGCCCGCCCTGATCAGTAATGGTTAAACCTGGAACCCAGCGGGCTACGTCGTCTAAGTCGGCGATATTTTGCTCAGCCAAGGTATCAGAAGTAAGGGCGGTAATGTTCAATGGTGCTTCCTGCAATGAACCAGCGCGGCGTGTCGCTGTGACTTCGATAGTTTCAATTCCATTATCCGCGCTTTGCGCCAAAACCGATGGGATTGGTGCAAACGTGGCTGAAACTGCCAATGCAATTGATGTGTGTTTTGTTAGGAAGCGTTTAGTGATCGCCATGTATGTGTTTCTCTTTTTATAGTGAATGTTTTAATAGTGAAGGGTTGCGTAATAGCGTGTTAATCCCAGCTAGCCCAGCAGGTTTCATGCCTGCTTTTCTGATACTTTAGTGCATAGTCCGAGTGAAAAAAGTGCCAAAAATCTGCGTTATGCAGATATTTATGCACTAATTGTGGTTTTCTATTGCGATAAATGTAAAGCGCACCTTAATGATGCATTGTGCAGGGAAACTCAACTAATCTTTGCAGATATTGAGGTTTAGCTACCAATAAAGTGGATTAAACTGGAATACGCACCAAATAGAAGTGGTTGATCGTGCATAACTATTCAGTTTATTGTGAATCAGAGATATGAAAAACAGCCGTGACACACGGTAAAACGATACCTTCACTGCAGGGATATGGAGTCAATGCTTAACTAACACGGTATCAAGTTAGGAGCTAGCGCCTATGCGCCTTGCCAGTTACTCTGGGCGCAAAGCTAAGTAAATGACAATCGATACAGCGCTGGACCAAAAAAAACAGCAACGCAATTTTACGCATACGCTGCTATCTGCACTTTCCTTTATAAGTCGCTATGTGGACCAAATACTTCATAGTGGATCTGTGCGTCTTTAACACCGAGCTCAAGTAATTGTTTTTTAATAAATGCCATAAAGCCTGTCGGGCCGCAGATATAGAAATTACCACTACTTATGGGCAGAGCGTTACCAAGCGGCGCTAGTGACATTAAGCCTGTAGATACGCTATCCGCCTTTGGTGCTTGGCTTGCATACCAAGTATGCGTGCTAAGTTGTGGCGTATTCTTTTCAAGTTCAGCAACTCGCTTGATGAAGGAGTGTTGCGCTGGGTTTTCACACGCATGTAAAAAATGTATCTCTGTGGTTGGGTGGCTCTCGACTGTCGCTTCAAGCATCGACATCATGGGCGTTAAACCTACGCCTGCGGAAATAAGTACGGTAGGCAAGTGTTGGTTCTGCTGAAAAAAGTCGCCTGCTGGTGGCAATATATCGATCACATCACCTTGCTCAACAGACTCATGCAAATGATTCGACACTAAACCGTTAACCTCCCCCTGCTCGCGCTTAACACTGATACGATAAGTCACGCCGTTAGGTTTATCTGACAAAGAATATTGGCGCATTTCCACGTAGTCGCAATGCGCCGGATGTACCTTAACCCCTAAATACTGGCCTGGTTTGTAGACAATCACTGGTTGGCCATCCACAGGGGTGAGCACAAAACTGGTCACTAAAGCGGACTCAGGCGTTTTACTTAACACACGAAATTGACGCGGGCCTAACCAGCCTCCTTTGGCTGTTTCAGATTGATTGTATAAGTCACCCTCTCGGTTAATAAAAATTTTTGCTAATGCGCCATATGCCTCAACCCACGCTTGCTCTACGTCTGGGGTAAATGCCTCTGGGGCCAGTTCTCGTAGTGTTTCAATTAAGTGATGACCCACAATATCGTAGTGCTCAGGTTGAATAAAAAAGCTGGTGTGTTTATGCGCCACCCGCTCAACAACCTCACTTAAGGCGCTCAAGTTATCGATATTTTTTGCGTAAGCGGCAATCGCATTAAATAACGCAAATTGCTGACGGCCATTGACCTGATTCGCCATATTGAATATGTTTTTAAGCTCAGGGTTGAAACGAAACATACGTTGATAGAAATGATCGGTGATCGTAACACCCGCGGACTCCAAAAGGGGAATAGTACTTTTAACAGTGGCGATAGTTTGAGCGGATAACATATAAAACCTCTTGCTGTGTATGATGTTGATGTTAGTAAAAAAATAAAATATGGTTGTCAGTTAAATTTGTTGAATACTGGTCTAGATAGCCTTTTTAGCCTGGTTTTGCATCGACTCTCGCCTTGGTTAACACGGCCCAGTAATACACAAAAAACAGAATAAAGGCTGCTGACCATAACCAAGCACTGAGCTGCCAAAAAAGAAGTACCTGCTCACTAAGCGATGCCAATGCACGTAGCAAACCTGCTAATAAAAGTAAGGCAAATGCTGCACTTATACCGCGAGATACGGCTAATGCTCTCCCTGTATGTCCCAGTGACACTCGTGACATCATGCTTAAGATCATGGCCGAAATAGCGCTGATACTGATCAAGTGCAAGCTGTCTTTTAAGGGTAAGCAAGAAGTCAGTAAGCTCATCCCCACCAGCAACAAACCGATAGCCAAGGCAAAGTACGCCAAGTGCAGTGACCATAATAGTGAGACTGCCCAAATGCCCTGGGCAAACCATTGTCCCAAGCGCCAAAGATGCGCGACACCAAGCACAATCAAAACGATTGCAGCGAGATTAGAAACAGGAACAAAAAATTGGATTATAAAAAGTGCAACCGCCAGCAGAGAAAAAATCAGCAGCACTAAATCAAATCTGGGGTGTTTTACCTGAGTTCGGTTTAAAGCTCTTCCAGTAAAAAAGGGGATCACTCGGCCACCAATAACCGTGATTAGCACACAGAATAAGAGCACCGCGCTTTGCAGCAACTGCGACGCCAGTACGTAGGCTTGCTCGTTCACTAGCGCGAAAAAGACAAGATTTAGGCTAAACAGACCGCACAATAAGGCGATGAGTATGTAGTTAGAGGTATTTCTTGCTTTAATAACCTGATAACTGAAGCATCCAATCACACCTAGCCACCATAGAAAGTGACTGCATATGAAAAGGCCTAGGCCCCACGGCTCGGCGCTGGATACCCCACTTATACGTGCAACAATCCAGAGTCCACTTAGCATGATTAGCCATACACCATGAGCACTACGAAGCCCTGTCCAGGTTTGCACAGCCGTCAGTAGAAAGCCTGCAGCAATCATTGCGGCAAAGCCAAATATCATCTCGTGGGCATGCCATAAAGAAGGAGGCAATACGAAAGAGTGTGGCCAATGCCCGCTGAACCACAATGCCCAAACTATCAAGGCGATGACAGCCCAAAGCGCCCCTAATAAAAAGAATGGTCGAAAGGCGAGTGACCAAACCGCGGCGTGATGGATCCCCCGTGAAGTTGCGTGATCGCCCAAGGGCTCAGCGGGTTGGGCAAAATGAATGCCCGATTGAGTCGATGCGCGCTTCTTCGATGCTGTAGTTTTCATCATCTACAGCACCCGCTTATGTTGTTTATGTTGTTCATATTGCGCAATACACCGCACTACATAAGCGACTTTCAGTACACTCGCACTGACGATAATCATAAGATGACTCGCCACCTGGAGTAGCATTGAAAATAAGTGCGATAAGGGGTAACTCACCGCAATACATATAATGAGCAATGTGAGGGACACAGATAAGATTATATTCGCAAACTTGAATAACGCGCCAAAGCGCTTCGATACGCTCTCGTTATTGGTAATGTCTATGCAAGAAGTGGTTAAGTTGGTCATGCCTATGTTGGTCATTTGAGTATTAATCATGTCATTCACGAAAACCTTGCCCATTAGTGCCCCCTAAGTGCGCTGTTCAAAACCTGTTTTGGTGTTGCATCAGCAGAGATACACTTTAGATAGCACCTTTGATGCCAATTTTAAAATTGCATAATTATCAGTGAGATAGAAATAAATTCCACCCGAAAGAGTCATATTGACTCAATTCAGTTAGAGTCATAAAGACTCGTAAAAGTCTTTATGACACAATGCATTCTATGGCATCATTATCACATCAGCATTGACCATTGGAGCCCCTTATCATGGAACTCAATTCAACCCTTCTGTTAGAAGTAGCGTTAGATCTCGCCAACAGCATCACCAATGAAGATAGGTTCGACAGATTGCTATCCTCTATCAGAAAAGCCATCAATTGCGATGCGGTTGTATTGTTGATACATCAAGGAGAACAATTAAAACCATTGGCAATACAAGGTCTTGCAGCCGACACCCTTGGGCGGCGTTTTAATCTCAGCGACCACCCTCGTCTTTCGCTCATTTGTGCTGGGACACAGCCGGTGCGTTTTGCATCAGACTCGCCATTACCGGACCCTTATGATGGCTTATTGCTCGCAGAAGAAGGCGACTTGCCCGTGCATTCGTGTATGGGTCTGCCCTTGTATAGCGATAATCAACTTATGGGCGTCGTGACCCTTGATAGTCTGAGCCCTGAAGCCTTTTCAGAGATCCCCGAGCGCACATTGCAGCTAATCACTGCCCTGTCCGCCGCCACCTTGAAAACGGCTATCCAACTGAGCGGGTTGGAACAGCGCGCACAACAAGCACACGATTTAGTGCAAGAGCTAACGAACGAAGCGCTAACACGAGATGGCGGCGAGCTAATAGGTAATAGCCCCAGTATGCTTGCCCTTAAAAACGATATTCAGTTGGTTTCTGGCTCTGACTACACAGTGCTGATATTGGGAAAAACAGGCGTAGGTAAAGAGTTGGTTGCCCGAACATTACATCAACGTTCTAATCGAGGCACTCAGCCTTTGGTGCACGTTAACTGTGCCTCAATACCAGAAACCTTGGCGGAAAGTGAATTGTTTGGTCACGGGAAAGGTGCGTTCAGCGGCGCCGAGAAAGAGCGCGCCGGCAAATTCCAGCTAGCCGATGGGGGCACTATATTTTTAGATGAAATTGGTGAATTGCCCTTAAGCGTGCAAAGTAAATTATTACGCGTGTTACAAAGTGGCGAGATTCAGCCTGTGGGAAAGGATCAAGTATCGACAGTCAATGTACGCGTGGTAGCCGCAACTAATCGTGACCTAGCACAAGAAGTTAAAACTGGGCGTTTCAGAGCAGACCTTTATCATCGCCTCTCCGTGTACCCTATCAAAGTCCCGGAACTAAAAGAGCGCGGGAATGATGTATTGCTACTCGCGGGTTATTTCTTGGAAGTGACCGCTCGCAAGCTAGGGATCCGCCAACTAAAAATACCAAACGACGTACAACAAGCACTTCTTGCCTACTCATGGCCTGGTAATGTAAGGGAATTAGAGCACGTCATCAGCCGTGCTTCTCTGAAGGCAACGCGCAGTACGAATCAACACGATATTATCTCACTTAACACAGCAGATTTAGATTTTGAACGCGCCTTACTGCCAAAAGAGATTAATGTTCAGCCAAAACCACAAAGCAGCCTATGTGGAAATGCCGAACCACAAAATCTCAAAACTATGACCGAAGCCTTTCAAGCTAATATGATCAGTCGCGCTCTGGCTGATTGCCAAGGCAATTGGACTTTGGCGGCCAAACAATTAGACATGGACAGAGCCAACCTCGCTAGATTAGCAAGGCGGCTTGGCGTACAGGTACATAAAAGCATTAAAAACGAAACGTTTTAGTCTGCTAGTCAAACCGACTTACAGACCTTTGTAATAATGTCAGCAAAGGTCAATAATTCCTAGCGTAAGCGACTGTAATTCGCAGGTACCCATTCAAATCCGCTTTTCGTTTCGCGCAGATGGCCCAAGCCAGGAAATTGTAAATGTGCCCCCGCCATCAGCGCTTTACTCTTAGCGACGTGAGAAAAAATACGTTCACGCTGTTTTTTGGCCTGTTGTGGAGCCGAGTCAAAATCAATGGTTATCTGTGGATGTGAGAATTGCACTGCCCCTGCATGAATAAGATCGCCAATAACCCACATTTCCTCACCGTCACTTTGCACAATATAAGATGTATGCCCTGGCGTGTGACCATGGGTAGCATCAGTATTAATCCCCTTTACAATTTGCTCATTTGCGTTAAATGCGCTGATTTTATTTGCTTTCACATAAGGGTTTAAAGACGCCATCGCGCCTTGGAAAAAACCTTTGTTCGCCTCTGGCGCTTTACTCATTTCTTTATCGCTTAACCAGAAATCAAGATCCCGTTGGTTCGCATGCACCGTGGCATTAACAAATACGCGATTACCCTCTTTTGTTAGACCACCGACGTGATCTGGATGTAGATGAGTGATCAATATGTGATCAACATCGCTCGGTGAATAGCCCGCTGCGTTTAGGCTTTTTATGATATTGCCTAATGTGGGGCCAAATAAATTACCTGCTCCTGTATCGATTAGTACAAGTTCACCATCCGTATCAATTAAGTAACCATTGACGGAGGTCTCCGTTGGTACCGATAAAAATGACTCTTCTAATTGTTGCTTTGTCGTTTCGCTGTCTTGGTGCAGCAATTTATCCATGGGTAAATCCACAGTGCCATCGCTCAGGGCGATAACATCGAACTGACCAAGCTGAGTGCGATAGAAACCTGGAGCAAATTTATCAACCGAATCTTGTTGTGCAACTGCTTGATTAAAAGCACTAAAAGGTAATAGCAAGCCAGAGGCTAAAACTAGATAACGGGTAAATTTCACAATTTTCATGATGTATACATCCTTCACTTGATGAGTTTTTTACACATTATCAGCTTTATTTCCGCCCTAGAAGAGGGAAATCTGGTGTATTAAAGGGCTAACTCCGTGGCAAAACCTCTGAAATGAGCGTTCTAGAAGTATAAAAACTGCACAAACCTTAGAAACTAGTGAAAATAACCAAAATCGGTTTACCTCCCCGTTTTATCAGTATTTAGGTGAAATACACGCGCTAAAACTAGGCGTATTAATATACTATAACATTAAGCATCACCAGTAGTGATAGGTAAGTATTTTTCCATAACATTTAATGATGTAATAGAGGTTGGTGACTATGTTTTTTTCCCGTTCAACAGCAAAAGTAGACACTCCCATTCCAGAGAGTTTCGAATCTTGTTTTATCCATTCTTTAGAGCGCCATTGCGCCACAATTTCGTTTAATACTGATGGCATGATCCTAGATGCAAATTCGCTTTTTTTAAGCACGGTTGGGTATTCTTTGGCCGAAATTAAAGGGCAACATCACCGCATGTTTTGTAGCGCTATGGAATCAGGCTCTCCTGGGTATCGTTCATTTTGGGCAAACCTTGCGCAGGGCGAAAGTTCAAGCGGTACATTTTTACGCAAGCGCAAGAGTGGCGACGATTTATGGCTAGAGGCTACGTATTTCCCTGTAGAACAAAACGGTAAAATAGTGCGTATTGTAAAAATAGCCAATGACATCACGGTTGAAAAAGAGCGCTTAAACAGCCAGACCGCTATTTTTGAAGCCCTCAACCGCTCCAGTGCCTTAATAGAGTTTACGCCACACGGCGAGATCATCAGCGCGAATGAAAACTTTATTCAAACTATGGGCTATGCAAGTGTTAAAGACATAGTAGGTAAACATCACCGCATGTTTTGTACAGAAGACTTTTACCAAGACAACCCCAACTTTTGGCGCGAGCTAGAACAAGGGGAATTCAAAGGTGGGCAGTTTAATCGCCTCACTCGTGATGGCAGTACCATATGGCTAGAAGCAACGTACAACCCTGTATTGAATGAGCAAGGTCAAGTCATTAAGGTGGTTAAGATTGCATCCAATATCACTTCTCGCATTCAAAAGCAGTTGGCGACACAAGAGGCCGCAGAGATTGCCTACAGCACATCCATGCAGACAGCTAAGATATCCAAAGACGGCGCAGTTATCTTGCAACGCACAGTTGACACGTCTAGCGCTATTGTGACCAGTACGTTAACCTCGACTGATTTAATTGAGCAATTGAATAAACGCTCAGAAGAAATATCAAAAATAGTCACCACGATCAGCTCAATCGCTGATCAAACCAACCTACTAGCCCTTAACGCGGCGATAGAAGCAGCCAGAGCAGGCGAATACGGTAGAGGTTTTGCGGTAGTGGCAGATGAAGTACGCACGCTGGCGGCGCGTACTGTGAGTTCAACCGCAGGTATTGAGCAACTGGTGACAAACAACAGTGCGTTGACCCAAAAAGCCAAAGACAGCATCGGCGAAATTCATCAGCAGTCTTTGCAAAGCGCGAAGCAAGTAGAAGAAGCAGCGACGATCATCGAAGAAGTGCTGACAGGAGCGAAATACGTCAGTGAAACAGTCGATCAGTTACGAAGTGAGAACTAAGTATGTACCCTTGGGTGTGTTATGCACCCAAGGGGCTGTTTCATTTAGTAAGATTTATAGGGCAGAAACTTACCTGACAGGCCAATACTGACTCTGTCACCAGCGCTATTTTCTTCACGCTGAATATCCATCGAGAAATCAATTGCACTCATAATGCCATCGCCGAATTCTTCGTGGATTAGGGATTTTATGGTCGAACCATATACGTTGATCATCTCGTATAACCGATAAAGCAACGGATCACTAGGCACCGCCTCCGTGAAAGATCCTTTGTAAGGGACTACCTGTAACCACGCCTCAGCGTTTTCATCTAAATCAAACAACTTGGCCACTACGCCTGCTTGCTCTGAATTAAAAGTCATTTGCCCTAAGCAACCTGCGGTGGTCCACTCTTTTGACTGCCCTACCGCTTCGGATACTTCTTGCCACGTAATACCTTTTTGTACTTTTGCGACCAATATAGCTTGGGTAACTTGCTCTCTGCTTTGCATTGTTTCTCTCCTAGGTAAGAATCTATGTTGTTGATAAAATCATTGGTTAAGCCATTGATTAAACTATTTGTTAAACAATGGCTTACTGTAAATACAGATAAATAAAGTAAAGGTTACTGATAAGTAGCGCACATGCCGCACCTTGCCAGAATGCCACAGGGTTTCGCTGCATAATGGGCGGCTTAGATAGGCGCACAAAATCGGCGTTGGGGTGACGTAAATCGTGTATAAACTCAGAAAGCTCGGCATATCGTTTGAAAGGGTCCACTTTTAACGCTTTAGCGAGCGTTGCATCCAACCATGCCGGTACCGGGCTGTTTTCGTCACGTACAGATTGATAAATAAGGCGGTTTTGCTGTGCCCGAGTGCGGGTTTTGGCAACATGAGTAGCATAAGGAAAGCGCCCACTTAACATGTGATAAGCCAATACCGCCAACGAAAAAATATCTGAACGTGGTGTACCTACGTCACCTAAAAAATATTCAGGGGCCATGTAAAGTGCGGTGCCAAGTAATTCACTGTTACCGCACCCTTGACCGACTTCCTGCAAGCCTGCAACGGTGGTTGAGCCAAAGTCGATAATTTTCACCGTGCCTTTTCGGTCGATCATGATATTTTCAGGTCGAATATCTTGATGCAGCATGTCCAACCGATGAAATGCCTGTAGTCCTTTGGCCACCTGCTCAATAATACCTCTCACGACTTCTAAATCAGGTTTAGGGTTGTCCGTTAACCATTGGCTCAGAGACTGGCCCTCAACATATTCAGCTACGCAGTAAATATACTGTTTAGGGTGTTCTGCAGGAGGCACATGCAACACATGAGCGTTATGAATACGCCTACCTATCCACTCTTCAAGGCAAAAGCGCTCTAAGTAATCATCGCTATCTGACAAATCGACAGAGGGTGTTTTTAAAACCCACTGCTCAAGTGTCTTTTCATCTTCAACTAAATACACGTGACTACGGGCAGACACATGCATCGAACGCAATACCCTATAGCCATCAATCTGCTCACCTACTAGCAGAATAGGCGGTAAGGGCAAGGCGAGCATCCCTGCGGTTATTGGCTTGTCTTGGATTTGGCTCAACTCACTGATATAGGCAAGTTGCAAAGAAAGGTTGTCGTCGCTGCCATTATCGAGCGCTGTTTGTACCAAAGCGCCTGCTAATGGATCAATGGACTCTGGATCAGTGAGCGTTTGAATTGATGTAAGAGAGGTTAATAAATCTTGTGGGGGAAGAAATTCATGTACTCCGTCAGTACATAGGATGAATACATCCTCTTGGCAAAGTGCCACACTCGTATAATCGATGTCTAACTGGCTGTGCATGCCCAGTGCTCGACTCAAATAACTTTGCCCTTGAGCAGCGTATTGACGGTGGTCATTCGACAGTTGTTCCAGTACGCCTTTACGTAACAAATAGACGCGGGCATCACCCACATGAAAAATATGTGCCGTGCGCTCTTTAAAGATGACGGCACTGAAGGTGCAAACATACCCCTTCTGCATATCGTAGCGAAATTCGCTTTGCTTGGTGTAACCGTGCAGCCAAGCGTTAATAGATTGTAAGACGCGCTTGGCAGACGTTTCAACTGACCAGGCTTCTGAGGTGGCATAGTAGTCTTGCAAAAAACTGTTCACTGCGGCTTTACTCGCCACTTGACTAACGCTGCTGCTACCTATGCCATCGGCCATAGCTAATACTTGGCCTTTTAATCGGCCTTGGGCATCGCTCGCACTGTGACTACCACAGTAATCTTGATTAACAGATTTAAGGCCAGCAATAGACTGCTGGCCGACTGTTATCTTAGCGAGATGCATGCTCAGCGACTGAGCTTGCAGCTATGTCAGAGGTTTTGCTATAAGGCAAATCACGTTTTTTACCCGTACGTACGTGCGTGCTATACAAGGTCAAACCGGTAAAGGCTAAACCACCGACTAAGTTACCAAGGGCCGTTGGAATTTCATTCCAGACTAGGTAATCCATCACCGAGAAATCGCCGCCTAAGATGATGCTGAACGGGAATAAGAACATGTTAACCACTGAATGCTCAAAGCCCATAAAGAAGAATAAGAAGATAGGCATCCACATTGCGATAACTTTACCGCTTACGTGAGTTGAGATCATGGCACCTACCACGCCTAATGACACCATCCAGTTGCACAGCATCCCGCGAATAAAAATGGTGAACCAACCAGCAGTGCCAAACTCAGCGTAACCTAAAGTACGCGCTTCACCGATTGATGCGACTTTCTTACCAATAGCACCTGGGTCAGTGTTAAAACCATAGGTAAAAATAAACGCCATCATAATGGCGACCGTTAACGCACCGCAGAAGTTACCGACAAACACTAAACCCCAGTTGCGCAATACGCCTTGAATGGTAACGCCGGGTCGTTTGTCAAGCAGTGCCAACGGCGTCAAGACAAACACACCGGTTAGTAAGTCAAAGCCCATAAGATAAAGCATACAAAAACCAACCGGGAACAAGATTGCACCGATCAAGAACACCCCTGTTTGTACCGCGATAGTGATGGCAAATACCGCTGCCAATGCCAATATAGCACCCGCCATGTATGCACGAATGATAGTATCTCGTGTTGACATGAATATCTTTGCTTCCCCTGCGTCCACCATTTTGGTGGCAAACTCTGATGGTAATAAATAAGCCATTTTGAACCCCGTTTAAGTGTGTGTTTAGCCAATGTTTAATGTGGTTCGGGTATTTCGTTAATTTTGACCTTTCAAACAAACAAAAAAAACGGCGTCAGTCTTTCCACTAAAAAGTAGAAACACTAGACGCCGTCGTCAGAATTAATTTGTTTGAGAGGGCAAAATCACCCGAACTCGCAATGCTTATTACAAATCTTATGCCAGAATATTAAAGATAATACTTTCAGTGAGTTATATCGTCTCCCTTGGGTATACGTGATTCACCATGGTGCACAGCTACCCCAAAAGAGACAGCCAACGCCACATTTTGGCGCACGGTATTTTGAAGCGCGGCTTTTTGTGGGCTCAGTTTGTTGAAGCGCACATATTTGTGCGTTCAGCTATTTACGCGTGCAGTATCCTCAGAAAAATGAGTAACAGGCAAAACGAGAAAAACGCTGAAGAAATCTTAGTTTTGAGTAACCGCGTTAAGGCAACTGCGTTGCGGCAACCGAGTTGCGGTCGACGCTCGATCGTGACCCCTTGGGGTTGCGAGCTAAGCAACAATGCCGCATTACTATTAAAGCTTTGAAATTTGGAGCGGGAAACGAGATTTGTAACCGGCAACCGCGTTGTCGTGACCCTTGGGGTTGCGAGCTAAGCAACAATGCCGCATTACTCTTAAAGCTTTGAAATTTGGAGCGGGAAACGAGATTCGAACTCGCGACCCCAACCTTGGCAAGGTTGTGCTCTACCACTGAGCTATTCCCGCATCGCATCATGATTTATGACAAAATCATCCGCTGTCATCAACAGCGGGTGCGCATTTTACAAAAACTAGCGGGGGACGCAAGCCCTAAATTGCATTTATACGAAATTGTTTAGCTTGAGTGCTCAGATTATCGGCATTGCGCTGAAGAAAAGCGCAAACAGCGCATTTTCACTTTAAATATTGAATATGCGTTGACGATAAAACACGAGCTCTGCAATCGACTCTCGAATGTCATCTAAGGCTAAATGCACCCCTTTCTTGCTGAAACCTTCAAGTACTTCTGGTTTCCAGCGCTTAACCAACTCTTTCAGGGTGCTTACATCAATATTGCGATAGTGAAAATAGTCTTCAAGTTCCGGCATGTATTTCACCATAAAGCGGCGGTCTTGACCTATGGTATTACCGCATAATGGCGAAGCGCCTTTAGGCACGTATTTTTCGAGGAAGCGGATGGTTTCGGCTACTGCGATTTGTTCATCTACCGTACTTTTACGGCAACGCTCAGTTAATCCCGATTTACCGTGGGTGTCGATACACCATTGGTTCATGTTGTTAAGCACGTCGTCAGATTGGTGGATCGCAAGTACCGGCCCTTCAGCCAATATATTTAAGTTAGCGTCCGTCACGATTGTGGCAATTTCCAACACCACATCAACTTCAGGATGCAATCCCGTCATCTCCATATCGATCCAAACAAGGTTTTGTGCATCCACCGCCATGGTTTCTCCTAAAATCGCGCTAAATTAAGTTGTTGTGCGGAATTGCTATAATTCCGATCGAGCTAACGTTACCATAATACTAGATATTAGAAGCAAATGCAGATATTCACCTGTGGCGAAAAAACCAAAACTTACCCATAAACAACGTCGACAAGTCTCACATAATCGCACAAAGCGGTTGGCTGAGCCGGCAAGCACCCCCACCGACGATCAATTAGAAGATCAGGAATCCGGTCGAGTGATCGGCCGTTTCGGTAAGCATGCCGATGTGGAAGACAAGGACGGCAATATTCATCGCTGTCACATTCGCCGCACCGTGCTAAGTGTAGTGTGTGGCGACGACGTGCTATTTCGCCCAGGCAAAGATGGCACCGAAAGCATCAGTGGCGTGATTGAAATAGTGCAAGATCGTAAATCTGTGCTCACACGCCCAGATTTTTACGACGGCGTAAAACCCGTGGCCGCCAATATTGATCAAATTATAATCGTAAGCTCGGTTATACCGGCACTGTCATTAAACATTATTGATCGCTACTTAGTGGCCTCAGAAGACGTTGGAATAGAACCCGTTATCTTGCTCAACAAAGTAGAACTGTTAAGTGAAACTGAACGAGCAAATGTTGAAGAACAGTTACAAATTTACCGTAATATTGGCTACCGTGTGGTGTACACAAGTTGTAAAACCCGTACTGGGATCAGTGACCTAGCCCTATGTTTGAAGGACAAGGTTAGCGTGTTCGTCGGTCAATCAGGCGTTGGCAAATCAAGCTTGGTCAATGAGCTACTACCTGAAGCCGAAGAGATTACCAATGAAGTATCGGATAACTCTGGCTTAGGCCAACACACCACGACCACAGCCAAATTACTGCACTTCCCACAAGGCGGTGATTTAATTGATTCACCTGGTGTGCGCGAGTTTGCCTTATGGCACATGCCCATGGAACGCCTAACTTGGGGCTTCAAGGAATTCAGAGATTACATAGGTGGGTGTAAATTCCGCGATTGTACTCATGCTGACGACCCAGGTTGTATCATTCGCGCCGCGGCTGAAAACGGCGACATCAGCATGTTACGCTATGAGAGCTACCATAAAATACTGTCAAATTTAGATGAGCAGCGTCCTTCGCACAGTAAGGTGTAGTTAATAAGATGTATTAACATGGTGAGAGTCTGTCAGCACCACCGCGGCTGACAAAATTTCTCACCATTATTAACTAGCATATAGCAGTTCGTGCTTATCATCCTTCCCACTCAATAAAATATTGCTGTACAATCGTTGGCGGTAAAAAACTTTTCGTTTTAGGATTCTCATTTTGTTCGATTCGATAAAAATTGCATTTCAATACATTGCACCCAAGCATCTGATTTCGCGCTTAGTAGGTAAACTCGCCGCCGCTAAAGCGGGTGGCTTAACCACTGGGTTAATTAAGCTATTTATTAAACAATATAAGGTGAACATGGCCGAAGCAGAGCGTGAAAATCCCGCCGATTACGCTTCGTTCAATGAGTTCTTCACCCGCGCTTTAAAAGATGACGCCCGGGTTATTTGTCCTAACGAGCAAGACTTAGCTATGCCAGTAGACGGCGCGGTAAGTCAGTTAGGCGACATCAAGCACGACAGTATATTTCAAGCAAAAGGCCATGATTACAGCCTCACTACTTTGTTAGGCGGTAAGCCTGAATTAGCGGCTGCTTTCAAAAACGGTAAATTTGCCACTGTATATTTGTCGCCAAAAGATTATCACCGCATTCATATGCCCATGGATGGTCAGCTAACTGACATGGTATATGTGCCCGGTGAACTGTTTTCGGTTAGTCCGTTAACCGCAGAGCGCGTACCAGGTTTATTCGCCCGTAATGAGCGAGTCGTGGCTATTTTTAATACCCCTAGAGGCAAGATGGCCATGGTATTAGTGGGTGCCACCATTGTTGCCAGCATTGAAACCGTTTGGGCAGGCACAGTGTCACCACCGGTAGGTAAAAATGTTGTTCATTGGCAATACCCAAGCGAAGGTGAAGACGCCGTTTTCCTTAAAAAAGGTGACGAGCTTGGTCGCTTTAAATTAGGTTCAACCATAGTGGCGTGTTTCGAGCCTGACATGGTGGAGTTCGCAGACTATAGCGCTGGAGATGACACTCGCCTTGGTGATGTTTTCGCTACTCTGACTCAATAGTCGTGGATCCGGTTAAAAAGAGCCTGTGGTCTCTACACCTCACTGTTATCTTGTTGGGGGCAACGGCACTTTTCTCAAAAGTGATCCCCCTTTCAGCGACTGATATCACCTTCGGTCGCTCCATAATTGCTTGCTTCATGTTATTTTCGTTAGTCAAAATGACTGGCGGTAAACTCTCCCTTGCCCGCAAAAAAGATTACTTCATCGGCATAGGTTTGGGTATTTTGATGGCTGCCCACTGGGTAAGCTATTTTGCCGCCATGCAGTATTCGAGTGTGTCTGTTGGCATGATAGCCTTGTTCACTTTCCCTGTTATAACGGTTTTAATTGAGCCCTTCTTCGAGGGTATTCGCTTAGTCTGGCAAGATATATTAAGCGCGTTAGTAGTGTTGATTGGCATATTTTTGATTGTGCCTGAGGTGTCTTTAGAGAACGATGTCACTTTAGGTATTTTGGTTGGTATCATGTCAGCCGTGCTATATGCCTTTCGCAATTTATGTCACAGAAAATACTTTTCTCACTACAGTGGTTCGCTGGCTATGGCGTACCAAACCTTGGTGATCTTCTTTTGTTTAAGCTTTTTTATTACTCCAGAATTGATAAACGCGAGCGGCCAAACGTATATTTATTTGGCATTGTTAGGTACGTTTTTCACTGCTGTACCTCACGCACTAATTGCCACCAGCTTACAGCATTTACGCGCAAAAACATTTTCGTTAGTGGCGTGTATGCAGCCCCTTTACGGCGTTATTTTGGCCATATTAGTGCTCGACGAGCAGCCCAACTGGCAAACTTATGTAGGTGGATTATTGGTGATATCTGCTGCTTTGTACGAAACTGTTAACACTCAGAAATTACACAAGAAATAGGCCGATTCTATGCTTGTTTTTGCTCATCGCGGCGCCAGCGCCGATGCTCCAGAAAACACCTTGCTTGCTATCAACAAAGCGCTTGAACAAGGCTGCGACGGCATTGAGATAGACGTTCATCAACATGGCGATAAGCTGCTGCTTATCCATGATCATTGGTTGCATCGCACTACAAATGGCACAGGCCAGCTTATTGAGCATAGTTTTGAAGCCCTGCAACAGCTTGATGCAGGGTTAGGCGAGCGCATCCCTACACTTTGGCAAGCCATGGCGCTGATCGCGGGGCGCTGCATACTGAACATTGAAATAAAAGGCGTAAGCGATGTTCAACTGGTTTTGGATAATATTGAAAAAGCCATTCACGAGCTGAATTTCACCTTGGAGCATTTCATTGTTTCATCTTTTGATCATCATTTACTACGCAGTATTAAACAACATAACCCTGATTTAAAGATTGGTGCGTTGACAGCAAGTAAACCTATCGATTATGCAGGTTTTGCACAAGCACTAGGGGCATATTCGGTCAATGCTGATGTTACCTTCGTGGATGAAGCATTCGTATTGGACGCCAAACGCAGAGGATTGAAATTTTTTGTGTATACGGTTGATCAACCAGCAGATTTAGCACAACTGGCAAGCTGGCAAGTGGATGGCGTTTTTAGTAACGGTCCAGGTAAAGCGAAGAAGGTTATTACCGATTTAGTCACACTTGGAAGGAGTTCCGCTAAATCATAACAGGGCGTTACAGTAACTTAGCGGTTTACATTAACGCTGCATTCATTGCAGCATTAAAGAAGATACTAGTCGGCGGAGCAGTTGCTTTCAGACTCGCAGCTATGACAACTTTGACATAATTTCAGGTTCACCACATGAGCACCAACAATCAACATTGCGCCAATGGCAATGGTAAATGGCTCATAGGTTTCGCCAAACATGTCTTTATTCCAATAAATAATCCCGCCAAGCATTAAGCTATACAAAGGGTATATTTGGCGGTGATAGCGATAGAATCCGGACAATAATGCCCAAAATCCTACGATCATAGACAAAGACAAAATAGTACGCTCAAACCAATCTTGCGCAAAAAAACTCGCGCCAATCAAAGGCAGCAAAGGGATAAGAATCGGCAAGGCTAAACAATGCACCGCACATAAACTAGAGGCCCATATGCCTAATCTGTCTAATAGCGATTTGTTTTCTGTTGCTTGCATTTCTGGTCAATCCTCAATAAGTTGAACGTTATAATATAACATCAATGGGATTATGCCAAACATTTTCAAGCTGATTTGCAATAAATATTGAGCAAAATTGCGCTAACTTATACTGATTTTTGTAGCTTAATTCTTCATATAAACTGAAATCACTGAGTCCTGGGTTTTTGTTTACGGGTAGCCCGCAGCATAAAATTACGCGGGGTTAATTGCCCAGAGCAAAATGTGCCTACTTCTATTTGATAACCCTGCTCGTGCATAAAGAGCGCTCGGTCGAGCACTAACCACAGCTCCATCGCGCGGCGAAAGCAGCTGCGCACCGCTTCAAGTCGGGCAAGTAATACGCGGCGCTGTTCGCCTATTGCTAAATAATGCGCTATTTGCTCAGCATTGGCGTCGAATGTCTGCTTTTTATGCTGTGCAGCCCAGTGACAAAACGCTTCAAACCCTTGGTTCAGCTGGCTCTTTTTCACGGATGGAAGGGGAATGTAATTATCGGCGTTTAGTGTCTCTCGTAACCATGTGTCAAAACCAAGCCGATAAGTCAGTTCAAGCTCTCGTAGGTCTTGCTCTCTTGCGCCAGCTGTCGCGACTTGTTTAACTGCGAGCTTTAAATCGTCTTTGTCTATTTCAAGCCCATATTGAATCAAGTTAGCTTGGCAGAATTGGGAAAGCCCAAGGTAGCGAGCATCTCGGGTCAGGTGATAACAACAGGGTGAAATAACCACGTGGGGTGTTTTAACCTCGCCTGCCGCTCGCAACAAAGCGGTATGTAGATCTCCGCATGCGTGTAAGGCCACTGCGCAGTTTTTGCCTGCTAAATGGGTAGCACTTTGAGCACTAAGCGCATCATCGCACACAAAATCTTGTTGCACATTCGCCTTTTGGGCAAGCGTGCTGCCTTTATCACACAAAGCCTGTTGCCATTCTAAACTGAGTACACTGGAGGCCGTTTTAAGCGCGACCAAGCGCCCTAGATGCCCCATACCCGCGCACCATTCAAGATAGCTTTCAGCCTGTTGCGCAGGTCCAAGAGCAGCAAAAAAAGCGTTAATTTGCTGCCATTTTCGCCCGCCAATACCATGACTAAAATGCACCGGAACGGAGGTAAATACAGCGCTATCATTGTTTTCGCTGGGTGTTAAACAATCAAGCGTAAAATCATCAAGCTGAGTCAGTGCCTCTATCTGTGACACAAATGGTAAAAATTGGCCAATTCGCGTTTGGCTATCCTCAGATAAAAGGTCAGTCACAGATTGGGAATCTAGCCAATTACACAACTCAGGGTAGGCTTCACGCCATGGCAAATCAGCTTGATTAAAAGTCGCAAATTGCCACAAGGTTTTGTGTTCAGATAACAAATGGGTTAACTGCTCAAACCTGCGGGCATAATTGAAATCGTCTCGGGCGTTATTTAGCATGTATTGGTATGGCTTGTTGGGTTAAAAGAAACCTTAGAAAGGGAAATTATGTATGGCGCAAAACGCCTCATTCTCCCACGAATTGCCAAGGAATCGAAATATTTTCCACGCAATTGGCAGCCCGCAACTGGGTTAAATTCCTTACACCGCACAGTGTTGAATTTTATGTCTTGGCTATAACTCTTTTACGTTTTGTAATAATGTTGTGGGCAAGTGTCATATGGAATGAACCTGATGAAAATAACCAAAAGAGCTTTTATCAAAGCCAGCGCAGCAGCCGTTGCCACCCTTCCCCTTTCACAATCGGTATTTGCAGCAAATAATTCTGCCTCTCTAACCACAGATAAAGCAGCAACATTATCCGATATCACGGCATCTAGCCGCCCTATCACAGTCAATGAACGCAAAGCGCGTATCAAAAAAGCGCAATCATTAATGGCGAAAGCAAACATAGCCGCCATGATCCTAGAGCCCGGTGCAGCGATGGATTATTTTACCGGCATTCAGTGGTGGCGCAGCGAACGCTTAACCGCTGTGGTTATCCCCAGAGAAGGCAACATTGCCGTGCTTTGCCCATTTTTTGAAGAGCCGAGTATCCGTGAATCCCTTAAAGTGGGTGACGATGTGCGCGTCTGGCAAGAGCATGAAAGTCCATTCGCGTTAGTTAAACAGATTTTGCTCGATCGCGGCGTAGAAAAAGGCCAACTAGCCTTTGAGCACTCAGTGCGTTACTTCGTGCTCGATGGAGTAATGAGCCTAATGGGTGATATGCAGCATACCTCGGCAGACCCCATTACTCAGGGCTGTCGCATGTTTAAAAGCGACCACGAAATCGCCCTTATGCATAAAGCAAATGAAATCACCCTTAGGGCGTATCAACATGTATACGCCAATCTAGCCTTGGGCATGAGCCAACAAGACGTCAACCAACTAATGAGCAGCGCTCAGGCCCAGTTGGGTGGCAGCGGTATTTGGACTATGGCCTTGTTCAACGAAGCCAGTGCCTATCCTCACGGCAGCAAACAGGCTCAAACCATTAACAATGGCTCTGTTGTTTTAATGGATTGTGGCTGTGCGGTGCAGGGTTATCAGTCTGATATCAGCCGCACATTTGTATTTGGTGAGCCAAGTAAAAAACAGCAAAAAATTTGGCAAACAGTACGCAAGGGCCAGCAAATTGCTTTCGAAAAAGCCCAAATTGGCGTACCCGCCGGTGCAGTCGATGACGCGGTGCGTGCTTATTATCAAAGCCAAGGCTTAGGCCCTGAATACCAATTACCTGGGCTTTCCCATCGTACCGGCCACGGCATTGGTATGGAAGGTCATGAACCGGTTAACTTCGTGCATCAAGAACAAACGCTACTGCAGGCGGGCATGTGCTTTTCTGATGAACCAGGTATTTATATACCTGGGGAATTTGGGGTACGTTTAGAAGACTGCATTTACATGACCGACAAAGGCCCTCGCTGGTTCACCACACCGCCTGATAGCCTAGAATCCCCGATTGGCGCTCTAGCCGTGCTTTGAACACCCTTTTATTAAAATAAGAATCAAATTAATGAAAATCAGCATTATTAAAAACACACTATCTCATGCAATCGGCAAACCCCTTGGTATGCTCACATTACTGGCTATGTCAGGGAACACATGGGCGGATGCCAGCGAAGAATTTAACGATTTACTCAATAGCCACTGGCAAGAAGCACAAAAAGAGAAAATATTCTTTCGCACTGACCCAGATGCATGGAAGCCCCAAGGGAAATTAGCAGATTTCAGCACACAGGGGTTCGAGCGCCGTGAAGACTTTAATCACAAAATGCTTGAACAATTAGCGCAAATTGACGTTAAACAACTGGGTGCAGACGAACAAGTTAGCTACCGCTTATTCAAGTATGAGCGTGAAACCGAAGCCAAAAGCTATCAATTTCAAGACCGCTACTTCCCCATTAACTTTTTAAGTGGTTGGCATACCTATTTTGCACAGGCCCCTGCCAATATGGCGTTTTTAACGGCACAAGATTACGACCAATACTTGGTTAGCCTTGAAGACTACCCACGCTTTAACCAAGAAAATATCGATTTGCTTGCACAAGGCGTAGAAAAGGGCTTTGTACAGCACTGTGAAACCTTCAAAAATTACCGGCAGTCTATCACTGACCATATCGTTGAAAATCCACAAGACAGCGCACTTTACGACCCGTTCACTCGCTTCCCTAGTCAGTTTAGCGAAACGCAAAAAGCACAGTATGTCGCTAAGGGTGCCGCTCTTATCAAAGATTCAGTTGTACCTGCCTATGCGCATTTCAACGATTACTTTGTGAATGATTACATGACCCACTGTCGCAAAGAGCCGGGTATTTCAAGTGTTAAAGGCGGTGCCGATTATTACGCGTACACAGCGAATTATTACACCACCACAGACTTAACACCCCAGCAGATCCACCAGCTTGGTTTGGACGAAGTTGCTCGCATCAGCAAAGAAATGGAAGCCATTATTCAGCAAGTGGGCTTTGAAGGAAGTTACGCAGAGTTTCTCCAGTTTTTAGCCACAGATCCGCGCTTTTATGCCCAAGACCGTCAAGATGTGATGGAGAAAACCGCCTTTATCACGCAAAAAATGTACGGCAAATTACCCAGCTTTTTCGCTACCTTGCCACGTAACACCTTCACGATTAAAGGCTCAGCTACACGCGGCGCGTTTTACATGCCACCACCAGATAACCGCACACCCGGTACTTACTTTTTAACGTCTGAGCCCGCCCAGCAACCACTGTATAACTTAGAAGCTCTGAGCCTACATGAAGCTGTACCTGGTCATCATTTGCAAAATGCTATTGCTATGGAATTACAGGTGCCTGAGTTTCGTCGCACACTGAGCCATTCAGCATTTTCTGAAGGTTGGGGTTTGTACTCTGAGCGTTTAGGTAAAGAAGCCGGTTTCTACCAAGACCCTTATTCTGATTTTGGCCGCCTAGGCTACGAGATGTGGCGCGCAGTGCGACTGGTAGTTGATACAGGCATACACGCCTTTGGCTGGAGCCGCCAACAAGCCATCGATTATTTGGGCTCGCGCACCGCCCTGACTGAAAAAGCCACCGCAGATCAAATTGATCGTTATATCTCTTGGCCTGGTCAAGCGCTGTCTTACAAAATTGGCGAGCTTAAAATCCGCGAATTACGCAGCAAAGCAGAAGCCAGCTTGAAAGAAAAATTCGACATTCGCCAATTTCACGACGTGATTATCGGCCAAGGCTCGTTGCCCATGGCCGTACTTGAAGACAGCGTGAACCAATGGATTGAAACGCAGCTAAAACGCGATGAGTAACCGCTCGTCACGATTTGTTACGCTTTAATGGCTTTGAGCTTACAAATAAGTAACGAATGCGTACCCCACTCTATTGAGAGGTTTACGTATTCCCCTAAACTAAGCGCTCACGTTATCGCTGAGCCTAATCGGTATATAAACAGGTAAATGCAAAAAGACTTCTTAGAAAGTTTAAAAATATAACCAATACAACACCTAAATCAGGGGACAGAGCAAATGGAAAGACGCGACTTTATTAAATTAGGTAGTGCCGGAATGGGCACCCTTATGCTACCCATATCGGGGGTGGCTATTTCAGCTGACCAACTACTCGATAAACCGATGGACGTAGCCTATAAAAAGAAGCTTGCTGATATCGCTTTAAATGCCGCCAAAGCAAAAGGCGCCACATACGCCGATGCCCGCATTGGCCGTTATTTAAATCAATTCGTCACTACCCGCGAAAGCCGCGTCGATAATATCGTTAACACAGAATCAGCTGGTATAGGTGTACGTGTTATTGCGAACGGCACATGGGGCTTTGCGTCGACGTCAAACATGACACCAGACAGCGTGGCTAAAACCGCTGAACAAGCGGTCGTCGTTGCCATGGCTAACTCTAAATTTCAAACCACACCTGTGCAACTCGCTCCTGTGAAAGGAGTTGGTGAAGTCAGCTGGCAAACACCTATCAAAAAGAATGCCATGGAAGTCCCAATTCAAGAAAAGGTCGATTTATTATTGTCAGTGAATGATGCCGCTATGCAAAACGGCGCAAGCTTTATTAGCTCACGCTTGTTCTTAGTGAATGAACAAAAGTACTTTGCATCTACTGATGGCTCGTACATCGACCAAGATATTCATCGCTTATGGGCACCTTTCACTGCCACAGCGGTAGGCAAAGATGGCTTCAAACAACGCTCAGCATTAGGTAACCCTGTCGGCATGGGGTATGAATACCTAGATGGTTTAGAAAAAGACAAAGTGCGCATTCAAGGCGCAAACACCGGTTACCATAATTCCTACGATATGGTTGAAGACGCCGCAGCCGCTGGTAAACAGCTGCAAGCCAAATTAAAAGCCAAATCTGTAGAGCCTGGCAAGTATGATCTAGTACTAGACCCTGCTCACTTGATGCTAACCATTCATGAATCCGTTGGTCACCCGTTAGAGCTTGACCGCGTACTAGGCTATGAAGCGAACTACGCAGGTACTAGCTTCGCGACCTTGGATAAATGGAAAAGCGGTAACTTCCAGTACGGGTCAGACATCGTTAATTTATATGCAGATAAGAACCAACCGCACACCTTAGGTAATGTGGCGTTTGATGATGAAGGGGTTAAAACCAAAGAATGGGAATTGATCAAAAATGGCGTGTTAGTGAATTATCAAGCCACCCGCGACCAAGTACATATGCTTGGGCAAAAAGAGTCCCACGGTTGCAGTTACTCACAAAGCTGGCGCGATGTGCAGTTCCAACGTATGTCGAATGTATCGCTGCGTCCGAATGAGAAAGACTTATCTGCCGATGACGTAATCAAAGACGTTGAAAAAGGCATTTATATTGCCGGGCGTGGCTCTTATTCTATCGATCAGCAACGCTATAACTTCCAGTTTGGCGGCCAGTTATTTTACGAGATTAAAGACGGCAAAATTGTCGATCAAATTGAAGATGTGGCGTATCAATCTAACACCCAAGAGTTTTGGAATAGCTGTAGTCAGTTAGCTGGCAAATCAGATTACAGAGTGGGTGGTTCGTTCTTTGATGGCAAAGGCCAGCCTTCACAAGTGAGCGCAGTTTCTCATGGTTGCCCCACCACGAGATTCGACAACATTAACGTGATTAACACAGCGCGCAACGTTTAAGCAGCTCACTGAGAAGGAAGAAGATTATGACTATTATTACCCAACAACACGCAAAAGAGCTGCTGAGCAAGGTTCTTAAATTCTCAAAAGCCGATGAATGCGAATGCAACTTAGAAAGCAAAGTGGGCGGCAACATTCGCTATGCCCGTAATACGGTATCTACCTCAGGTCAAGAAAGCGACCTTATTCTTATCGTGCAATCTACCTTTGGTAAGCGCACTGGCACGGCCACTATCAATGAGTTTGACAACGCCTCTCTTGAAAAAGTCGTCCGTCGTTCTGAAGAACTGGCCAAACTGGCACCGGAAAACGAAGAATTTATGCCGGTATTTGCCCCACAAAAATATACCAAAGCCAATACCTATTTTGAATCTACGGCAGCTGTCACTCCTGAGGATCGTGCTCAAGCCGCCTTTGATAGCATCGCCCCCTCAAAAAAGAACAAGCTTATCGCAGCTGGCTTTTTAGAAGATGCTGTAGAGATGAGCGCCATTATGAACAGCAAAGGCCTGTTCGCTTATAACACCTCTACCAATGTCGACTTTTCGGTGACTATTCGTACCGAAGATGGCAAAGGTTCAGGCTGGGCATCAGGCAACTACAGCGATGTAAAATTGCTAGATACGGCTAAGTTATCGTCTATTGCGATTCAAAAATCGAAAGGCTCAGCGGATGCCAAGGAAATGGAACCAGGCAAATACACGGTTATTCTTGAGCCAGCCGCGAGCGTCGATTTATTGCAAAATATGATGCGTGCGTTTGATCAACGTTCAGCCGATGAAGGACGCAGCTTTTTGAGTAACAAGGCTGCAGAAGGTGAAGACGCCCCGAAAAACAAATTGGGTCAAAAGATGTTCGACGAGCGCGTGCATATTTATTCTGACCCTCAACATGCTATTGCTCCTAGTGCTCCCTTTGCTGGTAACGGTTACCCACTCAATAAGATTGATTGGATAAAAGACGGCACCATCAAAAACATGCCTAATTCCCCCTACTGGGCGAAACACACCAAGCGTGAATATATCCCATCGAATCGCAATATTATTATGAGCGGTGGCGACCAATCACTTGAAGACATGGTCAAAAGCACACGCCGTGGTGTGCTCGTTACGCGATTGTGGTACATACGCGCCCTTGACCCGCAAACCCTGCTGTATACCGGTTTAACGCGAGACGGCACGTTTTACATTGAAAACGGCAAGATCAAATATCCGATCAAGAACTTCCGTTTCAATGAAAGCCCGATCATTATGCTTAACAATATTGAAGCGCTGGGTGAACCACAGCGAATTGAAGGCAGCATGATACCGCCGATGAAAATTCGCGACTTCACCTTCAGCAGCTTGTCTGACGCGGTATAAGTCAGCTGCTCTTAGGCCCATTCGGGCCTAAGACGTTCACTAACGATTTTCTACTTTGCGTGGTAATTCATGGGTATGCATCGTCGACAATTTATTAAAAATGCTTGCGTGGCTTTTACTACACAGGCTTTTATGAGTGGGCGTTATTCATGGGCGCAAAGCACAGAATTTGACTTCTATTTTACCCGTTTAAGCTACGAGTCAGGTGATTGGGAAGTTGACGAGCGTATGCCCGCCAATGTACTCAATTCATTGATTGAATACACGAGTTTGCGAGTGGATATTAAAGAGCGAATTGTGCCGTTGTCCGACCCTGAGATGCTAAAAGCGCCCTTTTGCTATATGGCGGGCCACAGGCTAGTGCAATTTAGTGACGCTGAAGCACAAAACTTTAAACAGTACGTGGAAAACGGCGGCTTCGTATTCGTAGATGATTGCAATCACGATATAGACGGCATGTTCGCTAAAACCTTTGAAGCGCAAATTAGCAGTCTGTTTGGGGAAGATGCATTACAAAAAATTCCTAACGATCACCCAATTTACAGCGCATTTTTTACCTTTGATGGCCCACCGCGCACCTCTATTGAGCTCAATGGCTGGGGTGATGACTTGGTTCACAACTACCTCAAAGCCATTATCGTTAACGGTAAAATAGCCGTGCTATACAGCAACAAAGACTTAGGCTGCGAATGGGATTACGATTTTCGTAACAAGCGCTGGCTTAAAGAAGACAACACGAAATTTGCGGTGAATATCGTGGTGTACGCTATGACAGCGTAAACCATCAAGACAATAAAGCGCCCGAACTATCCATAAGAATAAAGGCAATATGACCATGAGCACCACAAACAGTTTCCCGTTTCAGGAGCGTGAGCTATCTGAGAAAGAGGTTTTACAGTTACTGAGCAAGCTTGCTGATGTCACCGATGAACTCGCCCGGGTGATTGTCGGTCAGCGAGAGGTCGTGCAGCAATTGCTGGTTGCCATGTTAGCCGGTGGCCATTGCTTGCTCGAAGGCGCGCCTGGTTTAGCCAAAACGCTGATGGTCAGTTCATTAGCGAAAACCTTAGAGCTAGATTACAAACGTATTCAATTCACACCGGACTTAATGCCCAGCGACATCATAGGCACAGAAATACTGGAAACAGACCACGACAGCGGCGAGCGTTTTTTTAAGTTTAAGCAAGGTCCCGTATTTACCAATATTTTATTGGCAGATGAAATTAACCGTACACCGCCTAAAACCCAAGCCGCATTACTTGAAGCCATGCAAGAGCGCACCATCAGCTACGCGGGGAGTATTTATCCGCTGCCGAAGCCCTTTTTCGTATTGGCCACGCAAAATCCAGTAGAACAGTCTGGCACGTATGCTTTGCCAGAAGCTCAGCTTGATCGTTTCTTAATGTTTGTGCGAGTAGGCTACCCTAGCGCTGAAGAAGAAATCGAAATTTTAGCGCGCACCACTGGCACTCAACAGGTCACGTTAAATGAGGTACTGCATACCCAAGATATTCTGACCTTACAGGGCTTAGTGCGCCAAGTGGATATCTCTGGCGAATTATTAACATACATCAGTGAGCTTACGCGCAATACCCGCCCAGACAGCACGAGCAACCAAAGTGTTAAAGACTTTGTGCGCTGGGGTGCTGGGCCCCGCGCGGGTCAAGCTTTGGTGTTGTGCGCCAAAGCGAATGCTTTGCTCAATGAGCGATTTGCCGTGACCTTAGACGATATTCAAAAGGTTGCCCATGGCGTTCTGCGTCATCGCATATTGCTTAACTTCCAAGCTCAGGCGCAAAATATGGACACTGACGGGGTCATAGACAGTTTGCTCAAAAATACCCCACTCCCTAACAGCCCGCTGACATCGAATGCTTCTTCAAGTCACGTGGGTTAAACATGCAACAATGGATTGACCCGCTTACGCTTTCTCGCGTGAAAGACATGCCCTTAGTCGCAAAAACCGTGGCCGATGGCGTACTTCATGGTCAGCATACCAGTGTACAAAAAGGCTCGGGCATCGAGTTTAGTCAATATCGCAGCTATGAGCCCGGGGATGAACTAGGCAAAGTGGATTGGAAACTGTTTGCCCGCTCAGACAAATATTTTGTCCGTGAAGCTGAACGTGAAAGTGATACCCAAATTTGGCTAGTGCTGGATGCCAGCCTATCCATGCTGCAACAATCTGCCGTCAGCAAAGCGAAAAATGGCTGGCACAAGCTAGATTACGCCCGCTATTTTCTGGCCACCATTGCTTATATTGCAAAGCAACAAGGGGACTCTGTAGGGGTTATTGGGTTATCAGATCAACACATCGACTTTCTGCCCTGTGGTACAGGTCAGCAACATTGGCATAAATTAATGCTAACCCTAAGCCAATTAACTGTTGGTAAGCAATTCCCCAGCAAAGCGAGTCTTGAGCGCCAGCTAGGCAAGGTGCACCCACAGGGTTTAATCTTCGTGCTCAGTGATTTCATACAGCACAACCAAGAAATTTTAGAATTTATTCAACCACTAAATTACGGCCACAATGAAGTTGTAGCCATGCAAATCGTCTGCGATGATGAGCTTAACTTCCCTTATAAAGGAGCTATAAGAGTCGAAAACCCAGAAACGAAAGAGCAGCGACTGGTATCAAGCTCAGAAGTAAAGACGCAATATTTAGCAGCGTATAAGCAACATCAATCTGATTTGAAAGAGCGACTAACGCAGCAAAACATTACGCTTTTTAGGGCTAATATCGACGAGCCTCTCGACAAAAGCGTGCACGCCTACCTAGCGTCTCGCGCACGGGTTAAATGATCATGACGGGCATGTTTGGCGCACTGAGCAATATGCTGCTATCCCCTTTGTGGTTATTGGGCATGCTAGCCGTGGCGATCCCTATCGGTATTCACTTTTTCAGCAAAAGCAAAGCGCCGTTGATCTCTTTTGCCCAATACGCACTTATTCCTGTCAGGCAAAGCACCGTGCCCAATGCCCTGCGCCTCAGCCAATGGCTATTGCTGTTGTTACGGATCCTCATTCTATTGCTACTGAGTTTGTTGTTAGCTCAGTGCATCAAGCAAACAGCAGATGACAGTGAAACGCACTACTTTTTAGTCAGTCAAGATTGGCTACAATCAGCTCAAGACAATGATAAACGAACCTTATTAGACGCCTTTAACCAAGCGCAAAGTGATACCTCAAGTCGATTAATCCTATTGAGTCAAAGACAAAACGAGGCGTTAGACGACAAAATCCTGTTAACAGCCGGTTTACTAAACAAACTCGTTTCAGCAAATGGCAACGGGACAAAAAAAGACACGGAAGCAAAAGCCCCTTTATCGATTTGGCAAAAAGTGGCTGACTTCATGTTTTTACATCCATCGATAACGCCGAATAACGTGCATTTATTTACCACTGACCGATTATCCCAATTTAATGGTGATAAACCTGCCATGCATGACACAGTGAATTGGCACATTGTACAGATTAAAAACAGCGAGAATACGCTACTAAAATCCAGAATATTAGTGCTATCTTCCGTAAAAAACCACATACAGCCGCGGTATTTAATAGCGGCATTTGACGCCTTAAGCACTGAAAAAAGCCGTGATATTGCAGTAGATACATCATTAACAACATCCGCTATTAAAGCGGCTCAACTTAAACCGTATGCTTGGGTATTTTACCTAGGTGACAGAGCCCCAAGTGCGGATTTAGCAAAGGCGATGGAGCAATATGTTCAAGCAGGTGGTCAGCTGTTTGTAACTGCTACAGAGCAGTTAGTAAGCGGGGGATGCTATCTTTTACCTCGCTCTGAAGGCGACAACGTGTTTATCAATAAAATAGGTCAGCCTGCATTTCTAGCCAGCAAAATGAAAAACATTAAAACTAAGATATTATGGCAAACAGCTGATAAGCAACCTTTCTTAACAAGAGCCGAAACACGGCAAAAAGACACCTTAAATAATGAAGGTAAAGCCGGTCAAATTTTGACATTTCATAGTCGCTTGGAACCAAGCTGGACGAATTGGGTAACGCAACCGGACTTCCCCTACACTTTGGATAACGTGTTGAATCAGGCACTTTATCAGCAACAATACATTACCCAAGCAACAGTAAGTAAAGCTCAAATAGCCTCATCTTATATGTTAAGCATGCCCAGCCAACGTTTAACCGGCCAGCAGTTAGCTTCACAGCTGAACCCTCAACGAGACCAGCAAATACACTATTGGTTGCTGAGCTTTCTTATTTGCGCTTTTTGTCTTGAGCGCGTATTGAGCGAATACCGAGGGAAGTCGTTACCCAGAGGTGCAACCAGCTGATGGCGCAGTTAAAAGACGTATTCGACCACGGAAAACCAGTACAGGTGAAAAACAGGCTGCAAGCGCTTTTGAATAAGAGCAAAAGGCGGCAACTCATTCAACAGCTGTTGCAATGCTTCCCCCTTATCATATTGATAGCACTCGTCCTAGCCCTTATATTTCCCGTGCAACCTGCGACAGCCATTTTGATTTTATTAATGACTGTCGGTGTATGCGCGGTATTCGCTTTCTATCGCCCCTCATATCGCACAATTACCCTGAGCAATTTGGCTAAGGATCTCAACCGGCGATTCCCTTCACTCGAAGAAAGCTGCGAGCTTTTACTAGAAAGCACACAGGAAAATCTGACAGTGCTGCAACGATTACAATATCAGCGTACTGCTCACGCATTGAGTCAATTGCATGAAAATACGCAGGTAGATTTAGTGCCTCGCTATCCTTTGAAACCCGCCTTGATGGCTAATTTGATCACAGCACTGTTTTGCTTATCTATTTGGTACTTTTTGTGGGATGTTAAACAAATGCAAAACGCGCCAAACGCCAGCGTCCCGAGCACAGAGAATAAAAACGAGGAAGATAGCCCGACCGCTGCGGTGCAACTCATAGATGCAAACATTTCAGTGGACCCACCTGCCTATGCACTTGGTATTCATGGTTACCAAAGCAATCAACCTCAGCCCTTAGATGCGCAGATACTTGCAGGAAGCGAAGTGCATTGGCAATTGACGTTTTCGTCTCAAAATCCCCCTCAAAGTCAGCATTATTCACTGCAAATGAGCGACGAGAATTTACCTTTAACCCGTTTGCCTGATGGCCGGTACACGCTTAGCAAAGTGGTTCACCGCTCATCGATTTATCAAGTTTTGGATCACCAACAACGTATTATTGCACTGCACAGCATTAAGGTGATTGCAGATACGCCCCCAAAAATCACCTTTTTAAGGCCTCAAGCAACCATTACTGAAATTCAAACAAAAAGCGAAAGCATTGAGCCGACGCTTAGCACCCAGGTTCAAATCAGTGATGATTTTGGGTTGAGTAAAGTGGAGATTTTGGCTTCGGTGGCGAAAGGCTCAGGGGAGGCAGTTAAATTTCGCGATAGCGTGTTTACCTTTGATACGGTCAGCACTGTGAATAACACTGATAATGATGATGGTATGCAGCTGCATAGTAAAGAGTGGAATTTGACTGCGCTGGGCATGGAGCCAGGTGACGAGCTGTATTTCAGTGTTAAAGCGTGGGACAACCGCGAAACCCAGCCCCAACTCACACAATCCTCAACAAAAATCATTCGCTGGCTAGATGAAGATGTTGAATCGGTTTTCAGCGAAGGTGCTGTGATTGATAACATGCCCGCCTACTTTAAAAGCCAGCGGCAAATCATTATCGATACCAAAGCGCTTATTGCTCGTCGTAACCAATCAAGCCAGCGCGACAAACTAGGCTCGGGCGAAAAACTAGACTCAGGCGATAAATACCATCAGCACTCGGCATTATCCGAACAAGAGTTCAACCAGACCTCGCAAGCATTAGGTGTGGCACAGGCTGATTTGAAACACAAATACGGCCAGTTTGTTGGGGATGAAGTCAGTGGGATCACGCGCTCAATGGAAGACGGTGACAGCCAACATCAAGATGAAAAGCACGACGAGCACGTTTCAAATGAAGAACATGAGCAACATGACGAGGATGATGAACACGCTGCAGAAGGTCAGGCTGCACATCAACACGAAGGTGAGCATGACAGCACGCAAGATAAATCAGGCTATCAAACCGCTATTGAGCAATTTGGCCATGCTCATGGTGAAACCGATGTCGCCATTTTTAAAACCCAAGGGGGAATTGAGCAAAATCCGAGAGTGATGATGAAACGTGCTATCGGGTATATGTGGCAAGCAGAAAGTCAGTTACGCTTAAACCGCCCACACGATGCGTTACCCTATGAAGAACAAGCTCTAATTTGGCTAAATCGAGCCAAAAAAGCGGAGCGTATTTATGTAAAACGTCTTGGGTTTGAGCCACCTCCAGTGACTGAAAAGCGCCGCTACCAAGGTGAGCTAGCAGACATCAAAAACAATGTATTACGCATGCCTATCGTTGAAAATGAAACGGACATTCGCACATTAAACCAGGCAATTTTAATACTAAACGCTGCATTAAAACCCAATATTGCATTCACTCCAGAGGAGCAAAATGCACTGCACAAAGTTGATGCTTTGCTCAATACCCTGCTAGAGAGCAACCCAGAAGTGATTGAAGCGCTTGGTGCTTTGGCGCAAATACAGAGCAGTAACCAACGAGTGCCTCGTCAATGCCGCTCATGTGTAGATACCTTAATCGCACAGCTCTGGCATTTATTGCCACCAGCTCGTTACCAAGCACAGCAGCCAGCTAGGCGATACACAAACACACAGCCTGCGATAAAACAATTCACTCAGTTTAGATTGGAGCAACAAACCCAATGAGCTGGACATTAGCCCAAGTAGGCACCTACACCCTTGCCACACCTCAGGGTATGCCCTTGCTTCTATGTATTGTGCTCGGTGTTGCGTTTCTCACGGCTTGGCTAACCAGTAGCGTTTTGATGCTACGGGGCTCCCTAAGATTGAATAAGCAAGTAGCTAGCATCAGCGCACCTTTGGCAATAGGTTTAGTTTGTATCAATACCTTGGCATTTGTGGCGTTGCTTGCCACAGTGCTCGATATAAAAAACAGCACCACGCACATTGAGCGTGCGGTTTTAGTGACAAAGGGCACCACCCCAGAGATGCTTGCAACGTTTGAAAACCAGATTCAGCTGCATTCAAATAAAAAATATACCCAGCGCTGGTTTGATTTAAAAAGTGAGCTACAGCTTGATGATGCTCAGAATATACCCTCCCCTTCCTTATTAGCGCATGCCATCGGAGATATGAGTGAGCTGGTTGTACTCGGAGACGGGCTTAGCCCAGCGCAGTGGCAAACATTATTTTTAGCAACGAATAACTGGGGTACTCCTGAAAACAGCAAGATGGGAGTCACGTTTATGCCAAGCCCTGAAACCTTGGGCATTGTGAATATATCTTGGCAGAAACAGCTACAAATTGGGCAGGCATTACACATTAGCGGCGCGCTATCTGGTAGAAGCGATAGCGAGGCAAGTGAGGATGATGCAGCGCCAAGCGGTGTAAAACCATATATTTTGCAATTAATCAGTCCAAGCGGCGAAATTGAACAAGAAATTTCATTAAAACGTGGCGAAGTTTTTAGCTTGGTAACTCACCCTAAAGCTGCTGGACAGTGGCGCTACCCTTTAAGGTTACGTGACAAAACCACTGACACCTTGTTAGAAGAGAATTATATTACCGTATCGGTCACGCAGAATGACTCACTGGGCGCACCATTGAGCACTGCACAAATCAACACATCTCCGCGCTCAGCTATTTGGCAATCAGCTCCTTCTTTTGAAACCAAGTATATTAAAGATTGGATTAGCGCATCTGGTAGCGCAGTTACTATCACCACTCAAATAAGCCAAGACGCTTACCTACGCCAATACATTAATCAACCTACCCCAGACGCTAATTCAACTAGCCAGACTCAACAGGATGACCATTTTTATTCAGCAGAGACGTTAGCTGGTATTGATATCCTGTTTATGGATGGCCGCAGTTTGGTCAATTTGTCAAAAGACCAAGCGCTACGTTTACAGCAAGCGGTAGAAAGCGGCCTAGGCCTCTTCTTGTTCGCTGATAGTAATTTGGTTTTAGAAGAGACTAAAGACATAACAAAGCGCTTGAAATTGCCAGCACTGCGCGAAGATAAACAAGCCGCCGATGAATTTTCGATTGTTTACCCCAAGCAGTTTGCACCGCGAGCAACACAAGCCGTGCCCGCATCGACTGATTTAACCTTGAGCATTGGGGCGTTCAGATTTGATGATGAAGAGGCTGAAACATTATTGAAAGCACCAAATGGGCGAGCGCTAGTCAAGCAGCATTCCCTGGGGCTAGGCCAAGTTGCTATTACGTTATTACCTCGCACCTATGAGTGGAAGTTGAACCAAACAAACGGTGAGTATGAACGGCTGTGGCATTATCTCATAAAGCACATTGCGCGCAATTCAGACGCGATTTATTGGCTAAAAGAGAACGCTTCACGACTGGTATTTGAACGAAACCAAGTCGACGCCTGTTTGCGTATCGGTATTAGGCATAAAGACGTTCAAGTCTCAATTGAATATGCCCAAGGGCAAAGTAACGAGCTAACGCAGCAACCTTTGGTGTTAAATCAACGTAAAGATCAACTTAACATTGCGTGTGCCCATTACTGGCCAGAATCGACAGGTTGGCATCGCATATCGGCTTCAACACAGCAGGATAGTCAGCCTAATAGCACTAAGATTGAGAGAGGGGTAAGTAATGCTATTACCGCACAAGAGTATCGCTATATATATTCGCCAGATTCGTGGTTGGCGGCCCAGCAAGCAGTTAAGCACTGGGCGAGTCATGCGGTAGCAAACTCCTCGGCAAAAACCAATTCGAGGCCCCGTGACGTCACACTGAATAAAGGCGCACCGTTCGCTATGTTGGTGCTTATGCTCAGTGCATTATGGTTAATACGCCGCTTACGTTAATCTAACTAAAAGTCATCTAGGCAGACGACTGAACACGTCATTTAGCTAAAATGAAGTGAGTGACAAGACTACAAAGAGAAGTACGTCTTGATACCTTCTAAGATACTAGCCGTTGCCAGCGATGCCAAAATGAGTCCCATAACGCGGCTAACGATATTCGCGCCACCATTACCTATAACACGGTGAATAGGCGCTGCTGTTAACAGTAAAATTAAGGTAATTACGAGTACGGTGAGCATCACCCCTGTGGTCGTTGCTTGTTCAGCCAAGGAGTATCGATCATTCTCAGTCAACATTACCGCTGCTAACATAGCACCTGGGCTGGCGATAGACGGCACCGCCAGCGGGAAAATCGCTGTCTCAGTCTTTGACTTGGCCATGCGTAATTCATTGCTTGCTTTACCTTCACCGAAAATCATCGTCAGGGCGAACAAGAACAATACAATCCCTCCGGCAATTTCAAATGCTGAGAGTGGGATCCCCATAGCTGACAAAATGTACTCACCGGCCACGATAAAAAAGAGCAATATCCCTGTCGCTGCAATGATCGCCTTATAAGCAATATGGCGTTTGGCTTTGGCATCAAAACCTGTAGTAGTTGCAATAAAAACGGGAACACTACCAATGGGATCGATAACGGCAAAAAAGAAAATAAAAACTGGGATTAATTCGCTCATATGGCTCCTACAAAAGAAAAGTCATGGAGTTTGGGTCAAATATTAACCCAACACGTTTTGGGAGTGTTACTAAAAAATGGGACGCGAATCTGTACTCCTTATAAAAATGGATGCCACTGATTTATAACTTACAGCCTTAAAGATAGCACGCGATGGAGTTGGTACGCGAGTGAAAAAGTGTGAGTTAATGTATCTAGCTGCACTGAAGTATCGGCTATAAGCGATGAAAAGAAGTGAACGTCGAGTAAATAAAAAGTGAGTTTTATTCCTCAGCCAATTAAGCGCTAATCATTTTGCTTACTTAACGTCTTACTGAAGCAAACTTTACTCTTATTTTCATCTCCCCTATCTTCGTAGCCGGTAATTCGATACCCAATACTGATCAATAGTTGCAGCATCGCTGGGTATCGATTCATGGATTTAACCTCAACGTGTTCATAACCTGACTTCTGTGCCCAGTCTTCTTGCTGCTGGGATAATGAAGACGCAATACCCATTTGACGGTAGGCGGGTATAACACCCCCTAACCAGCTATAAAACACGCTTGAAGATAATGCATAACCAAGTTTGTAACCTACCGCACCACCATTAACTTTTGCCACAAGAAGCAAATGCGTCTTCTTATTCAGCCTCAGCTGTAAGTCGGCCCGGGTGATACGCCTATCAAACTCTGGAATTTGAGCGTTAATGGGCAAAATGTCACTGAGACAGCCTTCAGCGTATTCTATTTTTGTATTTTTCACTTGGTGATTTACTGACATAGTGGAGCAATCTACTGACTAAGCGAAACAGACTACTGACATAATGGAGCGAAGCGAGCGGATAGTAGTTGGATAAGTGCTTGAGGCGCTAAGTTAATTTCTAACCCGCGTTTACCCGCACTGACGTACATATTCGTTAACTTTTGGGCTGATTCGTCGATAACCGTCATCAAGCGCTTTTTTTGTCCTAACGGGCTCACACCGCCAAGCACATATCCGGTCACACGTTCCACTTCTGCTTTGTCAGCCATTTGTGCTTTTTTGGCCCCAGCGGCTTTGGCCAGTAGTTTCATACTTAACATTCGCTCAACAGGTAAGATGGCAACGCACAATGTTTGCGAGTCTAGCTTTACAACAAGTGTTTTGTAGACCAAATTGGACGCAAGGTTGAGCTTTTCTGCTGCTTCTAAACCGAAGGACTCTGCACTTGCGTCATGTTCATATTGCAACACTTCATGGGCCACTTTTTGCTTTATGAGTAAATTAATTGCTGGGGTCATAGATGCACTCTCCTTGTTAGTTAGTGTTAGTCCTAAGACGCTTCCCTTGTCAGTTTATTCTGCGCTAAGTGGGGTAGTTCACCATCAAGTCCAACGGCTTGCTGAACAATTTTCTGTTTTGCTTTGGGTAAGTGGTTCATGGTGCTAAGGCCAATGTCGCGCACTAACTTTTGCACTGGGTTAGCCCCATCAAATAAGCGTTTAAACGACTCCATGGTGGCAATCATTTTCACTGCTTCAGTTTTGCGCCAGCGCTCATATGCACGTAAGTTTTTGGTTAAGCCAATGTCCTTACCTTGCTCAGCTATTTTAATAACCTGTTCGGCTAGGGCCACACCATCCATAATTCCTAGGTTTGCACCTTGGCCCGCCAAGGGGTGAATAGTGTGCGCAGCATCTCCAACCAACGCCACTCTATCTGTTACCCATTGGCGCGCGTAGCGCATTTTTAACGGGAAGCTCTTGCGCTCACTGACCAACTCACATATGCCTAAACGCATATCAAACGCAGCCATCAGCGCTTTTACAAAAGCGGCATCATCTAAAGCGAGTAATGCTGTGGCGGCAGGCTCCTGCTGAGACCAAACAATTGAGCAATGATGCGCATCCCACAGGGGTAAAAAGGCTAATGGTCCTTTCGGGGTAAACACCTGCCTAGCAGTATTATCGTGAGGCATTTCGGTTTTAATCGTGGCAACAATCGAATGATGCTCGTAATCCCAAAATGTTAACGGTAAGTTGGCTTTTTGCCGCACCATGGAGTTAGCACCGTCAGCACCAACCACCAGCCTAGCCGTTAACATGGTGTCATCATCGAGTGTTAAGAAGCTCTCTTGCTGGCCAAATACCATTTTACTGACTTTGTTCGGAGCCAAAACAGTAATGTGAGGGCTTTGCTCTGCCTTTTCCCACAGCGCAAGCGCTAGATTTTGATTTTCTACTACATGACCAAGATAATCTTGTTTTATCTCGGTATGGGAAAAACCTATATGGGCGAAGCTGTCTTGATCCCACACCGACATGTGCTCATATGCGCATAGCCGCTGTTGCGCAAGCAAAGGCCAAACCCCTAAATTTTGCATTACGGTTTGGGTCGCTAGGGTAAAAGTGCTGACTCGTAGCTCAGGTTTATCGCCAAGTGCCGTGTCATTTGACTGCGCATCAATAATCGCTACGTTCAGCTCACCGCTCGCCAATGTTAGCGCAACGGTTAAACCAACTATTCCGCCACCGACGATAACCACATCATAACTTTGCATTTATTGCTGTCCTAAAAAGTGAACGTAACGCTAATCGGATTAGCTAACAGACTTAGCCGCCATTAACGTTTCTATTTCTGAGATTTCTTTGGGCACACCTTTGGTTAATATCTCATGCCCTGTAGCGGTGATCAGTACATTATCTTCAATTCTAATACCTATCCCGCGCCAACAATCGGCCACAGGCGCATCACTTGCTACATAAATGCCTGGCTCTACCGTTAGCACCATCCCAGCTTCAAAAGGCCTATCTCTATCAGCAACTTTGTAATTACCCACGTCGTGCACATCAAGCCCAAGCCAATGACTTAAACCGTGCATAAAAAAGGCGCGGTAATGTTGGCCCATTATATTGTCTGCCACACTGCCTTTGAGTAAACCCAAGTCGATTAATCCGGCTGTTATGACTTCTATTGCCGCCGCACTTGCTGCGCTGATAGTGCGCCCAGGTTTTATATATTCAAGGGCAGCTAACTGAGCGTCTAGCACCAGTTGGTATAATTGGCGCTGCGCCTGTGAAAAACACCCTGACACAGGAAAGGTACGCGTGATATCAGCGGCATACCCGTTTAATTCACAGCCTGCATCAATCAGTACGAGCTGACCTTCTTTAAGTTCAGCGCTGTTTTCGGTGTAATGTAGAATACAGGCGTTTTCGCCACTGCCCACTATGGTGCTATAGGCTGGATGCTTAGCCCCCTGCATAGCAAATTCGTGGTGCAGTTCAGCTTCTAATTGGTATTCAAAGCGCTCGGGGTTAGCAAACTCCATGGCGCGAATATGTGCTTGAGCGCTAATTTGCCCAGCCGTGCGCATAATGTTTTGCTCGTATGGGGACTTAAACAAACGCATCTCGTCTAAAAGCGCGCGCGGGTCAACAATACTCGAAGGCGCTGCTTGGCTTTGCTTTGGTGCACTACGAAGCTGTTCAACACAATCTAATACACGCTCTTCACATTCTTGATTGGCACCTAAGGCAAAATACAACTGTTCTTGGCCATTCATTAATTCAATTACGCGCTCATCGAACTCTTCGTTGTCAAAAGCGATATCAAAACCAAAATCGCGCTTGGCTTTTCGCGGCCCAATACGTTTGCCCTGCCACATTTCTACGCTGGGATCTTTGCCTTGGCAAAAAAGTACACTTAAGCCGTTCGGATAATCACAGGAGTTGGTGAGTACCAAATAGGCTTCAGGCTCGGGGAAGCCGCTCAAATACTCGAAGTAACTGTCTTGGCGAAACGGGAACTCAGTGTCACGACTTCGCGTCACTAACGCACTACTTGGCACGACACAAATACTATTGGGCAGCATCTTATTAAGCAGTTTCTGTCGGCGCTGGGCAAACTCGTTTTTATCGAACTCAATCATAAGGCAAGTAAGCTTAATGCACCGTCTTGGGTTGGCTTTGCTGCTCTTCAGGTGACTTACCTAATTCGTTAAAGCACAACATTGCGCTGACACGCACATATTCAACCACTTCAAATAAAGCTTGCTCAAACTCTTCACCTTCGGCCATTTCTTCGTCCATACGCGCGATTTCGGCGAAATCTTCTAAGGCTTCTTTCACGTCCGGTGAGCATTTAGTTAAATCGTCTTGATGTAAACCAAAGCCGAGCATAAACCCTTGAACCCACTCTAATAGTGCCTGACCACGTTCATTAATGGGGGCAGCATCATCAGGTAAACACAGCACCAAAGAAAAGTCGCTTTCTACCAATTGCTGACAGGTCTCGTTGTACAACTCGTTTAATAATGACTGTACTTCTTTTGCCAAAGGCTCACCTTGATTGACAAAGTCGGCAATGGCTTCAACCCAATCTTGAGATTCTAAGGGCATTCCACCGCCTAGCATGCCGCAAAACACGCCTTGTACTTCTGCGGCGCTGGCCAGAATATTATTGCGCTGAAGCGCGGCGGTAATCTGTTCGTATTTTTGTTCTTCAGTATTCAAAGCGTTATCCCATTTGGTTAATGGTGTAATTCTAACATCATGGTCAAATCAGGTCATGTTAAGCACAGGAGTAATTCAGCATTTGCTGAAATGAAATTGGACAACTGCCCCCCGTCCCATACTATAATGGCTCTGAAATCGCGGTTACTACTGCTTTTGCGGTAAAAGCCAACGATTTTGGTTCAAAACATGCTCAACAATGAGTATGTGCTATGTCTCCTGGAATGTTTGCCAGTTCAGTAATGTCCCTGGCCGATGCTTTTTACCTAGGAAGTTGATTCCATCGCTATTGTGCAAGCTCGGCTCGTATCGAGACGCCTACGGCAATGATGATACTTCCGCCCTGAACTTTCGGTTCACGGGCGAACACCGAACAGCGGCATTTTGGGAGACACCCTTCCCTGCACACTTTTTTATGAATATTTTTTAATGAATATTTATTTTCAATACCCTAATGCATTTTGAATTCAAGGATGAAAAAATATGCACATTATTACGTGTAACATTAATCGCGATTATAAGTGGCTTTCATGAATCAAGAATCAGTAATACGCCAACGAGGTGCCGTTATCGTTGATGCACTTAATGGCGTGGTGAAATGGAAATACGATGACTTCAATCGTGCCCTTTTGGCTGAGTTTTCCGCGGATAAAGCAGCTCAAGTCAATGCAATCGTCAAAAAACATTATGCGGTTGAGTGGCATGCGAAGAATATCAAACAAGCGCCAATGCTAATGAAACACTTAGCGGGTAAGTACGCTGTTTTAAGCAAAAAGCAGAGGCTGTATTACTCTGAAGAAACTGAGCGTCCGGATGTGATGCTCGCTTGGTGGCCCTGGGGGCACGGGGCGACAGTATCGGTTCGTTTATTTATGGTTAGCCAAGAACCATTTGTTTCAAAGAGGCCGCTACTGAAACGAATATTTGCCTTCCGAAAGTAAAAAAGGCTGGTATTTTGTTACTTATTTAGGACATATACGCGATTTCTCGGTTAGAATACCGCCAAAATGATATTAACTTTCGGAATTACGCTATATGGCTGTTATTAACTTTGGTTCTATTAATGTGGACCATGTTTATCAGGTCGAGCACTTTGTGCAACCTGGTGAAACTCTAGCCTCAACGCATTACCAATGCTTGCTGGGCGGCAAAGGTGCGAATCAATCTATTGCATTAGCAAAGGCTGGAGCAGAAGTGCGCCACGTTGGCCGCATCAATGAAGCGGATGCCAACTTCAAGCAAATCATGATCAAGCACAACATCAACTGCAAGTATGTTGCGTGCACAGAAGCCCCTTCAGGCCATGCCATCATCCAAGTTACCCCATCAGGGGAAAACGCAATCGTATTGTTCGGCGGAGCAAATCATGAAATTACCGCAAAAGATGTGATGGTCGCGCTTGATGGCGCCAAATCAAGCGATTGGGTGCTAACGCAAAATGAAACCAGCTCAATTGACGAAGTACTTAAACAAGCCAAAGAAGCGGGCTTAAAAGTGGCGTTCAACCCAGCCCCTATGACAGAATCTGTCAAACAGTTACCTGTTAACTGTATCGATTTACTTATCGTTAATGAAGTAGAAGCCCAAGAAATTACCGGTCATAGTGACATTGATGCTATGGAGCAGTATTTCGCCGCCAATTGGCCTGACTGTGAAGTGATTATTACATTAGGTAAAGCGGGCGTATGCATGCTCAAAAACGGCCGCAGAATCGAAGTTGATGCGTTTGTGGTTGACGCAGTTGACACCACGGCCGCTGGAGATACCTTTATTGGTTTCTTTCTTTCTGCGTACAGTGAACATACTGAAGCGAAAGTCGCATTGACCAGAGCTTGTGCAGCATCAGCCATAGCAGTAACCCAAGTTGGGGCGGCGCAATCCATACCGGACGAAGACCAAGTTAATCGTTTTCTTGCCAAACATCATAGTTAAATTATATTCAACGAGGACTGTATGAGTCATAAAATTATTCTTGATACCGATCCGGGTATCGACGATGCAATGGCGATCTTTTTCGCTTTTCAATCTCCAGATATTGACGTACTTGGTTTAACGACCGTTTATGGCAATGTACCCGTTGAAATGGCTGCACAAAACGCGCTTACTTTGTGCGAAATGGCCGGAGTAGATATTCCAGTATGTAAAGGTGTGGGTATGCCATGGGTTGGCCCTCAGTCTACTTATGCGCATTTTGTTCATGGCGATGATGGCTTCGGTAACGTTTGCCCTGAACCATCAAAACGCGCGTTAGATCCTCGTAGCTCAGCGCAATTTATTGTTGATATGGCGCGCCAGCACCCTGGTGAAATCACCGTTGTTGCCATTGGCCCTCTGGGTAACTTGGCATTAGCCCTTCGTTTAGAGCCTGAACTGCCTAAGCTGTTAAAAGGCGTGTCTATTATGGGTGGTGCTGCTTTTGTACCTGGAAATGTTACACCGGTTGCGGAAGCCAACATTTGGAACGATGCTTACGCGGCAGAGATCGTATTTGCTGCTGACTGGAATCTCACCATGTTCGGTTTAGATGTGACAATGACACTGCCCTTTGAACCTGCATTTTTAGAAGGTTTACGTGATAACAATGCCAAATTAGGTGGGTTTGTTCACGACGCGGCGCAGTTCTACATGGACTTTTATTCGCAAAACCGTGAAGAGCGTGTGTGTTTCTTCCATGATGCTATGCCTATTGCACATTTGGTTGACCCAAGCTTATTCGAAATTGTTCGTGGTCACGCGCGTGTATCTACCGACCCGTTGAACATAGGGCAAACTACCGTTGCTCCTGAAAACACGACTGCAAGCCCTCATTGGCTTGAGGCGCAGCAGATTGATGTGGCAGTCAAAGTAGATAAAGAGCGTCTAACCAAGCTTTATTTAGACACCTACTAAGCCTTAGGCTGTTTTATTGAGACTGCACACACAGGTGCAGTCTCTTTGCCAGTAACAAACGCCATGCAAAATCCAATAAAACAGCAAAAACTCTGACAAAAAAAACGATGATTGAATATGATGTTCTCCACTCGTCACCTCAGTTTTTATTAGCATGCCAATACCTGATAAACGCAATGAATTGCGACGACACTTTCGCCACGAGCGAAATAACTTAAGCCAAGCTCAGCAGACTTTTGCTAGCGAGCAACTTTTGATGCAGTGCTGCGCTTTGACTGAATATCAAAATGCCCGCGTTGTGGCCTGTTATTTAGCGCAAGATGGCGAAATCGTATTGAACCCATTAATCAACGATGCTTGGTTGAAGGGCAAAACCGTTTGCTTGCCCGTGTTGCACCCTTTTTGCAAAGGGCATCTCATTTTCGTGCACTACCGACAAAACAGTAAAATGCAGACAAATCGCTTTGGCATACTCGAACCAAAGCTTAACGCCTGTGACATTGTCCCCGTTGCAAAACTTGATGTTATTTTTACTCCGTTAGTTGCTTTCGATGACAGCGCCCAACGATTAGGCATGGGAGGCGGTTTCTACGATCGTACGCTGGCTCCGGTGACACGTCATGAAATACCTTTGCAGATATACGGGGTGGCCCACGACTGCCAGAAAGTAAGCAGCGGCTTAAAAAATGAAAAGTGGGATATCCCCATGCACAAAATTATCACTCCATCGCATATCTATAGCCACACCTAACCGAGTATTGCGCTTAGCCTTTGTCTTTTTCAATGGTTAACGGTCAGCCTGTACATTTCAGTTCTTAATGCTCATTGCGTTCTGGCTTCTAACATTACCTTGGGTATACTTTACGCATCAAATGACCCAAAGAAGAACATGATGAATCAAGACGATAAGAAAAAAGCAGTCGCCCAAGCAGCAGTACGATATGTAGAGCAAGACTCCATAATAGGCGTTGGTACAGGCTCTACTGTCAATTACTTCATTGAGGCCTTAGCGCCAATAAAAAATAATATAACCGGTGCTGTATCCAGTTCAGATGCATCAACAGAGCGTTTAAAAGCGTTAGGCATAGAAGTGTTTGATTTGAACTCGGTTGACCAATTGTCAGTGTACGTTGATGGAGCGGATGAAATCACTGAGCACCGGCATATGATCAAAGGTGGGGGCGCGGCTTTAACTCGTGAGAAAATTGTTGCAGCGGTAGCACAGAAGTTCGTTTGTATCATCGACGATACCAAAAATGTCGGCGTATTAGGCGCCTTCCCATTGCCTGTTGAGGTTATTCCTATGGCGCGCTCATACGTCGCTAGGGAGATTGTAAAACTAGGAGGTGACCCAGTGTATCGACAAGGTGTGGTGACCGACAATGGCAACGTCATTCTCGACGTGCATAATCTGAAAATACTGAATCCTGTTGAGCTAGAACGACAGTTGAATAACATTGTTGGTGTTGTCACCAATGGCTTGTTTGCAATGCGCGGGGCCGATGTAGTGCTCACAGGCAGTGAAAACGGTGTTCAAGTAAACGAGTAACGCTTAATTTATCAAACTCAAGTAGAGCCGCTTTTTAGCGGCTCGCATACTTTAAATTGACAGCCTAGTGTACACAAAATCGTCATATAACAATGGCAAACTGTCCGGATAATTCAGTCAACTGTAGTATCTCGTTGTGTCCATTCATTTAGATTCGATAAAAACTCGCCTCGTGTTAATTATTACAGTGTGTGTATTAGGCATGCTGCTATTGGTAGGGAGTCAAATTTACTACACACAAAAACTCGTTGATTTAAATGAGAAAAATAAGTCTCTTCTACGCTTAGGCCAAGATTTTTTACAATTAAGAAGACACGAAAAAGACTTTTTACTGCGCCTCGATCGTACCTATGTGGATAAATTTAATCAGCAAGCGGATCAATTCCTCACTAAGTTAGTCGCGATACAGACAGCAGATGAGCAATCTGCGGCGAATCAAGCCATCTTTACCCAGTTACAAACTAGTCTACCTTTGTATCAGCAACAATTTAACACTCTAGTAGAAATGCGAGTGGCTATGGGGCTTGATGAAAACAACGGATACCAAGGCGCCTTTAGAGAAGCTACTCACGCCTTAGAAGCCGAAATAGACCAAGCAAATCTGCACTACATGCACCAATTGCTGTTACAAATACGCAGAGCTGAAAAAGATTTTCTGCTGCGCAAAGACATGGGCTATGTGGATAAAGAACTGAACCTGTACTCTTCCCTAAGGCAACGAATTGAAACCCAGCCCGCATCCATATACGCCCAGCTTATGCCTCTGCTGACTCGATATCAGCAACAATTCATGCAATTAGTTGAGGCGTATCAGCGTATAGGTCTAGATCATAACAGCGGGCTTCAGGGGCGCTTTCGTAATCAAGCGCATTTAGTAGAGCAAAACTTTAATAGCTTAGATCAGCAGCTACAGCAGCAAGTAGATGAGGCTCAGCAGCGTGTAGAAATGACGAGCATTATGATCATGCTTAGCACCTCTGTGGTGTTACTCGTTCTGCTGGTGCGTAGCTTTTTGACGTTGCAACGGGCGTTTAGTAATTTTGTGATGTTTTTCTATCGTTGTAAGCGCGAATACCAGCATATGGATGAGAAAAACATGGGCTTCTCAGAGTTTAAATATCTCGCCACCATCGCCAATGAAATGATCGATTCTCGCCGGCAAATGGAGCGGGAACTACGATCAGCGCAAGATGAAATCAGTCGCTTAAAGCAGGAACACAGAGCAACTATGACCGACTAAATAAAACACGCTACAGGAATTCCTGCTGCAGCTTGGCAACGATAGCGACATTAGCAGCGGGAAAGTCAAAATCGGTCAATTGGGCAATGTTCACCCAGCGACTTATTTGCCCTTCTAAATGTGTTGGCTCGCCGCTAAATTCATCGACGAGTTGAATATGTAGGCGAACGCTTTTGTCACCATAATCATGCTCTATTAACATGTAGTCTTGTATATGGATAACTTGAATACCGACTTCTTCTTTTAGCTCTCGGGTTAGCGCTTGAGCTGAGGTCTCACCACTTTCTTGCTTGCCACCAGGGAATTCCCATTTACCACCTTGATGCAGGTCGGCCGCTCGCTTGCTGATATATATCTCTTGTTCGCGTTTTATTACCCCAACCGCTACATCAATCACTTTCACCGTTATACCTCATTTTTATTTAAAAAAAACGGGCTGCTCCTGAAGGAATAGCCCGCTCTTACTGCCTATGACATTAAGCTGAAAACCTAGTAACTAGCTTAATTTACCATGGCATTGTTTATATTTAAGACCTGAACCACATGGGCACGGATCATTGCGACCGACCTTGGGGCCATCGCGCAGTGCATTCCCCGGACGTGCAGTAGGTGCTGCTTCTGGTGCTTCTTCAGGCGTCTGTGTAGCACTCGCAGTTTCATGCTCGTACTGCTTAGGTTGTTCGTCCGCTTGGCGGCGCTGTTCTTCAACGGCTTCCACATCAGATTCTGCTTTCACTTGCACTTTACTTAACACTGTAACCACTTCTACTTTTAATGCTTCTAGCATTTCAGTGAACAGTTCGAAAGATTCGCGCTTATATTCTTGCTTCGGATTCTTTTGAGCATAGCCGCGCAAATGAATACCTTGGCGTAAGTGATCCATTGCCGCCAAATGCTCTTTCCAATGGCTGTCCAAGTTTTGCAACATCACCGCTTTTTCAAACTGGCGAAGCACGTCTGGGCCAACGATTTCTTCTTTTGCTTTATAAGCGTTATTCACTTCTTCTAAAATGCGCTCGCGAATTTTCTCTTCGTATAGTTTGTCGTCTTCATCGATCCATTTTTGTAATGGAATATCCAATAAAAACTCACTTTTGAAGTGCTCTTCTAATCCGCTGACATTCCACATTTCACTCAGTGATTGCGGCGGAATATACTGGCTGATAATACTATCGACTACATCGATGCGAATGACTTCGATGGTTGAATAAATATCGCCTTCATCAAGTAACTCATTACGCTGCTCGTAGATGACTTTACGTTGATCGTTTGCTACATCATCAAACTCGAGTAACTGCTTACGCATGTCGAAGTTACGACCTTCCACTTTGCGTTGCGCGTTTTCGATTGCGCGGGTTACCCAAGGATGCTCAATGGCTTCACCGCGCTCCATCCCTAAACGCTTCATCATATTGCCCATTTTTTCAGAGGCAAAGATACGCATTAAGGCATCATCAAGTGACAAGTAAAAACGCGAAGAGCCTGCATCGCCTTGACGGCCTGAACGACCACGAAGTTGGTTATCGATACGGCGAGATTCGTGACGCTCTGTGCCTATGATGTGTAGACCACCGGCCTCAATTACTGCATCGTGATCTTTCTGCCATTGCTCTTTGATTTTTTCCACTGTGCCAGGCTTAGGATCGTTAATGCCCTCCACGGCTACCTGCCAGTTACCGCCAAGGACGATATCCGTACCACGACCAGCCATGTTAGTAGCAATCGTCACGGCACCGGGCTTACCCGCTTGAGCAACGATGTCAGCTTCCTGCTCATGGAATTTCGCGTTCAATACCTTGTGAGGAATTTTTGCTTTTTTCAATATATTAGAAATAAGCTCAGAGTTTTCGATAGATACGGTACCGACTAACGTCGGCTGACCACGCTTAACGCAATCTTTAATATCTTCAACTATCGCTTCGTATTTCTCTTGGGCGGTTAAGTATATTAAATCGGCTTTGTCTTTACGGACCATAGGTTTGTTCGTTGGAATAACCACGGTATCTAAGCCGTAAATGCTTTGGAATTCAAACGCTTCAGTATCCGCTGTACCTGTCATACCGGCAAGCTTGTCGTACAAACGAAAGTAATTTTGGAATGTGATTGATGCGAGTGTTTGGTTCTCGTTCTGAATATTTACACCTTCTTTGGCTTCTACTGCCTGGTGTAAACCTTCAGACCAACGACGACCTTCCATTGTGCGGCCAGTGTGCTCATCAACGATGACCACGTCATCACCTTTGACGATGTAATCAACGTCACGGCTAAACAATTTATGCGCACGTAATGCCGCATTCACATGGTGCAGTAAAGAAATATTGGCCGCAGCAAAGAGAGATTCATCTTCCCCGAGAATACCGCTGGTTTTAAGGATTTCCTCAACATGAATCTGACCTTTTTCGGTCAAATGTACCTGCTTACCTTTTTCATCGATGGTGTAGTCACCGTCGCCGTTTTTGCCTTCTTCGTCTTCTTTTTCTTGCTGTTCAAGCTGAGGAATAATGGTATTAATTTTACGATACAGCTCAGAGCTGTCTTCCGCTTGACCGGAAATAATCAGCGGCGTTCTGGCTTCATCGATAAGGATTGAATCTACTTCATCAATGATCGCGTAATGCAGTTCGCGCTGAACACGGTCACCAGGGCTAAAGGCCATGTTGTCACGCAGGTAATCAAAACCGAATTCATTATTGGTACCGTAGGTAATATCAGCAGCGTACGCTTCTTTTTTCTGAGCATGGTTCATACCAGGGATATTACAGCCAACACTTAAACCTAAGAATTCAAATAAAGGGCGACTGCCCTCAGCATCGCGACTCGCCAAGTAATCATTAACGGTAATCACGTGCACACCTTTACCACTTAACGCGTTTAAGTAAGCAGGTAGTGTAGAGGTAAGAGTTTTACCCTCACCGGTACGCATTTCAGCGATTTGACCTGTGTGCAACACTTGACCACCAAGCATCTGCACATCGAAATGACGCATTGAAAACACGCGCTTACTGGCTTCACGTACAACAGCGAACGCTTCAGGCAATAAATTGTCTGTGTCTTCACCGTCTTGCAAACGCTTTTGAAACTCGCCTGTCTTAGCTTTGAGTTGCTCATCACTGAGCGCCTCATACTCTGCTTCTAACTGGTTAACTTGCTCAGTAATTTTATTTAATTTTTTTAAAGTTCGGTCATTACGGCTACCAAAAACCTTGGTCAGAATACTCGAAAACATGGATTTACAGCTTCCAATCTAATAAATGAATGACCTTACAGCCTCAAAGGCATAAAAATCATGACTAAAGTAAGACAAATCGCTTTTAAAGAGCCGATTGCCAATAAATAACGAAAAATGTTTCGTTGGGCGATATCAAACAGACTACCCTTGCTTAAGCAGACGCTTTAACAGCTAGTTGCGATATACAAAGGGTAATGGATCTTGTGGTTGCCCTTGTTTTATAACTTCATAATGTACATGAGCACCGGTAGAACGACCAGTATTACCCATCAAAGCGATTGATTGACCTTTGGTCACTACATCACCCATTTTTACCTTTACGGACTTATTGTGCCCGTATCGTGTGACCAAGCCATTACCATGGTCAATTTCTACTAATTCACCGTAACCATATCGCGTTGCCGCCCACGTTACTATGCCTGCGCCCGTTGCTATTACAGGCTCTCCTTCTGCACCGGCGAAATCTAACCCTTTGTGCATGGTAGGTTTACCGGAAAATGGGTCGGTTCTGATACCGTAATAAGACGATAACCAACCTGCTTCAATCGGGCGGCCTGCCAACGCGCTTTCTTCGGTTATATGGTGACTCATGAAGATAGATTCAAGCGCGCCCAATTGCTTCTCTTTATCTGCTAACTCATCAAGCATGATTTCGATACGGGAAACCATATTATATTGGCTCAGATTAACTGGCGTATCAGGCAATACTTGCGCTTCTTCGCCGCTCACTGAAAAACTAAATTCATCAGGGTTTAACTGAGCCTGCTCTACTAGCCTTGCACCTAATGCATTCACTTTAACTAAACGGCTTTCCGCTTCAGCTAATTTTTGCAGCACAGCCGCTAAGCGTTGCTCAGTGGTGGTTTTAAGGTCGTCTAGCTGAGTCTGTTGTTGTTGCAACCCAGATTGCGCTAACGACAACCGTGCCAAATTTTCATTGGGTAAATCTGTAGAGCGACTGGAAATAAGAAATAAACCGCATATGGCAATAAAGCACGGCAATATCTGGCGCTTAGTAGGCCGATAAATAAAACGTGATTTTTTACTGCGATACAGTAGTGTCAGACTCATTATTGAACGATTTCCCAAAAGTTTGGATGCTTTACATCTCTTATGAGATGCAGTTTAACAAAGGGTTCTTGATATACAAAATCAATTCGTCTTAAACAAAAAATGCCGCTTAAAGCGGCATTTTAGTCGTAATACAATTTAGTTCGCTAGAATAGGTGATGCGAATCTAATAGGTAACTCTTCGCTATTATCATAGCTGACAAATTCCCAGCAAGCTTGGTTCTGTAACAATGCATTGAGCAATTTGTTATTCAGGCCATGCCCCGTTTTATAGGCAACTAACTCACCGATAATACTGTGACCACCTAAATATAAATCACCAATAGCATCTAGAATTTTATGCTTTAAGAACTCATCGCTGTAACGCAACCCTTCTGGGTTAAGCACGCGGTATTCATCTAAAGCCACGGCGTTCGCCATGCTGCCACCAAGCGCAAGGTTGTTGGCGTTCATGTATTCTAGATCTTTCATAAAACCAAACGTGCGAGCACGACTCACTTCATCAACATAAGAAGATGAGTCAAAGTCTAACACCATGTGTTGACGAGTCTGACTGATCGCAGGGTGATCAAAGTCAATGCGAAAATCTACACGGAAACCATCGTGAGGGCGCAACTCAGCCCACTTGTCGCCGTCTTTGACTTTGATCGATTTTTTGATCTTAATGAATTGCTTAGGTGCGTTAAGCTCCTCAATACCAACAGATTGCAATAAGAAAATGAACGGGCTAGCGCTACCGTCCATGATTGGCAATTCGTCACTATCAACTTCAACAATAATATTGTCGATACCTAAGCCAGCAAGCGCTGAAGCCAAGTGCTCAACGGTGGAAATAGACACACCGTCAGCGTTGGTTATACACGTACACAACATCGTGTCACCCACCGCTTCGGCGCGAGCTGGAATATCCGCATGAGGCTCAAGGTCAACGCGGCGAAATACAATACCTGTATTCGCCGGCGCAGGCCGGAGAGTCATAGTGACCTTGTCACCTTTGTGCAGACCAATTCCAGTCTCTTGAACAGATTGTTTAATGGTACGTTGTTTAATCATTTTATTTCTTGGCTCTAGTTAACCTAATAAAAAGCGGCACGTATTATATGAATTAATGCTTCTATTGTCAAAATAGTGTCATATTCACTCTTTTCAAGACCATACAACAGGATAATCTGTCGTTTGATCTGAAGTGATAAGACAACGCATTAGTCTAATAATTCATAGACCCGTTTTTAATCAGCTTGCTTGCGTAAAAACGCAGGAATATCTAAATATTCAAGATCATTACCTGAGTCAGTTCTTTCTTCATTAACCACAGTACGGCTACTTTCAGTGGTCACACTGGTTTGCACATTGTCAGTACCGTTGGCTTGAATGCGAACTTCTTGCTGCTCACTCGGTACGCGCGCTGAAGTGCGGTTTGATACCAAAGAGATGTCAGGCTTACGCTCTGCACCAATACCTGTGGCAACAACAGTTACGCGCAGCTCATCAGACATTTCCATGTCGATAACCGTGCCCACAACCACAGTGGCGTTTTCAGATGCGAACGCCTTAACAGCATTACCCACGATTTCGAATTCATCAATTGAGAAGTCAGGGCCAGCCGTGATGTTAACCAAAATACCACGGGCGCCAGACAAATCGATGTCTTCTAGTAATGGACAAGCAATTGCACCTTCTGAAGCTTCCTCGGCGCGATCTTCACCAGAAGCACTGCCACTACCCATCATGGCCGTACCCATTTCTGACATAACGGTTCTTACGTCGGCGAAATCCACGTTGATCAAACCAGGGCGCGTAATAAGCTCAGCAATACCTTGTACCGCCCCACTTAAAATGTCATTCGCAGCACTGAACGCTTGCAGCAAAGGAGTACCTTTACCCATAACTTTCAGTAATTTTTCGTTCGGGATTGTGATCAGCGAATCAACGTATTTAGATAACTCTTCAATACCTTGTTCAGCGAAATCAGTGCGCTTACGGCCTTCAAAAGGAAAAGGCTTAGTGACAACCGCTACAGTCAAAATACCTAACTCTTTAGCGATTTTAGCCACTTCAGGTGCGGCACCAGTACCGGTACCACCACCCATACCCGCGGTGATGAATACCATATCGGCACCTTCAAGCGCTTGGCGAATAGTTTCGCGGTCTTCTTCGGCCGCTTCGCGGCCTATGTTAGGGTTCGCACCTGCACCTAACCCTTTGGTAACACCAGAACCGATTTGCAGAGTCACGTTAGCCGCTGAGCTACGTAAAACTTGCGCGTCGGTGTTGATGGCGATGAATTCAACACCTTCAATACACTGTGCAACCATGTGTTCGATAGCGTTACCGCCACCCCCACCGACACCAATAACTTTAATGACGGCTTCTTCGCTATGACTATCCATTAATTCAAACATATTTACTCTCCGGTTTTTGCGCTAAGACATGCAAACAAAATAGTTTGCGGCCTATAGTTTTTTAAGTTCATTTAAAAGCAGGTTTAAAACTCGCCCTTAAACCAACTTTGAATTCGTTCCCAAACGCCTTCTGACGCTTTCGTTTTGGCCGCTGTTTTGGCCGTAATGTGTTCTTTTCCGTACTGAAGCAACCCAATCGCTGTAGCAAATGTTGGGTCTTCCACGTATTCCGACAAACCTTTAATAGATAACGGCTCACCCACACGTACAGGCATTTGAAAAATTTCTTCGGCGAACTCAATCGCCCCTTCCATCTTGGCAGTACCGCCTGTTAACACGATCCCTGCGGCTATCTGCTCTTCAAAGCCACTATTACGTATTTCTTTCTGCACCAATTCGAACAGCTCTTGATACCTTGGTTCAATAACCTCTGCCAAGGTATGGCGAGACATAGCGCGAGACGGCCTACCACCTACGCTATGTACTTCAATGTTCTCTTCCATGCTGACCATGTCTTTTAGGGCGCAGGCATAGTTAATTTTAATGTCTTCTGCATGACTGATAGGCGTGCGGAATATTTTCGCAATATCACTGGTAATTTGATTACCTGCAGCAGGAACGACAGCGGTATGCCTGATGGCGCCATCTGTGTAAATCACAATATCGATGGTGCCACCACCGATATCAACCACGCACACCCCTAACTCTTTTTCATCATCGGTTAGTACTGCGTAACTCGAAGCTAGCGATGAAAAAATCAACTGGTCTGTAGTCAAGTCACAACGCTCTACACATTTCACTAAGTTTTTAGCCATGTCGTCAGCGCAAGTAATAATGTGCGCTTGAGCTTCCATGCGTACCCCTGACATGCCAATTGGGTTTTTTATGCCTTCTTGTACGTCAATCGTAAATTCTTGTGGCAATACGTGAAGCAAACGACGCTCAGCGGCGATAGGCACCGAGCGGGCGGCATGGATCACATTATCAACGTCTTCTTGGGTCACTTCTTTGTTATTAATGGGGACCATGCCACTTTCATTTTGGCACTGCACATGACGCCCAGAGATCGACATAAACACTGACGACACCCGGCAATCAGCCATTAATTCCATTTCGCTCATGGCACGCTGTACCGACTGAACCACCAAGTTCAAATCGTTTACGCCACCTTTATCCATCCCTTTTGATGGATGACTACCGACACCAATAACGCTGATCCCACCATCGTCAAGTAGCTCACCGACGACGGCTTTTACCATGCTGGTACCAATGTCTAAGCCTACAATTAGCTTTCTATCTGTAACTTTAGACATATCGTGCTGCTCTCACTTTCATTAGCTCTCTTGTGTAGGTTGCTCAGGGGACTTCCATCCCACGGCTAAACCTGTGTCATAGCGTAAATCAACATAATCTACGGCTCTTTCATTCTTCTTCAGCAAGGGATACAAGTCGATAAAACGTTGTAATCTCGCTATGTATTCGTTGCGTCCTAAATTCAGGTTGATGCCATTGACTAAGCGCAAATGCCAAGCGAAACGCTCACTTAAAAACAATTCATCAATGCTCATACCTGCACTTGCCAATAACGCTTGCATTGAGTTGTACCCTTCAAGGGCGGTATGTTCGCTGCCGCCTGGCCCAAATAAACTTGGTAGCTGAGGCGGCGTCACGCCCTTGGCGAGATCCCCAGCAAATACGTCACCATATTGATTCAACACCAAATCGTTGTTCCATTTCGCTGCTGGGGTTTGTTCCAGCACGTAAATTTTCAAACTATTTGGCCAGCGTTTACGAATTGATGCGCGGTAAACCCATGGCAAATTTTCAATATCTTGGTGCGCTTGCTCTACGTCTAGTTCAAAAAAACTGCCCGGCTGCGTTTTACGTATTAGGCTCTGGATCTCGCTTTGCTTAACAAAGCGTAAATCACCCGACAAGGCAATATCGCGCACCGGCGCTTTTTGCTCATCCTCGGCCCATACTTTTATGGCCCAAGCGCCGTATACAATGCCAGCTAGCAATAACAGCAAGAACACCATTCCCCCGATAAATCGGTAGTTGGGTTGCTCCGCTGTGACGTTCGCTTCGCTGGTCATATCAATTAACCCGCCGTTGCCAATACAGCTAAGGAAAGTTGCGCAAAGCTCAACCCAGCTTGCTTGGCCGCTAAAGGCACTAAACTCTTTTCCGTCATCCCCGGTACTGTATTCGCTTCTAACAGATAAAATTGACCCAGCATATCTTGCATAAAATCTATTCTTCCCCAACCAGAGCCTGCGACCGCATCGAACGCGTCCAAAGCAAGACGCGCTAACGCGCCTTCTTGTTCCTCAGACAAACCGCTAGGACAAAAATACTCAGTCGTATTGGACTGGTACTTAGCCTCATAGTCATAAAAGTCTCGTGGGGTCGACATACTGATTGAGGGCAGCGCTTCGCCATTTAATAGGCTAACGGTGTACTCTGAACCTTGGATGAATTGCTCCAACAACACTTTATCGTCATATTCAAAAGCCTGTTGGATCGCTGCGGCGAGTTGTTGCGCATTTGACACTTTGGCCATGCCGATACTCGAACCTTCCTGAGCAGGCTTGACCATAACCAGATCTCCTAAGCGGGACATTATATCGCTGCAGTTCGCGGCATTAAAGTCTCTTTTATCAGCAATTTCATAATTGGCTGTTGGGAGCCCCAGACTCTGCCACACCTGTTTACTGCGTATTTTATCCATGCATAAGGCAGAACCTAAGACGCCCGTACCGGTATAAGGCATGTTCATTTGCTGTAACGCTCCTTGGAGCGAGCCGTCTTCACCACCACGGCCATGAAGCATGATCAACACGCGATCAAATTTCTGCTCCACAAGTTGATGTAACTCAGACTCGGCAGGATCAAAGCCATGGGCGTTTACACCTGCGCTGAGCAATGCGCTAAGCACAGCTTGCCCCGAGCGCAGGGATACTTCACGCTCAGCAGAGCGCCCGCCAAACATCACAGCGACCTTTCCAAAGCGTGCAACGTCTATTGCGCTAGTGTGTGTTGCGTTCGCTAATCTCACTTTGACCACCCGCCACGCAGCGCGCCCATGTCTAGTTTCATTTCTTGCAGCTCTTTCGCAATTTGGCCAATATTGCCTGCCCCTTGGGTCAATAAAATATCTTGGTCTTTTAGGTTGTCTGCCAATAACTTAGGTAATTCGTTTTTGTCTGCTACATAAATGGGTTCAAGCTGACCACGTTGACGTATAGAACGGCATAGGGATTTACTGTCCGCCCCCTCTATTTTTTCTTCACCAGCGGAATACACATCAAGGAGCAACAACACGTCTACTTGTGATAGTACGCGCACAAAATCTTCGTACAGATCACGGGTACGTGAATATCGATGAGGCTGATAAGCCATAACGAGCCGTCTGTCAGGCCAATTATTACGTGCTACCGCTATAGTCGCTTCAACTTCCGTGGGGTGATGACCGTAATCATCAACCAGCAGCACGTCGCCCTCACCTGTGGCAAACTCACCCAACATTTCAAAACGACGGCCAATGCCTGAGAAATTAGCTAACGCGGCTGTGATCGCAGCATCTTCAATATTTTCATCCGTCGCCACGGCAATAGCAGCAAGAGCGTTAAGTACGTTGTGCTTACCTGGTGCATTGACCACAACTTGTATGTCTTGATGATCTTTGCGCTTTAAAGTGAATTCACTTTGATTAAATGTGTGCTTAACATCAGTCGCACGCACATCCGCTACTTCGCTGTAGCCATAGGTCAGGTATTTACGTTTTATGCGGGGGAGCAATTGCGTGATCACCGGATCGTCAATACACAACACGGCTAAACCGTAAAAAGGTAGATTGTGAAGAAAGTCAATGTAGGTGTCTTGCATCTTCTGGAAATCACCTTGGTAAGTTTCCATGTGATCAGGCTCAATATTCGTAACCACAGACACCATAGGTTGAAGATGCACGAAGGAAGCATCACTTTCGTCTGCTTCGGCAATAAGGTACTGACTCGAGCCTAATCTAGCATTGGTGCCTGCACTATTAAGCAGGCCCCCAATAACAAAGGTGGGGTCAAGTTCTGCTTGAGCAAAGATGGTCGCTATCAAGCTAGTAGTCGTTGTCTTGCCGTGCGTTCCCGCGATGGCAATGCCGTGTCTAAAACGCATTAATTCCGCCAGCATTTCTGCTCGGCGAATAACTGGAATACGCATTTCGTTGGCGGCGTTTACCTCTGGGTTAGTTGGGTCGATAGCACTGGACACCACTACCACATTGGCATTCTCAACATTACTCGCTTGATGACCAAAGAAAATAGTCGCGCCAAGGCCTGACAAGCGATCAGTCATTCCATTGGCTTGACGGTCCGAGCCGGATACCTGGTAACCTTCGTTCAATAACACTTCGGCGATACCACCCATACCAGCACCGCCTATACCCACAAAGTGAATATTTTTAATTCGGCGCATCTCTGGCACATGGTAATGAACTTTATCGGGTGCGATCATTGCGCTTTCTCCACTAACAACTGGCAGCAATGAGTGACTCGTTGTACTGCATCTAATTTCGCTAACTTGCGGGCCTTATGACCCATTTCCACTAGCATGTTTGGTTGTGCAAGACAGGCTTCTAACAATGAGTTTAACCCGCCTTGTACTAATTCATTTTGCGCCAACAAATAACCTGCTTCATGCTCGACTAATGTTTGCGCGTTTTTGGTTTGATGATCGTCCACAGCGTGGGGCAAAGGCACGAAAATAGCTGCCACACCGGATGCCGCTACTTCAGCCACGGTCAAAGCGCCGGCACGGCATATCACCAAATCAGCCCACTGGTAGGCCTGTGGCATATCCTCTACAAATTCATCCACCTGCCAATCACCGCTGTCGCCTAATTGATTTTGGTACAACTGGGTTACTGAGTCTAAATGGCCTTTGCCGCATTGGTGACGTACTTTGATTTCATTCTGCTTCGCTAACGCTAGAGGTACATTCTCATTCAACGCTTTAGCCCCTAAGCTTCCACCGAGAATAAGGATATTTGTAGCGCGGCTAGTACCGGATACTTGCTTAGGCATAATAGCGGCAAAGCCCGCGCGAACTGGATTCCCTACCCACTGGTATTTTGCGGAATCACTTACGTCATGCCCCTGACTCTCTGCTGCTTTTTGCGCATCGAATGTGCCAGCAAATCCCGTCAGTACTTTATTGGCAATCCGGGCGAGTAATCTATTGGTCATACCCGGCGCAGCGTTTTGCTCATGCAATACTAAGGGTTTGCCCATTAACCAAGCGGCTAAGCCGCCAGGACCACTTGCAAAACCGCCCATACCGATGACGACATCGGGCTTAACCTGTTTGATAACGCGCCTTGCTTGAATAACCGCTTTGATGATTTTGAAAGGCGCAGTTAGCAAGCGCACCACCCCATTGCCACGCACACCGGCGATATCAATAAAACTGATTTCAAAGCCAGCCTTGGGTACTAACTCTGCTTCCATTCGCTGTGCGGTGCCAAGCCAATGGATATGCCAGTTCTGTTCTTTGAGAGCCTGTGCCACAGCTAAACCAGGAAACACATGACCTCCTGTGCCACCAGCCATCACAAGCAAGGTATTCGCCATAGCAGAATCAGATACAATAGGATTAGACATAGCCACCCTCCTGCTCTTCGTCGTTACCACGGGGGGGGTTACTAGTGCTTTTGCTAGCACGTTTGGTTTGATGACTTAGTGTTTGCGCAGATTCGTCTTGGGCAAAGTCATCCATTATAGAGTCGATATCTTGTTCTGCGTCTTGCACGTCATCGACCACGGCGTAAGCCACATCGTCGAGCACAGTCGAGACTTTTTTCTTACCTGCACTACTGGCTGTTTTCGGTTTGTTTTTTCCACTACTCGATTTAGCCGCTTTCGCTTTGCCACCTCGGTCGATGGCTTGAATACCTTCAACCCGCATTTCAAAATCGACACGCACCAATAAACCCACTGCTGCGGCCATAATAATCAAACTAGAGCCGCCATAACTCAATAGCGGGAACGTGAGCCCTTTAGTGGGCAGAATACCTGCACTCGCGCCAACGTTAACAGCGGTTTGAAAGCTAAACCAAATACCAATGGAGTACGCAAGATAGGCATCAAACGGACGTTCATTTTGCAGTGCTTTGCTACCCATTTTCATGGCTTTGAGCACTATGCATAACATAAGTGCCAGCACCGTTAACACCCCAGCAAAACCAAGCTCTTCTGCTAAGATAGCCATAATAAAATCGGTGTGTGCTTCAGGTAAGTATTCCAACTTTTGTAAACTGTTACCTAGGCCTTGGCCAAATACATCGCCGCGTCCATACGCCATCAGGGACTGGGTTAACTGATAACCGCTACCAAATGGGTCGGCCCAAGGATCTAAAAACGAGGTAATTCGCTTCATGCGATATTCTTCGAACATGATCAAGAAGGTCACTGCTGCGCCGCCGGTAAACGCCAAGCCAAAGAATTGCCACAGTTTAGCACCCGCCAAAAACAGCAACCCAATGGTGGTGCATAGCATGACCACCACGGTACCTAAATCAGGTTGAAGTAGTAACAATACGGCAAAGGCAAAGAACACCACTAATGGCTTCGCAAAGCCCTTGATGTTTTCAGTCACCTCTTCGTAACGTCTGACCAAATAGCCCGCTAAATAACAGAAAAAGAACAGCTTGGCGGGCTCAGCAGCTTGAATAGTAATTGGGCCTATCACTAACCATCGGGTGCTGCCATTAACACTGCGCCCAACTAATAAGACGGCAATCAATAACACTAAACCTAACAGCAATAACCAAGCATTGCTGGTACGCCACCACTGCATCGGGATCTGCATCACGGTCAAGGCCGCACCAATCGCCAATACGATATAGATGCCATGGCGGATAGCAAAATGAAAAGGATTGTCAAACAAGCGAGACGCCACCGGCATAGATGCAGACGTCACAATAACCAAGCCAATCGCCATTAACGACAGCGCCAATAAAATTAAACTCACATCGTAAGGACGCACTATAGCTGGGGCAGCATCATGACGCTGAGCAAACATAGCGCGAAGAGGTGTCGCGAAAGTCGATGTGTTCATCGCTGGCCTCCTTGCTTTGCCACAAGGGTGTTTACCGCTTTTACGAATAAGTCGCCGCGTTGCTGATAGTTTTTAAACATATCCAAGCTAGCACAAGCTGGTGACAGCAACACAGTTGCGTCACCTTTTGCTAACGTAGCAGCTAATTGCACGGCATCGTCTAAGGTTGCTACCTGATGGCTGTTTGCTTTTAATTCAGCCAACTTAGGGCCATCTTTGCCTAGGGTAATTAACTCACTGACTTGCGTGTTAAAGCGCTCCTCAAGTGGTGAGAAATCAGCCCCTTTACCGTCGCCACCCGCGATAAGGATCAATTTGCCTGTACAGGTTGGTGCTAGGCCATCAATGGCGGCAATAGTGGCGCCAACGTTGGTCGCTTTGGAGTCATTTATCCAACGCACATGATTACTCACCGCCACGGTTTGACAGCGATGTGCCAAACCGGCAAAGGTGGTTGCTGCACGCTTAATTGCACTAAGGTCTATACCCGCCAACATCGTCATGGCAGTGGCTGCTTGAATATTGAGCATATTGTGCTCGCCTACCAACATGCAGGCATGGCTATCAAGGAAGTCTTTGCCGTCCAGTAAGATATGCGCGCTGTCTTTATTCCAGCTCAGGCCACGTTCGCTGCTACTCAAACCAAACATAACATCAGGATTAATCGTCATAGGCCATGTAGCAGCGTCGTCACGGTTGCACACGCTGAAACGTGCATCGCGATAAATCCGCAGTTTTGCGCGCTGATAACTCAGCATATCTCCGTGGCGGTCCAAATGATCATCGCTGAGGTTTAACATACAAGCCACGTGAGGGCGCAAGGTATAGGTGGTTTCCAGCTGAAAGCTAGACAACTCTAAAACAATAATGTCTGCGTCTTTTTCCAACAATTCCAGGGCAGGAATACCAATATTCCCCCCTAATAGCGCTTTCTTACCTGCCGCTAAACACATCTCATAGGCAAGTGTTGCCACCGTGGATTTACCATTTGAGCCGGTAACCGCTAACACCGGTGTATTGTTGAACATGGCGAACAGTTCGATATCACCAATCACTTGAACGCCCGCGTCAATGGCAGCATTTATGGCCGGTGTTTTCAAACTCAAACCTGGGCTGACCACCAGCATGTCTGCTGCGCACAAACGGGCGCTATCCAGTTCACCGAGAAACACGGGAACAGATACGCTGACACCCAAATCTTCACGGGTATCCACTGCGCTCACATTGGCACCTTTAGCAACTAAAAACGTCACGCAGGACAAACCGGTCAAACCGAGTCCAACTACGATGATATTTTTATTTGCTAATGGATTAGCAGCCATTTAACGCAATATCCTTTAACGTAATTTCAAGGTGGCTAGGCCAACCAAGACTAAAATGATGGAGATGATCCAGAATCGCACGATAACCCGAGGCTCTGGCCAGCCTTTTAATTCATAGTGGTGGTGAATTGGCGCCATTCTAAAAATCCGTTGGCCGCGCAATTTAAATGAGCCCACCTGCAGAATAACCGAAAGCGTTTCCACCACAAATACGCCGCCCATGATCACCAGTACGATTTCTTGACGCACTAACACAGCGATGATCCCTAGCGTGCCGCCAAGTGCCAATGAGCCAACATCGCCCATGAACACCATGGCTGGGTAAGTGTTGAACCACAAAAAGCCAAGGCCTGCACCGACAATGGCTGTGCATACAATCACCAGTTCACTGGTTAAGGGTAAATACGGAATATTCAGGTAAGCGGAAAAGTTAATGTTGCCTGTGGTGTAAGCAAAAATCGCGAATGCTCCAGCCACTAGAACAGTAGGCACGATAGCTAAGCCATCTAAACCGTCAGTTAGATTGACCGCATTACTGGTGCCGACAATCACAAAATAAGTCATTACAATGAAGAACAAGCCCATTTGCGGCATCACATCTTTGAAAAAAGGTACGAGCAAGGCGGTTTCAGCCGGGTCTTGCTGGCTGGCGTATAAATACAAGGCGACACCAATAGCAATAACGGATTGCCAAAAATACTTCCAGCGCGCAATCAAGCCTTTTGGGTCTTTACGCACGACCTTTCGATAGTCATCAATAAAGCCGATAATGCCGTAACCGACGACGACACTTAAGGTCACCCAAACATAGCGATTGGTCAAGTCAGCCCATAACAAAACACTGACCACAATCGCCGCCAAAATCAGTAAGCCGCCCATAGTAGGCGTGCCTGACTTGGCCAGATGGGATTGAGGGCCGTCATCACGCACCGTTTGGCCAATTTGCATGGTTTGCAACCAACGGATCATGCGCGGGCCAATTAATACGGCAATCAACAGGGCCGTTAGCGTGCTCAAAATGGCACGAAGCGTCAGATACGAGAAGACCCTAAAGCTTGGCTCAAACTGTTGTAGCCAATCGGCCAGTAACATCAGCATGCCATTAGCTCCCTAAAGCGTTCAAACTTTCCCACGGGGGATGCCTCCAAAGCTTCCACTACCAACTCCATACGCGCACTACGGGAGCCCTTTACTAGAATGCTGATATCTCGTTTCTCCGTTGCTAAATGCTCGGCTAATGCCGCGACTAATTTGTCTTTATCACTAAAATGGTATCCGCTTTTGTGATACACATCGCTAGCGCTTTGACTGAGTACGCCAAGGGTATACAGGTCGTCTATGCCCTTTTCCTTAGCATATTCCCCTACTTGTTGATGATAAAAGCGTGCCCGCTCTCCTAGCTCAGCCATATCGCCTAGCACTAAAATTTTGCGCCCAGCAAAGCTGCCAAGTAAGTCAATAGCTGCGTTTACAGAGGCCACGTTGGCGTTGTATGTGTCATCAAGCACTTTGACCTGACCACTTAGCTGCTTAACTTGTAAGCGGCCACTAACTTGCGCCATATACTGCAGACCTGCTCGCACGTCCTGTAAGTTAGCGCCTACCTCTATCGCTAATGCGGCAGAGACAAGGGCATTACTAACGTTATGAATACCCGGCAAAGGCAAAGTGATAGACACCTTACCGATCGGCGTAACCATGAGAAAATCTGCACAACCGTTTAGACCAAGAACAACATCCTGAGCATAATAATCGGCTTCACCTTTGGTCGAGAAACGCTGATTACGTAGATGTTCATACTTACCGTGCCAAAACGCATAGAATTGGCTGTCGGCGTTGAAAATGGCTAAACCATCTTTGCCCAGGCCTTTGAAAATTTCACTTTTGGCGCGTGCAACACCTAATAAGCTACCAAACCCTTCAAGGTGGGCGGCAGCAGCATTAACGATCGTAGCCACATCAGGTTTGACTAACCCAGTGGTATAAGCAATTTCCCCAAGATGGTTAGCACCTAACTCCACCACAGCAAACTCATGCTGAGCTTCAAGACGCAACAAGGTAAGAGGCACACCAATATCGTTGTTGAAGTTGCCCTTAGTGGCGAGTACTTTGCCGCGACGAGATAAAATAGCAGCAACCATTTCTTTGACTGTGGTTTTACCACTGCTACCTGTTATAGCCACTGTTTTTGGTGCTACCTCACGCTTTACTGCCTGTCCTAATAGACCCAGAGCCGCTTTGGTATCGCTAACCAATATTTGGGCTAACGGTGTATCCACTTGACGGCTAACAACTACCGCTATTGCCCCACTTGTTTGGGCCTGTTCGATGAATTTATGGCCATCGAAATTGGGCCCGCTTAAGGCAATAAATAAATCATCTGAATTTATATGACGCGTGTCAGTGCTGACACCCTGAATTATGGCGTCTTCAGCAATACTCTTTTCACTGCGAATAATTTCGCCCTGCACTTGCTGCGCAATCCACGCCAATGAAACCGGGATCATGTGATGTTCCTCTCAAACATTTGTTGTACGTATTCACGCTCGTCGTAAGCAACCTTTTGGTTGCCAATAATTTGGTAATCTTCGTGACCTTTACCTGCCACTAAAATGATGTCATTCGCTGTAGCGTTCGATATAGCCCGTGCAATAGCCGCCTTGCGATCGAGTACCACATGAATTTTCTCAGGGTGTACACAGCCACTTAAAATATCGTCTGCAATCGCTGTAGGCTCTTCTGAACGACTGTTGTCATTGGTAATGGTCACTTCATCTGCGTAAGTTTCAGCGACCTCTCCCATTAGAGAGCGTTTACCTTTGTCTCTGTCGCCACCGCAACCAAAAATGATCAACAAACGCCCTTCACTATGTTGACGAAGCGCCGCTAAGGCTTGCTTTAACGCATCTGGTGTATGGGCGTAATCTACCACCACGGTAGGCGAGTTATCCCCACCAAAACGCTCCATGCGACCGGTGACCGGCACCAATAAATGCGCAAGCTTAGCAATATCATTTAGCGATTCACCTAGGCATAACTGACTCGCTATCGCAGCCAGTGCGTTAAAAATATTAAAGCGCCCTAGTAGAGATAATTGAATCTCACATTCCCCCCATGAGCTCAGCAATCTAAACCGGCACCCTTGGTTCGAATACACTACATCCTTGGCTAGACATTGATGCTCAGAGTCAGTCAACATTAAGCTTTCGTCAGCGATCCCGTAAATAACAGGCGTTACCGTTGAAGGTAACTGCGCCAGCCAGTGCTTGCTCTCAATTTCATTTCCGTTGAGTACCGCGTATCTAAGCTCAGGTTGCTTCAACAACTCGCGTTTTGCTTGCGCATAGGCTTGCATAGTGCCGTGATAATCAAGGTGGTCTCGTGTTAGGTTCGTAAACACAGCCACATCTGTTTTAAGCGCAGCAACGCGTTGTTGTACTAATGCATGAGAAGACACTTCAAGGGCGACTTGTTTAACCTGGTCTTGTGCAAATTGCGCCATCAATTTGTGCATGCTAATGGCGTCTGGCGTGGTGTTCGCAGTGTCATTATGTGATGCGCATGTCCCTGCTTGGTCAATTACACCTGAGCCCAATGTGCCAATTGACGCGGCGCGCTTATTCAGTAGCGCTGCCAATTGACTGGTTAATTGTACTGTTGATGTTTTGCCGTTGGTGCCCGTAACACCAATCACTTGTAAAGATTTGGCTGGGTAACCATAAAATGCAGCCGCAAGTGCTGATAACTGAGCGGATAAGTCATAGAAGCTGATGATTAGCGATTGTTCGCGCATGCTCGTATGCCCATGCTCTGCTAGGGTTTCACACTCGGCAATAATGACTTTTGCGCCTAGGCTAATCGCTTGGGGAATAAAATCTCGCCCGTCACGCACATGGCCTTTAAGCGCAATAAATGCACTGTGAATAGCCACATCACGGCTGTCTAACACCAAAGATTCAATCGTGATGTCTGCAGTTTGAATACCAAATTCTAACAATAGCGGTTGTATGCTCTGCGCCGTCTTTGCTTGAGCTTGCTCTAATTGAGCTTGGTTAGTTTGCACTTGTTTGCTATCCAGCATTAGACGCCCCCGTAATTGAGGCCAATGAGGACACTGATTTGTCATCAGGGGGTACGTTTAACATTTGCAAGCTATTAGACATGATTTTTGAGAACACCGGCGCTGCGGTATCACCCGCATAATATAAATCACCGCGAGGCTCATTGATCAGCACCACTACCGCAAGCTGCGGGTCAGATACAGGCGCTACACCCGCAAAAATACTCACATACTCTTCGCCGTAACCACCGGCGACCGCTTTGCGACTGGTGCCCGTTTTGCCTGCTACGCGATAACCAGGAACACGGGCTTTCGTGCCTGAGCCGCCTTCATTGACAACGCTTTCCATCATGGTCAGTACTTCATGGGCGATATCTTCGCTGAGTACTCGCTCTTCAGGCGCTTTTTGCTCACTCTTTATCATGCTAAGTGGGCGTTTAATGCCGCCACTGCCCAATACGCTATACATTCTGGCTAGTTGGGCCGTGGTCACCGACAAGCCATAGCCAAATGATAACGTCGATAATTCAAACTCTGACCAACGGCTGCGATCGTGAAATATACCGCTACTTTCACCAATAAGGTTCGAGCCGGTATCGCTCATTAACCCCATGTTGTAATACTGATCTATCAAGAATTGCTTTGGCACAGATAAAGCCAACTTTGAGGTGCCCATATTACTCGATTTACGAATAATCCCGGTTAAATCCAATTCGCCATAGTTACGAGAATCTCGCACCATGCTGCCGCCTACGCGCATCCAACCGGGAGAGGTATCAATAACACTGTCCATTTCTACTGAGCCAAATTCCAATGCGCTAAGTACAGCTATAGGCTTAATTGATGAACCCGGCTCGAAGGCATCTGTAATCGCGCGATTACGAATTCTGTGACCAGAAACGCCGCTACGGTTATTCGGGTTGTAAGACGGGTTATTAACCATTGCTAATATTTCGCCTGTTTGCACATCAACCACTACAGCTGAAGCGGAAGTGGCTTTGTAATACTGCACGGCTTTTTTCAATTCTTTATAGGCAAAAGCCTGAATGCGCTGGTCAATTGTTAGCTGAATATCTTTTGGCTCTTCACCGGCTTCTTGCTCTAAAATTTCCACCTGACGGCCTTTGCCATCACGACGAATTTTACGACTGCCGGGGGATCCCTTCAGCCATTCGTTATATAACTTTTCAATGCCCTCGATGCCCTGATCATCAACATTGGTGAATCCAATCAGTTGAGCAGACACTTCCCCTGTAGGGTAATAACGGCGAGACTCATCTCGCAAATACACACCACTTATGGAAAGCTGGTCCACATAATCAGCCATCGCAGGTGAAACTTGACGTTGAATGTACACAAAGCGTTTTTTCGGATTTTTCACTCGTGAAACGAGCTTGGTGTAATCCTGCCCTAACACGTCTGCTAAAGCCTGCCAGCGGCGCTTGTCATTCAATGAGCCGTTTTCAACGATAGTTTTCGGGTCTGCCCAAATGGCCCTTACTGGCACACTTACCGCTAAATTTTGGCCGTTTCTATCAGTTATTAAACCTCGGTGTACCGGCATATTTTGAGTGCGTAATGTGCGGTTGTCCCCTTGCTGAATAAGCAAGTCAGGGTCAATAACTTGGATATATACTGCCCGAGCTGATAAGCCAACAAATACCAACATGATCACGCCAATTACGAGCAAATAGCGCCACTGCAAAGCAGTAGGTGCGACATTTTGCTTCGCTTGTTGATTACGTTTCTTATTGGTGCTAACTCGGCTCATTTTATTCTCACCACCACTTCTTCATCGGCTTGCGGGCGGCGCATGCCTAATTGCTTAGACACCAGGTTCTCAATACGATTATGTTCGGTTAACGCACTTTGCTCCAAGATCAGATTTCGCCATTCAACATCTAGCTGATCTTTGTTTTGCATCAAGCGCTCAAGCGCAATCGACGCTTGGCGATTATGATGTGCACTTAAGATAACGGCACCGGCGCTAACTAACAGTGACAAAAACAACAAAACCCGCACGGGATGGCGGGCTAGGTCAGCAAGCAAAAAGCCAACGAGTTTGAAGTTAGTTTCCTGGGTACTCATAGTTTTTCGGCAACCCTGAGAACCGAACTACGGGCACGGACATTTCGAGACAATTCTTCACTTGAAGGTTTTATCGCTTTGCCAATGGCTTTCATAGCTTTATGAGAATCTATTTCAGCCTGCATAATGGGTAAACCATGGGGAACTTGAAGACCGCGGCTTTGCTCTCGAATAAAACGTTTTACTAGTCTGTCTTCCAACGAGTGAAAGCTGATCACAGACAAGCGGCCACCAGAATTCAGGCTATTTAACGCGGCTTTCAAGCCCGTGCGAATTTCATCTAATTCACTGTTGATATAGATACGAATACCTTGAAAACTGCGGGTCGCCGGATGCTTAAACTTGTCTTTAACGGGTACCGCCAAATCAATAATTTCAGCCAATTGCGCAGTGGTGGTTATTGGTGTTTCTTGACGTGCGTTAACAATACCGTGGGCAATACGCTTACCGAATTTTTCTTCTCCAAATTCTTTGATGACTTGTGCTATGTCTTGCTCTTCAGCATGGGCTAACCACTGGGCAGCACTTTGCCCTTTGGTCGGATTCATGCGCATGTCTAATGGCCCTTCGCGCATAAAACTAAAGCCCCGCTCTGGCTCATCTAGCTGAGGTGAAGACACGCCCAAGTCCATCAATATTCCGTCTACCTTACCGTGCAGTTCTAGGGAAGTAAGTACGTCTTCCATTTCTGAAAAGTTACAATGATGAATACTAAAACGTGCGTCATTCGCCAGCACTTTTGCCGCTTCTATCGCTGACGGGTCACGGTCAAGCGCAATCACGCGACCGTTTGACGATAACTGAGACAAGATCTGCTTAGTGTGACCACCGCGCCCGAATGTGGCATCCAGATAAATGCCATCAGGTTTAATTGCTAAACCGTCAATGGATTCTTGCAGTAGTACAGATAGATGTGATGGTTGCGTAGTCATTAGAGTGAGAAATCCTGCAAGCGCTCAGTTAATTCAAAGGCTGCTTCTTGCTCAGTCGCAACATCTTGTTGTATTTGTTGTTGCCAAACACTGTGATCCCAAATTTCAAATTTGTTCAATTGGCCTACCAACATAATTTGTTTATCTAAATGGGCATGCTCTCGCAGCGGCGCCGTCAATAAAAAGCGACCACTCTTATCCATTTCCCCTTCGGTTGCATAACCGAGCAGTAAACGCTGTAATCTGCGCTCGTGAGGATTCATACTGGACAGGCGCGAAAGTTTCAGCTCAATTTCTTCCCATTCAGGAAGTGGGTAAAGCAGCAAGCAAGGTTGCTGGGTGTCAATCGTACACACCAGTTGTCCCTGACAATCATCCAGCAAAGACTGACGATACTTCGTTGGTATCGTTACCCGTCCTTTTACATCAAGATTGATTGCGTTAGCGCCGCGGAACATTTCCCTAGCCTTTTATAATTTGTTACTGATTTAGAACCATTTCTCACTAAAAATGAGTTTTTGATCCACTTTTTGCCACTTTTACCCACGATGCACAGTTTAGGTACCTCACGTCCATCATGTCAAGGGATAAAACAGGCAATTTGACGATGCCTCAAGCCAGAGAAATCAAGGCGTTGGTTGAAGTGACTGATATGTGAAAGGATTTATTAAAAGTGACGCTTTTTGGCATCACCAAAGGCAAATAAATCTCGCGACCAGCATGCAAAGGCAGATAAAACGGGGGATTTTTAATCAGTCAAGCAAGGAAGCCACACATAAAAAGGGGGAAATATGTAAATAAAATGAGTTAAATTTGAAAATAAATAATATTATAATATATATGTACATAAGAAACTGTTCTGCGTTGGCGATTGAACCACGTGTTTGCTTATAATGACAGCCCTATCAATATCAATGAGTTAGTTATGTCCAATTACGCAACTTACCCAAGCCTGAAAGGCAAAGTTATTCTGATAACCGGCGGTGCTACAGGTATCGGCGCGGTTATGGTAGAAGCGTTTATGCGCCAACAAGCCCGAGTTCTTTTCGTTGATGTGCAAGAAGAGGCCGCTCAAGCACTGTGCAGCAAATTGCATGAAGAGCTGGGTGCAGCCCCTATTTTTAAAAAGTTAGATACAACGCATATAGATGAACTACAAGCCTTTATAAACTCAATTGGACACAGTCACGGGCGGTTAGACGTGTTAATTAACAATGTCGCCAATGACACACGCCATTCCCCCCTTGATATTGATCAGCAGGGTTGGCGCGACTGTATGGCCGTTAACCTCGACTCGACATTTTTTGCTTGTCAAAGTGCTATTCGCTTAATGCGCGACAAACGTAATGGCAATATTATCAATATGAGCTCTATTAATGTGCTGATTGGACCAAAACAAATGCCCGGCTACGTCGCGGCTAAATCGGCGTTAAATGGTTTGAGTAAATCCTTGGCGAATCAATATGGCGAATATGGTATTCGGGTCAACACTATTTTACCTGGCTGGGTTGCCACTGACCGTCAGCTCGCTCTTTGGTTGACGCCAGAAGCAGATAAAGAATGGCAAAAATCCGTCGCCCTGCGCGGCAGTCTAGAACCCATACATGTGGCGAATATGGCGCTGTTTTTAGCAGCAGAGGACAGCGCAATGATTACTGGCCAGCAGTTTATTATTGACGCAGGGCGAACGTGATGAATATGCAGTCTGATATTATTATTTTGGGTGATTGGGGCACAAGCGTGTGCCGTCTTTACCTATGCCGCTTTCATCAACAAGAACTCACCGTTTTGGCGCGCACCAAGGGCATGGGAATTAAATACATTAATAACCCTGAGTCTCGTTTTTTTGAGCTATGCCAACCTTGGATAGAATTATACGGAAATGTACCGGTATTTTTGATTGGTGCCGTAGGCTCTGACACAGGCTGGAAACAAACCAGTTATGTTCCTTGTCCCACAGATAAGAATAACCTACTGGCGTTGAGTAAAAATTTTTCAGCTCGCGGTTTAAACATCACCATTTTACCTGGTGTGTCTTGTCAGAACCGCCATCACCTGCCTGATATTATGCGCGGTGAAGAAACCCAAGTATTCGGCTTTTTGTCTCAGTTACCTAGCACTACCGATAAACGCTTAATTTGTTTGCCCGGTACCCATACCAAATGGGCATTATGTGAAGATGAAAGCATCACTTCTTTTGTGACCAGTCCAGTGGGAGAACTCTATGAAGTGCTGAGTCAACACAGTGTGTTGCTTAGCCCTGCTTCTGTGCCCAGCTGGTGCAAAAGCAGTTTTACCAATGGATTACGGGTAGGCATGCATCAATCGAGTAACTTGCTGCATACCTTGTTTGCTACTCGGGCGTATCAAATTATCGATAAACGCACCAACGCAGAGGCTGCCGGCTATTTGTCAGGCTTACTAATTGGGTCAGATGTAAAAGCGGCGATGCAAGATTTTGATATTTTCTCGCATGTAGCCGTCATTGGCTCGGATCATATCTGTGCATTGTATGTCGAAGCGTTAGAGTATATAGGGATCAGCACTGAACATTTTAGTAATGAAGATGCGACCTTATTAGGCTTGCAAACCTTAGCTTCAGTAAAATGGCGCGACCTCGCCGCTGATACTTCAAGCGAGCAAACGTAACGTGAAACAAGTAAATCGGTCAAAAGACGTGAGCTTATATCGCTGCTTAGCTGTGAAAAACGAATTGGGCGAAGGCGTCATTTGGGACACCAGACAACAATGTGCGTTTTGGACAGATATACTAGGCAAACAATTCTATCGCTGGGATTTTGACAACAAGGTTACTCAATACCCCTGCCCTGAAAGGTTATGTTCTTTTGGCTTAACGCCAGAACCAGATTGGTTCATAGCTGCGTTTGAAACGGGTTTTGCATTTTTTAATCCGTTTAAACAAGAGCTCCAATGGCTTAGCAAAGTGGAAACTGATTTACCTTACACACGTATGAATGATGGCAAAGTTGACCGCCAAGGGCGTTTTTGGGCCGGCTCAGTAATCGAAGATGACAATGTGGATGTCTCCACACTTCCAAGCGACCAACAAGCCAAACTTTACCGCCTAGACACCAATGGCCAAGCGCGCACTATGTTGGAAGGCATTTCCATCGCCAATGGGCTGGCATTCAGCCCCGACGGTAACACAATGTATTTCGCTGATTCAGCTAAGCAACAAGTGTGGCGCAGTGATTTTGAGCATATACAGGGCACGCCAAGTCAATTGGAAAATTTTTTTGCTACCACAGGTAACGCATTTCCAGATGGCTCGTGCATTGACAATCAGGGTTACCTTTGGAATGCTCAGTGGGGAAGCGCTTGTGTAAAACGATACTCCCCATCAGGAAAATTAGATTTCACCCTACCCGTTGATTGCCAACAGCCGTCATGCGTAAGCTTTGGCGGCCCAGACCTTAATCATCTAATTATTACATCCGCACGTGAGGGGCTGTCCCGTGAGGATGATGAAATCTATAGAAATAATGGGGCGGTAATGATTTATCACACACCGTTTAAGGGAATAGCGGAGCCAATATGTACAGTGCCTCGGCGGCAATAACACCGTCTCGGCGAAACTGGCACTGTCAGCTCATTAATTAAAATAACAATGAAACGCGGAAAAAATAATGGCAAGTAGAATGTTTAGCGGGAATTTTACCCGTCACATAGTGCAATCGTTGGGCAAGGCAATTGCTTTAGGTGAGTACCCCCAAGGCGAGCCTCTTATGGCAGAAGCTGCGCTGTGCGAATCGTTTGATGCAAGTCGCACCGTATTGCGTGAAGCCGTTAAAATGCTGACCGCAAAAGGCATGCTGGATGCCCGTCCTCGACGCGGTACCATAGTGTTACCAGAGTCACAGTGGAACTTGTCAGATCCTGATATTTTAAATTGGCTACTGGATCGAAAAGGCTCATTGCCGATTATTTCAGAATTCGCCGATATGCGCTTAGCCATTGAGCCTGCAGCTGCAGGGTTGGCGGCGCAAAACTTAACGGATGAAAACCGGCAAACCCTGAAAGCAGCCATTGAGCGTATGGAAGCAGCAGCAAGGGGAGAAGACGATCACCTCGATGCTGACATTGCTTTTCATGTTGGCATTTTAGAAGCCAGCGGAAATCGCTTTTTCTGGAATATGCGCCATACCATTGAGGTTGCGCTACGTTTCAGTATTCGTATTACCAACCGCCACAAAGGTGTAGACCGTGCAAGTGTGGAGGATCATCAAGAGATCCTAGATTATATTTTAGCGGGTGATCATCAGTCCGCTGAGAACCAAATGCGTAGCCTCTTGTTGGAAGCAAAAACTCTTCTCAATAAAGCGCTAGACGATGAAAAGAACAGAAAATCTCAACAAAGTTAACCTGTAAAAGGACCGGAATTGCGATGCGGATCAAAGATTGTATATTAGCTATTGACCAAGGCACTACTTCAACACGAGCCATTATTTTTGCGCCCGACTCAAGCATTATTGCCGTAGCCCAACAAGAATTTACTCAGCATTATCCAAATGATGGGTGGGTGGAACATGATCCAGAAGATATCTGGACATCCACTATTGTGGTATGTCGCCAGGCTATTTCAGAAGCAATAGCAAAAGGGGCTCGTATTGCTGCCATTGGTGTAACGAACCAGCGCGAAACCACCGTTGTGTGGGATAGAAACACCGGCCAAGCTATTTACAATGCCATCGTCTGGCAGGACAGACGCACCGCAAAAACCTGTCGAGAAATGCAGGATAAAGGCCTATTCGACGTAGTCAACTCACGCACGGGCCTATTGCTCGACCCTTATTTTTCTGCCTCGAAAGTCGCATGGATTTTGGACAACGTCGAAGGGGCACGTGAAAAGGCTGATGCTGGAGATTTGGCCTTTGGCACGATTGATTCTTTTTTGATCTGGCGTTTAACAGATGGGCAAATGCACGCCACAGATGTCACCAACGCCAGTCGCACCAACTTATTCAATATTCATGACATGGCGTGGGATCCGAAACTACTAGAAGTGTTTAACGTCCCTAAATCAGTGCTACCCGAGGTCAAAGAATGCGCAGATGACTTTGGCCATACTACCGAAGATTTATTCGGTTTTTCTTTGCCGATCCTAGGTGTTGCAGGCGACCAACAGGCCGCCAGCATAGGTCAATGTTGCTTCAATGAAGGCGCGATTAAGAGCACCTATGGTACGGGTTGCTTTGTGATGCTAAACACTGGTACCAAAGCCTTTAACTCTAAAAACAAACTTCTTACGACCGTGGCTTACACCATAAAAGGTGAAACCCATTACGCCCTTGAAGGCTCAATTTTTATCGCTGGCGCTGCCATTCAGTGGTTGCGTGATGGTCTAGGGGTAATTAAAAGTGCATCAGAAACCGAAGCTTTAGCAAAATCACTGGATGACGATCACGGTGTGTATATGGTGCCCGCTTTTGCAGGTTTAGGCGCGCCGCACTGGGCACCAGACGCTCGCGGGGCAGTATTCGGCCTGACTCGCGGTACCACTAATGCTCACTTTGTTCGCGCGGCCCTTGAGTCAGTGTGTTATCAAACATCTGACTTACTGCATGCCATGGCAGAAGATGGCGTATCGCTGGATAAAATTCGCGTTGATGGCGGTATGGTTGGCAACAATTGGCTATGTCAGTTCTTGGCTGGCATTTTAGATGTCACAGTAGAGCGCCCCAAAATTATGGAAACCACGGCCCTAGGGGCGGCTTACCTTGCCGGGCTTAAAGCGGGTATTTACGAGTCATGTGAACAGCTAGCCAGTATGAACGAAGTAGAAAACAGCTTTGACGCTAAAATGCCATCTTCTCAGCGCAGAAAATTAATCGCAGGCTGGGAAAACGCAGTGCAAAGTACCTTAGGTTATACGAAATGATCAAACATCGCCTTTTTGGGACGCTGCCTGACGGACAGAAAGTCACTGAGTACAGTCTGCGTAACAACGCTGGGATGCAAGCGGACATTCTTGATTTAGGCGGGATTATTCGTCGCTGGTTAGTGCCCGCAGTAGATACACCCTTAGCAGGTGAGTCTCAGGCACCAGTGGATATCGTGCTTGGCTTCGATACTCTGGAAGATTATATCGCTGACCAAGCTTACGTAGGTGCACTCGTTGGGCGCTACGCGAATCGTATCGCCAAAGGCCACTTCTCGTTGAATGATGTTAATTATCAGTTAGATGTGAATCAAGGTGGTAACAGCTTACACGGTGGATTTGACGGGTTTAATCGCCGAGTTTGGCAAGCGCAAACGCTAGATAATGACGCTGAGGCCTCCTTGATGCTAACGCTTGTCAGTGAAGATGGCGATCAAGGCTTTCCCGGTCGATTAGAAATCAATGTGACTTACACTTTGGGTGAAACGGGTTTGAAAATAACCTACCGCGCAAAAGCATCGCAAGACACGGTGTTCAATCCCACCCAACATAGTTATTTTAACTTAGCGGGTCATAACAGCGGCTCCATTGAAGATCATCAAGTACAAATTTTGGCCAGTCATTACACTCCAACCGATGAGCACGCTATCCCCACAGGGGAGTTGGCTGATGTCAATAACACGCCGTTTGACTTACGTGAAATGACGACACTTAAGAGCCCATTGCTGTCCAGCCATGAGCAGATAAAACTTGGTAATGGCTTTGATCACAACTGGTGCTTAGATGCTTATCAAGCCAAGATGAATGCGCCAGAGCTGGTCGCTAAGGCTTTCGAGCCAAAAAGTGGACGTACTATGAGTGTTCTGACCACTATGCCTGGCATGCAGCTGTACACCGCAAATTACGTTGGCCCAGAGCCCATTGGAAAAGGCGCAACAGAGTATCAAGGTAAACAAGCATATTGCTTTGAAACTCAGTTCTACCCAGATTCACCTAATCAAAGTCATTTCCCCAGCGCCACGCTTAAGGCCAATGAAGAACATTATTCTGTGACCGAATATCGTATGTCTTTTTCGTAGAGAATTTACCAAGATTTTTTACCCACAAAGGTATAAACGAAAAACGCTGCCAAATGGCAGCGTTTTTCGTTTGTTGCTCTTCTATTAGCAATATTGGCAGGTCATGTTCCACTGCTGTCTGGGGCCTTGGTTTTTCTACCCTTGTAGAGTTTTCGAGCAAAAGCGCCTAGCGCCAGAACAATGATCACCCCAAACTTTTTCAAAAATATCAATGCTGCTGCGATTAACCCCGTTTTCGCAAGCACTTTGCCAGCAACCAGCGCACCAATCCCATATGCTGCTACATCGTCTATATCTGGGTTAAAATCAGCGTATTTCGACCCCTCTTTAAAGTCGGCGATAGCCAGCACACTATTCAGGTTTTGATTAATCAGCGGTAATTGATCCATGCCCGCAATAAAATTCAGTACTAGAACTCCCTTTCGGCCTAATACCCGAATATTGTAATTAAGCGTATTAACCGGCGCATCACCAAATTTAATCTCTTTTGCCCAGTGCAACTTATTCGACGCTTTATCGTAGTAGGGCTTCGCAGCCCAGCCTACCAATGATATAGCGTCGTAACCTTGTGCAACGCGCTCTTCACTGTTGAGTGAAGTATCTTCTTTCATTTGAGTCAGCAAGTCATCGTAATTGATGTCGTCGGCATCGTCGTCGGTAACATAGCCGTCTTGCTCATATTCAACAGTAACCCCCCAAGAGCTGGTTTCAAACGGAGTCGCGCCTGCCGGAAAAAGCATCCCTAACATGGTCTCGGCACTGCCTGGTGGATTTCCCCATATGTCTTCTAATACTTTACGTGAATCAGCGGCGTTTAAAAAATAAAACTCATCTGGCACGTTTAGCTCTGCGACATCGCCAGGTAACGATATATTACCTGTTTGCGGCTCCATAGAGTCCCATAACTCATTGGCCCACTTTACATATTCTCGTTGTTCTATTTCTTGGGGTGTTAGCGCTTGTTGATCTAGCTCTTGTTGAGCCTGTTCGGTTAAAACCTGAGACTCGCTTGATTGTTGACTTGGTGAGGCATCTTGAGCGTGGGCATTCAATATGCCCAAAAATACCAAGGCAACCACAATTCGCGTTTGTAAGTGCATAATATCCCTATTTAAATAATCGGCTTTGCATGATCCCTAGCCTACCCATCGCAGGTACCTAGCTCACTGATCCGTAAGCTTTTTATATCAGAGCCCGAAGGCCTAGTCCAATTTTCATGGTATAAAAATCAAGCACAAAAAAGACCATAGAGAGTTAAATAACTCGGCTATGGCCAATAGGATGTCACACACAATTTTGCAAATTTTTCAGAGATTTACGTCTATAGCAGTTGACTTAAAACTCGTTGACGAAGTTCATATACTGTTTCATGTCGCCCACTATTGCTTGCTCTAACACTTTGCCCGTTTCAATGGCATAGGGCTGATGAAAATGAATGTCCCACAGGTCAGACTCAGTGCGCCAATGCTCATAAATTACCAGCGTATCGTCTTGCCCTTCGATGGTGTATAAGTCAAACACAAGATTACCCGGCTCTTCGCTTCGGGTGCAATGAACATGCGACGTGAATTGCTGTAGCAATTGAGCGCGATACTCTTGTTTAATTTTAAAGATGAAGAAAATACTGAATACCTCATCTTGTGGTTGCACTTGCTTGGGGTTGTTTTCATGCAACGGTGCTGGAGCGGTATCCTTTAGGTTCATTACCTCAAGAGGAGAAGCCAAGGCCGTTTCAGCTAGTTGCAATAACGTTTTGGCGTATGGCTGATTCACATGCGCTTGGTGCGCTTCAGCACTTGCCCAACGCTCATAGGCGAAAATAGTCGTTGGTGAATCCTTGCCCTCGAAGAAGCGCATTTCCAGCATACCCGGTTCGTTCACTGAACCTAGTTTATTGTCGTTCAAAACCTGTTTGAACGTTTCAAGTTGTTCGGGCTTTACTTCAAATTTTACGATCAGAGTGAGCATGGGCATGTCCTTTACATTCAATTATTTCATTGGTTTTAAAGGCAGCGTCTGTCACTTTAAATTGTCGCAACAGGCCTGCCTAAGTCAGTGATGAAATAATATCTTTCATTGCTAAATTGAAAAACCCGCTACAAAGAGAAAGACTTTCAATGAAAACTTGATAAAGAAATACAAAACTCAGCAGTGCATGCCCTGCATGCTGCGTTCAATACCGAGAATAATCCCGTTTTTGCCGAATCGTACGTCGACAAAGTCACCTTGATGAAACCGACCTTCAATCTGCTGAATGTTACGAAGAGCATCGATCAAACCTTGAGAAACTCTGACAATTTGCGCATCGCAGGTTTGCAGTTGCCAGCCGTCGCTTACTTGGGCTAACACGGCATGTTTTTGGTGGTGCATAACCAATACGTCTCGTTGTGCTAAATAGTCAGCGTAATGCGTGGCAAAACGTTCTGAAATCGCCTGAGACTGTTTAGTTGGAGCTAAAGAATGCAAGGTAACTTGGGTATATGTTTTATTGGCAAATACCTGCGATGAATCATCCCATGCCCGGTGGTGCCAGAACGTGATTAGCACTAGAAACAGTGTACTGGCGGCTAACGCAACATTTCCTAGATGTTGCCACATGTGCCTATTTTGCAACCCAGAGCGCTGCGCATTAAGCGTAGAACGTTTAATTGCTGGAGGCGCTTTAATCTGTGCTTTACGCGCTTGGTATAAACTCGCTAATGACGAATCGTTTAATTCATTATGGCAACGTTTTTCTTTTTGCTCAGGCATGCTTATCTCCCAGCCCCTCTTTCAATTGTTCGCGCAGCGATGCTTTGGCATAACGCAGTCGACTCTTAACGGTTTCCTGACCGCAGTGGGTGATTTGCGCAATTTCTTGCATGCTGAATCCTTCTTGTTGTAAGCAAAAAGCTTCTCGCTGCACGAATGCTAGCGAACCCAACGCCCTATCAAAGCGCGCTAGCAGTGAGCATGATGTGATTGCAGGGGCAGCTACCCTCTCAATGGGTCCGTCTTCGTATACCAAACGTTTTGTTTCGCGATATTCGTCAATCAACAAGTTTCGAGCCAAGGTAAACAACCAAGCTTTAAAAAGCCCTGAGTCCTGATATAAATGTCTTTTTTCAATAATCTTAAGCCAAGTCTTTTGACTGATATCTCTCGCCAAGGTGCTATCCGATAATGTCAGCAGGAAGTGATATAAATCGTCTCCACAGGCATCATAGAGTTTGGTTAATAAGGCTTGGTCACCTGAAACGGCATATCGCCGCATCAAACGCTCATTACTGTTTGATTGACTAAACCAAGATTTCAGCGCTAAGTTAATCGTCAATAGCTTTCCCTCTCAATACTGCCTTTCAACGGTCATATATCACTTTTACTATGCCAGAGCACACGCTATTGGGATAGCTTGAAATCGAGTACCACGGTTAAGCCATTTTGCTGCTGTGGTTTGCCCGCTACAATTTGCGGTTTGTACTTCCATTTCCCCAATGCTCTTCTGGCTTCGCGATCAAATGTTCTTTTGGGCTGGGCGTCAATCACTTGCACATCCATGACTTGCCCTTGTGTACCGATAGAGAACGTCAACTTTACCCAGCCTTGGATACCATCGCGAGCGGCTTGAGGTGGATATTTAGGCTCTATTCGTACAACTGGACGCGCTGCACCTTCATCCAACGTTATCTGGGTACCAATAGGGCCTGAAGGCCCGGCAATAGTGATATCAGGTACGTACTTAGAGATTAACGCAGATTTATCAGGCGCTTCTTCTTGAGGCTTGATTTTCTCTTTGGGGATGGGAACTGACTTTGGCTTCGGTAGAGGTTTTACTTTTTCAACAATGGGGTTTTCTTCAAACTGTTGATAAAGATTAATTATCGGCAAAGCTTCTACTGACGTCACTCCCGTAGCGTTGTTTTCGATCAGTTTTTGCATCGCCACGAACAACCCAAAAGTTATCGTGCTGGCTATTAGTAAGCTGCCCGCTATACGCGCCATAGCTTGAGGGGTGACATAAGTTAATTGAGGTGATACGGAATCAAGGGTTGTGTGCATCGCTTTTCTCCTTTTGTTTAAAGAAGTAACGACGCACAACACCAAAAGGGGTTAAATTAATTTAAACCTAACCACATTAGAAATGTGAAACAATAACAGCATTCCACAAGATGTGAATGAGCCATAAGCGCCGACGAGGTTTTCCTGCGATGATCAAAACGGCACTTCAGATGAGGTATAACTCAGTTTATTCACCCGCTTGAAATATGCTCCAGTTGCTTGATAGTTCTAGGTTGAATTGGTCAATACTGAGGTTAAAGCGAGCAGATTTTCCAATAAACTGAGTGTTGTCCCATTGTTGGTGTGACACCAAGGCGATGACATTGTCGCCTGAGCGAAATAGCTCACTGGGCACGGCAATCTTCAGTGGGTTGTATTGCCAATCTTGGTTATTTAAGGCCTGCCCATTGATGTAAATTTGCTTGATTTGATTTGCCTTTCCAACACTTAAGCTCACCACTTCAGGGTCAATCGCGAAGTGCACGTGCTTTCGCGCAATAAGGGTTTCACCTTTAGCAGCCCCTTCCATAGACGCTAGATTCATGAGCGGCCACTGGGAATCATCAAACTGAGGTTGCAGCCATTCACTTTTCACAGGTGAAGTTGAAGGCGGAGTTGAACGTGAGGTTGAAGGTGAAGCAGGTTGGGCTTTTTCTTTACCCCTTTCTACTGATTGAATTGGCTCTACTGGGCGCTTGGGTTCTTTCACTAATGCCACATCTCGCACGGTTGCAGTGGGTGCCCGTTTGGGACTTGCATTGGCTAGCGACACATTTTCAATCGCCTGAGTTGGCTCTTTATCTATCATAGCTTTTGGAATAGCTGTTGGAATAGCTGTTGGAATAGCTCTTGAAATAGCTTTGTTTTTCGCACTTGCCTTGGCCACGGCAACGTCTGGCTTAACAGGAGTGGCTTTCTTTACATCTGCATGACCAATAATAATACCATTTACTGTCTTAAAGTGTGTGCTATCAGTAACAGTCAACTTAAATGGGCCGCCAGCTTTCTGCCCCGGCATAGTCACATGCCACAGACCAGTACTGCCTGCTTGCACTCTAGCCATCGTGTAGGTCTCTTGCTCCTTAATCAGCTTTATATCAACGGTTCGCCCTGGCTCGGCAAGGCCACCAACGCTAATTTTTTCACCGGGTTGAAGCAACATATCATCGTTTAAGCGAGTGGAGAGAATAATGTCCCCCTTTGGATTTCGCATATTAGGCTCAGCATTACCCACGTATATGTCATGCAAATAATGGGTCTGCTCACCGTCGCTAATAAGAAACTGATAAGGCCCCCCAGGAGGTTGCTGAGCTAGTGATACTTGCCACTGACCTTGGGAGGTTATTTGCGCTCTGGCCATAGTAACGGTCGTACCGTTTTTGAGCAGTTTAACATCGACTGTGCCACCTTCAGGCCCCTGACCTTTCACAGCAATGGCTTTATAAGCAGACAAACTTTCACCGTCGATTAGTTGGGCAGTTAATCTTGCTGTCGACGCCTCGCTAGAGCTTTGCGCTGCCTGAGCTGCTGTAGTCACAGCCGTAAACAACAAAATCGCAGCAAACGCACTTAAGCAGCCGCTAACTAAAAATTTGATCTCCCGCAGGCTGATCATGCTTTTCACTCCTCTTGAGCGTGTAGCCAAGCAGATACACTCGGCATTCCATTTAAGGATGTTAAGTAGGTATTGTGTGTATTGACCGAGCATAGAATGAACATCGACGGGGTGCTGGCACGCACTAAATAGCGTGTAGCGACTAACGAATGTCAGAATACGATCCCCTAAGCAACTCTACGTGGCTGTCTGTTATTCGTTAGCTGGTTTTCAATAAGAAATGCTTAGCAAATTTCACGCCGAGAATTATTTGAAAGGCCTGATGTAGTAAGTTCACGGCGCCTAGCCATACTATATGCACGTGACCGATGAGCATGTGCGAGCGCTTTGCTATGAAAGCGCAATGCCCATAGGTATGCCATGGTTGCACTTCGCTTACATTTCAGATCACTTCACTTAAGATCACACAGCCGTTTGGATTTGCTGAATGATTTTGCGTAACGTGGGCTGAGTGACGTCTAGCAGTTTAGCTTTGTGTTGTTGACTCAAATCTTGCTGTAACACCAATTGCTGCAGTGAAGATTCAATTGCTGGCCACGATGCACTGTGTGGCTTATGTTCAAGTATCTCGGTAAAAACTCGACTGCACTGCAGAGTTAACTCAGCGAGATCGAGATGAGCAAAATCCTGTTTGTTCAGCTTGGCATAGCGCCGCCTGATGGTAGACTCTGATTGTTCAAGCTGCAAAGCGACCTGATAAAGACTGCCCCACTTCACCACGCATTGATTTAACCACTGCTTTTCCAACCAACCACTGATTGAGAACAGCTGATTTTGTTGACATGCAATGGCAATTGCTTGCGTCAGGAGCGCCGAAACCCGCTCTAATTTCACCCTATCAGGCTTAGTCCCCGCTGAGAGCAAATCTGGCATCTGCGCAGGTGAACTAGCACTGCTTTTTAACGAGACGTCGTCACCCTGTTCCTGCAAAATTAAATGCTCAGCCTCAACGTAATCACCGGCGCAAAGTATGACAGCACGCATCATACAATTACGTAACTCTCGCACGTTGCCTGGCCATGTATATGCATTAAGCTTATCTATTGCAGCAGCAGAGAAATCCAAAATATCTTTATTGTATTGTTGGCTGAATTTCCGCAAAAAATGTCGACACAAGAGCAGAGGATCATTCCCTCTGTCGTTTAGTGTTGGCAAGTTAAGGGTAAATACATTAATACGATAATAAAGGTCTGCTCTAAAGCGCCCTTGCGCTACTTCGTCTGGCAAATTGCGATTTGTGGCCAATACTAAGCGCACATCAACCTTTCTAATGCGTTGGTCACCTACCGCAACAAAGGTTTTTTCCTGAACAAAACGCAGTAATTTTGATTGAATGTCCAGAGGTAGCTCACCCACTTCGTCCAAGAAAAGGGTACCGCCATCCGCTTGGGCAATCTTGCCAGGTTGATCAGTTGTCGCACCAGTGAAGGCACCTTTTCTGTGACCAAACAGCTCACTTTCAATTAAGTGCTCAACTATGGTTGAGCAATCTACCGTGATAAACGGCTTATCAGGGTGCAGGCTGTGATTGTGCAACTGCTGTGCAATCACCTCTTTGCCTGTTCCAGACTCCCCGATGATTAGTACGGACGCGTCAGTGGGAGCGACTAGTTGTACTTGTTGCATTAGGGTACGCATTGCTGCTGATTCAAACAGCAATTCGTGCTCTGGTGATGGTTCTTTACCTGCTACAGAGCGGCGATTTTGATCTTGCTCAAGTAGCATAATACGGTCAATAGCAGCCGCCAAGTTAGGAGTCACTTGTTCTAACTGCTCAGCGCATTTTTGTGCGTTGTCCTTCCCTTGGGGCGACCAGCACACCACTAAAAATCCTAAGCATTGGTCTCTGGTTTCTAATGGAATAATCGTACAGTGAAAATCAGATAATTCAGTAATTGGTTGCGCTAATCGTGTGCCCGAAGAGGTGCTCGTTACGTTGCGATTAACCCATTGGTGTATACGCTTAACCTCAATGTCTGCAATGGCTGTGCTACTGGCCAAACACGATAATGCATCGCCTTGCTGCGTGTACAAGCCTGCAAATTTGCTTTGTAAACCTCCGGCTAGCAATTGGCACACTTGGGTAGAGAAAGCCTGTAAGGAATGAGTACTACCGATAAGACGAATAATATCCCATTGCAAGTTCATCAATCTGAAATCGTCATTGGGTGCTTGTGAAAATTTGCCGCTCATGCGATCAAGGTTAGCCAAAATATTCGCATCAAATTGAGGCTGCCAACTCACAAGCTTGCCGCCCCCTATGCTACGCGCCGCTTGCAGCGCAGCATTCGCTCGGCGAAACAATTCAAGCGGCGATTGCTCACCTAGTTGTTCTTCTGAATCAAGTGAAGCGAGGCCTAAACTAAATTCCAGTTTCAGCTTTTTACTTGTGAATGACGCAGAGCGCAGCGTTTGAAGCATACGGGTGGCGAGGATCTGGCCCTGTTTCTCGTTTGTTTCTGGTAAATGCGCGGCAAACACTGCCCCACTGTAACGGCTGGCAAAATCGTTGCCTCTTAATACTACCGAGATACATTGCATTACCTCTTTAAGCACCTGATCACCCACGTCACGACCGTGTGTGCGGTTAAGCTGGGCAAATTCATCAGGGTTAATCAACAACAAGGTCACTGGGGTACTCTGCTCACTGAGCTGAGCAATCCATTCTTGGCTTTGCCACTGCGCTACTTGGCGTAAAATGAGTAGCGTTTCGTTATCAGGTAGCGGCCCTACAAATCCATCAACCATCAATACCGTTTTATCTAACTGAATGGGAAAAGGCGGTAAACGCGTCATGGAGTGCGTAAGCCCTAAGTCAGACAATATATGCTGCATGCGCTTTTTCGCAGTACTAGAGGGGATATGTAAACTGCTAAGCCAGTTTTGCCCTATGGCTGATAGTCCTTTGGTTCCCAGCATTGACAGTAACTCAGGGTTGATGTCTTTGATTTCCCCCTTGGCATTCAAGGTTAGCGACAGGTCCCCCAAACAATCTGACAACAAATTCAATTTATGTTCAATATACACCTTATCTTGGCTAATACTGGACTGCTGCCTCAATAATGAGAGCATCATAGCTAATACACCGCTTGCTCGCCAATCTACGAATTTATGCCCAGGAATGGGCTGGTTATCTCGCAAAGCCGAAGTATCGGCAGTCAACCAATAGACTTGTTGTTCAAGCAGCTCGTATTTGTCGGTTAATGCGATTGCATGTTCTTCACTATCGCATGCCACTAGCAAGGGTGCCGGTTGAGGATCCTTAATCGCATTCACCGCTTGACTCAGGGGCGCAACATCAAACATAAATTCACTGTTGGCGGTGTGTTTTTCCAGCTCTTTAATGTGGGCTGTATTCGGCTTATCCACATACAATAGAATACGCTCAAATTCGTCCGCTAAATGGGCAAAGGCAGGAGACATTTTAATCATAATTCTGCCATCAGATGCGTAAAGTTTTGGCTGAGCAGTGGCCCAATATATTCTGCCGCCACAGGCCGTGAAAATAGATACCCCTGTAGCAGTAATTCGTTGCTACTTTTAAGAATGGCAATTTGGCTCGTGTACTCAATCCCTTCGGCGATAACCCCGAGCTTTAAGCTCTCAGCCAAGGCTAAAATGGCCTCGACTATAGCGACATCATCTGGGGCGGAATTCACATCACACATAAAAGAGCGATCAATTTTTAGAATATCGATTGGAAAACGCTTGAGGTAACTTAACGACGAATATCCTGTTCCAAAATCGTCTACAGCGAGAGAAACTCCAAGGGATTTAAGCTCAACCAATCGGGCAATGTTTTCCTCAGCGTCACTCATGATCACCGATTCTGTCAACTCCAATTCCAATAATGAAGGCGGAAGCTGACTCTGCTCTAAAACCTGCGCCACCGTTTGAGTAAAATCGTGCTGCCTAAATTGATGCGCAGACACGTTGATGGCCATGCGCACTGAATGACCTGAATCTAGCCACTGCTTGGCTTGATAACAACCCTGCTCAAGCACTAATCTGCCCAGTTCATTGATAAGCCCTGTTTCCTCAGCAATAGGAATAAACTCATCTGGCGGAATAATCCCCCCCTTTAATGGTAACCAACGAACAAGCGCCTCTACCCCGACAATGCGCCCGCTTCTGGCACACACTTGCGGCTGATAAAAGGGCTGTCTCTTATACACATCTCCGAG
>OJDH01000042.1_pt1 | contig 110669 bp, 88 predicted proteins | sample 1592761 | NCBI WGS metagenome assembly OJDH01 (sample SAMN05416855, study PRJEB24817) | seawater metagenome | isolation source: Sea water | place: Canada:Atlantic | collected 2013-11 | reverse complement strand
ACACCTTTGCTCATGTAACCCACGCCAACGTTGCCGCCTCCCATAGCCTGACGGCCGCCAGGTCTCTTGGTGGCAACGCAGAGCTTGAGTATCACAGTGGTCTCGTCACCCTCCCCACGCTCCTGGATAATAATCTACTGGAAACAACCGGCACTACGCTGGCAGCGCCGGTTATCAATAGCAGTCCGTTTGCACTGAACCATGATACAACCCTGTTCGGTGAAACATCCTACAGCTACCGCGGGATGCAACTGGACATACTCAAAGATATTAATGGCGACGGTTATGATGAAATATTAGCGGGTTCATCTTTCTGGGCAGCCGATGGTACAACAGACACCAGATTCACCGGTAAGGTTGAAGTCGTTTCCGGCCAGGATTATAGCGTACTTAAAACCTTCGAAGGCAGCCAAACAGGGGACAGGATAGGCACAACGGTACGCGTAGTCGGCGACCTCGATAATGATGGCATCGAGGACTTCGCCTACGGAGAAAACGGAACGGGTCTAAAGGGGCGAGTAACGGTTATTTCCGGCGCCTCATTAACGCCACTATACAGCGTAGATGGCACCTCTGCGTATGAAGAAGCTAACGCTATAGCCCATGGAGTCGGCGATTTAAATAACGATGGCATAAATGATTTACTTATTACTGCAAACAACTACGCAGTATCCAGTACAGATTACAGAGCAGGAAAAATCTATGCTCGCTCCGGGGTTGATGGCAGCCTGTTATATACACTGGAAGGGAGTATCAAACTTAATAATCTGGGGAAAACAACCGCTTTTATCGGTGATATTAATAATGATGGCTATGATGACTTTGCTGCCAGCAAAACCGAACCAGACTACACAACTAATGTTCTGATTTATTCTGGTCAGGACGGGGCATTACTTCATACATTGAACGGCGAGCATGCATGGGACCGATTTGGTCAGAGCATCAGTAGCGCCGGGGACATCAATCATGATGGCCATAACGATTTTATCGTTACAGCACCCACCCACTCCAGCCCCTCCGATAGCCTTACCGGCCGAGTCTATTTATATTCAGGAAAAGATTTTAGTTTACTTAATACGCTAGATGGCCAACCGAATGAGCGCCTGGGTAGCTATGTACTTGGTCATACCGACATTAATGATGACGGGATTGATGACTTTGCTATCTCCAGCGACGGCGACAATACCCGTGGCGCACTGTATATAATATCCGGCCAGGATTTTTCCACGTTGCAGCTCTTCAGGGGTTCGACATACCAGGGCTATATGGGAAGCTCTGGGAGTCTTCGCGGTGATATCAATAATGATGGCTATATTGACCTGATTACTGGCGAGAACCTGACGGCAGCGGGGCTCGAAAACACACGCGCCATCCAGGTTTATCTGAGTGGCCCGGTTCAGGTTAGCTACACAGAAAGTGGACCTCCTGGCCTGCTGCATCCCCAGGTACTCTCAATTAATGATATTGACAGTGTCGGCTTTAATGGGGGCCAATTACGTGTAGAGATCACTCAGAACACCAACCCTGCGAAAGACACACTCTCTATTGAAAGTCAGGGTAACAATACAGGCCAAATCAGCCTCTCGAGCAATCAGGTCAGCTACGAAGGCGTTGTGATCGGAAACAGCAGTGGTGGCTCTAACGGCATACCTCTGATGATTGATTTCAATAGTCAGGCAAGCCCGGCTGCGATTGCAGCGCTGATTCAGACCCTGAGTTTCCAGAGCGCCCGTGAAGATTTTGATGACAACTCGGTAAGCATCAAAATTATCCTGACCGATAGTCGCGATGAAAGCAGTGAACCTTTACTCATCGATATTATTCCGGAAGGGCTAAATGATGCCCCCATAATATTACCAGGGCTCACTCATCAACTGGATACTATCAGCGAAAACATACCGACTACCCACAATCAGGGCACCCGCCTGGCTGATATTCTTGATTTTAACGCCCTGTCAGATCCAGACGGAACCCTGCCACAAAGCATTGCCGTCATCAGTGTCGATAATAGTTTCGGATTTTGGGAATTTTCTCACAATAATGGCCAGTCATGGACACCGTTTCACGATATCAGTGGCCACTGGTCAACAGCGACCAGGGCCTGGGTTCTATCGCTTGACAACGACCTGGACAAAACAGCCCTTATCCGCTTTATCCCTGATCGAGGCTTCTCCGGCACCGCTAGCCTGACGTTTCGTGCGAATGACCAGACAGATCCATTAACGTCAACCAGAGTGGACCTGAGCGATCCGGCAATGATAGGAGAAAACAGTCCTTTCTCGCTGGAAACGGGCGCGATTACCGTCACCGTTACAAGCATTAATGATGCACCCAGAATTCAAAGCGACCCATTCACCGCGACCCTGAATTCGGTTTTCACTGGCCCCGCAGATGAAAGGGCGGGGACAGCACTGACATCAGTCGGTGATCTAAACAATGATGGCACCCGTGACTTCCTGCTCAGTTCAACCCACGCCAGCACAGCCAAAAATTATTATGGCAAAGTCACGGCACTTTCCGGCACTGACTTCAGCCCTATTCCCCTCCTCCCGTTACAGGGTACGCACGTTCGTGAGTATTACGGTACAGCACTAACCGGAATGGGTGATCTGGATGGGGATGGCTATGCCGATTTTGCCCTGTCAGCAACAGGCGCCGACTCTGCCGGAATCAGAGACAGTGGCCGAATAGATATTATATCGGGCAAGACCGGCACGCTGATTCGTAGCCACCTGGGTGACTCTGCAGACCAAAAGCTAGGGCAGCAGCTCGTCAACATCGGTGATATTGATGATGATGGCATCAACGACCTGGTGACCAGCCCTGGTATCCGCACACCCGGAGGCCTGAACCAGATAGAACTTCGTTACTACTCTGGTGCTGATGGCAGCCTGATCCAGACGTTCCTGCACGCTGTGCCAGCTTTCACCTCACGCTCCAGCCTGATCAATGCCACAGATGTGAATAACGATGGCTATGATGATCTGCTACTGGGGATACCACAATCCTCTGGACACGATGGGGCAAGCGCAGCCCTGCTTATATCGGGAAAAAATGGCACCGTACTGGTCGAGATACCATCGACCGGTGCAACATCTCAGATGCAGCGAAGCATAAACCTTGCCGGTGATTACAACCATGATGGCACGATGGATTTCATGGTAAGTAATCGTGATGGAAGCAGCGCCTGGGTCACCATTCATTCCGGTGTCGATGGCAGCCCACTCCTCCATATCGAAGGGCCACCGTCACAGGATTTCGGCCAGATTCTGAGTAAAACCAGCGACATCAACGCCGATGGCTTTGATGATTACCTGATTGGGGCTACGACTTCGAGGGTGAAAGAAGACTACAAACGTGTCGGCATTTACTCAGGTAAAGACGGCACGCTAATGACCTACATCGACTCACCTTCAACCACGACATTTCTGAACCACACACTCACCTCTGCCGGTGACTTTAACCATGATGGGCTGGAAGACTTTTTGCTCAGCGATGGTCAGGGAGAGGTTAAACTCTACAGCCACAACATCCCTTCCCAGGCAACCACTGAAAACAGTCCGGCCATTCAGGTACATCCTGAGTCGGTTACGATTACCGATGACGACAGCCATTTCGGCGGCGGCAGATTACAGCTGAGTATCACAGACGCACAGCACGCCAGCCTCAGCCAGCTGGCGGTGCTTGATCAGGGCCCCATTACCGTTAACGGCAATACCGTTAGCCATAATGGCATTGTGGTGGGTACCCTTAGCGGTGGCACGACAGGCACACCATTACAGATCGCACTCAATACTCAGGCCACCCCGACCGTGACCGAGGCGCTGATACAGGCACTCAGTTTTGCTATCACCAGCGATGCGCCAACCGAAGGGATATACACCCTGCTGATTGAGCTGACCGACCCCGCTGGCGCGACCAGCCAGGCCTTGCCCGTACGAATATCTGTCAGCGCGGACAACGATGCGCCCCAGCTACAACATTTTAGTGGGGATGCTGTCAGCTACACCGTGGGGGGGCCCGCAACAGCGCTGGATACCGACATAGCTGCGCTACTCAGCGACCCGGACTCAACAGACTTTGAGGGTGGGGTGCTAACCGTCAGCCTGACCAATAATAGCAACGCCACTGACGACACCATTCAACTGCTCGACCAGACAGATATTCAGCGGGTTGGCAGCGAGGTCAGGCACGCCGGCATCAGCCTGGGCACACTGGCTGGCGGTGCCAGTGGCGTCCCATTAACGATCACCTTAAACAGCAATGCGACACCGACAAGCGTACAAGCGGTCATTCATGCCTTGCATTATCACAACACTGACCCAGTATCCGTGGATACTGCACAGCGCACGGTCACCGTTACCCTGAGTGACGGTGACGGCGCGACCTCAACGGCTGCACAGCTGACTATCGAGCTCGCCCGTTTGCCCATCCTGGATCTTGACAGTGCAAGTGCAGGCAGCGGCTACAGTACACACTTCACCGAGGCGGCTGCCCCTGTTGCCGTCGCTGCAACGGGCGCTATCACCGCCTCGGATGATGGCAGCTTCAGCCAACTTCAGATCACCCTGAGTAGCCACCCTGATGGCATCGCAGAGCAACTCAGCTCCAGCCTGGGCAGTGGCAGCCAGACGATCAATGGCGAAGCCATCACGATTACCCCTTATGACCCGGGCACCGGCAGACTCCTTGTCACCCTGGATAGCGCCAGCGCAACAACGATGGAGCAACTGATCGCCACGATCCACTATCAGAACACAGCCTTAAACCCCGATACACAAAGCCGCAGCATCAGCTTTATTGCCACCGACAATGACAGCCGGGTCAACATTGCCGTTGTCACTCACCTCAGCATTGATGACAACAACACCGAGCCGACACTCAGTGCGACGGCTCTCAACCCCCTGGTCACCGCACAACAGGATAGCCAGCCACTGTTTGAAAACGTCAGCATTGACACCATTGAGCCGGGCCAGACCCTGAGCGGTGTCACACTGGAGGTCGGCCAGCTGCAGGATCCCGGTGACGAATATCTGAAAATTGATAATCAGCTTTTTGACCTGAGCACTTCCAGCGGCCCTGTCATCACCACCCAGCACGGCTATAGCGTGCAGGTTACGGCAACGGCCAACCAGGCACTGATCAGCATCAGTACCGATTTCAGCAACAGCAGTCCCGCTGAGATGCAAACCCTGCTGGAAACCTTGCACTATCAGCACAGCGGCAACAGCCCCACAACCACCGCCGCACGCACCATCAGCCTGAGCACTCTGACCGACAGCGGCGGTGGCAGCGACACCAACAATGCACTAGCGATTAGCAGCGCCATCACTGTCACCGCCCATCAGCATCAGCATCAGCAACCGGATAGCGTCGACTCAAGTGACAACTGGCAGGATGGAGTGCAGATAACATACCCTGAAAATAGCGATAACAGCCTATACGAACTTGTGCTGGATACTGTCCCTGAAGGCCGTACTGAAGACCAGGCCAGCCTGAACCCGGACCATGCCGATATTCCAATCATTAAAAGTACCGAGGATATAAGCGCGCTGATCAACGTCGCCTTGCCTGCGGGTATCGGCATCCATACGCTCAGTAATAACAATCCCGGTAGCGAACGGTATTTATTACCGTTTGTGGAAACCCTGCTGGAAAACAAAGAGCAACCTGATAAAGCTGACATCATCCATGGCGTGCAGGACTTTTTACAAAGCCATGATTCAGAGACCCTCCAGGTTGGCCAGATTACACTGACGAGCACAAGCACTGTGCCCGGCGACTTGCCCATTATTATCCAGGGCCCCAGAGATCAGGAAGACGGCCACCGCAATACCGTCGCCCTGACAATTGATGCCAGCCAGCTACCTGCAAACAGCACTCTGCAACTGGACAACATCGATTTTGCCGTCGTGATTGGCCCGGCCATACTCAATGGTGGGCTGGGTGAAAACATTATTTATACTGGCAGCGGCAGTCAGAATATTCGCCTGGGCCCTGAGAATGACAAGCTGTATGGCGGGGATGACGACGATATCATCGGCTCTGACGGGGGCGACGATCAGATCTATGGCAACGGCGGCAATGATGTACTGTTTGGTGGGGACGGTGCCGATCAGCTACATGGCGGGCCAGGCTTTGACAGCGTTCGCTACGATGAGCCTCTAAGCCACTACACCGTCAACCAGCACCCAGGCCACATCAACATTCAGCACCAGGCCAATCTCGATGTCATGGACACCCTGGTAAATATCGAACAGATCCAGTTCAGCGACCAGACACTGACCGTTACTCACTCACAAAATCAGGCCATACTGGCAACCCTTTACACGAAAGCACTGCAACGCCAGCCCGAACCGGATGGTTTTAACTGGTGGGCAAATGCCATCGATCATGGCCAGTTGAGCGCGGGGGAAATGGCGCTGAGCTTTCTTCGTTCACCTGAATACCAGCAACAAAACGGCATACAGCTGGAACAGCTCAATATCGAACAGCAAATAGATACTTTGTATCAGGGCCTGCTGGGCCGTGAAGCAGATACCGATGGAAAAGCCTACTGGGTAGACGCTGCAGAAAAAGGCTTAAGCCTGACCAGAATCGCAGACTGCTTTATGCACAGTGAAGAACTCAGCGGACAATACCTCAACGCTGATCAGTGGAATTTTCTGACCTGAACCATACACCAGACCTAAAAAAAGGAGCCCCAATGGGGCTCCCAAACGACGTACCAGTCATTACCCGAAGGACACACGGGTATTGCGGTGATCAGTGACGGCCAGACTGTCTACACCCAGGCCATCACAGATTTTGCTACAACCTGCTTACATGCGCAGGCCACCGTCCATCTCGATAACACGGCCGGTGAAGAACTCATTTTCAATAATGTACTGCAGGGTGTGGGCCATCTCAGCCACTTCGCCCAGCCGACGCAATGGCACCGCGGACACCAGGCGCTCAATTGCTTCCGGTTTCATCTGTGCCGTCATATCTGTCGCGATCACACCCGGTGCAATACCGCCGGTGCGAATGCCGTGACGCGCCAGCTCACGGCCCCAGGCTACAACCATTGTGGCAACGGCCGCTTTGGTGGCGGAATAGTTGGTCTGGCCCATATTGCCAGCGCGGGCAACGGAAGAGATATTAACAATCACCCCGCCATTTCCCTGCACTGCCATAATCGCCGCCGCTTCACGGCCACACAGGAAGGAGCCCGTCTGGTTAACATCAACCACCGTCTGCCACTGATCCAGGCCCATTTTGCCAACCAGCTCGCCATCTTTAACTTTGATCAGCAAGCCATCGCGCATCAGGCCTGCATTGTTCACCAGCCCATTAAGCTGACCAAAGTCCGCTTTGATCTGAGCAAAGGTGTTTTCAACTGCTGCTTCATCAGTGATATTGCAGACATAGGCACGGGCTTCGCCACCCTGCTCTACACAACCACCGACCGCCTCTTCCAGTGATGCCGCATCCAGATCAATCAGTGCCAGCTTCGCCCCCTGAGATGCCAGATGCTCAGCCATCGCCCGGCCCAGACCACGACCACCACCGGTCACCACAAATACACTGTCTTTAATCTGCATAGGTTGCTCCCTGAAAACGGCATAACCGGCCAGATGGCGGCGCCGAGGAATAATTAACATTGACGTAAACGTAAACTTTGAACGCTATCCTAGCGCTATTTTTTTACCGAGTACAGGGTTTTCCCGTACCTGATGGTAGCCTTGAAGAAATCACTGCCCCCGGCTGATTCATCACCCGACTCCCTCTGCGTTGGTGCAATGCACGCGGATAAAGCAAGCCACTGGACACAACAAGTGCAAAGTTGTTAAAACTTGTAAACACAATGTAAATATCTCTTGCCTGCACCCCGCGCTAAAGGCTAGCGTTGGCGTATAACAAGAATAATCATTCGGGCTAACCCGAGCGCAGTGGACACTCCGCCATGCAAATCGATGCAAAGATTCTGGTAATTGATGATGAAGCTATCACCCGTGAGTGCCTGAGCAGTTATTTTGAAGCCGAGGGCTACCAGGTATTCTGTGCCGACACCGCTGAACAAGGCGAGGGAATACTCAGTAGTGAAGCCATTGATGTGGTGCTGCTGGATATCCGTCTGCCTGGCAAAGATGGCCTGACGCTGACCCGCGAATTACGCGTTCACAGCGAAGTTGGCATAATCCTGGTGACCGGTCGCCAGGATGACGTCGACCGGCTGATCGGACTGGAATGCGGTGCCGATGACTACGTCACCAAACCGTTCAGCCCCCGCGAAATACTGGCACGCAGTAAAAACCTGATCCGCCGGGTCCGCCATAGCACCTGCAAACCCACCGACGCGCTGCCGCAAACCCTGAAACAGTTTGATCGCTGGAAACTCAACATGGACCGCCGCCAGCTGCTGGACGAACGCCAGCAGGCCACCCAGCTAACCGAGGGTGAATTCAAACTGCTAACCTGCCTGATGGACAACAACAGCCAGGTGATGAGCCGGGAGCAGATTCTGGACAGTATCCGCAACCGCGAATGGGTACCCACCGATCGCACCGTTGATGTGCTGATTGGCCGCCTGCGACGTAAACTCAATGACGACCCGGCCAACCCCCGGCTGATCCTCACCGTTCATGGTGCAGGCTACCTGTTTACCCCGGTGCCGTTTGCGCTGTGAAACCACTCTTATTCATCAGCCTGCTGGGACTGCTGATCACCACCACCGCCCAGGCTGAACGCATCCTCAAAGCTTGCGGCCACCCCTTTTACCCGCCCGTGTCCTGGCATAGCCAGAGGGAACTGACCGGGCTGGCCCCGGCCGTTACCCGACAGATCTTCGCGGAGCTGGGCTATCAGGTACAACTCAGTGCCGACAGCAACTGGAAACGCTGCCTGCTGGAAGTTGAACAGGGCAATGCCGACATCGTGGTCGCTGCCTTTCGGACGCAACCGCGCGAGGCCTGGCTCTACTTCAGCCAGGTTCCCATTATTGCCGATCCCATCACCCTGTTCGTCAACACCCGCGTCCCTTTACGCTATGAAAGCCTCAATGATCTGAAAGGTAAAACCGTTGGTCTGTTGCTTGGCGACAGCTTTGGCGATGCTATCGACCGTTTTATTCAGCAGTACAACAGCATCGAATACGTTTCGCAGGGCAAACAGAATTTCGCCAAACTGGCGGTGGGCCGTATCGACTATATGCCGTTGGGGCAACTCAGTGGGGATTTGCAACGCACCCGGCTGGGCTTCAGTGAACAAGTACGGGCGCTGGATACCGTGATCACCACCGAGCACTATTATCTGGCGCTGGGTAGAGACAGCCAGCTGCAGCAGCACCTGCCCTACATCAACCAGCGTCTGCGCGAGATGCAGCAGGACGGCACCCTGGCACGTCTGACTCACCAGTATAGCCTGCGCTATCTGAACCAACCTGAGCAATGACCATGCCTGACTGGCTTTACACCCTGACCCGCTACGCCCGCCAGCACCCGCTGGGCTACCGTATGATGGTTTACATCAGCGCCTGCAGTTTTATCTTTATTCTCTGCTCCACCGCCCTGCAGCTGTCGCTGGACTACGGCCGTGAACTGCGGGTGATTGATCAGCAGGTGGAGCTGATCAACCGCAGTTACCTGGCCAGCCTGGCAAAAAGCCTGTGGGACCTGGACCAGGCGCAAGTAGAGCTGCAGTTGCTGGGCATCCAGACCCTGCCCGATGTCATCCATGTGCAGCTACTGAACACCCGCACCGGCAGCATCCTCAAACTTCCCACCCCAGCGCCGATGGATAGCCGTCAGCTCAGCGTACATCAGTTTGAGCTGATGCATGTTACGACCAGCCAACAGGCCCGTAACCTGGGACAGCTGCAGGTTAGTTTTGATCTGCAGGCCGTGGTACAGCGGGTCTGGCATACCGGCCTGAACAGCCTGCTCAATCAGGCGTTACTGGTACTACTGATCGTGGCGGTCATCCTGGTGATTGTGCAGCGTCAAATCACCCGGCATCTGGAGAGCATGGCCAACTACAGCCGGGAGATTGCAGCGGGTAAATTCGATCACCACTTGCAGCTTGACCGAACCAAACCCGACCAGCCCGATGAACTGGACCAGCTGGCGCTGGCCCTCAATGATATGCGCCAGGCGATCCAGCAGGATCGTGACCAGCTGCAGTTAATGGTCGAGCGTCGCACCGCCAGCCTGCGCCGAGCCCGTGACGCCGCTGAAGATGCCAACCGGGCCAAATCACAGTTTCTCTCCACCATGAGTCATGAGATCCGCACACCGATGAATGGCATGCTGGGGATGATTCAGCTACTCGAAGAGAGCGCACTGAATAGCACACAACAAGAGCAGCTACAGGTTTTACACAACGCCACCGACGGCCTGATCGATACCTTTGATCATGTGCTGCAATATGGGCGGCTGGAAGAAGGTGGCTGGGTGATCGATCAGCACGACTTCTCATTAAACAACCTGTTACATAGCCTGATTACCCTGATGACACCTGGCGCGGAGCAAAAACAGCTATGCCTGAGCCTTGAGCTGCCCAGCGCTCTGGCCAGGCACTACAACGGTGCGGAAGGCAGTCTGCGGCAGATTCTGACCAACCTGCTTAACAATGCCATCAAGTTTACCGACCAGGGCCAGATCAGCCTGAGCTGTCAGCTACTTAGCCACCACGATCAACAGCACCAGTTGCGCTTTGAAGTCCGAGACAGCGGCATCGGTATCGAGCCCGAACTGCAGCGGCACATCTTTGAACGCTTCACCCAGGCCGACGACAGCATAACCCGTCGCTTTGGTGGCACCGGGCTGGGGCTGGCGATCTGTCACCAGCTGGCCCAGGCTCTGGGTGGTCAGATTGGCGTCCAGAGCATACCTAACCAGGGCAGCCTGTTCTGGCTGGAGATTCCGCTGGCCATCGCCAGCACGACCCCACACTCACCCGACCTGGACAGCCCCCACGCCCAGCAGCCACTAAGCCTTCTGCTGGTTGAAGACGTCGCGCTCAACCAGCAAGTCATCCTCGGCCTGCTGGCCTCCGAGCCACACCAGATCAGTATTGCCAGCACCGGCCCTGATGCCTTGCAACAAAGTCAGAAGCAGCATTTCGATATTATCCTGATGGATATGCACCTGCCGGGGCTCAGCGGACTGGAGGTCAGCCAACAGATCCGTGCTGACAGCAACAACCCCAATCAGGACACCCCCATTATCGCCCTTACTGCCAGCGTGCGCGATGAAGACCGCCAACGCTACCAGCAAGCAGGCTTGCAAGACGTCGTAGCAAAGCCGGTGCGTAAGCCCGACTTACTGACCGCTCTGTGTACGTATAGCACCCACACGCCAGAACACAGCGCCCAGCCTGACTGCAATATTCTGGACGGCAATATTCTGAACAGTCATCGCCAGGCACTGGGCGATGCCAAAGTGCAGCAATTACTACGCAGCCTTGCCGAACTATTAAAAAGTGAGTGGCCAGCATTACAACAGGCGGTGAAAAAAGAGAATATTGACGTGATATCAGAGCAGGCCCACAGGCTGGCGGGCGCCTGTGAAATGCTGGGGTTTATACAGACAGGACAACAGCTGCGCATACTGGAGCAACAGACTGACACAGTGACACCTCAGCAGGAGGCCTCGCTGGACGAGACCATCACTCAGATTATCCAGCACATTCAACAACAAGATTTGTAGCAGAACGCTCCGCGGGCGTCACAGCACGAAACCACGACCCCGACGCGCATAGAACGCACTGCTACATATCAGCAACCCTAGCCGAACACCGCCTGCATCAACTGTTTGACCAGACCGTCCACCAGCATCATCACCTTATCCAGCAGGCGATCTACCAGGCTGCCTTCGGCAACAGATTGCGCCGCAATCAGCGGCACTTCGCGTACCACCGTATCGCCATTGCGCCAGCGGGCAACACCCACCACTTCGCCAGCACGCAGCGGCGCAGTGATCACCGGATTCAGCTGATACTCCGGCACCAGCTGTATACCATCGGTACGTCGAACCGTGGCAAAGACATCCTCGGCCACCGTCACGGCAATCTGCTTGCGATCCCCCATCCACACCCGTGCTGCCAGTAAGCTGCCGCCTTTTTTTGCCACCTGCTTGGTGGTGTAGAAACGGAAGCCAAAGTTCAGCAATTTACGGGTTTCCTGAATCCGGGCACCGGCACTACCCGTTCCCATCACCACACTGATCAGCCGCATGTCTTCGTTGACACCCGACGCCGCCAGGCTGTAACCCGCTTCAGAGGTGTAGCCGGTTTTACCGCCATCCACGTTCAGTGATTTATCCCACAGCAGACGGTTACGGTTGTTCTGTTCAATACCAGCCCAGCTGAAACTCTTCTCACTGTAGATCTTATAAACATCCGGGGTATCAGCGATCAACCGCTGCAACAACACCGCCATATCCAGCGGTGTTGTTGCAATACCCTCGCCATCCAGGCCATGGGCATTAACAAAATTAGAGTCAGCCATACCGATCTGCTGGGCCCAGCTGTTCATCAGACTGACAAACGCTTCTTCGCTGCCAGCGACATGTTCAGCCATTGCCACACAGGCATCATTACCGGACTGGATCATAATACCGCGCGTCAGATCGGCCACTGTGACCTTATCGCCCGGCTTGATAAACATCTTCGATGAGTCAGGGAATTTACGGGACCAGGCATTAGAGCTGATCATCACCTCATCGGTAAACTTCAGCCGCCCGGCCTGAATCTCCTGGCCGATCAGGTAGGCCGTCATCATTTTTGTCAGGCTGGCTGGTGCCATCCGGGTATCAGCGTTTTCGGCTGCAAGAATCTCACCCGAGCGATAGTCCATCAGCACATAGCCTTTGGCCGCGATCGCAGGAGGAGCAGGCACCACTATCTGGGCAGAAGAAAACGGGCTGGCAGCCAGAAGCGCACAGCCAATCAGAGCAAATTTGAGACGTCGTGTTATCAGCATGATGAGTTCACAGTTGAGGTAGCCAGGATACGATTGCAATAAAAATGACAACATACCTTCACATACCGTACTCCAAGCTGAACGGCCGTTTAAAACCAGCCTGCCTGTTAGTTATGCAAAAGAAAGTAGAGGTTTACAGCCTGAGAAAGGACATCTAAATCTTTAATAACATACATTCATTTACACACAAAACAAAAGAAACTAAATTTAACTAACAATCAACAAATTACTCTGAATAACAATCAACAATTTAAACAAACACTCATATTAATCAACAGAAAAACAACCAATCTATTAGTCGTACTAAGATATCGGGTATTGCTTGATAAAACACTCATGCATATATTCCTGTCTCCACCGAAACAACGGAGGGCTCTGATACTAGAAACAATTTTCTAAATTAATCAGAGCAGGATTTTTAATTACAGGAGTTACAATGAAAAATTTATTTAAAGCGGCTGTATTGATGGCTGCAGCAGGCACAATGTTCAGCACAACAGCGATGGCTGAAACAGTCACTATTCCAGTTGATGCTGAAATTGTAGAAGCTCTTACCCTGACAAAAACCAGAAATATGGATTTTGGTACCGCCACTAAACCAACAGGTTCTACCGGTACAGTTACTCTGAACCATGCCAACCTGGCAACGGGTGTGGGCACCACGACTTCAGGCTCTTCAAGCTCTGGTGAATTCACGGTAACAGGTACATCCAACGCTGTAACTATCACATTCCCTGGTTCTGTCACCATGTCAAACGGCACTCCAGCTCAAGATATGCTCGTTGACAGCTTTACCCATGACTACGATGGCACCAGTACTGTAGATACCATGCAAACAATCCGGGTTGGCGGGCAACTGCACCTGGCCGATGGTCAGGCATCTGGCCTTTACAGCGGCAGCATGGTTGTTACTGTAAACTACTAATTATCTCTTGATGATTAACTAAAGCCCGGTTATTTACATCCGGGCTTTTATTAATTAATGCGGTATCAAAACGAATATTTCGACCAAATCGTGCTTAATACAGCACTCTAGCCATAAATAAATTGAGCCCTACCATGAATGGATTAATGAATAAATCAGTAGCGCTATTTTTTTTAATACTTAGTTTAGCATCACCCCAGTCCTTTGCAGAACTGGAAGTGTTTCCCCATCGAATAGTCTTTGAACCAGGTAAAAGATCGGCCGAAGTTATACTTAAAAACACAGGTACGTCTACAGCCAGCTATCGGATGGGATGGAATGATATCGTATACGACTCGAACCTGAACGCTAAACAGATCGATGAAGATGAAGGCCTGCGAAAAACACCAGCAGCAAGCAGTATGATCCGCTTTGCACCCCGTCAGGTTGTTATTGCTCCAGGGGAAAGTCAGTCCGTCCGCATGCGGCTCCGACGTCCAAAAGACATTAGTTCAGGTGAATACCGCTCGCATTTCTTATTCCAGGAAGAAAGTGATGCCCTTCCTCGTAAAAAAGTAACCTCAGGTAGTGCAGTACAGGTCGTGCTCAAAGTCGGCATGACTATTCCACTGGTCGTGCGTATTGGTAAAGGACAACCAGAACTCGCGATCAAACATGCTCAGGTCCAGCCACCCACCTCTCGATACCCACATGGTTTGCTGGTAATGGAACTTGAACGTAGCGGTGATTATGGACTGTACATGGATACAACCTTAGCCTTTAAAGACAACGGTGACACAATTAACGCTATCCACGCCAAAGGCCGTGGCCTCTATACCGATACCAACCAGTATAAGGTGCGACTGGCACTGCGTGAGTCACCCGAGTCTGGCCAGCCACTGCAATTGACTCTGAGCTACGCGCAGCGCAATGGCGAAATCCGGGAAATTAACACTCCGCTTCAGATGCCTTGAGTTTTTGGCCAAAACACCCACGCTAACAGGTCAGCAGGTATGCTCCTCTGCTGACCTTCGCCAAGTTGCGCCAGACAGGACCCTCAACTCTGCCTTACCTTCGTTTGTATCTGTTCTGGCTATGCTGCCTGTTCACCACCACGCTTACCCTTCCTTCTACTGCGCTGGCAACGCCAGCCCTGGCTGAGGCACAACATAACCTGACCGATGTCGCTATCACTGAGGATCTTATTCTCAAGGTTAAGGCCAGCGGAAAAATTCTGACCGATGATATGTTGGCGTTTACCCGTAACCAGCAGTTATATATTCCGCTAACAGAACTGGCACAATTAATAGGTATGCCGGTAAAACTCAGCTACCCCCCTTTACTTCTTGAAGGCAACGCCTCGCCCATACAGCAAGCTTTCCGGCTGACCGCAAATAAATTCAAAGCACTGGAATACTCTGTACAGGGCGAACCTGTTCAGATATGGCCCGCGATAAACTGGCTGGAAGATATGCTGGAGGCCGAAGGAGAAGTATTCGTCAACGCCAATGTGGCAGAAAAAATCTGGCCCATCAGGCTTGAATATCAGGCCAGTCGCATGATGCTGGTTATTATCCCCCTGCGCCCCCTGCCTGAACTGGAACAACGGGAACGGCAAAAATACCGAAAACTTAAACTCCGCCCCCAACAACAAAAAAATAGCCTGATTGCCAACGTAGAGCCCTACGCACTGCACTCCCCCCCCCTGTTTGAGTGGCGCTATATCTACCAACAGGATAAAAAAAGCAGCAAGCTGGACCTGGTCGCCCGCCATGATCTGCTGAAACTGGGGCAACTCTGGCAGGCGACACTCAACGAACCGGCCGCCAGCGGACAACCAGTCTTCGAGCTGCAGCGCTGGCGTGCCCAGTACCTCGCCTCAGGAAAACACCTGCAGCCACTGCCAGGCGGCATACGCAAACTTGAAGTTGGCGATATCAATCTAGCTGGTTCCCGTGCGGTGGAGGGTGGTGAGCAGGGGCGAGGAATTTATATTTCTACATTCCCCGATGAGGAAGATATTTTTGAGACACAAAAAATTATCAACTCCGCACCTGCCGGCTGGGAAGCAGACATGTACAGCAATGGGCAACTGATCGACCATGCACGGGTTGATGACAGCGGCCAGTACCAGTTTGATCTGTTTCTAAACCCTGGCGTAAACAAAATTGATGTCCGCCTCTATGGCCCTTACGGTGAAAAAAAAACAGACCGCTTTACTTATAATCTGGGCAGCGAATACCTGCCACGAGGTAAATGGGGTGTGTCACTGGCAGCCATTCAGCCCGACTATTTTACGTTTAGACAACACAAAGCTAACGTCCAGGTAACCACCGAATACCGTATGGTACTGGGTTATGGTGCGGGCCCGAACATGAACACCAGGCTCTATTGGTACCGTACCCAGCAGGCACAGAACACCACCAGCACCAGTGCGATGTCCGACACCCTCGGCTGGAGTGCCGATGGATTTTTCAAGGGGACCTATTGGCGCTGGTTACAGTTATTCCAGGGCCGTACACAGTATTCAGATTTCCAGTTTCGTAAAGCCTTACCTGGCTGGAACTGGCAGGCAGGCTTTTCATACCACCCACAATGGCAGGGGTTTCGCGAAAGCAGCCAAGGCAATACAGCAACCGCGAACCTGCTCGGCGAACACCACTTCCGCTATAAAGAGATCAACTCAACGGCTGGCCTCAAATACCACTACAAAAAACAGTCAAACACTAACCAGCACACCGTTTCTTTATACCAGCGTTTTCGCCTACGTCACTGGAACCTGAGTACTAATCAGCAGTGTCGCTTCCAGGGCGAAAGAAGCTGCCGACTAGCCAACGTCCTTCGCTATGAAAAAAGTGGCACGATGCTCGGTGTGGAACACCATGGGCAATTTAAAACCGATTACACCCAGCACCAGTTTCAGCTGAAAAGTTTTATGTCCATGGACAAACTGATCAAGGCGAATCTGTTCACAGAACCACAACGCTACAGTTCAATGAAGCAGCCCCCTTCATGGCTATCGCAACTCCAGTTGAGCACGAATTACACCCGGACGTTAACCGAAGAGAACCAGCAGGCAAACTGGGGGGATAGCGCGGCACTGAACCTGATATGGAGCCACAATTTTCAGGGATTAAAAGCCAGTGCCTCATTGCAGTGGAATACCGAAAGTGGCCTCAACGGCTCACTCTCTCTGAATGGGCAGCTACTCCCAGCCCGTGGTGGCTACACTGCGCGGGCAATCCCTCTGAGGTATCCTGCCCGTATCAGAATGTTTAATGACAAAGATTATGATGGCAAACTCAGCACGGCTGATACAGCGATCAGCAATAGTCGTATGCGCCAACGTGGTAGCAGCACGCCCTTCTCAGATGAGGATGGGATTATCTGGACAAACCTGGTATCCAAAACACCACTGGAAGAAGATTTCCGAACACTGGACGACCCCTATCTGGTTGGCGTAAACCCAGCAACACCCTACAAAGCCAGAGAGGAACGAGTGTTAAAAATTGACTGGCCAATGATCGAAACAGGTGCCATTGAGGGCACCCTCAGTGACACACAGAAACAGCCACTGTCATCTTACAAACTGGTATTAATCAGCAAAGCGACGAACCGCCAGGTCGGTGAAATATTTACCGGTGCCGACGGTTTTTTTGTTTTCGAGTTTGTCCGGCCAGGCCCGTACCAGGTCTACATCGACTTTGGCGACAGCAAACAGCTGTTGAAGGACGTCTCCGTACTTGAGGAAGACCCATGGCCCATCCTGGAACTCACCCTGGACAGCTGATTGCACTTATTGCTTGAATCCAGCACGACCCCTGTTTAACACTGACACCCAGGCACGTTCAGGAACGCTTACACCTTGAGCAAATGCGTTTCCAGCGCCAGCTTCACTTCCGGCAACAGCAGGTTCTGCTGTGCCAGCAGCTGGGCAACCAGCTGACCCACCGCGGCACGGGTATCAGCGTCAGCACCCGCCAGCCATTGCGCTGTTGTCCGACAACAATGGTCAGCACTTTCTGCCTGCTCCAGCGGCAAGCCTAGTACTTTGAGGTGATCAAACAGATCGTCCTGGTCAATCAGGTCGGCAATCATCATGGTCGTTATCTCCAGATAACAGAAAACCGGCGCAGTTACCCGCGCCGGTTTCTGAAGGTACAGTCAATTGCGATTAAGGCAACTCGCTCTTAAGCCCTTTATAAACGCTCACACACATCAGAAGCAAGATCACCGTGAACGGCAAGCCCGTTGTTACCGCACCCGCCTGCAGTGCAGACAGTGCTTCAGCGCCGCCGCCAAACAGCAGTACACCGGCGATCAGACCCTGGATTGTGGCCCAGAATACCCGCTGGCTGACTGGCGCATCGGTTTTACCACCTGAGGTGATGCTGTCGATAACCAGTGAGCCGGAGTCAGATGAGGTGATAAAGAACACCAGTACCAGCAGTACTGCGATGCCCGACGTAATCTCAGACAGTGGCAGGTTAGCCAGCATCTGGTACATCGCCAGAGAAACATCACCCACACCTTTGGACAGCTCGCCAATACCCGCCTGCGCCTGATCCAGTGCAGTACCGCCAAAGGCAGCCATCCAGATAGCAGACAGGAAGGTTGGGATCACCAGCACAGCGGTCATGAACTCACGTACGGTACGGCCACGCGATACACGGGCAATAAACATACCGACGAACGGAGACCAGGAGATCCACCATGCCCAGTAGAACACCGTCCAGCCATGGAACCAGGTTTCGTCTTCACGACCGACCCAGTTACTCAGTGGCACAATATTTTTGGCATATGAACCCAGCACTTCGCCCAGGTTACCGAAGAACGCCATGATAGAACCGGCGATGATTACAAAAACCAGCAGTACCAGTGCAATCACCATGTTGATGTTACTCAACAGCTTCACACCACCATCCAGGCCGCGGACCACAGAGATCAGCGCAACAGCTGTTACCAGGATGATCACTGCCACCTGAGTCGCAATACCATTCTCGATGCCGAACAGGTAGTTCAGACCACCGGATGCCTGCTGTGCGCCCAGACCCAGCGATGTCGCCAGACCAAACATGGTCGCCAGCACCGCCATGATGTCGATCACGTGGCCAACCGGCCCCCAGACACGCTCACCAAACAGTGGGTAGAAGGCAGAACGCAGCGTCAGCGGCAGGCCTTTATTGTAGGTAAAGAAACACAGTGCCAGACCCACAACGCCATAGATTGCCCAGGGATGCAGGCCCCAATGGAACATGGTGGCACCCAGTGCTGCTGAGGCACCTTCAGGGGTGTTGGCAGCTGCATTGAGTGGCGTACCGTACCAGTTGGTGTAGTAAGCCACTGGCTCAGCCACACTCCAGAACATCAGACCAATACCCATCCCGGCTGCGAACAGCATGGAAAGCCAGGACATGGTACTGAAATCGGGTTTGGCATCAGCGCCACCCAGACGAATTTTACCAACCGGCAGAATAATTACAGCGATACAGAATAGAACGAAGATATTACCGCCGCCCATGATCAGCCAATCAAAGTTATTGATAGACCATGTACGTGCACCCACCAGCATTTCCTTCGACTCCGAAGGAAATAGCAGCGTAGCAAGAATGAACAACACAATGAGAACAGCACTGGTGCCAAAAACTGGATTATGTACATCCATGCCCAGTATTTTTACATTGTCTTGTCCCACCTGGTAATCGGTATCATAAGCATTTGATACCTTAGTATGATCGGTCATACAGCGATTCCTCGGGACTTGTTTTTATTTTAGAGAGCCAGCCATCAAGTGATGGGGCCCCCTAATACTACGAACTGACCAGGCGGCAATCTGCCTGTTAGCGACACTTACATTGCTATTGTAGACAACACTTGAAAATGCCTTCGTTTCCAGCCACACCGAGTGCATATATGCAGTGCAGCATAGTCGTTCAGGGCGCTACCATACGGCAGCAATGGTTAGAACACAAAAGACTTTTCGCGACCAAAGTCTCAGGTGATCACAACAACGCTCCCGTCGATAAAAACGCTGTACAGACCTGGAATGAAAAAAGGAAAAAATGAGGGGGATGGCGATCTCCCCTCATAAAAGGACAGATAACCGCTGACAACTCCTGTCAGCCGTTACATGTTGGGTGGGGTGAGAAAGGGCAAGAAGGCGATTCACACCCTTTCATCGTGCCGTGAAGCAGTTTCATCATAACCAGGCTGTGCCTGCAGGGCTGCTTGTAACCGACACAGGCTCCGCTGAATGCGACAGACTTTTCAAGCTGTCGTCTTCAGGACATTATTCGCAGAACACCGCATGGTTGCCGTTAAACCTGAACAGGCTGCCCCTCATAACAGACTCTGTTTTTACCCGACCACTTCGCAACATAAAGCTGCTGGTCAGCTTTTTTTAGTAGTCCATCACTACTCTGACCCTGGCCTGCACTGTCAGCCAGGCCCACACTGACCGTCAGCTGAAACGCACGGCCATCACTCAATAGCACATCCGATGCCGCTGTATTACGACACAGCTGCTGTAATATCGACAGCGCGTCATCCAGCTGCGTATCTGGCAACAGGCAGGCAAACTCCTCCCCACCAATCCGGCCGATGGTATCCTGGCTACGCAGGTTCTGCTGACAACCCCGGGCAAACACCTGCAGCGCCTGATCCCCTCCGGGATGGCCATAGCGATCATTGACCTTCTTAAAGTCATCAATATCTAATATGGCCAGCACAAAGCAGCTTCTGCTCTCAACATGCTGACTAAGCAAGTGGTAAAACGTCGCCCGGTTGACCAGCCCGGTGAGGTGGTCTGTGGCTGCCATCTGCTGTAACGCCTCGGTACGCTGCGCCACCCTCTGTTCCAGCAAATTTTTACCCTGTAGCAACGCCGCAGAATGACGCCGGTTTTGCACATAGAGCACCAGCATCACCAGAAGTGCGAGCAGCAACACCAATACAAAACTGAACAGGCTGACAGTTTCAACAAAATAGGTTTCATAAAAGGGCGTACGTTCGAACAGAATCTCAGTGCCCGCAGGCAGTTGAGCCTTTGAAATACCCGCCGTTTCCAGCGCGCGCGCATCAAACACAACCCGGGAATAAACACCCCGCGGCCGCAGTGGTACTGGCGCACCGTTGGCAATCAACTGCAAAGCCAGCGTCAATGTATCCTTGGCAGACTGTTCCGGGCTGACCATATTACCGCCCACAACCCCGGTACCCATATAAGTGCGGTAAAGTCCAAACACCGGCCCCGGCGCATAGGGGACCAGCTCCTGGAGCACCTCCCGGGGTATATAACGACTATCATCAGGAGCCTGAAAATAGACGGTGTACAGCACAACTGTGCCTTCAGGCAGTTGCGCCACTGCCTGTTTCAACTCAGCCAAGGGTAAGTCCAGCAGCTGCCGGACCTCCACCCCTGGGTAATAGTCTTCAAAGGCCTTCACCAGGGTTGCCGTGAAGGACTTTGCAATACTTGAGCTATCACCCACCAGGGCGATATTGCGGGCACCGGGGTACAGATGTTTGAGCAGTGCCACATTGCCTGGTAGCCAGTCCGGGTTCGTCACCTGTGCCGACACGGCAAGCTTTGAGCGGTCGGCCTTCAGGCTGGACACCAGCACATAAGGAACCTTACCAAATACATACTCCCCCTGACTTTCAATAAAGCGCTGGGCAAATCGAGACTCAATAATCACCGCATCTATCTTCAGGTCCAGATATTTAGCCTTCAGATAATCCGCACGAATTTGAAACGACACCTTCTGACCCAGACGCCGGTGATCAATAAACTCAAAAAAGAAATCGATATTCTCATTCAGACGCCTGCGCTCTGCGGTTAAACCGGCGATGAACCTTTGTGCATGAGGTAGCTCGGGGTCGTAAGACGAGAGGACAACAATGGTTTTAGAACCCGGCTCGGAAGTAGCCTGCGCCCCGGCACTGATGACTGAGTGGCATAAGATAGCCAGACTAATACAGATAAATCCGATAAACCGCAGCGAAAGTGATCTGATCACACCGTTATCCATCCATGCTAAACACGGCCACCCAGCTACCTTAAGAAAAATAACTGAAGCCGTTCCATTATGTTCTGCTTGCACAAAGACATTCTCTGACCCGATTACACTGTCATCGCGCTGCTGGCAACGATACCAGGCGCCAGATCAATCAGGCTGGCCCCGTTGGCGTTGCGTAACACACTCTGTTCTTACCCGAACTTTTAGCAAGGTACAGCTGCCGGTCGGCCTGCTGCAGCAGCGCATCACCATCGCGAGACTGATCATTGTTCTCAATCAGGCCGATACTGACGGTCTGCTGGATCTGCGTCCCATTATCCAGAGGTATGTTCCATGCAGCCACATCGTGACACAGCTGCTCCAGTATCTGTACTGCGCTATCAAGCTGAGTATCAGGCAGAATACAGGCAAACTCCTCCCCGCCAACACGACCAAGGCGGTCCTGCGGTCTGAGACTCTGCTGGCAGCACTGGGCAAAGGCCTGCAATGCTCTATCACCAACCGGATGGCCGTAACTATCATTAATTTTCTTGAAGAAATCGATATCCATCACCGCAACAACAAAGCAGCCCCGCGCTTCAACATGCTGATTCAGGGTACGGTAGAACGCCGCCCGGTTGGCCAGCCCCGTCAAATGATCCGTCATCGCCATCTGCTGTAACGCTTCAGTGCGCTGCTCCACCCGTAATTCCAGCATATTCTTATTCTGCAACAACGCCATTGAGTAACGTCGTTTTTGCAGGTAGAGCCCCAGTGTCACCACCAGTGCAATCAACATGACTAACATAAAACTGAACAGGCTGACGGTTTCGACAAAGTAGGTTTTATAGAACGGCGGCTGCTCAAATAACACTTCACTGCCCGGCGGTAACTGGTCTTTTGAAATCCCAGCCTTGCCCATCACGCGGGCATCCATCACCACACGGGAGTAGACACTTCTCGGCCGTAAAGGCAGTGCAGCGCCATTGGCAATCAACCGGAGAGCAGCGTTTAGCGTGTCTTTTGCCGACTGCTCAGGGCTTGCCATATTACCGCCAATCACGCCACTGCCAATGTAAGTCCGATAGAGCCCATACATCGGCACCGGGGTAACTGCCGCCAGATCATAGGCCACATCACGGGGAGTATAGCGAGCTCCGTTAGGGGCGCGGAAGTAGAGGGTATACAGCACGATGGTCCCCTCCGGTAGCTGAGACAGGGCCAGTTTGAGTTCATCCAGTGGCAAATCCGTCAACTGCTGAATGGTCAGCGCTGGAAAGGCCTTTTCAAACGCAGGCATCAGCTTTCCGACAATGTTTTTTGCCAACCCGGAACTCCCGCTGGCAATGACAATGCTCTTGGCATCCGGGTGCATATACTTCAACAGTGCCGCATTGCCTGGTAACCAGTCACCGTTGGTAACCTGGGTTGAAACCGCCAGCTTAGAGCGATCACCTTTGACGCCGGACATCAAAATATAAGGCACACTGCCAAACACATATTCGCCCTGGTTCTCGACGAATTTCTGTGCATAGCGGGACTCAATGATAACGGCATCAATTGTCCGGTCCGAGTACTTTGCCTTGAGGTAATCTGCCTGCATCTGTTCAGGCACCTTCTCACCCAGCCGACGCTGATCGATAAATTCAAAGAAGAAATCAATTTGCTCATTAAGCCGTTTGCGTTCAGCCGTCAGCCCGGCGATAAAGCTTTGTGTCCAGGGCAGTGCCTGGTCAAAAGACGCCAGTACAACAATGTTTTTAGGTTCAGCTGGCGGAGGTATGGACGCAAGTGCCGGAGGGACGATGAAACTACCTAGAGCGCTAAACATCATCAGGAAACGGGTTACGATAAAGCAGACACGGCACAATGCCGCAAAGGGGGATAAACTGGTCACGGTATCAACTCAATCCTTGCTAACCACAAACATGCGCCAGCCAAACAGCAATAAAGGCCTTTACATATTGCGGTGTCCTGCCGCTGCAAACACAGACGGGTAACTAAGAAAACGCATTACACAATTAGCGCGTATGAGACCAGAGAATAGCAATCGACGCAATGCACGCCCATAAAAACCCCAAGCCAGACTTCACAATACAGACAAAAAAACCAGCGGCACACAAGGCGACGCTGGCTGTAGACAACAACCTTCATTATCACAAGGAAATTAACGCACCACACCCTCTTCGATCAGCAAGTCCAGAACCGCCTGAGCCTGTTCAGCAGGACTTTCTTTCTTCAGTACTTTACCGCCACCGCCAGAGGCTTTGGCTGTGGCCGCTTTAAAGCGATCGGCAGCCGTTTTGGCTTTCACCACTTTCAGACGCTTCGGTTTTTTCCGAGCGGGCGATTCCTCCCAGCCACTACGCACAACATCGTCACCACCCGCCACCGGCATATCGTTAATCCCGGCCCGCTGGCCCGGACCAAAGGCACTCTGGCGTGGTTCAGCAGCAGCATTATCCACCGAGGCTACAAACGGCAGGCGGACTTTAATCGCCCGACGTTGACCACGCGGAAGTGCCTGCAGCACCTCCGCCACACCATCATTCACCTCACCAATTTCAGCGATGCGACTGACCAGCGGCCAGCCCAGTTTTTCCGCCAGCAGAAACGGCAGCATACCGGAGGCTTCGCCACTCTCTGCCCGAACACCGGTCAGCAGAATATCGGGGGCATGGGTCGCCAGATAATCACAGAGCACCGGCACCGCATCACCACGGTCACCCTGCTTGAGCAGGGTCATTTTTGGCAGGCCCATGCCCAGGTAGCTGCGCATAACGGTTTTGTCACCGCTACCGACATGGAGCATTTCCAGTTGATCGTCACTGAGGGTTAGCCCCAGCTCGACGGCGCGGGCATCCTGTTCAGCCCGGCGCGCACGGCCGGACTTCGGGTGCTGACCAACGGAGATCAGGCTGGTGACTTTCAAACTCTTCGCACTCAGATCAGGCTGCATCTTCTGCCCCTCCCTGCTGACGGCTTTCGACCAGGCGGATCAGCTCAGCCAGAATCTGCTGGCTATCACCGATCACACTCAGATCAGCCCGTTTCACCATGTCACAACCGGCATCGCTGTTGATCGCCACCACCTTGTCGCACTGGCCAATCCCCTGCATATGCTGAATCGCACCGGAGATACCCACCGCCACATAGACACGCGCGGTCACCCAGGTGCCGGTGGCACCCACCTGACGGTGACGTGGCATAAAGCCATCATCCACCGCCACACGGCTGGCACCTTCGGTCGCCCGTAGAGTCTCTGCCGCCTGGTGGAACTGATCCCAGTCATGGATACCGTTACCGGCGGACAGAATAAATTCAGCCTCGCCCAGCGGCACCTGGCTCGGGTCAACATCCACGGCACCGCAGTCTTCAATGCGTGACAGGCTCGCGGGTACGCTGGCCAGCTCGATAACCACCGCTTCATGGCGGGTCTCATCAATCTGATCGGCACACTCTTCGCCCAGCAACAGCAGCCGTGGTGTTTCACGGCTGATATCAATGCGCTGGCTGCCACCGCGACACAGGCTGGTGAACGCATCCACCTGCCAGGCCTGGGTGGCCGGGCGCTCGCCCAGCCGGGCTGCCAGTCGGCAACCCAGTTCCTGACCACCGGCAATGCTGTCCGGGAACAGCCAGTATTCCGGGTCCAGCTCACGCTCCACCGCTTCCAGCGCCGTTACACGCTGTTCCGGGCTGTAGCCATCGTACTGCTCACCGCGGAACTGAATCAGACGGTCCACACCGGCCTTATCAAAGCCCTCTTCTTTACTGTCGCCAAAGGTCACGGCGACAACAGCGCCCTTGCCTTCAGTGGCGGCAACCAGTTTATGGCCCTGGCCCAGTACATCCTTATCGTGGCCGGTCAGACGACCGCCCACCATATCCAGCACCGCCACCACGTAGAAGTCCGGGGACTCCACGGTGACCAGCGGCAGCTGAACTTCAACAGCCGCTTTAGCACCACGGCGCTGACCACCCTGCGGGCCGCTTTCGCCCAGCTGGATCGCCAGCCGGTCAATACGCTTGATGCCGTTGGGGCCGATAAAGCCAACCCCGTGCGGGTTCTTGCGCAGCAGCCCGCTTGGGCCGCGCACATCACCCACCGGGTGCCCGCTCGTAGAAAAAAGGGCCTCACCATGGAGAGGATGCAGCCGGTTACGGGCGATCCACTCGGTACGTGGGTCTCTTCTGATCAAATCACTCATCAGTGCACCTCCTCGATCAGGCTTTCGACCACAATCTCAGCGATATCCTTGATTTCAGGTCGCGGTTCAACCACCCCTTCCAGCATCGCCGTACACTGCTGACAGCCTACGGCCACCAGTTCAGCACCGGTCGCGACGGCATCTTCCATACGCATATCGGCAATACGACGTTCACCCGGAATATCAGTGATCGGCGCGCCACCACCACCGCCACAACAGCGGGAGCGGAAACCGGAGCGTTCCATTTCAGCCAGTTCAATACCCAGCTCGGCCAGCAGCTCACGCGGCGAGTCATACTCACCGTTGTAGCGACCCAGGTAACAAGGGTCGTGATAGGTCACGGTGCCACCTTTGTACATGTCCAGTTTCAGCGCACTGGCTTTCACCAGCTCGTTGATAAAGGTGGTGTGGTGGAACACCTCGTATTCAGGTGCCTGACCGTCCGGGTAGAAATCCTTGTACTCGTTTTTCAGTACATGGAAAGCATGGGGGTCGGTGGTCACAATACGGTTGAACCTGTATTTGCTCAGCGTTTCGATATTGCGTTTTGCCAGGCTCTGGAAGGTCGCATCATCACCCAGACGACGGGCGACGTCACCGGAGTCACGCTCTTCATCACCCAGTACCGCAAAGTCGACGTTAGCGGCTTTGAGCAGCTTGACGAAGGCCCGCAGAATACGCTGGCTGCGCATATCAAAGGCACCATCGCTGACCCAGAACAGCACATCCACGTCTTTCACATCGGCCATCACCCGCAGGTTCTGATCCGCTGCCCAGTTCATCCGGCTAGCTGGCGCAAACCCGTTCGGATTATCGGTGGCGATCAGGTTTTCCAGCGTTTCAGCACCCTTGTTCGGGGTATCGCCCTTCTCCAGAGTCAGGAAACGACGCATATCAACGATCGCATCCACATGCTCGATCACCATCGGGCACTCTTCTACACAGGCACGACAGGTGGTGCAGGACCACAGCGTTTCCGGGCTCACCAGCCCTTCAGTGATCACCTGAGTCGGGCCACCTTTGGCGTTGCCGACATCTTTACCAGGGTAGGCACTACCGGCATAGTTGGCATCGCTGCCACCGGCCAGACCCACCACCATATCCTGAATCAGTTTTTTCGGGTTCAGTGGCTGACCTGCCGCAAAGGCCGGACACACCGCTTCACAACGGCCACACTGCACACAGGCATCGAAGCCCAGCAGCTGGTTCCATTTGAAATCCGAAGGCTTGGATACACCAAGGATCTTCGCGGTCAGGTTGACCGGCTTCAGCCCCGTTGAACGACCGCCGCCAAAGCGCTCAGCACGGCGATGGAACGCCAGATGCAGCGCACCGGCGAAGGCGTGCTTCATCGGCCCGCCCCAGCCCATGCCGAACAGCAGTTCGCCCAGGCCCAGCACAATACCGGCCATCAACACCAGCGCCAGTACCCAGCCACCGAAATTAACAGGTAGCAGACCCGCCGCAGGCAAGGTCACGATAAAGAACGTAGCAGCGAAGCTCAGCAGGCTTTTTGGCAACCGCATCCAGGCGCCTTTCGACAGCCGTGATGGCGGGTTCTGGCGACGCTTGTACACAAACACCGCACCGATGAACATCAGCGCCGTTGATGCCAGCAGCGCCCAGGCCAGCAGGCTGTTATCCAGCCCGACCAGATGCACCAGAATAATCAGCACCATGGACAGGACAAAACCACCCGCCGTGGCAACGTGGGTGTTCGACATGTACTTGTCGCGTTCAACGACATGGTGCAGATCCACCATATAGCGACGCGGAACGGCCATCAGACCGGCAATAATATTGACCGACTCGGGCTGACCAGCACGCCACAGGCTGATACGACGCAACGCGCCGATCGCCAGCAGGGCCAGTGCCACAGAAATCAGAACAGGGAGTAATCCGTCGAGGATCATAGTCTGCCCTCTTGCAAAAGGCGGCGGCCGAAGCCGCCGGAATTAGATCGCGGGTAAAGGATGCCGTGCGACAGCTGGCAGGACGCCAGCTGCGGCGGCGGGTCTTTACAGGTCTTTACACAGACGCAGGGCGTCGTACAGTGCGGCGTGGACGTTACGCTGAGAGACACAGTCCCCCAGACGCCACAGGATCATGCCATCACCACCGTCAGCCAGCACGGGCTGAGGTGCCGCAGCGAACAGGGTCTCGTTATCAATCTGACCCTTGTTGCGTGATTCTGCTTTGAGTGCGTAGTACAGCTCGTCATTGGCACGGGTACCGTTCTCGATGACGATCTGATCCACAACGCGCTCTTCCTGAGCGGCGGTGTATTCGTTTTCCAGTACCGCCACCAGCTTGTCGCCTTCACGGTAGACTTTTTCCAGCAGCAGATCAGAGGTCATGATCACCTCTTTCTCATACAGGCTGCGGTAGTAAGTCGGGAACGTGGTGCCACCAATGCCGACACCCGGTTTGATATCATCCGTCACCAGCTCAACCAGCGAGCCTTTAGACGCCAGATAATCAGCGGCAGACATACCGGAGAATTCACAGATGGTGTCGTAGATCAGCACGTTTTTGCCTGGCTCTACGGTGCCATTGAGAATATCCCAGCTGGAAACAACCAGCCCTTCTTCCGCGCCCCAGGCCGGATTCTGCTCCACGAACGGACGACCACCGGTGGCCAGTACACAGACATCGGGCTTGAATTCACGGATCAGATCAGCATCGGCTGCCGTACCCAGACGAATATCCACACCCAGACGTTCCAGCTCCATGGCCAGCCAGCGCGTGATACCCGCCATCTGATCACGCTGCGGGGCTTTGGCCGCAATAGCCACCTGGCCACCCAGCTCGTCGCCGCGTTCAATCAGGGTGACTTTGTGGCCACGTTCAGCCGCCACTCGGGCAGATTCCATGCCACCAGGGCCACCACCCACCACCACCACGTTGCGGATCGGGCCATCGGTTTTCTCGATGATATGCGGCAAGCCCATGTACTCACGGGAGGTCGCAGCATTCTGAATACACAGCACATCCAGACCCATGTACTGACGGTCGATACAGTAGTTGGCACCGACACACTGGCGGATCTGATCCACCTGGTTCATCTTGATCTTGGCGATGATATGCGGGTCAGCGATGTGGGCACGGGTCATGCCGACAAAGTCCACGTAACCGGCTTCCAGAATACGCTGGGCCTGGTTCGGGTCTTTGATGTTCTGAGCGTGGATAACGGGCACATCCACGACTTCTTTGATACCCGCTGCCAGATGCAGGAACGGCTCTGGCGGGTAGCTCATGTTCGGAATAACGTTGGCCAGGGTGTTGTGCGTGTCACAACCGGAACCCACGACACCAAAGTAATCCAGCAGTCCGGTGGCGTTGTAGTACGTCGCGATCTCTTTCATATCATCGTGGTTCAGACCATCGGGATGGAACTCATCCCCGGTGATACGCATACCCACGGCAAAATCACGGCCGACTTCTTCACGTACGGCTTTGAGTACTTCCATACCAAAGCGCATACGGTTCTCGAAGGTACCGCCCCACTGATCGGTACGTTTGTTAACACGTGGCGACCAGAACTGATCGATCATGTGCTGATGTACCGCAGACAGCTCTACGCCATCCAGGCCACCTTCTTTGGCACGGCGCGCCGCCTGAGCGAAATCACCGATAATGCGCCAGATCTCTTCTTCTTCAATCACTTTACAGGTAGCACGGTGAACCGGCTCACGGATACCGGATGGCGACATCAGGTTCGGCCAGTTCTCACCATCCCAGCGGGAGCGACGCCCCATGTGGGTGATCTGAATCATGATCTTGCCGCCATGCTTATGCACGGCATCAGCCAGATTCTGGAAGTGCTCGATAATGCGATCGGTAGACAGGTTAACTGAACTCCACCAGCTCTGCGGGCTGTCGATCGACACCACGCTGGAACCACCACAGATACAGAGGCCACAGCCACCTTTGGCTTTTTCTTCGTAGTACTTAACGTAGCGGTCCGTCGTCATACCGCCGTCGGTGGCATACACCTCGGCGTGCGCGGTACTGACCACACGGTTACGGATGGTCAGTTTATTGATCTTCAGCGGCTGAAACAGAGCATCGAACTGAGACATGGAGCAACCCACCTTCTCTTGTCAGGTATCCCCGGCGGCGATCAGATTCTCACCCTTGATCAGCGCCGACGATCGATTCTTGTTGTAAGTCACGGCCAGCCAGCTGGCCGTGCTATAGGGGGTATCGCGAGGGTCAGAGCAACGCTTATAAAGGCGTTACATCGAAGTAACCCACATCACAGCCATCTTCAGCTGCACACTGGGTCTGCTCTGCTTTAGTCCGTACTGCCAGGCCCTGGCTTTCAGCAATCTGATCCAGCGCACCGGCAAACCAGCCCGTGAACATGTAATCAACTTTGCGGTTTACTTTGCCGTACTGGTAAACAAAGGCAGAATTTTCCAGACGAACACGGGCCGTACCTTTTTCAATATCCAGCGCTTCAGTGATGAAGAAACCCCAGCCACGCTGGGACAGACGTTTGAGGTAGTGATGCCAGATTTCAGCACCGGAGATACCGTGTTCTTCAGCTTCTTTTTCACACCAGTAGTACGCTGATTTATAGCCTGCTTTGTACAGCACTTCAGCGTAACGCTCGGCACCCAGCTCTTCTTCAATACCCATGTGGTTATTGACGAAGAAGTGACGCGGCACATACAACATTGGCAGCGCGTCAGTGGTCCATACGCCGGTTTCGTTATCAACCTGGATCGGCATTTCCGGAGCGTGTGAAGAGGCTGTATTCAAAGACATGGGGCGTTTCCTCAAAAATATTTCTTATTGTTCAGATAAGTTACGTATTCGTAATACCGGGATCGCCAGCAAGCTGGTTCCTACGATCGACGAAGCGCCGAGCAGGAGCGAGCGTACTCGCGATAAGATCAAGCCCGCTGATCAGTCGTTTTCGTTCCAGACATCCGCCAGCAGCGTTACCCAGTTCTCACCCATGATCTTGCGTACCTGAGTCTCCGAGAAACCACGGCGCAGCAGCGCTTCGGTCAGGTTCGGGAACTCACCTACGGTACGGATGCCTTCAGGGTTAACAATCTTGCCGAAACGGGTCAGACGACGGGCGTAGCCTTTGTCGTGGGTCAGGTATTCGAAGAAGTCCTGATCCTGGCCCTGAGTAAAATCAGTACCGATGCCAATCGCGTCTTCACCAACGATGTTGTAAACGTATTCGATCGCTTCAACGTAATCGTCGATCGTCGAGTTGATGCCGTTTTTCAGGAACGGAGCAAACATGGTCACGCCGACGAAACCGCCGTGATCCGCAATGAATTTCAGTTCTTCATCGGACTTGTTACGCGGGTGGTCTTTCAGGCCGGATGGCAGGCAGTGGGAGTAAGCAACACGCTTCTTCGACTCCAGGATCACCTCTTCCGAGGTTTTCGCGCCCACGTGGGACAGATCACAGAGCACGCCGACACGGTTCATTTCGGCAACGATCTCACGGCCGAAACCCGACAGGCCGCCATCACGCTCGTAACAACCGGTGCCCACCAGGTTCTGGGTGTTGTAGCACATCTGCACAATGCCCACGCCCAGATCTTTAAACACCTGCACGTAGCCCAGCTGATCTTCATAGGCATTGGCATTCTGGAAGCCCATCATCACACCGGTTTTGCCTTCGGCCTTGGCACGACGAATATCCGCCGTGGTGTGAACCTTGAGCATCAGATCGCTGCTCTGCTCGATCAACTGGTTCATCTCAACCACGTTGTTCACGGTATTCTGGAAGTTCTCCCAGAAAGACACGGTGCAGTTAGCCGCCGTCAGGCCGCCTTTAGCCATATCTTCAAACAGTTCGCGGTTCCATTTGGCACAGATCAGGCCATCGATCACGATGGCGTCCTGGTGCAGTTCGGCTGGGTTCATTGACTCACCTGCTCTTATCGCCGTAGCGGCTATTGTTATTGGCGGGATCGATCTGGCTCACCGGCACAGATCCACCTCGGGTAAACAGCGAATGCCAACGGGCAAAAATTCGACTGCCTACCGAATGCTTTTCAGTCTATCTGTCGGGTGTTTTTGCAACTCACCAGAAACGACATTGACCGTACCAATACCGGCAGGGCACTCGCCGGAAGGGCTGCACTGACGTGGGATTGCGCCAGGCGGGCCAAATTTGGACGCCAACAGCCAAGTGTCCTGAATGCGACACCCCGGCCGCGCTGACAGGCGGGCTAATTTTTACCAGGGCCAAATAAACAATACAAAAAACATTACAACTAATCGGGTTATTAGCGTGGCAAAGCCTGGTTTTTGAACCATAGTTATTGCATTACACCAGCAGGCACACGGACGCCCCCTGTTGCTCCGGTGCCGAGCGCTGCAACAGCCCTCATGTTATCCGTCTTATCAATATCGCTGACGAATACGTTCTGAGCGACAGATACGCTTTGCCTTACATACCTTGATGGGAAGATCTGGCTGTAGTCACCAGGAGGATCGACTTGATGATTATGCAATACCCCCACACCGAACCTGACCGCAGCGGTCGCCTTTCGGTAGCAAGTATTTCACGTTTTCTCATCACTCTCGTATTGATACTGATAACAAGCTATACCCACACCGTACTCGCCAGCCCTGATGCCGATAAATGGGTTCACCCCACCCGCTCCATCCTGCAGGCAAGCCCCGAGAAACTACCGTTCTACCCCTCACGCGCCTCAACCGGCGACAGCACTCTGACTGAATCCATGTTTGATGTGTCGGAAACCTGCCAGGGCTGCCACCAGGAGATCTACCATCAGTGGAAAGATTCCGTCATGGCCCAGGCCTGGCGCGACCCGATCTATAAAGCCCTGCTCAAACGCGCCAGTGCTGCCACCGATGGCAAACTGGATAACTTCTGCGTCGGTTGCCACAGCCCGATCGGCATGACCACCGGCCAGACCACACCGGGCCAGCCGTTGGAAGCCGTTGATGTGCCGGGGGTTAACTGCGAGACCTGTCACAATATCTCCGATATTTCCGGCCGGGATAACGGTGCCTATGTACTGACACCGGATCAGAACACACCGTCGAAAAAATACGGTCCTCGCCAGGATGCCGAATCGCCCTACCACGCCAGCTCCTACTCCTCGCTCCACACCCGTTCTGAATTCTGCTCCGCCTGCCACAATGTCACCCACCCATTTAACGGCACGCCGATTGAGCGCACCTACGATGAATGGAGCGAAAGCGCCTATAACGAAGAAGGCATCCAGTGCCAGGACTGCCATATGACACCGGGCCCAGGCGTACAACAGAACCCAGGAAAATCAGCCCTGATGGGCAAAGAACGCGGCAAGGTGTTCTCGCATTATTTCACCGGCGGCAATGTCACCCTGCACAACTACTTTAACCAGCCAGAGATGGCTGAACGAGCCCGCGCGATGCTGCGCTCAGCAGCGAAAATGGACTTTATTGAGGCACCCAAAAGCATCACTGGCGGCCAGATGGCAACCATCACCCTGAAGGTCCGAAATACCGGCGCAGGCCATAAACTACCGACCGGCTTTCCTGAAGGGCGCGAAGTCTGGGTGGATTTTCAGGTGAGCGATAGCCAGGGCAATACGATATTTCGCTCCGGGGCTGTTAAGGATGGTCACACCGAGCCAGGCACCCAGAACTTCAAAGTCACCCTGGGCGATAAAAACGGCAATGTGGTGGATCTGAATGTCTGGGAAGTTGATCGGGTGTTATCGGATAACCGCATCCTGCCCAAAGGCTACGCTCTGGTGAAATACCGGTTTATGGTGCCCACCGATGTTCAGGGGCCATTATCGCTAAACGCCAACCTTAACTACTGGCCTTTCTCGCAGAAACTGGTTGATGAATTGCTCGGCGAAGGCAAGATGAAAGTGGAGATCGTTACCATGACCACCGCACAGCACAGCTTAAAGCTGCAGTCTCGTTCTGCATTTACATTGCATCCGCAAAAAACCAGCACAGAGTAAAACCACCACACAGCAAAACGGCGCTCAATGAGCGCCGTTTTCTCGGACTGGGCTAGAAGCCTGATTAACTCAGGGCAACCGAGCCATAGCTAGGTTCAAACTGCGCTTTACTCAGCGCTTCCGCTGACACCTGCTTGTTACGCTGTGCTGCCGGGTCATTAGCGGCATCAGCCTGCGTACCTATTATCAACGCAGGTTCGCTTGCTCGATGGCTCTGCACACCCCGACGCTCATCGCGTGGTGGCATACCCAGATAAGCGCGGTAGCATTTACTAAAATGCGGCGTAGACACAAAACCACAGGCTGCAGCCACTTCGATGATCGACATCGAGGTCTGGCGCAACAGCTGGCGGGCGCGCATCAGGCGCAACTTAAGGTAGTAGCGCGACGGCGAACAGCCCAGATGCTTCTGAAACAGCCGCTCCAGCTGACGACGGGAGATATCCACGTAATTGGCCAGCTCATCCAGATTAATCGGCTCTTCCAGGTTGTTTTCCATCAACGCCACCAGATCGATCAGCTTGGGCTGCGTCGTCCCCAAGGTATGACGCAACGGTACGCGCTGATAATCCTGCTCGGTACGAATACGATCACAGATAAACATCTCCGAGATCGCTGCCGCCAGCTCACCTCCATGCTGCTGACGGATCAGCCCCAGCATCATATCCATCGGGACAATGCCGCCTGAGCTGGTCAGCCGCTGCGGGCTGATATTAAACAGCCGATTAGTGTTGATAACCTTGGGAAAGGCTTCGTGTAACGATGCCTGACATTCCCAATGGGCACTGCACTCATGACCATCCAGCAAACCAGCAACGGCCAGTACATAAGGCCCGGTACAAACGCCGCCCAGGCTGGTGCCTTTACGGTCCTGTGACTGTAACCAGCGCACCTCCTGCTGGGTATAATTGCGGGTGATATTGACACCACCCACCACAATCACCACATCCAGTTGTTTGGCATCACTGCAGCTGAAATCCGGGGTGATTGTCAGGCCATCACTGGCAGACACAGGTTCCCCTTTTTCACTGAGTGTAAACCAGTCATACAATTCTTTACCCGACAGCTGGTTAGCCATCCGCAAAGGCTCAATGGCTGCTGCCAGAGAGATCATGGTGAAGTTGTTGATTAGCAAAAAACCGATACGACGGATCGAGCCAAGCTCCTTGGTTGAAGCTTTGTTGTTATTTTGTATCATCTGCAGGGCTCCCGCAGTTGCTGCTGCCGCAAAACGGCATTTGTAATTGTTATTCTCAGGCTTACCGCAATCAGGCAATGCAGGGGCCGCCCTCACTCGGACACCCAACACGGCATAGTTCTATTCTGATACGGCCTGAACCAGCAGGCATGGGCAGACGCATCTGACCCAACGGCTAAGTTAACCGTTTTTGAACAGTAACGAAATGGAAGGGAATTCACGTAGCCCCCCATTACACGCCGTAAAACTGTTCTCAACAGTAACAAAAATGTCGGCTAGCAGCACTCAGAAACTCTTCAATTATTTCTTATATTTCAATAAGTTAATTATATTGAATGAGGATTATTTATCGGGAAAAACCCTGATTGATTAATGTTCAACCCATATCAATGGCGACACCGACTGTCGCGAATAGACACGCCGCAGTCGCTTTACTCACAACGCAGTGTTACTAAGTAACAAAATGTCTTTTTCAGACCGCTATATGCCTTTTTTAGGCAACTCGCCTGCCTCGCTCACCGATACCGTTGTCCGGTCAAGATCAGAACTATAAAAAACAGCATCAAGGAGCAACGTTATGTGCAGCACGCATTCCAACCGCGGCGTAGTTTACAAAGGTGCCGGCAAGGTCGGTGTTGAGTCGATCCCATACCCGGAACTGGCAATCGGCAACCGTAAGTGCGATCACGGTGTCATCCTGAAAGTTATCACCACCAACATCTGTGGTAGTGATCAGCACATGGTCCGTGGCCGCACCACCGCCGAAGAAGGTCTGGTTCTGGGCCATGAAATCACCGGCGTTATCCTGGAAACCGGCCGTGATGTTGAGTTCCTGAAAGTGGGCGACATCGTATCTGTCCCGTTCAACATCGCCTGTGGTCGCTGCCGTAACTGTAAAGAAGGCCTGACCGGTATCTGCCTGAGCGTAAACCCGGCCCGCCCAGGCGCAGCATACGGTTACGTTGACATGGGTGGCTGGGTGGGCGGCCAGGCGGAATACGTCATGGTGCCTTACGCTGACTTCAACCTGCTGAAATTCCCGGATTCTGATCAGGCGATGGAGAAAATCCGCGACCTGACCCTGCTGTCTGACATTTTCCCAACCGGCTTCCATGGCTGTGTAACGGCAGGCGTTGGCCCGGGTTCCACGGTTTACATCGCTGGCGCTGGCCCGGTTGGCCTGGCCGCTGCTGTTTCTGCTCAGCTGCTGGGTGCCGCCTGCGTGATCGTTGGCGATATGATCAGCGACCGCCTGGAACAGGCGCGCAGCTTCGGCTGTGAAACCATCGACTTGCGTGAAGACGGCGATATGGCCGACAAGCTGGAAGTGATTCTGGGCGAACGTGAAGTTGACGCTTTCGTTGACTGTGTTGGCTTTGAAGCCCACGGCTGTGGTTGTAACCACGGTAAAGAAGCACCCGCAACCGTACTGAACTCTGCCATGCAGATGACCCGCGCGGGCGGCCAGATCGGCATTCCAGGCCTGTACGTAACTGAAGACCCAGGCGCAGCGGATGAAGCGGCCAAACAGGGTGCCCTGAGCATGCGCTTTGGTCTGGGCTGGGCGAAATCCCACTCTTTCCACACCGGCCAGTGCCCGGTAATGAAATACCACCGTGCGCTGATGCAGGCGATCCTGTTCGACAAAGTAGACATCGCCAAAGCCGTTAACGTGCAGATGATCTCACTGGACAACGCCCCGGCTGGCTACGCCGACTTCGACGGTGGTGCCGCGAAGAAATACGTTATTGACCCGCACGGATCTGTTTCCGCTGCCTGATCACACCTGATTGACCGTGCAGGCTCACCCTCAGGGCTCTGCCTGCACGCCTCAGTCTGCGTGACCAAGCCACGCCCTCGGGCGTGGCTTTTTGCTGCTACCGCTTGCAGGACACTGCGATGACCACACTGATCGACAGCCACAACCACCCGCACCAGGCCCGCTACAGCCGGGGCTTCGCACTGGTGCTCATCTCCGCCATCAGCTACGGCACCCAACCGTTCTTTGCCGCCTATGGTTTTGCCGCCGGAGCAGACCCGGTCGGCCTGCTGCTCAGCCGTTTTGTACTGGCCAGCCTGATGCTGGGTGGCTGGCTCTGGCTGCGCCGCACCCCGCTGCCCCCCCTGTCGCAGGCAGGGCCCGCTCTGCTGGTCGGCGTTGGCTATGCCGGTGCCGGGCTGGGCTATTACAGCGCCAGCCAGAGCAGCTCCGTTAGCCTGGCGGTAATCCTGATGTTCTCGTTTCCCGCCTTTGTGATTCTGTTTTCACTGCTGTTTTTACGCACCCCCACCACACCAACCCGGCTACTGGCACTGGTACTGGCACTCGGTGGTGTCGCACTGGCCAGTGGGCTTGAGTTACAAGGTGATATTCACGGCATCGGCTGGGCACTGTTTGCGGCTCTCAGCTATGGCGCAGCCATTCTCTATGGCACCCATAAACTGCCCCGTGAAGGCTCGCTAACCTCTGCCGCGCTGATCATGCTCGGCTGCACCCTCACATTTTCCGTCGCCGCCCTGTGGCAGACTCCCAGCCTGCCCCACACAGCCCAGGGCTGGACCGCCATCGCCGGACTGGCACTGTTCGCCACTATTCTGCCCGTTGCCGCCTTTATCAGTGGTGCTGCCAGCATCGGCGCTTCCGATGCGTCCACCCTGTCCACCCTGGAGCCGGTCGTCGCCGTTACCGTTGCTATCAGTGTCCTGGGGGAAAACCTGAGCACACCGATGCTGCTCGGCGGCGCACTGGTAATCAGCGCCTCGATTTTGCTGGCACGCGCCCGCTGACCACCACAAAAACCTCATTCCATAGGGGTATGTGCTTATTTCAACACATGACTAACCCTATGATTTGGCTGAAGATATTTTCTACTTCAGACAGCAGAAGATGGATGCAAAAAAGCGCCAGGCCCGATACTATCAAGGCACGATAATAACAACGATCAGCACCTTGCTGACATCTGCTTTGAAAGGTTCGACACCATGAGTGAACAGTCGGAACAGCGCCAGTTCAGCACCGCGTTGCGCGATGCCAACAGCCCGTTTTTGCCCAGCCAGCACCGGCCCGACCGGCCGATCCGGGTTGGCTTCGTATTGCTGGAGCATTTTTCCATGATGGCCTTCACCGCCGCCGTTGATGCGCTGGTAACCGCCAACCTGGTCAACACCGCGCCACTGTTCAGCGTCAGCACCTATGGCATGGGCACTACAGCCGTGCGCAGTGATCTGGGCATCGATATTTCCAGCAACAGCACCCTGGACAGGCTCAGCCTGGAAGGCCCCAGCGCAGTGGATATTCTACTGGTGTGTGGCGGCTTTCGTTGCGCGCTGGGTGAGTTTCGCAACCTCAGCCAGTGCCTGAAAACTGCTGCCCGCCACGAAAAAATCATCGGTGGCCTGTGGAATGGTGCCATCCCGCTGGCGCATGCCGGGCTGCTGGACAACCAGCCCTGCGCCTTGCACCCGGATAACCATGCGTTTTTGCAGGAACACTTTCCCCGCACCCAGCTGTCGGACCAGGCCATGGTGGTCGAACCTGCCCGCCTCACCAGCGCAGGCCCCAACAGCGCGCTGGCAATGATGCTGGCCCTGATCGAACAGCTGCAGGGCGCGGATATCGTTCGCGCCATCCGCGAAATACTCAGCTGCGACCGGGCCAACGAAAGCAGCGATCCCAGCCTGGTACAGCCCCAGGATGACCCCAACCTGCCGGAACCGCTACGTAACCTGCTGCAACTGATGCGCAGCAACATCGAAGAACCACTCAACGTAGACGAACTGGCCAGTTGTGTCGGCCTGTCCCGACGCCGCATTGAGCGACTGTTCCAGACCCACCTGGACGCTTCACCTTCACGTTACTATCTGGAACTGCGCATCACCCAGGCCCGCCGCCTGCTGCTCCAGGGCAACGATTCTATCGCCACCATCGCTGCAGCCTGTGGCTTTCTCAGCTCCACCCACTTCAGCCACTGCTTCAAAGACTACTTTGGTGCCTCCCCCAGCCAGGCACGGCTAAAACACCGGGAAACACGCTGAACCGTTCATCATTCATGGAGACTTGTGATGAAAAACCTGCCGATGGACCTGTTACGCACCTTCACCACCATCAGTGACCTGGGCGGATTTACTCAGGCTGGCGAAGTACTGGGCCGCTCCCAGCCTGCCATCAGCTTGCAGGTAAAACGGCTGGAAGAGATGCTCGACACCCAGCTCTTTAACCGCGCCAGTGGTATGGCCCCCACCGAAGAGGGCCAGATGTTATATGGCTATGCGCGTAAAATTCTGGAACTCAACGACGCCGCCGTCGCCCGGCTGACCATCCCCTCGGTCAGCGGAGCCGTAAGACTCGGCCTACCCAACGACTTTGAAGTTTCTTTTTTACCCACCACCCTGTCCAAATTCGCTAACGCTTACCCGGACATCACCCTGGATGTACAAACCGATCTGAGTAGCACCCTGCGCGAAGACTTCACCAAAGGTGGCTATGATCTGGTGATGTCGATGGATGAATACCCGACGGAAAACTTCCGTGACGACGACTGCATCGTCGAGCCCCTCTCCTGGGTCTGCGGCCCCGGTTTCGAGCTGCCCGTAAACCAGCCCATCCCGTTAGTGCTTTACCCCAAAGGTTGCATCTACCGCCACCACATCATCCAGGCCCTGAACAAAGCCCACATCCCCTGGCGCGTGCTCTACAGCACCTCCAGCCTGCTGGGCCTGCTCTCCGCCATCGAAGCGGGCCTGGGCGTCAGCGCACTGGCCATCAACACCGCCCCCGTCGCCCTGTCCGAACACGGCAAAGCCCTGAGCCTGCCCCACCTTGGCCAGGTCACCATCGGTTTCAACTATGACCACAACAACCTCGACCCCGCCGCCGCCCTGCTACTGGACTACCTCAAACGCGGCCTCCTCGACGCCCACCAGAACCATGGATTCAACATATAACCCCGCCCCGGCACAACCTCCCCGCGAGAGCCCATTGTAAATTACCCGTCGGCAAAGCCTGATCGTAACCTGAACGCTATGCATTACCACGCAGAGCGTGGGAACGAGAAACGAGAAAGTCACGCCAGACCAGACAGCAAAACACCGCAGTTACCTGCGGTGCCCTGACCCTGAAACCAGTTACTCAATCAACCCCGGTAGCCACAAACTCAACTCCGGAATAAACGTCACCACAAACACCATCGGCAGATGGCCCAGCAGCAAAAACTTCATCGTCGGCCCGATATACACATTCAGCGGCAATCGGGTCACCCCCCCGGCCATATACAGCAACGGCGCACAAGGCGGCGAGATATTCCCCAGCCCCAGATTGGTCCCAACAATGGCCGCAAAGTGGATCGGATCGATACCAATCTTCTGCACCACCGGCATCAGAATAATCGCCGCCAGTACGCCACCCGACACATCATCCACAATCATGCCCATAATCAGCAGCAACAGATTGATGATCAGCAACAGCACAATTTTGTTGTCCGAGATGCTCAGCAACAGATCGGCAAACTGATTAGGAATCTGCGCCAGAATCATCCCTCGGCTCATAATAAACAGAAAGAACAGCACCATGATCACCGAGCCGGTCAGAATCGCCGCCTCTTTACTGGCATGGAACAGCGCCCCCATGGTCATCGAGCGGTACACCACCAGACCCACCAGCAAGGTGTACACCAGCGCCACAGCTCCAGCTTCCGTCGGCGTAGCGATGCCGCTGTAAATCCCCCCCAGGATGATAAACGGCATAATGATTGCGAGCGTCGCTTTACGCCCTGTCAGCCAGATCTCTTTACCCACTTCAACCAGCGGTAACGCCGGTGACACCCGGATGCTGCTGTTTTTGCGCAGGAACAGGAAGTTCAGCGCGCAATACACCAGCGCCAGCAAAATCCCCGGAATCATCGTCGCCAGAAACACCTTGGCTACGGACTGACGAGTCGCGATAGCAAAGACAATCATCGGGATGCTCGGTGGAATCATCAACGCCAGCACCGATGAAACCGCTACCAGCGCGGTGGCATGGCCTGGCGGGTAGCCCTCTTTGATCATGCGCGGCACCATGATTCGACCAATCGCCGCGATGGCCGCCGAAGCACTGCCAGAAATCGCACCAAACATGGCACAACTGAGTACAGTCACCGCCCCCAGCCCGCCTTTTGTGCGACCCACAAAAGCATTTACAAAATTAAGCAGCCGCTCGGAGATTCCAGAGGTGCCCATTAAGGTGCCCGCCAGCACAAACAGTGGCAGTGCCAGCAATGAGAACGAGCTGACCTGGGCATAACCGTAGGCAGCATGAAAAGAAATATCAGTATCGCTGAGCCCGCCATACAGCAGCGCCCCGATACCAAATGAGAAGCCCACCGGGACTTCCAGCAACAGCAACACAATCACCAACGCAATGGTAATAAAGAAAATAGTCATGGCCGTCCCTTTTACTTCTTGTTATGGGCCATCATCAGATCGCGCCACTGGGCGATAATCTGCAGGCAGTAGTAAAAGCCCATCAGGGCAAAACCGGTCACCATGCTGAAATCCCAGAGTGATTTCGGCCAGCGCATATACAGGCTCTTGCGCCCCAGTTTTAAATTGAACTGGGCAAACTCCCAGGCGTAGTAAGCAAAAATGCAGACCGCCACCAGACAGGCAACAGTGCCCAGCAGCCGAATACTACGGATTACCTGAGGGCTCTTGATCAGCAGAGCAACAACGCCACCGGAGATATGCTCCTGTTCACGGGTGGCATAGACCATACCCATGAAATAAGCCCAGACCGCGAGCATCGGGGCCAGTTCTTCAATACCTAAAAAGGGTGACTCAAGGCCATAGCGCATCACCACCTGACCGGCCATCAGCAGCCCAAGCATGATGCTGGACATCACCATTGTCGTCGCAATCAGCTGACTCAAACGGTGCTCAACTTTGAAGAACAGGGATTTTTCTGCGTAAGGCAGTAAAGGCACCGGGCCGACCGGTGGCGGCCCCACCAGATGGTCTGGATGAGAGTATTCAATCGTCATGGTTCCACTCCTCACATAACGCACAGCCTGCAGGAAAAGCCAGCACTGGCGTTATAACCGACGGTAGATGAATGCCGGGATGACGCTGCCACCCCGGCAGGCTGAATTAAAGACCTGCGGTCTTTTTCAGATCATCCATTACCGGCTTGCCCAGCAGTTTTTCCATGATCGGCCATTCGACATCCATCACGGTTTTCTTATAAGCCGCCGCCTGGGCCGGATCCTGTTCCAGCACCTGGATACCCGCAGCGCGGATCTTATCCAGCCAGCCATCGGAGAAGGCTTCAGCATTATCCCAGGCCCAGTTGGTGGCATGGTCTGCCGCCTGGCGTACCCACTTCCGTTCCTGACCACTCAGGCCCGCCAGCCACTGTTTACTGGCGATCCAGAAGGTTGGTTCAAAGGATTCACGGGTGTATACGTATGCCTGCAGCACATCACGGAACAGCAGCACTTCGTACGGTGGAGAAAACGCACGGCCATCAATGGCCCCGGTTTGCAGTGCGGTATGCACCTCAGAAAACGCCATCGGGACTACGGAAAAACCCAGCGCACTGTAGCGGTCGATGGCCATCGGGTAATTTGGCACGCGAATTTTGAAGCCTTTGGCGTCCTCTGGGATCTTCGTCGGAATATCCACGCCTTTACGTACCACATAGCCCGTAAAGTCGGTTGGCAAGGTGCCCAGCAACTCTACGTACAAACCGCCGTAGACCTCCTTGAACAGCGCATCCATCTTGCTGCCAGGGCCATACACTGTGCGGGCACTTGGCCAGTCGCTGGCAACGTAACCCAGGTTGGCGATATCCAGCCGAGGGTCCAGCTCGGAGTTACTCCAGGCCATGGTCATCGGGATGGCCCCCTGCATCACCTGCTCGGTAATGGTGGACCAGTCGCCCAGGTCACCCCCTGGATGGTATTCAATCTTCACCTTGCCGCCCGACAGCTCGTCCAGCTTGCGCATGAACTCTTCGGATACCGAGTTGAAGATATGATCGGTTGGCATAACGTGGGCCAGAATATGACCGCGCTCTGCAGCCTGAACCATGGATGGCATTGTGGCCGTTACCATGGCTGCAGCGATTGCCGTCGCAGCCAGTGCTTTTTTGAAGGTTTTGCGTAATGGGATCATTAGAACTTTCCGTAATTATTGTTGTTAATGGCGTCGTGATCTTTCTTAGCGCTATCGCCGGGCATATCGCCTATGCCACCGGTGATCTCTGCCCCCGGCACAGCGGGAAGCAGAGTGAGTTACGGCCATCTGGTCGTCAGGCTAGTGACAACAAACCCAAAGGTACAGCTAGCGCGCAACCCTTGTTTCGCCACCACAGGGGTAGCGATAAAACAGTGATTAACCCTTGACGATGTTGTGCTCAGGGCCAAATGGGAATTTGGTAATATTTTCAGCACCGTCTTCGCTGACCACCAGAATGTCATGCTCACGGTAACCACCGGCACCCGCCAGCCCTTCGGGCAACATCAACATCGGCTCCATGGAGATCACCATGCCAGGCTCAATAACGGTGTCGATATCTTCACGCAGCTCCAGCCCCGCTTCACGGCCATAGTAGTGACTCAAGGTGCCGAATGAGTGGCCGTAGCCGAAGGTACGGTATTGCAGCACGTCGTGTTTCGCGAAGATCTCGTTCAGCTCATTAGCGATATCACAGCAACGGGCGCCAGGCTTGATCAGCTCCAGACCACGGCGGTGAACTTCACAGTTGATCTCCCACAGTTGCAGATGGCGGTCGGAGGCGTATTCAGCAAACAGGGTGCGTTCCAACGCCGTGTAGTAACCGGAAATCATCGGGAAGGTATTCAGGCTAAGGATGTCACCGGCCTGTACTCTACGGCTGGTAACCGGATTATGGGCACCATCAGTATTAATCCCCGACTGGAACCAGACCCAGGTGTCCATCAGTTCGCTATCAGGAAAGGTTTTGGCGATCTCACGCACCATCGCCTGAGTACCGGCCAGCGATACTTCAAACTCAGGCACACCAACACCGATCGCTTCATGGATGGCAGCACCACCCACATCCGCGACCCGGGCACCCTGTTTAATCAGCGCGATTTCTTCCTCGGATTTGATCATCCGCAGTTTCATGGTCGCCACGCCGATATCCGAGAAATTACTCTGCGGCAGAACAGCTTTCATTTTGTTCAGATTCTGCAGTGGCATATGATCGTATTCGATCGCCACATTGCCGCCGTCTCTGATCAGCTCTTTCACCGCAAAGAAGAAGTTATCTTTCTTCCAGTCGGTGTACACCACGTTGTCGCCCAGCCGGTTACGACGGTAAGGCTGGCCACCGTCGATGTTGGCACTAAGGGTGGTGAATTTATCCTGCGTTACCACCAGGCCGTAGTCTCGACCAAACCGGCAGTACACAAAGTCACTGTAGTAATTGATATTGTGATAGGAGGTAAACAGCACCGCATCTACACTGTTTTCCGCCATATATGCCCGCAGTTTCGCCAGACGGGACTGCATCTCTGCATCAGAGAAAGTCGGCCGCACTTTGTCGCCATTTGGGATCATCAGTGTTTGTGGCATATCCATATCAGTATCCTCATTATTATTGTGCTGATTCAATCGTGAAACTGGAAACAACCGTGGCGGCCGCTGCACCGTTGTTTTCCAGCTGCAATCGATCCTATCCCTGAGCGAGGCATAACAAAAATCAATAGTTTCAATGTGATCATTTGCAATGCAAATGCCATGGTGCGAAGTACAGGTGTGTTGAAATGGGTGGCTTTTAGATCATATCTCGCGGAGATTTCACGCCAGAACAGGTTTGTCTCGCACGTAAGAGTGGCCTGAAACAATATATTGCATACGAAACATCAAATTAGAATGATGAACTGAATCGACTGAAATACGGGGCCATTTACTCTGATGAGTTTGATGTGCAGTGCAACAGAGGTCGTTATTTAAGAGAGGAAGCGCTGTTATTAATGTAAGGAAAACGTGAGGTTAAAAACAGGATACAACTCGTTTAACCGCCATTAGAAAAGCAGCTAAACGAGTTATTAAATACAGTGCTCAATGCAGCCGGTGTGGCGACGTCTCACTGACCTGACTGATAAAATCAACATCACTGCCATCCGCACCCAGCACTCTCACCAGCGTCGGCCGACCGTCCCGGTCCAGTTCCAGCAAGCCGATGCCACTGCCATTGTGCAGCCGTTTATCATCGCTGCCCTGGGGTTTACGGGCGTTGAGTTTCATCCGCCGACGGCGAGTGAAAAAGTTAAGCGGTGACTTGCTGCCAAACAGTGCAATATTGACCCGATCAAACAGATTCAACAGCGTATGTGGGAACTCATTTTTCAACCCACTGCAGGTGATCTGCCAGATCGACGGGCTGCTTTTACGGCTGCGGATACGAATATCGTAGGCAAAAGAGTAATGCACATCGCCGGACAGCACGACAAAGTTCTGAGGGGTGCGAGCGTGCTGGAAGATGTTCAGAATGACATTGGCAGAGCCTGGATGGGCCATCCAGTTCTCGGCATCCACCATCAGCGCCTGACCAAACCAGGTAAAGATCCGCTGGACGATCTCGATCAGTTTGACCCCATAAATCGGTGCTGGAGAAACGATGATCACAGCTGGCTGATTGAGCAGCTCCTGTTGTAGCTCAGACAATGCTTCCCAGTCCATCAAACCTGAGGGCCTGCCGGCGCTGCTTTCTGAACGCCAGCGACGGGTACGGGTATCCAGCACCACCATTTTGGGCTGAGTGTCCAAACTGTAATGCCACTGTTCAAACCCTAACAAATGGTCGATCACTGCAGCCTGGCCCGCATCATCCGGCTGCTGGAAAAACCCCAGCATCTGCGCCATGAAATCATCGTCGAAGCGGTCAGGTGCGTTACCCCAGCCCTGGCAAAGCCAGTAGCCGATAAGGGTATTACCGATAATCCGTTTTGAGAACGGATGGCCATAGGCCGTCTCCTCCCAGCCTCGTGTCAGGTTCCAGTCATCGGTGACATCATGATCATCAAAAATCATGTAGGTGGGCAGATGCGCCAGCAGCCGCTGAACCTGAGGCAGGCCGTCGACAAAGTGACGGATGCTGTTCTGTTCTTCTATATAGGTGTCGAGCTGGCTGTCGGGCACCTGCTCTTTGCTCAGTTCAAGGCTTAAGCCGTCCCACAGCTGTGGCGACCAGACCAGCAGATACATGGCCAGCACTTCTGCCAGGGTGATCAGGTGATTGTCCGCGCTGTCACTGGTAAAAATCGGCTTGCGCGCCCCGCCAAACACCCGGTCAACCATTGCCGCGCTGGCGCTGTCAGCGGGCAACAGTTCATCACGGTGGTAGTAGCATTTTGTGCTGGCAAAAAGCCCGGCACTATTGCTGACCTCAGCCCCTTCCAGCTGTTCCGGCAAGAGTCCCAGCCGTTCGATTACCTGGTGAATCGCCCCTAACATCGGTCCGGCGACATCATCGGCATAGATCTGATCACCGGACATCATCAATAGTGCGGGGCGTTGCTCGGCACTGCGGCCCTCAGCCTCAGTCAGGACAGCGTCCGCCCGCACCAGCGCATCATCACTGGGGTAATGGGGCTTACGGCAAGAGCCGTGCAGCACCGAATTAAGCTGCATTTTGCACACCAGCGACGGTGATGGCTCGCCGTCATACACCAGCCAGGGCATCAGTTCGGCCAGGCCCTGTTCACCGGTGTCAGTTTGCAGGCGCAGATCATAGTGCAGGGTTTTCGCCTGGGGTAGCGGCGTATTGAACGACAGATCGATCAGGCTGACAAAAGCTCGCTCTCCTACCTTAACCGTGGTGCAGCAATCATCGTCCAGTGGCTGATCCAGCAAAATCTGGTGACCCTCACGCAGAGTGAAGCGCAACGTCAGAGGGCGACTGCTGACCAGCCAGAACACGGCCTGCTGAGGAGTCAGTTTACGCAAAATTGGCCCAGCCAGAATGGCAGGCAGTGAATCAGAAGAAGTGTTCGCTGAGGGTTGTAACACGGGCGCTCCCTGTCGGGTCTTACGGCTGACCGTTCTGGATAATAGGAATGGAGGCAGTCTGAAGCGCTGTACTGAATACGGGATGAATCAGCACAGCCATTTCGCCTGCTTACTGGTCGATCAGTGCATCCAGCGGATAACCACGGAACGGCTTGCTCTCCACCAGCACCACATGGCTGCTGATGTTAACCATACCGGGGATCACATCCAGCAGGCGATCGTTAATCTCGTTATAGCGCAGCATATCTGGCGCTACGACTTTGAGGTACATATCAAACATGCCGCTGACGGTATAGCACTCGACCACTTCAGGAATCGCCTCGGCTTTGGCCTGAAAGGCCCGGAAGGCATCGGTGCTCTGATCCTTGAGGCTCACGGTAGCGATTACCGTCACACTGCGGCATAGCTTCGCCATATTAACCACCCCCAGATACGGCCCGATCAGCCCTTCCTGTTCCAGCTTACGCACCCGGTTCAGGCAGGAGCTGGGCGACAGGCCAACCCGCTCTGCCAGTTGCTGGTTAGTGATACGTGCTTCGCGCTGCAGTATCGAAAGAATATTTCGGTTTATCCGATCAAGTTGCATTAGCTGGTCCGATAGGAGGTCAGATCCCACAGAAAACGTGGATGATATTCGGCCAATTTCGCCAATTACTAATATAATCAGTGGCTATTCGCCCGAAAGGCTAGTTTGAACGCTTCAGAAACAGCAGGCAAGCAAATACGAATAATATTCTGCATAGACTGATTTTATACGTATTTTCTGAGCAATCAGGCCGTAAATTAAACAGCTCATTTGGCGATTTCCCCACTAAACTTCCCTAACAAGACCAAAGCACCCACACCTGCCAGAGCGTTATTAAACGCCGCCACTCAGGTGAACATAATAAAGAGAGACGCCCTATGCTGCTGATTCGCCCTTGCCAGATGCGGGACCTGGATGACCTGATGGAGATATCCCATGCCGTAGGCGACGGGATGACTTCAATGCCTGCCTGTGAGAATGCCTGGCGTGAAAAGCTGGCGGCTTCGACCCGTGCTTTCTCGGAAGCAGGTAAAGACGATGTTGTCAGCACCTGGTTTATGGTGATGGAAGATCACGACACCGGCAAAGTAGTCGGCACCACAGCAATCTACACCGGCATTGGACTGAACAAACCGTTCTATTCTTACAAGATTTCCACGCTGGTCAGCAGCAGTTATGATCTGGACACGACCCGTCAGGCAAAAGTGCTGAGCATGGTAAATGACTACACCGGTGCCACCGAGATCGGCTCGCTGTTTCTGCTGCCAACGTACCGTAAACCCGGTCTGGGCCAGTTTCTGTCCCGCGCCCGTTATATGACCCTGGCGGACTTCCCCCACCGCTTTGGCGAAACGGTAATGGCCGAACTGCGTGGCTGGCAGGATAGCGAAGGCCGCTCACCGCTGTGGGATAACCTGGCCAGCAAATTCTTCGGCATTGATTTTCAGCAAGCGGTCAACACCACGGCGCTCAAAGGCACCCAGTTTATCTCTGACCTGATGCCTAAATATCCGATCTATATCGACCTGCTGCCTCAGGCGGCCCGCGATGTGATTGGCAAACCCCACGACTCCTCAGCACCGGCATTGAATATGCTGAAAAAAGAAGGCTTCCAGTTTAACGGTTATGTTGATCTGTTCGATGGCGGCCCTTCCGTTCAGGCCGCCGCCCAGGAGATCCATACCGTACGCGACAGCCATACGGCTGAATGTGTAATCAGCGAGACGATCGCTGATGATGCGCCCCTGCACATGGTCAGCAACGGCCAGCTGGAGAACTACTGCGTCGCTCTGGTGCCTGCGCAACTTAACGGTGAAGGTCAGCTGCTGATCAGTCGCAAAACAGCGGATGCATTGCAGATCATCGAAGGAGGCCGCAGCCGCTTTATCGAATTTCGCCCGGCACAGGCGCATACCGCGCAGTCACACCAGGCCAGCGCTGCCTGACAACCATCAACGATAGCACCCGATTTCTTGCTCTGTTGTTCACGCTTATTCCCCCGCTTGCACAGCGGGGATTTTTTGCGAAAAGTCAGGCAATGCAGAACGCATTGCCCAGAATAGCTCAGGGTGTTGCCAGAGGCTTACTTCAGCTCCGGGCTGATCTGGTCGATCAGTTCCTGCTCGCCGGCCTGCAGGTAAACCTGCTCCTGCAAATCAACCGCCCACTCTTCTTTAGCAGCAATTTTTCCCAGCATCGCAACCGCTAACGCTTTTACGATAGTGACTTCAGACCAGATCGCGCCATTCAGACACCGCCAGTGATCATTATCACGACGCTTAGGGAAATCAATCTGCTCCTGGCAGGTATCACAAAACATTGCACAGCGATCAAAATCCGGCTCGTTTGGTACCGGCGGAATCTCAAAGATACTCAGCGGCACCCCACTGTCACCACACATCTCACACTGCGCGCCACAGCGGCGTACCAGATCTTTACCGAACAGCGACAGCTCCTGCTTACGCGCCTGGTGTTTATCACGTCCTTTAGCCATGAAAGGGTTGGCTCCTGGATAGTTACAAAGGGCGCAGCTTAGCGCAGAAAGGCGAATAATGCAGGGGGTATCAATCTTTGCATCAAGCAACACGCCTGGAGCAGCAGGCGCACATCTGATTGATGCACGCCGGTTACATTATCGACCGACAACTGCTCTTGTTTTGTACAGTACCTGATTTTTCAAAAAAGCGATCAACGCCCGTTTATCTGCCTCAGCCAGCGCATTAAACTGCTCCCGCGATGCAGCACTTTCCCCACCATGGAAATCAATCGCCTCTGCCAACGTAGTGGCCCGGCCATCATGTAAATAAGGTGCCGTAGAACCCACACCCCATAACTCTTTGGTTAAGAATGTCGATTCACCCGTCCCTGCTTCGTCGACAGACTCCGCCAGACCAGAGCCCATATCATGACGTTTCAGATCACCAAACAACCGCACGATAGCACCACCGCTCGCCGTTTTTTCAAAGTTCCCCAGCCGGGTTACTGTCCCGTTTTGGTGCTCAATGATATTGTCCGGCAGGTCCTCAGTTAAGTCGAAACGTATCGAGTTTTGTGGATCAATACCTTCAGCTAATGGGTCCTGACCCGCTGGAAAGGTTTTATCACGATAATCCGGGTGGCGGCTTGGTTCGCTAAAAACCGGGTCGTTAAGCGTCAGTTGTGACCGATGACAGCTTTCACAGCCCGTATCAATAAAAACACTCTCGCCTCGCTTTATTCGACGCTGCTCTCTCACAGAGAGCCGTTTAATCAGGCCCAGCTTTGACAGCTCTTCTTTTGTGGTGGGACGAGGCTGGGCGGCCTGGTAAATCACCATGGCAGTGATATCACCCACACTCAGCTCATTAACCACACCGTCTCCATCCCCATCAACACCCTCACCGGTAATCTCGACCGGCTGCATGCCCAGCTCGTTGTGGCTGGCATCACGGACGAAGGCACGAATGTTGGTCGTAATACCTTTCCACTCGACGGGTTTGACCAACAGGTCCGGGTCAATACCGGTTACCTCAGAGGCCTCCAGACTGCCATCTGGATATGCTGTTAATAAACCAAAATCAACACCCTTAGCGACCAGTGGCAAGCTGACTGTCTGGCCACTTGATTGAGCCTGTGCAATCGCAGCAACTCGAACATCCTCAAGCTCAGCACTCATTTCTTCCGCCAGCCGCTGTAGTGCACCGATACCGAAGATATGCGGTGTTTGCCGGTTAATAAAATCTGAGATCTGGCCCGTGTGCTTAGGATCGCGAATATTATTCATTACCGCGCGCCCAGCCCCATCACCAAAAGGTGTGCTGTGGCACACGTTACAACTTTGCGCATTTGGCCCAGTCACCCGTCGGGGGATATGAGAAGCCCACTGATTGTCTGCATCCAGATCCGCGCGGGGAACCAGCGAAAACCGCTGGCCGTTACCAACATTTGCGCCGACCCCATCACGGGCGGAAAATCGATGTTCAAATAATCTATCGCCGACGTCAAAAGCTGCTTCAAATGCCTGAGCCTGCCCCCCTTCATCAATCATTTCATTTAGCTGGTATTGGCTGATATGTAGCGGCTTCTTTTTCATCTCATTAGCGGAAAGCGACAAACTCCCCAGCAAACCCAGCGCGGTACACCCAACGCAAACCAACTGTAATGAGGATTTCAATAAACGGTTATTTTTCATCGCATTATTCCCTTAGTGATCAGAAATCAGTCAAGCGCATGACTTCCAGCATGAACGACCAGGTTAGCACTCTATTTACGTGGGATTTTTTCCCACCTGCAAAACCAGGATATGTGGGATTTTTTCCCATGTAAAGTTTTTAGACATAATTTCCTCAGACAAAGCACTGCTCATCCGATGCAAGATGGCTGAATCAGCAGCGCTGGCACAAGGCGATAAGGGCTAAGTCGAGTAGCAAATCGTCGTCAAGGGGTATCAGTCAGGCTGGACGCCAGATGAAAACAACAGTGGCCATTGCTCAACAACAGAGGTCATGGTCGAGCAGGTAAGGAATTCCGGGCGTGTAGATGAAACTCAGCGGGTCAGGATGGCTTATTAACGGTACCGCAAGCCCTTCCAGCAGCGTCGCAATGGCCTTGCCACTATCATCACCGCCTCGTTAAACGGCTGCAGATACAGCATCGCTAATGTCTGTTCATCCGGCTCTACTCGTTGACGGATGCCAAAACGCAACGGCTTACCTGGCTCAGAACGGTGCAAACTCCCCCCCAGCCAGTCCCACACCGCCAGCACGGCACCAAAATTGGTATCAAAGTGACGGACATCCGTGGAGTGATGAATCTGATGCTGGGCCGGTGAAATAAGAATACGTTCCAGCCAGGGCCAGTAGTGGATGGGAACATGGGAGTGGCGCAGATTGGAACCGGCAACATTAAAGGTAAACACGATCACACTGACACCCAGCACGGTGTACAGATCCACCTGGCTGGCGAAGAAGAACTTGAACAGGCCGATACTCAGCCCCTGTACAACCACGCTGCGCAGAGAGAACAGCAGCCCTTCAACCGGGTGAGTACGTAATACAGTGAGCGGTGTCAGCACCCGTGCCGAATGGTGCATTTTGTGAAACGCCCACAGCACTGGCCAGCGGTGCAGCAGCCGGTGCAGGTAATAACGGGCAAAGTCATCAAGCAGAAAAAACCACAGGGTAAAACCGGTGACGACCACCCAGTCAGGCAGCAGCGCACCCGCTGCCGGTGGCAGGCCGTAATGATCGAACAGCTGGAAGTAAAGCCAGGTCGCCACCGCCAGCTGGCCGAGTAACAGCGGTGAGGCAAGCAGAAACAGTGCCCGGTTGATCAGCACAATGGCGTAATCAGCCCGGGCCGAGGCGGATAGCCAGATATCGCGGCTCAGCATTGAGGTCAGGGCGACTTTCAGTGTTTTGCCCTGCCAGCGTAACCAGACCAGTCCGATGACCAGCGCCAGTGCGACATAGCCAAGAAACAGCCGCTTACGCGGGCTGATGAACGTCTCGATCAGACCATTGAGGTAATCACTGCCAAATGTGCTGAGGAAACTGTCCACCGGTTATCGACCTCTCTAGGGACGCTCGCGGAGCGAGGTGCTACAGGTGCAGCACAACTATTTATATACGCAAAAAGCCAGCCGGTTACCCGGCTGGCTTTTCATCCCTGATAGCCCGACCACCGTGTTAACGATGGCTTGAGCCCATCAATGATCAGTCGTTTTCAGCGCTGGCCGCTTCCGCGCCCAGTTTTTCGATCAGATCAGTCATGCCCGCCAGTACGTCTTTATTACGTGCTTCAACGCCAAACTCATCAACCATCAGCTTCTGAACTTTCAGCAGCTGCAACATGTATTCAGACATGGAGACAGATGCAGACTGTACGTAACCGCCATTGGCATCAATACCGGTTACCTGGGTGTTCCCCAGCAGTACCGGACCAAAACCGATCAGCCGGTTCAGCTGTACACCGGTCGCGCCCATATCTTTACCGCTCATCTGCAACGCCATGGCGAAGCCTTTCAGCTCACCCCAATGTTTGCCGTAGGTACGGTACAGCTTGCTGACATCACCATCGTTTTCCAGCATCGCCGTGATCATCTCCAGATCTTTGTAAGCGGAACCGGCGTATTTGAACACCGCTTCAGCGATCACTTTTTCCCAGTTATCGGCGATTGTTTTCGCATAACCTTTGAGCTCACTGCGCTGCGCATTGGTCAGCGCTTCACCGTTGGCGTCGGCCAGCAGCTGACGACCATCAACAAACGCTTTCGTGATGGTGTGCAGGTAAGCTGTTTTGCCGCCCTTATCAAAGCCCGCTGCGTAATACGCGTGGGCAAAGGCCATTTCGTTATACAGGCTAACCTTGCCATCACCATTCGCATCGGCCAGCGTCAGCGCGTCAGGCTTGTTCTTGGCAATGCTATGCACCTGTTTAGCCGTCAGCGTCAGGGTGTGAGCCGGGGTACCGAAGTAACCAAAGGCTTCATCCCAGACGTGCTCTTTGCCCGTGTAAGCGGCACCCGCTTTGTACGGCTTGCTGTTCGGTTTAACATCAGCGCCCAGCTTCTCATCCAGGTAGTGATCCACCGCCTGATTGTAGAACACTGCACCCATGGTGAATTTGGAGATCAGCTGGGCGTAATCCAGACCGTTTACCGCATCGTAGCCTTTGTCAGCAGATGAGGCTTTGTCGATCATAAACGCCAGTACTTCAGCACCGGTCATATTGCCCGGCCAGCTGGTTACGGCACCTTTATACGCTTTACCTGCCAGGTTTTTCTTTTTGGACAGCTGATCGACGTTCTGCTGTACCAGCACGAACGTGCCTTTTGACGTCGGCGCAAGAATCTCACGACCGGCATCCTTACCGTCAAAGTACGCCATCATCTGCGCTTTAAGTGCAGCATTCGGCTGTCCATTGCCCTGCTTGGCCAGTTTTTTCAGTGAGGTGTGCAGCACCTGGCGGGCCATCTGACCGCTATAAGAAACAGAGTGTGCTGCTGTTCCTTTGTAATCTTTTACCGTTACCGGGAAATCTGCATACACATCCGCTGCCTGCGCAGCAACACCCGTAGAGCCCATCGCAGCAATGGCCAGCGCCATGACAATCTTTTTCAGCTTCACAAGAAAAACCTATAGCTTGTAAGGGTTATATGCCGAGTCGGGTCGTTGACGACCGCCCTCGCATCTGACAGGCATGTAAATTAGCACAGGCTTAGCACAAATACTATTGATATGGATTCGCATTTATATCAACGATCTCTTATCTACCTCCGATCCACCAGGACACCCCTGCTCAGCCAGAAAAACACAGCTTAAGGTTCAGGAAGCCGCTAAAAACAGGGTGACTTTCAGTAATATCCTTTTAGAATCAGAGGACTTATCGATCACGGACGATATCTATGCCCAGCCGCCGTACCTTTTTGCTTGCCCTGTCATCACTGGCCCTGCCTGGCTGTACAACACAACAGGTTCTACAAGCATCACGCACCGCTCTTCAGCAAAGCTCGCTTGAGGATGCTGCACTGTCGGTTGCCCGCAATAGAGCCCACAGCTGGGTAAACAACCCCACTGTGCTACAGCAGGACCTCAAACAGGTTAAACGCTTTGCTAACCGGTTTATTACCGATGTTATCAGTGTGTGGGGGCAGGAGAACGCCCGCAGTTCAGATACCGATAGCTGGGTGAAATACACCGATAATTACCAGAGCCGTGGCATTATCGATTTCCGCAAAGGCACCGTACGGGTTGAAAGCCTGATACCCGGCCAGCTGAAACAGGCGATTATCAGTACCCTGCTCTCACCCGATGACCCGAATGGCGTCGATCTTTTTTCGGCAAAGCCGATCAAACCCGGTGCCGAGCCCTTCCTTTATGAACAGGTTCTGGACCAGGACGGTAAAGCAATCCGCTGGAACTGGCGGGCCACTCATTTTGCCGACCACCTGATCAAAACGGCTAAACAAAGCCGCCAGGTGACCCTCAATAATGGCCGCAAGCGCACCGAGAGCTGGGTTGAGTTTCCACTGGTCAGCAACCATGGAAAGCGCCGTCAGGGCAAGTATGGTGCACTGGTGGATCAACACAGTCGTAAATACCACCAGGACACCGCACTGGTATACGCCATTATTGAAACCGAAAGTCACTTTAACCCCTTCGCTGTCAGCTGGGTGCCTGCCTATGGTCTGATGCAGATCGTGCCACGCACTGCGGGCCGTGACAGCTGGAAGCTGATCCATGGTGGCGCGGGCACACCCAGCCGAAATTACCTGTTTAACCCGAGCAATAACATCCGCATGGGCTGTGCTTATCTGTACATCCTGCAAAGCCGCTATCTGGCTGGGGTTAACCATCCTGTGAGCAAGGAATATTGCATGATCGCGGCCTACAATGGTGGCGCTGGCAATGTGCTGCGCTGTTTTTCCAGGGACAGAAACAAAGCATTCCGGCTGATCAACCAGTCAAGCCCGGATCAGGTCTACCTGCGTCTGCGCAGCAAAATGCCGAAAGAAAGCCAGGACTACCTGAAAAAGGTAAATCTGGCTAAAAAACGCTACCGTTAAGGCCAGCCTCTCCCCCCGTAGCGCCACAAACAGGCTCAAGGAATGTTGTAGCGTTACTACAGAAGTTTTAGCCACTTATCCCAATGCCGTTTATCTCACAGTGTTTGCACGAGCATAGAAACATCGTCAAACAAAAACATAACTCATTGATTTAAATTGATTTTAGTTAATCCCTATGTTCTAGCGCCCAGGCATTACAAGATGTAAAACGATTTGGTAGTGATATCCAACCATTAGCATTTAGTAGAAACCTGTCTGAAAAAACGCCCTGCTACTTCATACCAGGCGCCAATCTGGCGTATACTCCGCGGCGCTAATGTAATTCCTTAGGCATGAGGTCTGCTGTAGTACGCACCTGCGGGACGCCATTACATCAGGCCTGTGGCTATCCAGCTGGATATATCAGGGGAAAAAATGACGACTAATAATCCAACAATTGTCTACACGCTGACCGATGAAGCACCTTCACTGGCAACTGCCTCTCTGCTTCCTATCGTTCGAACTTTCATTAAAGCTGCAGACATCAATGTTGCCATCAGCGACATCTCTGTTGCGGCACGTATTCTGGCAACATTCCCTGAAAATCTGACAGAAGATCAGAAAATGGCCGATACCCTGGCCGAGCTGGGTGAACTGACCCTGCAGCCAGATGCAAACATCGTCAAACTACCGAACATCTCTGCGTCTATTCCACAGCTCAAAGCAGCCATTGCTGAACTGCAGGGCCAGGGCTACGACATCCCGAACTACCCGGATGAAGCAGACAGCGCTGAAACACAAGACATTCAGGCGCGCTACTCCAAAATTCTGGGTAGTGCAGTAAATCCGGTTCTGCGTCAGGGCAACTCTGACCGCCGTGCACCTAAAGCCGTAAAAGCTTACGCACGCAAAAACCCGCACTCCATGGGTGCCTGGAGCCAGACCTCTCAGTCCCACGCTGATTACATGCGTGAAGGCGATTTCTTCTCCAGTGAACAGTCCATTACCATGGCTGATGCCGGTGACGTTCGCATCGAGTTCGTCGGTAAAGACGGCGCAGTCGCCGTTAAGAAAGAACTGAGCCTGGAAAAAGGCGAAGTACTGGACGGCATGTTCATGAGCTGCAAGGCGCTGCGCGCGTTCTTCGAGAAGACTCTGAACGACTGTAAAGACAGCGGTGTGATGTGGTCCCTGCACGTTAAAGCGACCATGATGAAAGTTTCCCACCCGATCGTTTTTGGCCACGCGGTAAGCGTGTTTTACAAAGATGCGTTCGAGAAGCACGCTGAGCTGTTTGAAAAACTGGGCGTAAACCCGAACAACGGTCTGGGTTCCGTACTGGATAAAATCAAGTCACTGCCTGAATCCAAGCAGGACCTGATTCTGGAAGACCTCCACGCTTGCTACGAGAACCGCCCAGAAATGGCAATGGTTGATTCCGTACGTGGCATCACCAACCTGCATGTACCATCTGACGTAATCGTCGATGCGTCCATGCCTGCGATGATCCGTAATTCCGGTAAAATGTGGGGCCAGGACGGCAAGCTGAAAGATGCTAAAGCCGTAATGCCAGAAAGCACTTACGCACGCATCTACCAGGAAATGATCAACTTCTGTAAAACCAACGGTGCATTCGACCCAACTACAATGGGTACCGTACCAAACGTTGGCCTGATGGCGCAGAAAGCTGAAGAGTACGGCTCCCACGATAAAACATTCGAGCTGGAAGCAGACGGTACCATGCGCATTGTCGATGCTGCTGGCAACATACTGATGCAGCACGATGTTGAGAAAGGCGACATCTGGCGTGCCTGTCAGACCAAAGACGCGCCTGTTCGCGACTGGGTTAAACTGGCCGTTTCCCGTGCCCGTAACTCTGATACTCCAGCTATCTTCTGGCTGGACGAAGAGCGCGCACACGACAATCAGCTGCGTCTGAAAGTCGAAGAATGCCTGAAAGAGTACGATCTGGAAGGTCTGGATATTCGCATCATGTCTTACGATGCGGCAATCCGCTTCTCCATGGAACGTATGTTCCGCGGTAAAGACACCATCTCCGTATCCGGTAACGTACTGCGTGATTACCTGACCGACCTGTTCCCAATCATGGAACTGGGCACGTCTGCGAAAATGCTGTCCATCGTGCCAATGCTGAACGGCGGTGGCATGTACGAAACAGGTGCTGGCGGTTCTGCACCTAAGCACGTACAGCAGCTGGTTGAAGAAAACCACTTGCGTTGGGATTCCCTGGGTGAGTTCCTGGCCATTGCGGTATCTCTGGAAGAGCTGGGTCTGAAGAACGACAACAGCAAAGCCAAGATCCTGGCAGCAACGCTGGATGAAGCAACCGGCAAACTGCTGGACAACGGTAAATCCCCAAGCCGTAAGACAGGCGAACTGGACAACCGTGGTTCCCACTTCTACCTGGCCATGTACTGGGCACAGGCTGTGGCAGCACAGACTGAAGATGCAGGGCTGGCCGCTCAGTTCTCTAAGCTGGCGACAACTCTGGCTGAAAATGAAGCAACCATCGTTGCTGAGCTGAATGCAGAACAGGGTAAACCTGCTGACATCGGTGGTTACTACCACGCCGATGCTGAGAAAGTTAAAGCTGTGATGCGCCCAAGCGCTACGCTGAACGCTGCACTGAAAGCTGCCAAGCAGTAATTATTACAGCACTCAGCATTAGCTGATCAAAAAACCCGCAACTGGAAACAGTTGCGGGTTTTTTTATGCCTGAGTGTTAGCCAAAGATGCCAAATTCCGACTTAAGTCGGGAAATTACCTATTAAATGCACCACTTACGTATAGTTTAGAACGTACTCAGAAGTTAGTTACTGTACTATGAAAGTCTTAGTAGATCTGAATAGATCTGGTAATCTCAGTGGGAATAAGTGTCCCGCGACCAGGCAAACCATACCACGGCGATAACGCCCGTACCTTGCCGACAAGACACACCCCATCATGCGACCCGCCATCCACCCATGATGGATGTGAATAATAAGAAAGGAGCTCTTACTTAATGAATGCTGTGCTCAACCGCCTGACGATCAAATACAAACTGGGCCTGCTTGGCGTAGTCATGGTTATGGGCATGCTCTTTATCATGACCGTTGCCGCCTGGAACCTGCGCACAAACCTTCTTGAAGACCGCTACCTGAAAACCCAGGACCTGGTTGAAACCGCGACGGATGTTATCGGTTATTTTCATCAGCAAGCCCAACTAGGCCGGATGACCGACAGCGAGGCGCAAAAGCAGGCATTAAATTCAATAAAAGCGATGCATTATCAGGGTGGTGGCTATTTCTGGATCAATGATCGCAATTATATTATGCGCTACCACCCCACCGAGAAGTTAATCGGTCAGAATATTCGGCATATTAAAGACCCGAACGGTGTTGCACTGTTTGTTAAAATGGTTGAACTGACAGCAACCCAGTCAGGTGGCTTTGTTAACTATCAGTGGGCAAAACCAGGCTTCAGCCAACCTGTCGACAAAGTGTCCTACGTAAAATCTTTCCCAAAATGGAACTGGGTCATTGGTACCGGCATCTATCTGGACGATGTTGATGAAATTTTCTGGCAAGACGTCAAGCAACTCAGTGGTCTGGCCATGTTTGGCTTTATTCTTATCTCCTGGGTATCACTGGCGATCTCCAAAAACATCTACCAGCCACTGAACAGTATGAGCCAGGTGATGCAGAAGATGAATGACACCCATGACCTCACGCTGACCCTGGATACGCGAAATAAAGATGAACTGGGCGACATCATCAATGTATTTAACAAGATGATCAGCCACTTTCGCGATGTGCTGGGTGAGGTATCAACCTCTTCCAATCAGCTGACGAGCGAATCTGAAAAACTGTCTGCTGTCACCCTGAAAACCACAGAAGGGATCACCCGGCAGCAAGCGGATATAAGCCAGGTAAACTCAGCATCCATTGAGATGAACCATGCCACAGTAGAAGTTGCCAGCAATGCTCAGAACACTCTGAGCGCCAGCCAGACAGCCTCTGCTGAAATGACCCTGTGTGTTGAAACGCTAAATAACAACATCGTCACCATCAGCCGACTCGGTGAGCAGATCGAATCTTCCGCCCATCAGACCGAGCAGTTAAAAGAAGCCAGTCACAGTATCGGCAATATCGTTGCTGTTATCCGAGAGATCGCTGACCAGACCAACCTGCTGGCATTGAACGCCGCGATAGAAGCTGCACGTGCCGGTGAACAAGGCCGTGGCTTTGCTGTTGTTGCCGATGAAGTACGTACACTCGCTGCCCGTACTCAAGATGCCACACACAACGTAGAAACCGTGATTGATAAACTGCAATCCGGCGTTGAGAACACCGTTAAAGATATGAACGCCTGCCAGCGTATGGCTGCTAACAGCGTATCTCAGGCGCAAGAAGCTGGCACCTCAATTACCAAGATGCAGACGGATATCAAACAGATTGCCGAGATGAACTCTGCCATTGGCAGCGCGGCAGATGAACAAACCAACACCACTCAAGAGCTGCAACAGACTCTGGCTCAGATTCGCGATATTTCGACCCAGAATGCCGATGGCTCGCGCTATACGGCAAATGCAAGCGATGAGTTAGCCCGACTGGCGCTGAACCTCAATCGCCTGATCACGCAGTTCAAAGTATAAACTTCGGACGGTGACCGCCCGGAGACTCTACTCCGGGCAATCACAACTCACAGCGAATTACTCAGCCAGTAACTCACTCACCCGCGCCTGAATCTCTTCATAACGCTGTTGCTCACAAATCCCGAAACCACTGAGCTGTCGTACTTTATTACGACTAAACACCGGCACCGTAATTCCAGCCAGAAAACGACTGCACAACGCAACAGAGAGCGCCCCCTCTACTTTGCCCGACAACCTTGCTGATAACTCAGCTAAAAGCTGGCGTAAACGGTCGTTCCCTGGCCAGGGCATCAGCTCCGAACGGGACAACACAGCAGTACGCCCGGCACAAACCGAACAGTGACCACACTGCTGCGGCGCCTGACGATCATCAAAATAACCCGACAGATTCTGACTAAGACAGCGGTCCAGCTCAAAGAAGCGCACCAGTGCCGCGATCCGGTTAATCTCACTGTGTTCTTTCTCAACGAAATAGCTATGTAACTGGGCCGCCAGAGCCGGTTCAGCCAGCGCTTCTACATCCACGCTGTAAACATCCGTCATTCGTTTGGACTCAATGGCAATACAGCCCAGCTGTTGCAGATACTCCAGCGCCTTCATCACCCGGGCCCTGTCTGCTCCATAGCCGTGGTACAACGCCTCAAAATCAGGCTCACCCCAGACCCGCTTAAACTGACTGTGCTGAAACACCGACGCCAGAAACGCCTGACGCTCACCCTCAAAGCGCGCTAATACCTCGGCCTGAGGCTGTACAAATTTATAGCGAATCTCGGCGAAATAACTGAATAATGGCTGGATAACGCCCTGCATCTCCAGCTGCACCAGTAATGTTTTCAACGGTAACTGGCGTACATTGGTATCGTTCGACAACGACAGCAACTGCACCTCCCAGCGCCCGGCAACCTGCTCGGCCCGAATATGCTCAAGCACCGCTTCAACACCCGCTAACTCAGGGGTATCACCGTAAACAAAATTTTCCAGCACATTCATGCCGTCCAGGTTTGCCAGCGTGATACAGCGCGATCCATCCCCGTCACGCCCTGCCCGGCCGATCTCCTGACTGTAGTTTTCAATCGACTTGGGCAGATCATAGTGAATAACGAAACGGATATTGGACTTATCAATGCCCATACCAAAGGCAATGGTAGCAACCACTATCGCCTCATGCCCGGCCATAAAGTCCGACTGAATCCGCTGCCGGGATTCATCCGGCAGCCCGGCATGATAGGCCACTGCCCGAAAACCACGTTCACAGAGCCTTGCAGCGACCTGCTCAGCGGTGTGTTGCAGGGTGACATAGACAATACCGGCCCCCTCCAGACCCACAAGCTGCTGCATTAAGACATCATCACGCCCGGCGGCACTGACCGGCACCACATCAAGTTCAAGATTGGGCCGATAGAAACCCGTCTGCACAATATGCGCATCCGTAATAGCAAACTTACGCGCCATATCACGTTTGACCTTGCGCGTCGCCGTCGCCGTCAGTAACAGGACCAGCGGAATATTCAGGCTATCCCGATAGGCCGGTAACTTGAGGTAATCTGGTCGGAAATTATGCCCCCATTCAGAAATACAGTGCGCCTCATCCACCACCAGCATGGACACCGGTACCTGCTCGATAAACCGGCGGAAGCGCTCATTTTTAAACCGCTCCACCGACACCATCAGGATTTTTAACTGGCCACTACGTACATCGGCCATAACCTTGCGCATATCCTCCGGCGTCAGGGTCGAGTCAATGCTGGCGGCGGGGATTCCTTTCTTTGCCAGAAAAGCCAGCTGGTCCTTAATCAGTGCCAACAGAGGGGACACCACCAGCGTAAGATGAGGCAGCTGCAGCGCAGTCAGCTGATAGCACAGGGATTTACCCGAACCGGTGGGGAAAATTGCCAGCGTGGACTCACCCGATAGCAGCTGAGTCACGGCCTGCTGCTGCCCAGGCCGAAACTGATCAAAGCCGAAGCGCTGTTTTAGTACATCCTTAACATCAATGTCCATATTGAATACCCGAACGTTGTACGCCCACCACAGGCGTAAGAATCTGAGTACAGCCGAAGCCCGATAAGAATGCACAATACGTATTAGAAACAGAAGAATACGGCAATGTCAGAACACCTGGGCCAGGCCCATTATCAACCAATAAAGTGAGGTACGAAGCGTGAAAGATCCTGGGTGATCATAGAGCGGTCTTCGCGAACGGAAATACCCGCTGGTTGATCATCCACCAGCCAGGAACCGATCAGCGTATAGTTATCACCAAACCTTGGCAACTGATGAAAGGCCTGGACGATGTAGCCTTCGTCGCCATAGGGACCATCAGCCTGTTCGATCACCCGTCCCTGATGCACAATCTGAATATTTGCCCCTTCACGGGAGTAGATCGGCTTACGTACAAAGTGAGTCAGGCCAGCCGCCGCCGGATCATTTTCAAAATACGCAGGCAACAGGTTTGGATGATCGGGAAAATACTGCCATAACAGCGCAAGCAGTGACTTATTAGACAGCACGGTTTTCCAGATCGGCTCAAGAAAACGCACTCCACAACCAGCAAGATTCTGACCATAGCCCTCGCGTTGCATAAATTCCCAGGGATAGAGCTTGAATAGCCAGCTGATTGGTCGCCCGTCCATATCAACAAACCGCTGCCGATCATTCAGGCCGATATCTTCGATATAAACGAAGCGGGTGCGAATACCCGCTTGCTCGGCACAGTCTTGCAGATACTGCACCGTACCCCGATCTTCGACCGTATCCTGACAGCAGGCCATATGCAGATAGTGCCCAGGCATTGACTGTTTTAACTGTCGAAAGCGGGCAATCAGGCGTTCCTGCAAGCTATTGAACTGATCACTGCAGCGCGGCAGCTGGCCAGCCTCAACCTGCTGCTCCAGCCACAACCACTGCCAGAAACCGGTTTCATAGAGGCTGGTCGGAGTATCCGCATTATTTTCCAGCAACTTGGCCGGGCCCTGGCCGTCATAGACAAAGTCCAGTCGACTGTAGAGGCTGGGTTCTCGCTCATACCAGCTACGGGCGATCAAATCCCAGAAAGGCTCTGGAATCTGGCAGCGCCGTAGTAGCTGCTCGTCACGCACAACTCGACCCACTACCTCCAGACACATCTGATGAATCTCAGCCGTAGGCGCTTCGAGATCATCCTCGATCTGATCTAAAGAAAACTGATAACAGGTAGATTCATCCCAGTAAGGCTCGCCATACATTGTATGGAAATTAAAGCCATAATCCGCCGCCAGCGCACGCCAGCCTGCACGTTCAGTAATCCTCCGACGCAGCATCAGCCACCCGAAGACCGGCTGGATACCGTACGGCCAAAGCCCCCACGCCCCAGCACCCGGCCTGAGCCTTTCAGTCGCTTCAGTGCTTTAGGGCTAACCTGGACTCGCGTCTGACTGTATTTGCCGAAAACCTGGCCACCGGCCCCCACCCACTTGCCATAGAGTGATGAGCTACGATTTCGGCTACTGGCCAGGGGCTTAGGGCGATCAAAGTCCCACTCGCCGCTGTTACTACCGCGCTGCCCTAACATAAAACCAGACATCACCGGCATAAAAGCAGTCCGGCCCGGCAGAAAGCCGCCCTGTTGAGTAAAACAGCGATCATCGCCGAATTCAGACTCACAGTCCCGCCGATATTGATAACGCGGTGCTGTACGCTGCCATTCATTTTTAGCATTACGATAGGCTGTATCACACTGCGCTTGCGACAGCGTATTGCCCTGAACACAGTCAGCCACGTTTTTATAGATCGTCGCAGCTTGCTCGCCGCAGCCACTCAATGCTGCAGCACCACTCACAACAACACCAGCCCGAAGCGACAGACGTAGAATGTGCCACTTACGGTTACTGGACGTATTACCCATAACCGTAAGCCTGACGCTGGCAGAACGCTTCATAACCATGCTATCAATAGCTCAGAGAGGCAGCATTCAGTATCCCGATAGCAACAGAAGTGCCACCTAACACAACACCCGCAGGCCATTCGTTATCCTGAATCCGCTGGCTGATTAAAGGCAGGAACAGATGCACCACTCGATAAGCGATCAACTGAGCCACCAGTGCAATCACCGCCCAGACAGCAAAATCCAGCACCGAGATAGAACTGACTGCCGCACTGCCAAGCGCAATAGAGAAGCCGATCACAGCCCCTACTAGCGCACAGGCTGCGGCACCGTTTTGCTGCTTAACCAGCGCCCATTCATCGTAGGGCGTCACCTTTGTATACACCACCTTGAACAGCAACAGTGCAACCAGTGAAAAGCTAAAGTAGAGAACAAAATTAACCAATCCATCGAGCAGGAAATCGAGTGATTCCATGAAAGTATCCTGAAAATATGAAGAGTTGCCATCGCCGGGCAGTAACCTCCCCGATTTATAATACTAAGGAGAGCTTTAATCAATAGTCATACGAAAACACCGCTGGTTACCCAGCAAACCGAACCAGCAAGAAGAAACACCCCCACGCATAAAATATTCCCTGTTAAAAACCCAATAGTTGACCACCACAGCTCCACTGCGTTTTCTCACCGATAAGCCAGCATTGAAAATACACATACTATCTATACGGAATTCAAATTGCTCAATAGATAAGCAAACCTCTATGCTGCTCGGGTCTTATAAGAATATGAACAGGGATGATAATAATGATAATTAAACGTTCAACACTCTTGCGTAATACCCTCCGCACCGCTGCTATCTGCGCATTAAGTGCCAGTACACTGGTCAGCGCACAGACACTTCACCGAGGGATCGGTGGTGAACCTGGCACGCTCGACCCCAACCATGTCTCCGGTAACTGGGAAGATTTCGTCGTTGGCGATCTGTTTATGGGGCTGGTTACCCAGGATATGCACGGCAAAACGATCGCCGGGATGGCCAAAGACTGGACCATCAGTGAAGATGGCACCGTCTATACCTTTAACCTGCGCAAAGACACCGGCTGGTCAGACGGCAAGGCCGTGACCGCGCAGGATTTCGTATTTGGTATCCAGCGGATACTCAACCCCGCCACAGCAGCTAAATACGCCTATGTGCTCTATCCGATACTGAACGCCGAAGCCATTAATAAAGGTGAGCAGAAAGACCTGTCCAGCCTGGGCGTCAAAGCACTGGACGAACACACCCTGCAAATCACGCTGAAAGCCCAGACACCTTATTTCCTTGACCAGCTCACGCACTACACCGCCTACCCGCTGCCCCAGCATGTAGTCGAGAAGTATGGAAACAGCTGGGTTAAAGCCGGCAAAATGGTTTCCAATGGCGCTTATCAGCTAGCCGAATGGTTACCACAAACGCATATCAAAGCCCGTAAAAACCCGGCATTTTTCGACGCCATTAATGTCACAATCGACAATGTCACCTACTACCCAACGGAAGACCGCGCGGCAGCGTTAAAACGCTTCCGTGCTGGCGAGCTGGATCTGAACTACGAGTTTCCGGTCGACCAGTTCAACTGGCTGAAAAAGAACATGGCGATTGAAACCCGCGTCAGCCCACAGCTGGGCACCTATTATTACCCACTGAATATGCGTAGTCCGAAACTGCAGGATGTACGTGTCCGTAAAGCACTCAGCATGGCCATCAACCGTGAAATAATCACCGACAAAGTGCTTAAAACCGGCGAAATACCAGCCTACAGTTTTGTACCGCCTGGCCTTGGCCGCTACAAGGCTCAGGAACTGAGTTTTAAAGGCCTGCCCTATGGCACCGCTGTCAAACAGGCCCAGGCATTGATGGAACAGGCGGGCTATTCCAAGGACAATCCGCTCGCACTGCAACTGCGCTATAACACCCACGACGCACATAAAAAAATCGCCGTGGCCGTGGCAGCCATGTGGAAGAAAATCTACGTTAAAACCGAGCTGACCAACGCCGAAGTTGCCGTCCATTACAACGAACTCAAAGAGTCCAACTTTGAAGTCGCCCGCGCGGGCTGGCTGGCTGATTACCCTGATGCACAGAACTTTCTCAGCCTGCTGGAGCCAACCCCGAACAATTACGGTGGTTATAACAACGCCCAGTACAACCAGCTGATGGACAAAGCCGCCGTTACCCTGGACCCGGTAACCCGTGCTGACTATATGCAACAGGCCGAGCGTATCGCCATGGATGAATACGCCACCATCCCAATCTACTACTACGTAAACCTGAACCTGGTCAGTGAAAAAGTGAAAGGCTGGCAGCCTAACCTGCTGGACAGCCACCGCACCCGCTGGATGAGCCTGGCCGACTAAGCCCTCACTCTGCACCCTCCCCCCAACCAGTGGCCGATAACGGCCGCTGGATTTTTCACTCAGGTACTGACTTATGTCTGGTTATGCCCTGCGACGCCTGCTGCAATCGATTCCGACGCTGCTGGTTGTTATCACCCTGTCGTTCTTCCTCATGCGACTGGCCCCTGGAGGCCCCTTCGATGGCGAACGAAAACTGCCGCCAGAGATCGAAGCAAACCTGCTGGCCGCCTATAACATGGACCAGCCACTCTATCTGCAATATTTCGATTACCTGGCCGGACTGCTGGTGGGCGACTTTGGCCCATCCTTTAAATACAAAGACTTCTCCGTAACCGAGCTGATCTGGTCCGGCTTCCCCATCAGTTTTGAGCTGGGCATGTGGGCCATGCTGATCGGACTAGTGTTTGGCATCGGCTTTGGTTGCTATGCTGCCCTGCGCCAGAACACCCCTGGCGACTATCTGGTCATGAGCACGGCCATGGCAGGTATTGCCATTCCTAACTTTGTGATGGCCCCCATCCTGACGCTGGTTTTTGGCGTCATGCTGGGCTGGCTTCCCGCCGGAGGCTGGAATGACGGCGCGTGGCAAAATAAGGTGCTGCCCATTCTGGCGCTAGCGTTGCCCCAGATCGCCTATATCGCCCGGATGACTCGAGGCAGCATGATCGAAGTAATGGGGGCACAGTTTATTCGTACGGCCCGCGCCAAAGGGATCAGCGAGCGTAAAGTCGTTACCCGTCACGCACTGAAATCAGCCCTGCTGCCCGTCATCTCTTACCTGGGTCCTGCCACGGCTGGTGTGATTACCGGCTCGGTGGTGATCGAGCAGATTTTCGGCATCCCGGGTATTGGCCGGTATTTCGTCCAGGCCGCCTTAAACCGTGACTACACCCTCGTTATGGGCACCGTCGTTTTTTACGGTGGCCTGATCATCCTGTTTAACCTGCTGGTCGATCTGATTTATGCCTGGCTGGACCCACAGATCCGTTACGAATGAGGCTGATACCATGAGCAACGCAACTTTTGCGGCACAGGGCGACAGCCTGATGCAAGACGCCCTGCGCCGCCTGTTTCTGAACCGCGCCACCCTGGTCAGCAGTCTGCTGCTCACCCTGATGGCCATAAGCTGTTTCTTTGGCCCGCTGTTTTTCAACACCGAACTGGACGAAGTCTTCTGGGATTTTATGGGCACCCCCCCTGGTGAAGGAGGCCACTGGTTTGGTACTGACACCAATGGTCGCGACCTGTTATTGCGCAGCCTCTACGGCGGCCAGATTTCACTCACCGTCGCACTGATCGCCACCCTGGTCAGCCTGATCATAGGCGTCAGCTATGGTGCGATATCCGGCTATATGGGTGGCCGGGTAGATAACCTGATGATGCGCTTTGTCGACATCCTCTACTCGATGCCGTTTATGTTCCTGGTCATCCTGATGATGGTGGTGTTTGGCCGCTCCATCCTGCTGATCTATATCGCCATCGGCGCGGTCGAGTGGCTGGATATGGCCCGCATCGTAAGAGGGCAAACCCTGACCCTGAAACGTAAAGAGTTTATCGAAGCCGCCCATGCATTGGGTGTATCCGACCGCCAGATTATCCTGCGGCACATTATTCCCAATGCACTGGGGCCGGTAATCGTCTATGTGACACTGACAGTGCCCAAAGTGATCCTGCTGGAAAGCTTCCTCTCCTTCCTGGGGCTGGGCGTACAGGAACCCATGACCAGCTGGGGAGTACTGATCAGCGAAGGCACCGCCAATATGGAAGGCGCGCCCTGGCAGCTGTTTTTCCCGGCGGCCATGCTGGCCATCACTCTGTTCTGCCTCAACTTTATTGGCGACGGTTTGCGCGATGCGCTGGACCCGAAATCCCGCTGACTCAGGAGCGACGTTATGACTGCACATATTTCTGCCAAAGCGCCCGCCCTGCCCATTCTGACCATTGATGACCTGCATATTGACTTCGTCCTGCACACCGGGACAGTGCAGGCTGTCAGGGGCATCAGTTTTGAGCTGTACAAGGGTGAAACCCTGGCCCTGGTGGGCGAGTCCGGATCGGGCAAATCGATCACCGCCCAGGCCATTCTCCAGCTATTGCCTGAACCGGTGCGCTACACCAAAGGCAGCATTGAGTACCAACAGCAGCAACTGATCGGCGCCCCGACGGCAGCCATTCGCAAAGTACGTGGCAATCGGATCGCCATGATTTTTCAAGAACCGATGAGCTCACTCAATCCGCTGCAGCACATTGGGCACCAGGTTGCCGAAGTTCTGATTGAACACAAAGGCATAAACCGGCAACAGGCCGCCGCCAGGGTACTGGAACTGTTCCAGCTGGTTGAAATCCCCGACCCACAGCGTCGGCTAAAATCCTACCCCCATGAACTCTCCGGCGGCCAGCGCCAGCGGGTCATGATCGCCATGGCGCTGGCCTGCGAACCCGATATTCTGATCGCCGACGAGCCAACCACCGCGCTGGATGTCACCATTCAGGCGCAGATTATGGCGCTACTGAAAAACCTGCAGCAGAAGTTCGGTATGGCCATTCTGTTTATCACCCACGATCTGGGCGTCGTCCATCAGTTTGCTGACAGGGTCTGCGTCATGCGCAAAGGCCAGCTGGTTGAACACGGCATAACCAAGGCTGTCTTTAGCCGACCACAGCACCCCTATACCTGTGAATTACTGGATTCAGAACCCAGCGGCAGCAAACCTGCAGTCAGTCAGGATGCACCGGTCGTACTGGATGCAAAAAATGTACAGGTGAACTTCCCGATTCGGGCGGGCTTTCTGGGCCGGGTCGTTGATCAGTTTCGTGCCGTCGATACTATCAGCCTGACATTACGCCAGGGTCAGACAATGGGCATCGTAGGTGAATCAGGCTCAGGTAAATCCACCCTGGGCAAAGCCCTGCTCAAACTGCTGGATGGCCATGGTGACATTCACTTCGACGGGATACAGATCGATGGACTGGAGCCACTGGCGATGCGGCCACTGCGGCGAAAAATGCAGGTCGTGTTTCAGGACCCCTTCGGCTCACTGTCACCACGAATGACCATCGGCGAAATCATTGCCGAGGGTCTTAAGGTACATGAACCCTTATTAAGTCCTCGTCAGCGTGACGAAGCGGTCTGTGCCGTTTTGGAAGAAGTTGCCATTGCCCCATCATCACGAAACCGCTATCCACATGAATTCTCCGGTGGTCAGCGCCAGCGGATCGCCATCGCTCGCGCCATGGTACTCAAGCCGAGGTTTATGCTGCTGGACGAACCAACCTCTGCGCTGGACCGTTCAGTGCAGATCAGAGTGATCGAGCTGCTACGCCGGCTACAGGACAAATACGGGCTGACCTACCTGTTTATCAGTCATGATCTGGCCGTCGTCCGCGCCCTTGCAGACCATGTCATGGTTATGCGCAGCGGTAAGGTTGTTGAACAGGGGCCCACCGAACAGATTTTCAGTTACCCCCAGCAGGAATACACCCGTGAGCTGATTACTGCTGCATGCCCACTGGGCAATGCGGCACAACGAGCCCACAGCTCAGCGTAGTTATTAAGCCTGAACGCACTCGGGTGCGTTCAGGCCCTCGCCTCACCAGCACATACCGTCATTACGACCTGTTTGTTAACGGTTCACCACTCACAAGAGCAGGAGTTTTCCTGCTCCCTGTTAATGCACTCTCAACGTTGAGTCAAACAGCATGAAAACATGCCAGGCATCGCTGGCAGATAAAAACTACCTGCCAATTAATATTGAGCCACGCACTCAGGATTGCAGACCGGTGCTCGACTGACGCTTATTCCACTCAATACATTCAGCCAAAGTGACACCACTCCCTCCAAAAATATCCAGTGCACTGCCGATCGTCAGATCTACAGCACCGCCTGATAACTGATCCACTAACTTCAGATCATCAAGCGAACGTGCGCCGCCAGCATAGGTCACGGGAATTGAGCATGCGCTCCCAAGCAGCTTCACTAACGCCTCATCTATCCCGCCCTGCAGGCCTTCAACATCCGCTGCATGAATAAGAAACTCAGCGCAATGACTACTCAGTTCCTGTAAGGAGTCAGGAGTGACAGCCAGTTCGGTAACGGTTTGCCAGCGGTTCGTCGCAATCTGCCAACCCGCTTCCGTTCTTCTGCAGCTCAGATCCAGAATCAGCCGTTCAGTACCCGTAATGGCCTTGATCTTTTCCAGCCGTTCCCAGCTGAACTGACCACCTTCAAACAACCATGACGTTACAATCACATGGGAGGCACCGGCTTCAAGAAACTCAGCGGCATTGGTGTCATTCACACCCCCACCAAATTGCAGCCCCTGTGGCCAGGCTGCCAGCGCGCTCAACGCCTGTTCTTTATTACCCGGGCCCAGTGCAATGACATGGCCACCGGTCAGGTTATGCTGACGGTACAAATTTGCGTAATAGGCAGCATCGTAATTGCTGACAAAATTGGTATCGGCTCCCTGATCATTCAGGCTACCCCCCACAATCTGTTTCACCTGCCCCTGGTGCAGATCAATACACGGACGAAACTGAGTCAAAACAAGGCTCCCGGCCAGTCACTGGAATGAAAGATTGTAACAGATTCAACATACTAACGAATTCTCACGCGGGATATTGCCGTGGTTCAATCTGCAATGCTACGCCAAATTTATCCCGCACTGATTGCTGAATATCAGCCGCCAGCGTCAACAACTGCTCGCGATCACCACCACCCAGATTAACCAGCACCAAGGCCTGCTTGTCATACACGCCGACAGAACCCGCGTTGTAGCCTTTCCAGCCGGCCTGATCAATCAGCCAGCCAGCTGCCAGCTTGTAAAGACCGGGCTGGTCTGCAAACGCCACCAGCGCCGGGAACTTCGCTTTAAGTGCTCCATACTGTGACTGGGGAATAATCGGATTTTCAAAAAAGCTGCCTGCATTGCCTACCGTCGCCGGATCAGGCAGCTTGCTACTGCGAATGTCGCAGATAGCACTGAATACTTGCTGAGGGGCTGGTTCGTTTATACCCTGGCGGGCCAGGTAGTCAGCCACACCACCGTATGACAATTCAGGGGCAGCCGTTGTGCTCAAAGCAAACCGCACCGACCAGATTACAAATCGGCCCGCATCCTCGCCTTTGAAACGACTCCAGCGGTAGCCAAAATCACACTGACTGCGCTCAAGCGTGACCCGTTGCTGCTGCTCTCTGTCCCAGGCCGTCAACGAAACAAAACAGTCTTTCAGTTCAGCCCCGTACGCACCAATATTCTGAATGGGTGCGGCGCCCACGGTCCCCGGAATCAGCGCCATATTTTCCAGGCCGAACCAGCCCTGTTCTAACGTGTACTCAACCAGCGAATGCCACCCCTGGGCAGCAGCGACTTCAATGATGACTTGCTCACCCTGCTGTGCGACGCATTCGATACCTGAATTCGCCAACTGAATCACCAGTCCGGGTACCCACGCAGACAAAATCAGGTTACTGCCACCACCCAGCAATAACACTGGCCAGCCATTAGTGTCCGCCAGAGCCAGCAGCTCAATCAGCTGCGGCAGCGTTTTCGGCCGGGAGAAACGTTCAGCCGTAGCTTCAAAACCCAGCGTATTCAATCCCGTCAGAGAATAGTTTTCAAACAGTGTCACAAACGCGCCTCAATCTCACGCAACAGACCATCCGTCGCGGCTTCAATCATATCAAGGACCTGCTCAAAGCCCTGTTCCCCGCCCTGATAAGGGTCAGGCACCTCGGTATCGGGCCGCCCGGCAAAATCCATTAGCAAACCCAGACAGCCCTGATAATTCTCCGGGGCAATCCGCCTGAGATCGGCAATATTCTGACGATCCATCGGCAAAACATAATCATATTCCTGAAAATCTTCCCGGATAACCTTGCGCCCACGTAATGAGGTAAGGTCCACGCCCCGCCGAGCCGCGGCCACTGTTGCCCTGGCATCCGGGGCTTCATCAACATGGTATGAAGCGGTACCGGCAGAATCCACCTCGATCCGCTCGCTCAGACCGGCCTGCATAATTTTCTGCAAAAAAACTCCATGAGCAGTCGGCGAACGGCAAATATTGCCAAGGCAAACAAACAGCACTTTTATCTTCTTTGTACTCAACGGATTAACCTCGAAAACGCTTTTGCAGCAGACGGTAAATTCAATAATTTTGCCAGTATAAATGAAACCAGCCGCAGAGGTCGCATGCTCAAAGCATAAGAACAAAGCATCTTATTTCAGCCCCCGCACCAACAACACAAGCACCAGAAGCCAGCCGGACGGTAACGCCTGAAGGCCACAGCCGCTGCTGATAACTGACGTTTTGACAGCGTCAACGTTGACTAAAAACTAGCAGCTTAAGGCCTCGCCACACACCCAAGAGCAGAAGAGAACAAACCCGCCATTCACCAATTGTACCTCAGCATAATTTTAAGTCTGGCCCCATCTGCGCACCAATTCTGCGTCTACGTGGCACCACGCATCCCCCCTACACTGACCCTGAGCTGACCGCAGACCACTGCCTCAGCCGCTCACAATGTTTGACGCAGGAAAAAAATAACAATGTCCAGCATACAAAAAAGCCTGCCTTTTGCCGGTGGTCGCTTCCAGAAAAAAATTGAAAGCCTGATGCCAGGTTTTTTGCTCTGTTTCGTCGTCGGCATGGCAGCCAAATTTGTCTCCGAGCACTACGGCGGCCCGACTATTCTCTATGCACTTTTGATGGGAATGTCACTGAACTACCTTTCTCTCGAAGGCAAGTGTGTCGAGGGCATCCAGTTCGCTGCCAAAGCTGTACTACGCTTCGGCATCGCCATGCTAGGGGCTCGCATCACCTTCGAACAGCTAATGAGTCTGGGGGTTACACCCATCGCCATCGTGCTGGTTGGCGTGCCAACCACTATTCTTTTTGGCTTCCTGTGCGGTAAGTGGCTCAAGCTTGGCAGCTCCCAGAGCATTTTGTCCGGCTGTTCGGTGGGCATCTGTGGCGCTTCAGCAGCACTGGCTGTTTCCGCCGTACTACCACAGGATAAGAACTCAGAAAGGAATCTGATTTTCACCGTTATTGGGGTAACAGCACTCAGTACTGTCGCCATGATTGCCTACCCACTGCTGGTATCTGGCCTGGGCCTGACAGCGTCTGAAAGCGGTATTTTCCTCGGTGCAACCATTCACGACGTGGCTCAGGTTGTCGGTGCCGGTTACATGATCTCCGAAGATGTCGGCGATGTAGCAACGTTCACCAAGCTATTGCGCGTCGCCGCTCTGGTGCCTGTCGTAGTCGCCATCTCCATCTTTGTGGCTCGCAAGGGCCTGGCTACAAAACAGGAAGGCGCCTCCCTGCCCCTGCCAGGGTTTCTGATCGCCTTTGTCGTAATCGTTGCCATCAACAGCACCGGCTATGTACCTGAAGCTGTCACCACCGGTATGACCGAACTCTCGCGCTGGTGTCTGGTGATCGCCATGGTTGGCCTGGGCATGAAAGCCTCTTTCAAAGAACTGGCAAGCGTCGGCTGGCCGCCAATCATCCTGTTGGTCTCAGAAACTGTATTTCTGGCGGTACTGGTAGCAATCTGGCTGTTCCTGGCCCGCTAAGCAGCCTGTAATTAAAACAGACGCGGCAAGCTAATCAACGGGAGTGATGCTGCCAGGCATCGCGTCTGAGGCTGCTTACCCCCGAGTTAAACAGATAGAACCCAAGGGCTGTTATAACAGCCCTTTGCTTTGTCTGTACCGTCGAACAACAGCCACATAATGACACCGGCTACAATCCCCAGGCTGCTCGACTTATGCTGCAAGTCACCCACCATCACCCTCTTCACTAACGACCCACCCAGGGTTGGAACAAAAATTGCTGTTTACTCGATTAATGCCCAGGGAACGGCAATAGCGGACCGCATAATCAGGGAGTAACCATGCAACTGACAATTGACGAACGTAGCGCACTGACAAAACGCACCACACTCAACCACAGCCAGTTACAACAGCGTGCAGAAAACGGGGGCTTTGCAGCCTCGCTGGATGAGCTGGCACGCGCCGATGCCGCCAGCACACAAAAAGTGGGTGAAGACTGGTGGTTTGCCAAACTGATGGCCCCGGTGATTAATCAGGTCCCACCTGCTGAAGAATACGACCTGGCCAAAGCCGAGAATGAAGCACGCCACACGCTGAAAATGCGCCCCAATAGCGACACACTGATGACGCAGTACTACGAAGAAATTTTCGACGAACTCTGGGCCGTCGCATACGATAAATTGCTGAAAGAAAATCCAGAGCCTACACCGATGCAAGTCGCGGCACTGCGTGAGCAGGTTGAAGCCCAGGCAACCATCATGGCACAGGCAAAAGTCGACCAGGCTATTGCCAACTGGGAAGCTGGCATTCACAGTGACCTTGACGAACTGACTGCAGACAGTGATGCCCTGGAACAATTTGAAGCACAGTTCGAGGCCTCGAAAAGGAGTGCAGATAACACCGACGAAGGCGATGCTAAAAAGACAGAAGCTGAAAACCCCTTCCACCATACCCAGCGCCTGCTGGAAGAAATCCAGCAGTCGGTAACAGACAAAGTCGAGTGGAAACAGACACAAGCAGCACTGGCATCTACATCGGTGTAACGTCCTCCAAAGCGGCGGGGCAATGTTCGCCCAGCCCAAGGCAACCAAGCCGGCCCCCCGCATGAATAGACGCATTCCCCTGGCGCCTGAACCTGCCGGTATTAAGCCCCACTGGAACCACACGTCAAAAACGTCTGGCGCTAGCCCCATACAAGCTGCCTTCTTTATAGTGCGATTCTGGCTTAATTCCGGTTATTCAGGAGTCGTTGATGACCACACTCAGTACGCCCGCACAGTCCATCGAACATACCTGGCAAACCCCAAGCCCGCACTGGGGCACAGGGGTTGATCCACGTAGTAGTGAAAATGGCCTGTTTACGCTGTTCTATGCCAGCCTGGAGCGTGCCTCCCACTACAGCTGGCTTAATGCCGGACGTACCCTGATTGATAAGACCTACCTCAGCATCCTGTGTCAGACACGCCAAACCAGCATGCAAGGCATTCAGCCAACCGAACTGGCCAACCGGCTGGATCAGTTTATTCGCAGCGAGCTGGTGCCCCGCTGGCAGATGCTGGATGAGCTAAACCATGAAGCACGCCACCAGCTGGCGCTTGAGTTACTCGAGCAAGCCAACAACACGCTGTTCGCAGGCCACCCAGCAGGGCAAAGCACCAGCAGCCAGATTCTGTTCTACCTCTGCCCGCAGCTACCGTTTTTCTTCTTGCCAGCCGAAGCAGACATGCCCTACCCGACATGGCATAACCAGTGCCGCAGCCAGCTTGCCCAACAACTGCCTCAGCTGACCACACCGCCGGGTACAGCCGCCTATGGCGACAGCAAAGCCCAGGTTTTTACCCGTAAACGGCTGCAACAGGGCGACTGGTGGCAGCGCTGGCTGTTTATGCAGCGCACCTGACCCCTCACCGCTCTGATCAGACCTATTACTGATCAGAGCCCCCCACCTTCCAGGCAACCATCCGGTTATTCAGCATCATCGGCGCATAAAGCGTATCCCCAAACACACCGATATCAGCAAGCCCGGCTGGCAGGCTCAAAGACTTCACCCGCTGCTGGTCATAAAGCGCAAACAGATTACCACTGATCCAGTCACTCACATAGAGAGTGTCATTGACTGCTACCACCCCATCGAGATTGCCCAGCTGGTAACCGGTTGGCAGTGCAGTAAGCGCCTGAGTACGAATATCCATCTGATACAGGCTGCCTGGCGTCCCAGTAGTAAAGTCCGGGTTTAACGGATAACCCCAGCCCGCCACCAGCAGCTTGCCTTTGTGCCACAGCACGCCATTGGGGTGCGGCAATTGATCAGAGCTGAACCAGCGCGCCATGCGGCCATCGCTGATCCGATACAACCCACCACCGAGCAAGTCAGAAATATAGAGTGTGCCATCAGGTGCCGCGCCAATATCATTCAGCATGGTTGCATCAGGGGCCTGCAACTGGCCGATCATCTCTCCTGTCTGCACATCAATAATATGAACCTGCTGCACATCCGCAACATATAACCGCTTCCCCACAATGGCCATGCCTTTGGGGGCATCCAGCCCTGTCACCCAGAACTGCTCCTGCATTTCGCCTTCCCGGCTCACCCGGCTTATATAGCCCTTGCCATTAAGCTCCAGTGGCTTGCCGTTGATATTACTGATGTACAGATAATTGCTGGCCGGATCAGCCACCACAGACTCAGGCTGGTGCAGCCCTTCCAGGGTCCAGAGTTTTTGTGCCGGTTCACCAGACGCGTTTACACTTGCGCTCACCAGTGCCATGGCTGCTAACAACACCACCACGGGAGCGCCATGCTGCATGATTTTCTTTGTGTTATTCAGATCAAAGGGGGACATATCGAATTCCTTTTGTTAAGCCCGCCCAAGAATAATAATATGATCTTAATACTCAATATTTTTATAAACAGGTATCATAAATTGATACCTGAACTCGATAAAAGGATTAGCGTATGGAAGGCCAGCGCCAGCGCTCCAGCCTGTTTGCCGCTTTAAAGCAGGTATTAAAAACGCAGGGAATTCAGTACAAACACCTGGCGGTGATGATGGGCCTGTCTGAGCCCACCGTAAAACGCATGTTCCAGGAACAGGACTGCAAACTCAGCCGCCTGATCGAAATCTGCGACCATATCGGCCTCAGCATGAGCGAGCTGGTAGAGCTTGACCCCTCAGCAGTCGCCGATATCTCTCAGTTGCCGCTGGAGACAGAAGCCCAGCTGGCAGGAAACCCAGGGCTGATATCATTCTTCATGCTGCTGATAAGCCAGTTCAGTGTGGCCGAGATCACCCAGCACAATCAGCTGGATGACAGTGATGCCTACCGTTACCTGCGCCAGCTGGAAAAACTGTCCCTGATCCGGCTGGGGCCAGAAAACCAGGTCCACTTCCTGATTGCCAGGCCTGTTCGCTGGCGCCTGGGTGGCCCGCTGCACAAGATCCTGATTGAGGTTAACAAAGGCTTCATCCATGAAGTAATAAACAGCCACATGAGCACCGGCACTCCGTTCTATTCGACCAGCCGCCAGCTCAGCCAGCAGAGTATTGAACGCCTGACCGCCGAGGTCGATGCCCTCTACCTCAGCTTTCAGAAGCAGGCAACACTGGATCAGCTTCACTACGCCAGAGCGCGGCTGACGCCATTCAAACTGGTCACCGCCATGGCCCCCTTTAACCTGCGCAAATATTTCTCTGTGCCCAGATTTACTGAGCCATCAGGCAAGCCTTAAGCCGCACAACCCAGCACATCAGGACAGTAACCTATCCGCAGTTTTAATTAGACCAAAGTCTATAATTCTTTCCTGAAAGCCCGTACAATTCCCCCTGTTATGTTGCACTGCAGCGACATAACAGAACCAGCCTATAAAAATAGCCATAACCTGGTTTCGGACGAACGAGTTAGACTCTGAGCAGGACGGTCTTTGACACGCCCCGGTGACTGGCGTGCACAGCAACATCCCCCTGTAACGACTCCCCTCGATACTGCGTGTTTTGCCTCCCCGTACCCACGGGAGTGCCTGGCGTTCGTCCGCCTGAAGGATCACCAGACTTGCATGGAATGCAGCGAAGTTAGCCTGGGACGCCCGGATTCAGCGCCCCGCAACAAGTAAGGTTATGCACACCATGTCTACCCCCCTGGTACTGGTACTCAACTGCGGCAGCTCCTCCATCAAGTTTGCCATCATCAACCCGCAAACTGGCGATGAGATTCTCACCGGCCTGGCAGAACGGCTGTTCAGCAACGATGCGCAGCTGATCTTCAAACACAACGGCGACAAAACCGTGATGGCTAAGCCTGATGCGGGCCATAGCGCTGCGCTGCATGCCGTGGTTGAGTTTATTCAGCAACAGCCAGGCCTGGCTGAACAAATCAAGGCCGTCGGCCATCGTGTTGTCCACGGCGGTGAGCACTTCCGTGGTTCAGTACTGATCACCGATGAGGTGATGCGCTATATCGACGACTGTAACCACCTGGCCCCGCTGCACAACCCGGCCAACCTGTCAGGCATCGACATCGCCCGTAAAGTTTTTCCGCAGCTGCCCCACACCGCGGTATTCGATACTGCATTCCACCAGTCCATGCCCGCCAAAGCCTTTATCTACCCGCTGCCCTACGAACTGTATATCCACCATGGTGTGCGCCGTTATGGCTTCCATGGCACCAGCTACCGCTATGTATCTGAACAGGCAGCGCAGGATCTGAACCTGCCGCTGGACAACAGCGCCATGGTCATCGCCCACCTGGGTAACGGTGCCAGCGTCACAGCTGTGCTTGATGGTAAAAGTGTTGAGACCTCCATGGGCATGACCCCTAACGAAGGGATTGTTCATGGCACCCGCTCGGGCAGTATCGACCCCAGCATCCATGAATACCTGGCGGACCGGCTGGAACTGAGCATCCAGCAGGTCAACGATATTTTGTGGAAACAGAGTGGCTTGCTGGGCATCTCCGGCATCAGCAACGACTGCCGCACCATCGAAGACGCCGCTGCCCGTGACCACGAACGTTCCAAACTGGCACTGGAGATCTACAGCTACCGGCTGGCGCGGATGATCGCCTCGCTAGTGCCTGCGCTGGGTCGACTGGACGGGGTGATTTTCACCGGCGGTATCGGCGAAAACTCCGAACTGATCCGCGCCGATGTGATCCGCCAGCTGGGCTTCCTTGGCCTGCAGCTGGACGAGGGTCGCAACACAGCCACCATTCGTGGCGCGCGCGGTCCGATCACCACGGATAACAGTCCCGTTACCGCCCTGGTAATCCCGACCAATGAAGAACTGATGATCGCTCAGGATGCCGCCCACTTTATTGATCAGCCAACCCTCGCTACAACAGGCGCAGCCGCATGACCCAGGCACTGATGATTGTACCGGCCGGGATCGGCGCAGGTCTGACTACCGCCGTACTGGGCCTGTTCCATGCGATGGACCGCCAGGGGATCAAGGTTCACTTTTTCAAGCCCATTGGCCAGCCTGTCGCCGGTGACAGCTGCGCCGACCGCACGGTGGCCCTGTTGCAGCCTGCCTGCAAGCAGCCCATTGGCCAGCCAATTCCGATCCGTGAAGCCGAACACCTGGTCAGCGACGGCCGCGGTGATGAGCTGCTGGAAGAAATTGTCGCCCGCTATGAACAGTCTCGCCCCGCCGATGGTGAAGTGGTGGTCATTGAAGGCATGGTGCCCACTGACAACCAGCCCTACGCAACACGCATCAATAAAGAGATTGCCAAAGCGCTGGACGCTCAGGTGGTACTGGTTGCGGCACCCGGTGCCGACAGCACCGAAGCCTTTGAAGACCATATCGACATCACCGCCCGCGCCTATGGCGGCCTCCACCATAAACGGATGATCGGCTGCCTGCTGAACAAGCTGGACGCGCCACTGGATAACCGTGGCAAGCTGCAACCCGAGCTAAGCGACAAAGACGGTGACCGGCGCAGCCTGAGCGAAAGCCAGATCAGCGAGCATTGCACCATTTTTGGTGAACAATTTCCGATTCTGGGGATGATCCCCTGGCGCAGCGCCCTGAATGCACCACGGATCAGCGATATCGCCAGCTGGCTGGACGCCACTATTCTTAATGAAGGCGAAATGCACAGCCGCCGTGCACACCGGGTTACTCTGTGCGCCCGCACGGTTGCTAACGCGGTTGAAGCACTGACCCCCGGCACTCTGGTGGTGACCCCTGGCGATCGTGATGACATTATCCTGGCCACCAGCCTTGCCGCGCTGAACGGCGTTGAACTGGCCGGGATGATTCTGACCGGTGATCTAACCCCGGACCGCCGAATTATGGCGCTGTGCGAGGGCGCTAAAACCGCAGGCCTGCCGATCATCAGCGTAGCGGGCAACAGCTGGCAGACCGCCATGGATCTGCAGCGCATGGACAACGAAACCCCACTGGATGACCCGGCCCGGCTGGAACGGATCAAAGAGACCACCGCCCGCTTTATCGATCCACTGTGGCTACAAAGTTATGTCGACAGCGACTACCAGCGTCGCCTGTCCCCACCGGCCTTCCGCTATGCACTAATCGAACGCGCTCGCAAAGCACAGAAAATCATTGTGCTGCCGGAAGGTGATGAACCGCGTACCGTTAAAGCCGCTGCGATTTGCGCCAAACGTGGCATCGCCCGCTGCGCCCTGCTGGGCAACCCGGACGAAATCCACCGTGTGGCACAGAACCAGGGCGTGGAGCTGGGGGATGGCATCGAAATCTTCGACCCTGAACAGGTCCGTAAAGACTACATCGCCCGGATGGTTGAGCTGCGCAAACACAAAGGCATGACTGAAATCATCGCGCAGGAACAGCTGGCCGACAACGTTATGCTTGGCACCCTGATGCTGGAGATGGGCCATGTCGACGGCCTGGTCAGCGGTGCGGTCCACACCACCGCCAATACCATTCGTCCACCGTTGCAGCTGATCAAAACCGCACCGGGCACTAACCTGGTGTCTTCGGTGTTCTTTATGTGTCTGCCGGACCAGGTACTGGTATACGGCGACTGCGCCATTAATCCCGACCCCAACGCCGAGCAACTGGCGGATATCGCTATTCAGTCTGCTGACTCAGCCACCGCCTTTGGCATCCCGCCACGGGTGGCGATGATCAGCTACTCCACCGGCCTGTCGGGCCAGGGGTCGGATGTCGACAAAGTCCGCGAAGCCACCCGGATCGCCCAGCAGAAACGCCCCGATCTGCTGATCGACGGACCACTGCAATACGACGCTGCGATCATGGAAAGCGTAGCCCGCTCCAAAGCCCCCGACAGCGCGGTGGCAGGCCAGGCCACGGTGTTTGTGTTCCCGGATCTCAACACCGGCAACACCACCTACAAAGCGGTGCAGCGTTCAGCCGATGTAATCAGCATCGGGCCGATGCTGCAGGGCATGCGCAAACCGGTGAATGACCTGTCCCGTGGCGCACTGGTGGACGACATCGTGTTCACCATCGCCCTGACGGCCATTCAGGCAGACAACAGCCCAGCCTGACCGGCGCACGGCTGGCCAGGGGTGAATAAATTTGCTCCTGCCCGGCCACACACTGCGGTAGAATCCCCCGCCTGATTGTTTGTAAACACACTACCGGAGAGCCCCATGGCCAAAGCCCTTGCCCGCCACATTCTTGTCAAAACCAGTGCTGAAGCTGAGTCACTGAAAAAGCAGCTGGCCAAAGGCGCTGATTTTGGTCATCTGGCCAAAAAGCACTCAACCTGTAACTCACGTAAACGCGGGGGTGATCTGGGCGAGGTGAAACCTGGCCAGCTGGTGAAAGCGATTGATACGGTGGTTTTCCGCAAAAAAGAACTGGTGGTACATGGGCCGATTAAAACCCAGTTTGGCTACCACCTGGTGGAAGTGATCTATCGCAGCTGACGCCAGGCGCACGGGCCGCTGACCCACCCGTAGCACAAAAACTAAAACGCCAGCCCCGAACCGGGCTGGCGTTTTAGTAACCGTTATCACGACAACGCTGTTCAGTCGAACAGGAAGTTCGCGATCAGCTCTTTACCACCTTCCGTGGCAAAGGACTCCGGGTGGAACTGAATGCCGTGAATCGGGTATTCCTTATGCTGCACCCCCATCACTTCAAACTCACCGCCCTGGCGAATCCGCGGCAGATCATCAAAATCAGCCACGCCAATATCATCGCCCACTACCGCCGTCAGGCGCAGACAGTCCGGGAAACTTTGTGCTTCTGCCATCAGTGAATGGTAACGCATGACTTCAAGCTGATCCGGGATATTACGGAACATCCCTGTGCTGTCATGGCTGATCGGACTGATTTTGCCGTGCATCGGCAGGTGCGCTTTCACCACCTTGCCACCAAACACATGGACAATACCCTGCATCCCCAGGCACACGCCCAGTAGCGGGATTTTTGGCCCGAACTCACGGATCACCTGGGCACAGACACCAAAATAGCTGTCATCATCCGGCGAGCCCGGGCCTGGCGAAATAATAATCCGGTCCGGCTGTTCCTGCTCCAGCTCCGCCAGAGTGACTTCATCGTTGCGTTTAACGATGATTTCAAACTGAGCCAGATTACCGCGATTCTGCTCAGCGGTGAGGATTTCACCGATGAACTGATAGAGGTTGTAGGTGAAGGAATCGTAGTTATCGATAATATAAACTTTCATGATGGCGACTCCTTATGCATCAGCCTGATCAGCGGGGGCGAACAGATCCAGCACTTTCTTGGTGCCAGCAAACTTGCGGCGAATCTCTTCATACTCATCCGCCGGATTCGAGTCGTACACATTGCCACCGCAGGTCTGCACATAGGCCTCTTCACCGTTGGCGAACAGGGTACGAATTGGAATCGCGAAAGTGCAGTCACCATTAAACGAGAAATGTCCGACTGCGCCGCCGTAAGGGCCACGGCCATCAGGCTCCATCTCGTTGATCACTTTCATCGCTTCGATTTTCGGCGCTCCGGTGAGCGTACCAGCGGGGAAGTTACTCGCCAGTGCTGAGAACATATCTTCTTTATCGGCGATGATACCCACGATCTCGCTGGAGATGTGCTGCACATGACTGAACCGCTTAATGTCCATCAGGCTACGTACTTTCACCGTACCAAACTGCGCCACCCGGCCAATGTCGTTTCGGTGCAGATCAACGATCATATTGTGCTCGGCGATCTCTTTCGGGTCGTTCAGCAGCGCACGGGCCAGGTCACGGTCTTCGGTTTCATCAACACCCCGGCGGGCCGTGCCAGCAAGCGGGAAGGTTTCCATCTCACCCTGACGCAGACGGAACAGCAGCTCGGGGCTGGCACCGATCAGCTTCTGCTCAGCAAACTTGACGTAGTACATCTGTGGCGACGGGTTAATTTCGCGCAGTTTTTCATACACATTGATAGTGTCACCTTCCAGTTTGAAGCGCTTTTTAAAGCCCACTTCGGTCTGGAAAATCTTACCGTCGATAATGTCCTGTTTTACCTTCATCACCGCCGCTTCATGCGCTTCGCGGCTCATGGTGTCGCCCAGCGAGTGGATCGTCAGCGGGCCATTCTCAACCGCTGGTTCAGCAATCAGCTGCTCCACCAGCGCGAGGCGGCTGTCGGTGTAATAGAAGTAGATAACCTCGCCGGTCATCTTGTCGAGAATCAGGCCATCTTTAAACAGACCAAAGCGAAAGGCATCAAACATCTCGCTGTCTTGCAGGCTCAGGCTGGGCTCGAAGTAGTTCATCGCATCGTAACCCAGGTAACCGGTCAGGCCCCCGGCGTACTTACGGGAGATAATGTTCTGCGGCACGATATCGCGCAGCAGGTAATAAGGGTTGTCACTCTCGTAATGCGCCTTGCTGCCATCACGCTGCTCAATCGTCAGCTGGCGACCATTGGCATAAAACAGCTGCTCAGGGTCAAAGCCGATAATGGAGTGACGGGCAATGTGACTGTCTTCACCCAGTGATTCCAGATAGAAGCAGTTGTCGTAACGTTTCTCGATCTTTTTGAACAGACCAAAGAAATCACAGTTATCAGTAATAGTGACGTAATGCGGCTTGCGCGGCAGCGATATGGGTTCAGGCGTACGATACATAGGGCGCTTTTAACTCTTCTCTTTCAAGGCACGGGAGCCACGGGTAACCGTTGCGATACCAACACCCAGGGTTTCGGCAATCTGCCGCTGTGGCACACCGGCCTTCAGCAGCTTGAATATCTGTAACCGCTTACTGATTTCCCCCAGCTCGGAGGGCGTCAGCAGCCCCTCCAGCGCCTGGTTCAGCTGCTCACGGCTATCAACAGCCAGCAGATGATCAAGCAACTCGTCGAGGTATTCAGGTTCATTATCATCACATGTATTCATGTACTAGTACACTATCACAAATAGATTGAAGTTCAATACACCCGGTCAACCGGATCAGCTTAATCTCGCGTTGCCAGTATAACGCGCCCATGATCATCCTCTCACCCTCAGATATCAACATTGAAAATTGAACCCTTAGCCCGTCCCAGACTCTTACCCTCAGACTTGATGAAAACTGTGTTTCAGAGGTATGTCTTATGTATCAGGCCATTCAATGTGACCAGCATGATTACCTTGAAATCTGCTGTATGCGTCATTACCCGGTAAAACTGGAATTAGTCGACGGCCGCGTACTCAATGCTCGCCCCGTTACCACCCGTACACTGGCCGATAAAACCGAGTGGCTGGATGTAGAGCTGCTGGACGGCCCTATCCCTACAGCCAATATCCGGCTTGATCAGCTGTCATCGATTACCCCGGACCGGGCCTGCAAAGCCGAATTTGGTAAGGTGAAATTTGGTACAGCAGAGCACAGTCAGGCGAATTAAACCGCCGCTTAGCTGAGTTTCGCTGCCGTCTTAGCCATCCAGACCCATTGTGTGGATAATACGCCCACCGATAGTGAGGTCTGATTAAGATGACAATTGAACAAACTCTGCAGACGCGTGCGGGCTCCAAATGTGAGCTGTGCACGGCTGACGCAAACCTGAGTGTTTTTGAAGTCCCTCCAGTAGACGACGCTGGCGCTGACAAATGCGTGCTGCTGTGTGACACCTGTAAAACTCAGGTACAGAACCCGGCTGATGCAGATGCCAACCACTGGCGCTGCCTGAACGACAGCATGTGGAACCCGGAAGCCGCTGTGCAGGTTGTGGCATGGCGTCAGCTGACAGCGCTGCAGGCAAACGGCGAAAGCTGGGCGCAGGATATGCTGGATATGCTGTACCTGGAAGACGACGTTAAAGTCTGGGCTGAGTCTGGCGCTGGCAGCAGCGACGATGAAGACGAGGTTCCAGCCTTCGACAGCAACGGCGCACAGCTGGCTGCTGGCGACACTGTTACCCTGATCAAAGATCTGCAGGTTAAAGGCGGCGGTTTTACTGCCAAGCGCGGTACAGCCGTACGCGGTATCTCCCTGACCGGTAACCCGGAGCAGATCGAAGGCCGCGTAAATGGCGTTCGCATCGTCCTGCTGACCAAGTTCCTGAAAAAAGCCTGATGCTTTTTGCGTGATGGCCTGCGCCATCACTGAACTCAAAGCCACAGCGGCTGTCACAGTGCTGCGGCTTTTCCATGTCTGAGACTACATTGCCTCAACCATCCCACACCGCTACCATTCCCTTCTTTTTAAAGTACTTTTTCTCTGGAGTTATCATGCACGCAGCGCATTATCTGGCCCTCAGTGGCCTCTCGCTGAACAGCCCGGACAACGCCGACACTCAGGCCGCAACGATGCTGACACACAGCGCAACACTGCCTGAGACGCTGAGCAGCCTTTACCAGTTCCAGGTGCCGGAGCTGGGCGAAGGCGGCGCCTGCTCATTATTCGGCGTACTGGATGACACACCTTACGATCGGGCCGAGATTCTCGGTGGCGTCAACGCTGCAAACAGCCAGCTGCTGGCCGACCTCCAGGCAGCCGTTGATCTCATTGCCGAACAGACCGGCGCTGACTGGCTGGGTATCTATAGCCGCCAGACCAATGCTGCCGGTGAGGAAGTACTGGTCAAAATGGCCTACATGGGCGCGCCCAGCCGAGCGGAATTCCCACTGACCGCTGAATTTGCGGCGTTGTCCAACAACAGCACCGTAGGCCTGAGCGGAAAAGGCCGGATGATTCAGAGCGTTAATGCGTACCGGGCTGAAGGTGGCGAATACTACACCTGCGACCCAAAAGTACAGGCCGAGTTATGTATTCCGCTGTTTGATGCCCAGGACACCGTGATTGGTATCATCGATGCAGAAGCGTTCAGTGAGCATTTCTTTGATGAATCACGCCTTACCGCCTTTACCGCACTGGCGATATGGAGCCAGCAACGCCTGAGCGCAGGCTGACCACAGACCCTCTCTCATCGCGCAAGATCAAACCTGAGGGCAGGATTTTCTGCCCCCTTTTCACCACCGACGACAAACACCCATACGCAAGCCGCCCTCGCCCCTCACTGACAACACCTCTGCCTGCCAGCGACGACTAATGACATCAATTGGTATGACCAATTTAACAAATAAAAAATAAAATCATCCCAACTGACAACATCCGCTAAAAATGACTGTTTTTTACTAACAAAACAGATCCATACCGATTCCGAACACAAAACATTGGTCTGACCAATTACCAAAAATACAAAAACCCTGCTGACCTTCTATTTCAGTTCTGGTAGCATGCCGCCGTCTGACTGGCTGAGTACCACTTTAGTACTAACCAGAAAACAGGCTCTACTAACAACAATAGAGATTGCCATGAGCGTTGAACTACAAGCCCTGCTGGCCGCAGCCCCGATTCTGCTGGCCGCCATTCTGCTGTTAGGATTGCAATGGTCTGCCCGCGTTGCGATGCCCGTTGTCTATCTGGCAACGTCTGCCATTGCCCTGCTGGCCTGGGAAGTCTCCCTGAACCGGATACTGGCCTCGTCGCTGCAAGGATTGCTGATCACCCTCTCCGTCCTCTGGATTATTTTCGGCGCAATTTTGCTGCTCAACACCCTGAAACACTCAGGTGCGATTACCCGAATTCGGGCCGGTTTCACTAACATCAGCCCCGACCGCCGTGTGCAGGTCATTATCATTGCCTGGCTGTTTGGTTCATTCATCGAAGGCGCATCTGGCTTTGGCACCCCGGCGGCGATTGCTGCCCCACTGCTGGTTGCGATTGGCTTCCCGGCTATGGCTGCTGTGGTCATGGGCATGATGATCCAGAGCACCCCGGTCTCTTTCGGTGCCGTTGGCACGCCGATTATCATCGGGGTTCAGAATGGCCTCGACAAAGCGGGCCTGAGCACGCAGCTGGCCGACGCAGGCTCCAGCTGGGCCCAGCTCCTGCAGCTGATCACGTCTGAAGTCGCACTGATCCACGGCATGGTGGGCACACTGGTTCCACTGTTCATGGTGATGATGCTGACCCGCTTCTTCGGCAAGAACCGTTCCTGGACTGAAGGCCTGAGCATCCTGCCATTCGCGATCTTCGCTGGCCTGGCCTTCACCGTACCGTACATGGCAACCGGCCTGCTGCTGGGGCCTGAGTTCCCATCCCTGCTCGGCGGCCTGATTGGTCTGGCAATCGTGACCTTTGCGGCGCGTCGTGGCTTCCTGATACCAAAAGACAGCTGGGACTTTGCCCCGGCAGACCAGTGGCCTGCGGCCTGGATTGGTACGCTGGAAATGAAAATTGACGAACTGAGTAACAAATCGCCAATCAGCGGCCCGCTGGCCTGGGCACCTTACGTGCTGGTCGCCCTGCTTCTGGTTGCGACCCGTGTCAGCCCGGAATTCAAAGCACTGGTGAAATCAGTGTCCCTGAGCTTCAGTAACCTGCTGGGCGAACAGGGCATCAATGCCGGTTTTGCCCCGCTGTATCTGCCTGGTGGTATTCTGGCGGTCGTGGTTCTGCTGACATTTTTCCTGCACCGGATGAAGTTTACGGAGCTTAAAGCAGCCGTATGCGAGTCCAGCCGGACGACGCTGGGTGCAGGTTTCGTACTAATTTTCACCATCCCGATGGTCCGTATTCTGATCAACTCCGGTGTTAACGCTCAGGATCTGGCCAGCATGCCGGTTGCCATGGCAGCCTACGTAGTGCAGGTATTTGGCGATGTGTACCCGATGTTTGCCGCTGCGATTGGTGCCCTGGGTGCCTTTATCGCGGGCAGTAACACCGTGTCCAACATGATGCTGAGCCAGTTCCAGTATGGTGTTGCCCAGAACCTTGCGGTGTCCGGTGCGCTGCTGGTTGCCTTACAGGCGGTCGGTGCAGCGGCGGGTAATATGATTGCCATCCACAACGTGGTTGCCGCGTCTGCCACCGTGGGCCTGTTTGGCCGTGAAGGCGCAGTACTGCGAAAAACCATCCTGCCAACCCTTTACTACATCACCCTGACCGGCATTCTGGGCATGGTGGCGCTGTATATACTGGGCATATCTGATCCGCTAGCGGGTTAAACCATCAGATAAGCACTAAAAAGCCCCGCCTGCGTAAGCAGGCGGGGCTTTTTTCTGTGTCCGGTCAGGCAGTTAACGGCCTTCTACTGCTCGATAGCCATGCGTAGTTCACCCACTGTCCCCATAGATTAAGAGCTTGAGCCATACAACTGAGTTGGCGATAATCGACGCCTCGTATTAACACCCTCAGGGTTAACCCATGGATGCACCGAGTATTATCCTTGTAGAAGATGATCTGAAACTCAGCCAGTTACTGGCTCAGTATCTGCAAAAGCAAGGTTTTAACCTCTCAACCTGCAATGAGGGCCAGCTTGCCCCCCAGGCCATTATTGAACAACAGCCGGACCTTGTCGTACTGGACCTTATGCTGCCAGGTATGGACGGACTCAGTATCTGTCGGGAAGTACGCAATCATTATCAGGGGAAAATTCTGGTACTGACCGCCAGTGATGATGATATGGACCAGGTGGCCGCGCTGGAGATGGGGGCCGATGACTTTGTCACCAAACCGTTACAGCCCCGCGTACTGCTGGCCCGAATCCGAATGCTGCTACGCCGGGCCGAACCACAAGCCAGCCATACACAGGACAGCAGCCCAGAGAGTGGCCGCTTTCGTCAGTACGGCAACCTGTTGCTGGACAGTTCAACCCGTGTCTGTACCCTGAGCAGCGAACTGGTGAACCTGACCCCCAGTGAATTTGATCTGATCTGGTTGCTGGCCAACCACCCGGATGAAATCCTGTCACGCGATGCGCTGGTCAAAGCTACCCGTGGCATTGATTACGACGGTATTGACCGGACTATTGATAATAAGATTGTCAGCCTGCGAAAGAAGCTGCTGGATAACCCGGCCCACCCCCGGCGACTGATTACGGTGCGCGGTAAAGGCTATCTGTTTGTGCCCGATAGCTGGTGACAACCTGCACACAATTCTGTGCAACTCAGCATTAAAAAAGCCAGTCAGCTTCCGCTGACTGGCTTGTTAGATCAGAACGCCTGTATTCAGATCATTTCAAGCGCGACAGCCGTTGCTTCACCACCACCAATACACAGCGATGCAACACCTTTACTCAGGCCACGTTGCTTCAGCGCGTACAGCAGAGTTACCAGGATACGCGAACCGCTGGAACCGATTGGGTGGCCCAGCGCACAGGCACCGCCATGCACGTTCACTTTATCCATATCCAGCCCCAGCTCCTGCTGTGCCAGCATCGTTACCACGGCAAAAGCTTCGTTAATCTCGTACAGATCAACGTCTTCCTTACTCCAGCCCGCCTTGGCCAGTACTTTCTCCACGGCACCAATAGGCGCAATGGTGAATTCTGCAGGCAGCTGAGCGTGAGTAGAGGTTGCTGTAATACGGGCCAACGGCTGCAGGCCACGCTTAGTCGCCTCAGACTCACGCATCAATACCAGTGCAGAACCACCATCAGAGATCGAGCTGGAATTCGCTGCGGTGATGGTGCCGTCTTTAGCAAATGCCGGGCGCAGGCCACGGATTTTATCCACCCGCGCATTACCAGGCTGCTCATCCGTATCAACAACGGTATCGCCTTTACGGCCACTGATCGTTACCGGTGCGATTTCATCTTTGAACGCACCCGATTCGATTGCGCTCAGCGCTTTGTTCAATGAGCCAATCGCAAAATCATCCATCGCTTCACGGGTGATCTTGTAATCATCCGCTGACTTCTGCGCAAAAGCCCCCATCAGGCCGCCTTCGTAAGCATCTTCCAGGCCGTCAAAAAACATATGATCCAGCACCTGCTGGTGACCAATACGCATACCTTCACGTGCTTTGGGCAGCATGTATGGCGACTGGCTCATGTTTTCCATGCCGCCCGCAACCATGATATCCACCTGGCCGGCCATGATCTGATCGGCCGCCATCATCACCGCCTTCATGCCAGAACCACACATTTTATTGATGGTGGTCGCACCGACAGAGACCGGAATACCGGCACCAATGGATGCCTGACGCGCAGGTGCCTGACCCAGACCGGCTGGCAGTACACAGCCCATAATCACTTCATCAACATCGGCAGCAGGAACATTACCCCGCGCCAGCGCTTCTTTGATCGCTGTCGCACACAACTGCGGCGCACGTACAGAGCTGAGAGCGCCCATCATGCCGCCCATCGGGGTCCGCGCAGCACTTACAATTACCACTGAATCCGTCATTTCTCAGATCTCCTTTACGTAAACGTCAAATACTAAGTATAAAGAAAGGCGCAGCCCGACAACAGACTGCACCCCAGGGTTTTTACTTATTTCCAGTATGGCTGACCTATACAATTCACTATCAGCACACCGCTGGAAACAGCCAGTCAGGAACCGAAGTTACGTTTGATCACCTTGTTGATCTCACCCACGATACCGTTACGGAACGCCAGTACACAGACAACAAAGATCACACCCATAATGATGGAGACATAGTTACCCATCTCACCACCGGACAGGTAGTTCTGGATCGCAACCACCGCACCGGCACCCAGCAGCGGGCCAAAGATTGTCCCCATACCACCGAGCAGTGTCATCAGTACCACCTCACCAGACATGTGCCAGTGCACATCGGTCAGGGACGCCAGCTGGAATACCAGGGTTTTAGTCGACCCGGCCAGACCTGCCAGTGCAGAGGAGATAATGAACGCAACCCACTTATAGTCATTCACGTTGTAGCCCAGTGAAATAGCGCGTGGCTCATTTTCACGGATCGCTTTAAGTACCTGACCAAACGGCGAGTGGATCGTACGGTGAATCATCCAGAAACCAAAGATGAAGATCGCCAGTACGAAGTAGTACATCGACATGTTGTCAGCCAGATCGATAATACCGAACAGATGACCACGGGGCACACCCTGCATACCATCTTCACCACCGGTAAACGGTGCCTGCAGATAGAAGAAGAATGCCAGCTGTGACAGCGCCAGGGTAACCATCGCAAAGTAAATACCTTCACGCTTTACCGCCAGCTTGCCATAAAACGCGCCCAGCAGGCCCGCACAGATGGTGCCACAGATAATACCGATTTCAGGGGTAACGCCGGTATGCATCATCAGGTAACCGGTGACATAGCCCCCAGTGCCCAGGAAAGCCGCATGACCGAATGACAGCAGGCCTACAAAGCCCAGTAACAGGTTAAACGCACAGGCAAACAGAGCAAAACACAGTACTTTCATCAGAAAGACAGGGTATAACGCCGCAGGTGCAATCAGCGCAAAGATAAACAGCGCCAGATAGAGTTTATTTATTTTCATTATTATGTCCTCCTCAGGCTTCTTTGCCGAACAGGCCGGCTGGTTTCACCAGCAGAACCACAACCATCACCAGAAAGATTATCGTGGTAGATGCTTCTGGATAGAAATACTTGGTCAGACCTTCGACAACGCCCATCCCCAGACCGGTGATAATTGCACCGCCGATTGAGCCCATCCCACCGATAACCACGATGGCAAATACCACAATCAGAATATTGGAACCCATTTCCGGGCTAACAGCGTACACCGGTGCCGCAATAACCCCGGCAAAACCTGCCAGTGCTACACCAAAGCCGAAAGTAATCGTCACGATCAGCGGCACGTTGATACCGAATGCCTGCATCATCTGCGGGTTTTCAGTACCGGCACGCAAGTAAGCACCCAGTTTGGTTTTCTCAATTGCCCACCATGTACTAATACAGACCGTCAGGGACGCCACAATAATCCATGCACGGTAATTAGGCAGATACATAAATGGCAGACGGGTACCGCCCTTCAGCGACTCAGGAATCGCGTAAGACAGTCCGGAAGAACCATAGGTCTGAGTGAAAATACCCTGCAGGATCAGCGCCAGACCAAAGGTCAGCAGCAGGCTGTACAGGTGATCTTCATTTGCGATAGGGCGTAACAGAAAACGCTCCATCAACACCCCGATAATACCCACGGCCAGCGGCACCAGAATCAGTGCAGCCCAGTAGTTGATGCCGAAGTACTGCAGCGCCATCCAGGCGAAGAACGCGCCCAGCATGTAAATAGCGCCCTGGGCAAAGTTGATAATCCGCAGCAAACCGAAAATAATTGCCAGCCCCAGGCTGAGCAACGCATAGAAAGAGCCATTGATCAGCCCGACGAGCAGCTGACCGGACAGGCCGAATAAATTAATACCAAGAAATGTAGCCATAACACACCACCAGAAAATCCGCACAGTCACTCTGGGAATCAGAGTGAAACCAGCAGGCCGTACAGTGTCTACGCACTGCTGATACCTGCCAGCGAGTTAAAACAGAGCGCGACACCGCGCTCTGGTTTAAAAGTTATGACTTACTTGAAGTCACACTGAGACAGCATTGGTGCGAACGCCTGATCACCAGGGATGGTTTTCTCGATCGCAAAGATATCGTCTTCACCTTTACGCTCGGAGGCATTTTTGATTCGTACCAGGTACATGTCGTGCACCATTCGACCATCGTTACGCAGTGTTGCATTACGTGCGAAGAAATCGTTTGGCTTGTGCTCTTTCATGTATTTCATAACGGTTTCGGAATCATCCGTACCGGTGGCTTTAACAGCGTTCAGGTAATGCATAGTCATGGAGTATGCACCGGCCTGGCCCATCGCTGGGATTTTGTCATGGCGCTGACGGAAACGTTTAGTCCAGGCACGGGTCTGGTCATCCATATCCCAGTAGAAACCCGTTGTCAGTTTCATACCGCTGGCAATCGCAGGATCCAGTGCTTTAGCGTTGGCAGTAAATACCAGCAGACCTGCTACATCGACCATTTCGGTCAGACCAAACTCAGCAGCCGTTTTCAGGGAGTTAACAAAGTCAGAACCGGCGTTTGCCAGTGCCACTACGTCAGCACCGGAAGACTGTGCCTGCAGTACGTAAGAAGAGAAGTCTGTTGTGCCCAGTGGCGCACGAACATTACCGACAACTTCACCGCCGTTGCTCTTGATAACGCCAGTCGCTACTTTTTCCAGTGCGTGACCGAACGCGTAGTCAGCGGTGATAAAGAACCATTTTTTCTTACCGGCCTGTACCATCGGCTTCACAGTACCGTTAGCCAGTGCAGCGACGTTGTACGTCCAGTGTGCGTTATACGGTGAACATGATTTGGTGGTAAACGCATTGGAGGCAGAAGTAGAGATCAACGCCAGTTTTTTAGCATCAGTCAGTACTTTAGTCACCGCGCCGGTTACCGCAGAAGATACCAGCCCGGTCACTACATCGACCTGCTGGCTTTCAACCCACTCACGCGCTTTGGCAGAACCCACATCGGGTTTGTTCTGATCATCGGCGCTAACGATTTCGATTTTCTTGCCCAGTACCGTACCGCCAAAGTCTTCAACGGCCATTTCAACGGCAGCAACACAACCCTTACCACAGATATCCGCGTAAACACCGCCCATATCCGCCAATACACCAATTTTAACTTTATCGTCGGACAAAGCAGCCTGCGCACCAGTGGACACCAGCGCAGCGGACATAGCTACAGACATCAGAGTTTTAGTCATTGCGTTCATCGTTATTCTCCTGACAAATCATTATTATTTTTTTTCTAGCGCAGAGTTCGATAGAGCGTCGGGCCACATTAGCCCGGCGGGTAATACCCGACTCCATCCAGACACGCCGGGAACTCTCATCCAGTGTACAGTTCCCGGATTATTGCCATGAGCTGTTAAACACCCAGATAGGTATTCAGCATCTCAGATTTCGCTTCCAGTTCATTCGCATGAACTTCTTCCACAATGTGGCCATGCTCCATCACGTAGTGACGGTCAGCAATGGGCGCAGCAAAGCGGAAATTCTGCTCCACCAGCAGAATGGTAAGGCCGCGTTCTTTCAACATCAGCAGTACCTCAGCCAGCTTGCGAACAATGACCGGAGCCAGGCCCTCGGTAATCTCATCAAGCAGCAGAATATTGGCACCGGTGCGCAGAATACGCGCCATGGCCAGCATCTGCTGTTCACCACCAGACAAACGTGTTCCCTGACTGGTACGACGCTCGTAGAGGTTAGGAAATATCTCGTAAATCTCTTCCAGCGACATACCATCACTGCGCACCGCTGGTGGCAGCATCAGGTTTTCTTCCACGTTCAGGCTGGAGAAAATCGCCCGTTCTTCCGGACAGAAACCCACACCCAGATGGGCAATTTTATGCGCCGGCGTGTGGATGGTTTCATTACCGTTGATCACGATCTGGCCGGTACGTCGACCCACCATATTCATGATGGAACGCAGCGTGGTGCTACGGCCTGACCCGTTGCGCCCCAGCAACGTAACCAGTTCACCCTGGTTCACCGACATGTCGATGCCATGCAGAATGTGGGATTCACCGTAAAAAGCATGAAGATCTACAATGCGGATTTTTTCATCACCACCCATCATACGTCGGCCTCCTCTGCTGCAACGGCCTTGGCTTTGTCTGAAGAATCAATAACTTCCTCATCTTCAGATACACCCATGTACGCTTCACGTACTCGAGGATCTGCCGATACGGTCTGGTAATCACCTTCAGTCAGAATCGCACCGCGCTGCAATACCGTAATCTTGTCTGCCAGTTTGGAAACCACGTGCAGGTTATGCTCCACCATCAGAATGGTGCGGCCAACCGACACTTTTTTGATCAGGTCCGCCACCAGATCAATATCTTCGTGGCCCATGCCCTGAGTTGGCTCATCGAGCAACATCAGTTCAGGTTCCAGCGCCAGCGTCGTCGCAATTTCCAGTGCACGTTTACGACCGTACGGCAGATCCACAGTCACCGTATCGGCATACTCCTGCAGCCCCACAGACTCCAGCAGCTCCATGGCGCGATCATTCAGGCCGTCGAGAATTTTTTCACTTTTCCAGAAGTGAAAACTGTTGCCCTCTGTGCGCTGCAAGGAGACGCGAACATTTTCCAGCACCGACAAGTGAGGAAACACAGCCGAGATCTGAAACGAACGGATCACACCCATACGTGCGATTGCCGCCGGTTCCATCGCCGTGATGTCAGTGCCGTTGTACAAAATCTTGCCCGTTGTCGGCGTGAGAAATTTTGTCAGCAGGTTGAAAACCGTGGTTTTACCCGCACCGTTTGGCCCAATCAGGGCGTGAATCGTACCGCGTTCGATGTTCAGATTAACGTCTTCAACCGCAGTGAAACCTTTAAAATCTTTACGTAAATCAATAGTTTGTAGAACGTAGTCAGCACTCATGCTCAACCGAAGCCTCTCGTTCTTATTTTTATGTAACGGGGCATCTGCCCTGGCCCATCCTCGGCGCTGCCAGCACCGGGGACGCTTTGAAATTAGCAATTTCCCTTACTGGAAGCCAAGTACTACCTTAGTCTAATACCCGTTTTTTTTGTCGGTTTTTGGCGTTTTAATTTAACAAAATCAACTAGTTACAATAAGTACAGTCCCTAATAACAATGTTTTTAAGGTTTAATTACAATGTTTACGTTTACGTAAACTTCCATTAATATCGATTTCAACAGTGATTACAGAGCAGTTTTTGTAGCACTCGAACAGTGACAGGTAGCACAGTGAAAAAAACAACCTATTCCATCAGTGATCTTGCCGCCGAGTTTGACCTTACCACTCGCAGCATCCGGTTTTACGAAGATCAGGGCCTGCTCTCGCCAGAACGGCGTGGACAGACACGCGTCTACAGCCGGCAGGACCGGGTACGGCTCAAACTGATCATGCGCGGCAAGCGACTGGGCTTTTCACTGGCGCAGGTTCGCGAACTGTTCGCCCTCTGGGACGAAACAGCCAGCGGCAGCGAGAAGCAGTTACGCCTGTTACTGGACAAGATCGCCGAAAAACAAGCTGAGCTTGAACAGCAACTCAACGACATTGCCATGGTGCAGCTGGAACTCGACAGCGCCAAAGCGAAATGTATGGATGCGCTGAACGAGCTATCAACCGAACAACAAAAATAAACGAGCGCTACCGAACAGCCACAGCCTGTACCGGCATGTGGTTAGCGGCGGCCTCCGAGCGAAAGGGTGACACCGATGATTTCTCAATATTCCGAGCTGAACTTTGGTCTGGGCGAAACACTGGATATGCTGCGCGAACAGGTCAACGCCTTCGCAGCTGCAGAGATCGCCCCACGTGCAGAAGCGATCGACCAGGAAAATGAATTCCCGAATGATCTGTGGCGTAAATTCGGTGATATGGGTCTGTTGGGTATCACCGTTGCAGAAGAGTATGGCGGTGTCGGCATGGGCTACCTGGCCCACGTGATCGCCATGGAAGAGATCAGCCGCGCCTCCGCGTCTGTTGGCCTGTCTTACGGTGCGCATTCCAACCTGTGTGTAAACCAGATTCACCGTAACGGTAACGAAGAGCAGAAACGCAAGTACCTGCCAAAACTGCTCAGCGGTGAGCATATCGGCGCGCTGGCGATGTCTGAGCCCAATGCCGGTTCCGATGTGGTGTCCATGAAGCTGAGCGCCCGTGACAACGGTGATCACTACCTGCTCAACGGCAACAAGATGTGGATCACCAACGGTCCAGATGCCAACACCTACGTTATTTACGCAAAAACTGACATCAGCGCTGGCCCTCGTGGCATCACCGCCTTCATCGTTGAGCGTGATTACCCTGGCTTCTCCCGTCACCAGAAACTGGACAAGCTGGGTATGCGCGGCTCCAACACCTGTGAGCTGGTGTTCCAGGATTGCCCGGTTCCTAAAGAAAACATCCTCGGCGAACTCAACGGCGGCGTTAAAGTACTGATGAGCGGTCTGGACTACGAGCGTCTGGTACTGGCCGGTGGCCCAATCGGTATTATGCAGGCTGCCATGGACATCGTGGTGCCGTACGTACGTGACCGTCAGCAGTTTGGTCAGCCAATCGGTGAGTTTGAGCTGGTACAGGGCAAACTGGCAGACATGTACACCCAGATGAATGCTGCCCGCTCTTACACCTACATGGCGGCCCAGGCTGCGATGCGCGGCGAAACCAGCCGTAAGGATTGCGCCGGTGTCATCCTCTACACCGCTGAAGTCGCCACCAAAATGGCACTGGACGCCATCCAGCTGCTGGGCGGTAACGGCTACATCAACGAATTCCCGACAGGTCGACTGCTGCGTGATGCCAAATTGTACGAGATCGGTGCAGGCACCTCCGAGATCCGCCGCATGCTGATCGGCCGCGAGCTGTTCCTGAACAAATAAGGGCCTTATTACTAAAGGCTACCTATATAAAGGAAGGACGAATGTCCTTCCTCCCTTCTGAATTCAGAAACAGCCCGACGAGGTTTTCCGCATGACTGTTTTGAATAGCAAAGTAAATGCCCGCTCGGACGAGTTCCGCGCCAACTACGATTCCATGGCCGAAGCCGTTGCCGACCTGCGCGATAAAGTAAATACGATCGAGCAAGGCGGCGGTGCCAAATATCAGGAACGTCACCTGGCGCGCGGCAAACTGCTGCCCCGTGACCGTATCAACGTATTGCTGGATGAAGGCTCCGCGTTTATGGAGCTGTCCCAGCTGGCGGCGTATCAGGTCTATGACGATGTGATCCCGGCCGCAGGCATCATTGCCGGTGTGGGCCGCGTGTCCGGCGTTGAATGTATGATCATCGCCAACGACCCGACCGTAAAAGGCGGCACCTACTTCCCGCTGACGGTGAAAAAACACCTGCGCGCTCAGGAAATTGCCGAGCAGAATAATCTGGCCTGTGTTTACCTGGTCGACTCCGGCGGCGCCAACCTGCCCCAGCAGGACGACGTATTCCCAGACCGCGACCACTTTGGCCGTATCTTCTTTAACCAGGCCCGCATGTCTTCCAAAGGCATCCCACAGATCGCCGTGGTAATGGGCCTGTGTACTGCCGGGGGGGCTTATGTACCGGCCATGGCAGATGAGTCAATCATCGTTAAAGAACAGGGCACCATCTTCCTGGCGGGTCCTCCGCTGGTAAAAGCTGCCACCGGTGAAGTCGTGACCGCCGAAGATCTGGGTGGTGCCGATGTGCACTGTCGTACCTCCGGGGTTGCCGACCACTATGCCGAGAGCGACACCCATGCGCTGCAGATTGCCCGCACCTGTGTCTCCAATCTGAACCGTCGTAAAGAAGTGGATCTGGCGATTAAAGCGCCGACTGACCCGCTCTACCCGGCAGATGAGATCTACGGCATCGTCGGCACCGATCTGAAAAAGCCCTTTGATGTGCGCGAAATTATCGCCCGTATCGTCGATGGTTCTGAATTCGACGAATTCAAAAAACTGTACGGCACCACTCTGGTAACCGGCTTTGCCCACGTCCACGGCTACCCGGTCGGCATTGTTGCCAACAACGGTATCCTGTTCGGCGAGTCCGCTCAGAAAGGCGCGCACTTTATCGAGCTGTGCTGTCAGCGAAAAATCCCGCTGCTGTTCCTGCAGAACATCACCGGCTTCATGGTTGGCCAGAAATACGAATCCGAAGGGATCGCCAAGCACGGTGCCAAAATGGTGAACGCCGTGGCCTGTGCCGATGTGCCAAAACTCACCGTACTGATCGGCGGCTCCTTTGGTGCTGGTAACTACGGCATGTGTGGCCGTGCTTACAGCCCGAACTTCCTCTGGATGTGGCCAAACTCCCGTATCTCGGTGATGGGTGGCGAACAGGCCGCTGGCGTAATGGCTACGGTGAAGCGCGACAATATGGACCGCACCGGCGACAGCTGGAGCAGTGAAGAAGAAGCCGCCTTCAAGCAGCCAATCATCGACACTTACGAGCACCAGGGCCATCCGTACTACGCCTCTGCCCGCCTGTGGGATGACGGCGTTATCGATCCGGCGCAGACCCGCGACGTGATCGGCATGGGCCTGTCCGCTGCGCTGAACAAGCCGGTCGGTGAAACCAAATTTGGCGTATTCCGCATGTAACGGAGGTTTTCCGATGAGTAATTCCTTTGTACTGCTGAATAGACTGCCCCAGGGCGTGGCCGAACTGGTCATCAACCGCCCTGAGGTCCACAACGCCTTTGATGACGATGTGATCGCCCAGCTGATCCATCAGCTGCAAGCCGTCAACGAAGACCCATCCGTACGGGTGCTGGTACTGCGTTCTAACGGTAAAAACTTCTCCGCCGGGGCTGACCTGGCCTGGATGAAGCGGATGGCGAAAAACAGCCACCAGGACAACATCGAAGACGCTGGCAAGCTGGCGCTGCTGATGAAAGAACTGAACGACCTGAGCAAGCCAACCATCGGCCTTGTGCAGGGCGCTGCCTACGGCGGTGCTGTGGGTCTGGCCGCCTGCTGCGATATCGTGATCGCCGCAGAATCAAGCCAGTTCTGTCTGTCTGAGGTCAAAATCGGCCTGATTCCTGCGGTGATCAGCCCTTACGTGGTCCGTGCGATCGGCGAGCGCCAGTCCCGTCGTTACTTCATGACCGCCGAGCTGTTCAGCGCTCGCGAGGCGCAGCAATACGGCCTGGTACACGAAGTTGTTGCAGCACCTGAGTTACTGGACGACGCCTGCCGTCGTTTTGTTAACCAGCTGCGCCGCAACAGCCCGCAGGCGATGAATGCCGCCAAAGCGCTGATCTTCGCGGTCAGCAGCAAGGTGATCGATCAGGATGTGATCGACGACACCGCCCGCCGTATCGCTGACATTCGTGTCAGTGACGAAGGCCAGGAAGGACTGGGCTCCTTCCTCGAAAAGCGTAAACCGAACTGGATTCAGGAGTGAGCGGCATGTTTAACAAAATTCTGATTGCAAACCGTGGCGAGATCGCTTGCCGCGTTATACAGACCGCCCATCGCATGGGTATCAAATGTGTTGCCGTCTACTCCGAAGCAGACCGTAACGCCCGCCACGTAGCCATGGCTGATGAAGCCTTCCTGCTCGGTCCTGCGCCCAGCAGCGAGAGCTACCTGCGCGCCGACAAGATCATCGAGATCTGCAAACAGTCCGGTGCCCAGGCGGTTCACCCAGGTTACGGCTTCCTGTCCGAAAATACCGGCTTCGCTGAAGCGCTGGAAGCAAACGGCATCACCTTTATCGGCCCACCATCGTCGGCGATTGCCGCGATGGGTTCCAAATCCGCCGCTAAAGAAATCATGTCCCACGCCAGTGTACCGCTGGTGCCAGGCTACCATGGCGATGATCAGGACCCTGCCCTGCTGCGTGTCGAAGCTGAAAAATGTGGCTTCCCGCTGCTGCTTAAAGCCGTTGCCGGTGGTGGTGGTAAAGGCATGCGCGTTGTCGAACAGATGTCCGAGTTCGACGAAGCCCTGACCTCCGCCTGCCGTGAAGCGAAAAACGCCTTCGGCAACCCGGATATGCTGATCGAGAAATACCTGACCCAGCCACGCCACGTGGAAATTCAGGTGTTCTGTGATCAGGATGGCAACGGGGTTTACCTGGCCGAACGCGACTGTTCCGTCCAGCGTCGTCACCAGAAAGTGATTGAAGAAGCACCGGCACCTGGCCTGCCTGACGAAATTCGTGTCGCCATGGGTGAAGCCGCTGTGCGTGCTGCCCAGGCGATTGATTACGTCGGTGCCGGTACGGTTGAGTTCCTGTATGACGTAGACGGCTCTTTCTACTTTATGGAAATGAACACCCGTCTGCAGGTAGAGCACCCGGTTACCGAGCTGATCACCGGCCAGGATCTGGTTGAATGGCAGCTGCGCATCGCCCACGGTGAAGGCCTGCCATTGCAGCAGGATCAGATCCGCATCAGCGGTCACGCGCTGGAAGCACGTATCTACGCTGAAGACCCGGACAACGACTTCCTGCCAGCAACAGGCACCCTGCGCTACCTGCGCACGCCGGAAGAAAACGCCCATGTGCGTGTCGACACCGGTGTGGTTGAAGGTGACGAAGTATCGGTGTACTACGACCCGATGATCGCCAAGCTGATCGTCTGGGATGATAACCGCGACCGCGCTATCGCCCGCATGGTTACCGCGCTGGAGGATTACCGGATCGGTGGCCTGAAAACCAACACCCGTTTCCTGCGCCACCTGGCCAACGCTCAGCCGTTCAAAGATGAAGATCTGGACACCGGCTTTATCGAGAAGCACCGCGAACTGCTGTTCCCGGCCAACAACATCGATACCCAGCGTAACCTGGCCATCACCGCCGCTTACCTGCTGGAAAGCCAGAAAGCGGCGGCCTTTGTTGCCGGTGACCCGTACTCCCCGTTCAGCCGTCAGAACAGCTGGCGCATGAACAGCCAGTACGCACGGCCAATGACCCTGATCCACGGTGACGACAGCCACGATCTGCGCATACTGGAACAGCAGGATCATTACCAGATCAGCGTCGACGGTGCCGATTATCAGGTCAGCGCCAGCCTCAATGACGATGCGCTGCAGGTCATGATCAACGGCCACCGCCTGACCGTTCACCTGTTCCAGCACAACGACAGCATCACCCTGTTCCATGAAGGTGAGCAGTTCAGCTGCGAGCTGCATTGCGAACGTTTTGACGGCGGCGATGAAAGCAGCGAAGGCTCTCTCACCGCACCGATGAACGGTGCCATGGTTGCTGTACTGGTGGAAGCCGGTCAGAAAGTTGCCGCCGGTGAAACCCTGGTGGTGATGGAAGCGATGAAGATGGAGCACAGCATCAAAGCACCGTGCGATGGTACGGTATCCGACATCTACTTCGCCGAAGGTGATCTGGTCAGCGAAGGCGCTCAGCTGATCGCCGTGACCCCGGATGAGGAGGCCTGATCATGGCCCTGCCTGAACATGTGCGGGTGGTTGAAGTCGGCCCCCGCGATGGTCTGCAGAACGAGCCGGGGGATATCATCCCCACGGCTACCAAGGTCAGCCTGGTTCACCAGCTGGCCGACGCAGGCCTGAGTCATATCGAAGCCGCCTCTTTTGTGTCACCCAAATGGGTGCCACAAATGGGCGATGCCGCCGCCGTGATGACCGGCATCCAGAAACGCAGCGGTGTGTACTACGCCGCCCTCACCCCTAATCTGCGCGGCGCTCAGGCGGCGGTAGAAACAGGCCAGGTGGACGAGATGGCAGTATTCTCCGCTGCCTCCGAGGCGTTTACCCAGAAGAACATCAACTGTTCGATCGCCGAGTCACTGGAACGCTTCACGCCCATCATCGAACTGGCCCGCGCCAATAACATTCGGGTGCGCGGCTATGTTTCCACCGTCGTGGGTTGCCCCTACGCCGGTGATATTCAGCCTGAACAGGTCGCCGTGGTTGCACGCGAACTGCTGGACCGGGGCTGTTACGAAGTCTCCCTGGGTGACACCGTCGGTGTTGGCACGCCACATCGGGTAAAAGCGATGCTGGCAGCGGTCAACAAACAGGTGCCCATGGATAAACTGGCAGCGCATTTCCACGACACTTACGGTCAGGCGCTAGCCAATCTGTATGCCGTAGTGGAAGAAGGCCTGGCCGTGATCGACAGCTCCGTCGCAGGCCTGGGCGGCTGTCCTTATGCCAATGGCGCCTCCGGTAACGTCGCCACTGAAGATGTGGTGTACATGCTGCACGGGCTGGGTATTCACACCGGTATTGATCTGGCGCAACTGGTAAAAACCAGTCACTGGATCACAGATCAACTGGGCCGCCGTAACGGCTCTAAAGTCGCACTGGCAATGGGTTGTGAAGGCGTCTGATTAAAGGTATATCCTTATGTACAGAGGGCAGTCTGCCTGCCCTCACCTCGCGTAATAAAAACAACAAGACGAGGCAACAACAATGAAATCTCAGCCGGACCATATCACCGCGCTTGATCTGCCGATTCCTGAACGGGATCAGCTGACACCAGAGTTCCAGAAGTACTTTGCCATCTGCGATGAGAAGCTCGGCATGGTGCCCAATGTGCTCAAAGCCTACAGCCAGAACCAGGCTCAGCTTGACGCATTTTCCCGCCTTTATAACGAACTGATGTTTGGCGAAAGCAATATCAGTACGCTTGAAAAAGAGATGATCGCCGTGGTGGTGTCATCTGAAAACAACTGTTACTACTGCCAGGTTGCCCATGGCGCTGCCGTGCGTGACCTCGCTGGCGAGCCAAAGCTGGGCGAACTGATGGTGATGAACTACCGCGTTGCGGACCTTTCCGAGCGTCACCGTGCCATGCTCGACTTTGCCCACAAACTGACTGAATCCCCGGCCAAAATCGAAGAAGCAGACCGCCAGTGTCTGCGCGATGCCGGGTTTGTGGATCAGGATATCTGGGATATCGCCAACATAGCCGGTTTCTACAATATGACCAATCGGGTTGCCAGCGCCGTGGATATGCAACCAAACCCTGAATACCACAGTCTCTGCCGCTGAGGTATCCGGTGTGTTCCAACGGTGGGAATGCGTTTTTCTACGTGGCTGCAACAGGAAAAGCGCATTCTGGACGGCACAACCAATAACTATAACGATGTGAACATGGGGTTTAACGAATGCATAAACAGCTCCCGAGCTACACCAGTGGCACCTGCGACAAACCACTGATCGGCATGACCATTGGCGATATGTTTGATACGACCGTCGCCCGGTTTCCGAACCACGATGCACTGATCGTCTGTCATCAGGAGATCCGCCTGACCTGGTCCCAGCTGAAAGACAAAGTCGATCAGGCCGCCCGTGCCTTTCTGGCGATCGGTGTTCAGCGCGGTGACCGCGTAGGTGTCTGGTCCCCCAACCGCGCCGAGTGGACAATTACTCAGTTCGCCACCGCCAAAATCGGTGCCATCCTGGTCAACGTAAACCCGGCTTACCGTCTGCACGAGCTGGAGTACGCCCTCAACCAGTCCGAGATGCGCTTCCTGGTCACCGCTGACCATTTCAAAAGCTCGCAGTACACCCAGATGCTGCTGGAGCTGGCACCGGAACTGAAAATGAGCGCCGAAGGCAAGCTCAAATCGATGAAGCTGCCCCACCTGCAAGGTGTGATCAACCTGGACAGCGCAAAACATCCCGGCATGTACCGCTGGGCTGACTTTATGGACATGGCCGAACTGGTGCCTGCTCAGGACATGACCGACCTGCAGGAAACGCTGCAGTTCGACGACGCCATCAACATCCAGTACACCTCTGGCACCACCGGTTTCCCGAAAGGCACCACCCTGTCGCACCACAACATCCTCAACAACGGCTACTTCGTTGCTGAAAGCATGAACTTCACCGAGAACGACCGGCTGGTAATCCCGGTGCCGCTCTACCACTGCTTCGGCATGGTCATGGGCAACCTGGGCTGTATGACCCACGGTGCGGCGATGATCTACGCCGATGAAGGCTTCGATACCAAATCCGTCCTCAAAGCCGTGGCAGAAGAACGCGCCACCGCCCTGTACGGCGTACCAACGATGTTTATCGCCGAACTGGAAGACCCGGACTTCGATCAGTACGACCTCTCCAGCCTGCGCACCGGCATCATGGCAGGCTCCATCTGCCCGGCTGAAGTAATGAAAGCGGTTAACTCCCGCATGCACATGAAAGAAGTGCAGATCGCCTACGGCATGACCGAAACCAGCCCGGTATCTACCCAGACCTCCGCCAGCGACCCGTTCGACAAGCAGGTAACCACCGTGGGCCGCACCCAGCCCCACCTGGAAACCAAAATCGTTGACCCGGCCAGCGGCCGCATTCTGCCCCGTGGCGAGATCGGCGAACTGTGTACCCGTGGCTATTCAGTGATGATCAAATACTGGAACAACGACGAAGCCACCGCCAAAGCCGTTGACGCGGCAGGCTGGATGCACACCGAAGATCTGGCCATCATGGACGACGAAGGCTACATCCAGATCGTTGGCCGTATCAAAGACATGGTGATCCGTGGCGGCGAAAACGTCTATCCAAAAGAGATCGAAGAGTTCCTGTACACCCACCCTGCCGTGATTGAAGTGCAGGTAACCGGTGTACCGGACAAGAAATACGGCGAAGAACTGATCGCCTGGGTGAAAACCAACCCCGATGCAGAACAGGCCACCGAAGAAGACCTGCGCAACTTCTGCAGAGGCAAGATCACCCACTTCAAAATCCCACGCTACTTCAAGTTTGTGGAAGAATTCCCGATGACCGTGACCGGGAAAATCCAGAAATTCAAGATGCGTGAGATCTCCATTGAAGAACTGGGATTAGACGATATCTGAGTCAGATAGCGGGTAATTAATCCGCTATTGCACTGAACATAACAACGGCCACATCAGTGGCCGTTTTCTATTCTCGGGTGGTGGGGCCAGTCAGCCGCCGATCATCACATTAAAAGCCCCTAGAACAATCGTCCCTCCATGGGCAGTCGCATCCCCCACCCTGGCGGCAGGCATTCCACCGATCATAACGGTCGCAGAGCCTTTGACTATCGTATCTGGAGGCCCCACGCACATCAGCATATCTCCCACTCTAGCGGCAGGCAGCTTATCAATAAGCACAGCAGGAGCACCCGGGCCAATAACAGACCCACCAACGTGAGGGATAGGAGGCACACCAGGGGTTATCATTGGGCATTGATGAAAATCGGTTAGTCGTGCAGCAGGTGGCATAGCGTATTCTCCTTAATCTGCTGATCAGTTAATCATTACCATAGCACCCTTAAGGGTCAGTTCGGCTCCACCTTGTACAGATGCAGTCGCAGCACCTTGCGCTGAATATTCCACCTTAGCTTTATGCGCAATATTCATGGCCGACGTGACAAGATTCCCTGCAGGGGCCTCTATTTTCACACCTGAATTCCCTTTAATAGACACAGACTGATCAGCCTCAATCGTTATATCTTTTGGGCTTTTAAGTGAAATACCTGATTCTGACATCAGCACGACATTTTTATTTTGATCTTGCATTCTTATTGTTTGACTACTGTCATCCAGCGTAATTTCATTTCCATTTGGCGTAATCACAGTAACTGCTTTATTTTCATCGTCGAAAAGAATACGTAACTCGCTTCTTGAGACAATGGAAGCATCCTGATCAATAGCGTCGCTATTACTATCCTTCACATCACTAGTCATTTCTTATCCTTTTTATCCGTCAGTAGAAAAATAGAGTTCGTACAGCATTGACAGCCATTAATTAGCCACTAAAACAAAGAAAAGCGTGTAATTAAAGAGACATGGGCCAATATACGCTCAACGCCAGAAGGGAATCCAGATTTCAGTTAAAAAAGATGCAGGATAGCTTGAACACTCCACCCGCTGCGCTCCCACGCAGACCGTGGGAACAAAAAATATAGAATAGCTATACCGATTGAGCCTTCTCAATCTGCTCAATCCAGGCAACCAGCGCACAACGCAGATCAGCCGTTAACACGGCCACCGTCTCCTCGCCCTGCTCTTCATACACCGGCTCGATATCAGTGTTTGCTGGCCCAACATCCAGCACATAGGCGTTCATCGACATCTCCCAGCCACGACTGCGCCCCGCCATCACATCATCAATACTCTGCAATACCGTATTCGCCCAGCCAGGCGCGTGCTGGATATCCATAACAAGGCACGCAGCGATACGATCATGACCCTCATTCCCAGGGGTTTTACCGGCCCAATCGGGTTCCATCATATTACTGCCTGCCATTATTCAGCCTCATTTATCCCGATCAACGTAAGGGAAATGCCGTGTTAATTCTGCCATCTTTCAGTGTTGCAAACGCAATACTAAAACGCAAACCAGCATCATTGCCAACGCAGTAACCTGCACCACCCTTCGCAGGCCGGTTCAGACCACAGCTTGCCCAGCCTGGCGCACCTGCAGGGCACGCCTGCGGGTTTTCATAGGCATGGAGTATGGACTTCATCACCTCATCCTGGCTGCAGTTGTCAGGAAAAATGGTGGAGAACTTGGATGGATTATCGCCACTGGGATTGTTGAGCGTAACCGTGCCTCCATAAATCCCACTAGCATTGGGCTTCTCGATTACGACAAAGCTTGCCACCGTTGCCGGGTCTTCACCACCTGGGCGAGAATGAAAACCCTTGGCCCTGTTCTTTTTTATCTCGCCACAAAAAACATGATCAACGTTCAGCGGCGGCACCGTATCCGACCAGTGTGGGCTTGCCGGGCAATCCACCTCTGCTGCTGCCAGGTTGAGATTAGAAAAAAGAACACCTGAGAGCAGCAACGTACAGGTTGAAATTTTGCGGATGGATGACAGCATTGGGTAAATTCCTTTTCTACTAATAAATTGATTATAAATATGATTTATTATCATCACAGGTATAAAACCCTGTAATTAACCGTCGAGGGTAGGCTATTTTCAGGTGATATTAAAAGGAGGTCTATTACACGTTATTACAAGAATAATGGATCAGGGTAAACGTTTAAAATCAAGGTGACTTTAGCCATCCGTTTTCATTAACGTCAAACTCAGCTACTGAGGCCGTCAGCCAGCTGAGCTTGGCGTTATATCTTTAGTTAAGCACGCTAATAAGATAACTAGCTATTTCTGGACCTAGAGCGTCATGAAATTCAGCACGATCAAACCCGTCTGGATCTTCTGCTACGGCACCCAGCTCTCTTTTTAGTACGTCTGGCACCGGGGTTATGAACGAATAGTGCCCTGCATTTGATACCGTCCGATAAGTGAGATTTTTCTTGTTCTGATAATGTTTGGCTATTACTTCTGAATGATACGGCTCCGTCAGCACTCCATCTTTCTCTGCCCTCAGAAGAAGTGCCGGTATATCAACCTGTGCAAGAGCGCCTTCTGATTTAAATAATATGCCCACGGGGGCCATCATCACAATCGCCTTAACTCGCTTGTCAGCCTGGTTGCTAATCTTCACGAGCTTAACCAGGCTCTCTGTTCCCATATTACAAAAGGGCTCGTCTAACTGAAGATCATTTTTACACAGTTCAGCAATCATACCGGCATCTGCAACGCCGCCAGCCGTTGCTAATGCGGTATACCCACCTGCGGAATGCCCTACAACGGCTATTTTTTTATTATCGATACTTGCAGATAACTTTGGATGCGACAGTAAACTATCTATAGCAGCTTTGATATGTTTCGGTCTATTTGCCCAGTTTCTAACGGTGCCCTCGGCTGTATTATCTTTGTAATTATTTTTCGGATGCAATGGCATGCCCACAATAAAACCCTGTTGAACAAGATTGAATGCGATGCTTCTATATCCTAAATCAGAACCACCAGAGCCATGGGAAATGATGGCGACAGGGAACATTCCATCGGCAATTTTCCCATACATTGAAAGTTCCATATCGAAAGGCCCAAAGCTGATATTTTCAGCCGGATCACGCGTTGGGTAAACAACGGCCATGGGGAAACGCTCATCAGTTTCTTGCGATATAACGTCTATTTTACGGAAACCTACATCGAAGGCATCATCCGCCGCAGAAAGAAAAGAACTCTGCAAAATAACGGCAAAAACAAATACTATTTTTAACATTTTCACTCCCAATTTAAAATAGAACTCCCTGTTAAGTTACAGACCAACGTAAACCTGAGCCGTCAGTCGCGCACCTTATTTACTAAACTGTTTTGAGCTAAAAATATCGCGATATTGGCTATCAGATTGAACAGTTTACTATATGCAAAGCACAGTAACATAAGAAGCCCTTGGAGGGCCATTAGTGATACTATAGGCTTGTTATCATCAACTACTTAGTGAACCATGAAGAATTGTAACCAATGCGGTAAATGCTGTATCAAATACGGCGATGGTGACTTAGCCGCCACTCAGGAAGAAATTGACCTTTGGGAGCTATTTAATCCTGACATATTCGAGTTTGTCAGAAACAATGAAATATGGTTCGATCCGAAGTCAGGCGAAAGACTCAAACAATGCCCATTTCTCGATATTTCCCCAAAAAAAACACCTAAAGAGCCAAACAAATACACATGCAGTATCTATTTAGATAGACCTGAAGACTGCCGCCATTACCCGAGCTTAATCGATGAAATGGTTCGAGATGAATGTGAAATGATAGAAATAATCGATTTAGAAAATCCTAAAAAAGCACAGAAAAAACTCGATATATTGATGATAGATAGCCGACCGTCTAGTTTTTCATAGCCTGAGGTGGCGATTTTATATAACGCCGCGTTAAGCGAACAAAAGTAGTTGGCTATACTTTTTTAGACACGAACAAAAGCCAACAGTTTTTGTTCCGTTTAAACGCCTTGTTAGCATTTTACACCCGTAGCTCCATGGGTTGAAAGCCAATACCATCTTTTTCACCAGCTTCGCCAACAACCTTGAAGCCAAACTTTTTATAAATTGGGACGGCAAACAATGAAGATCTTAAAGTATAAATTTCAGCTATACACTTTGTTATTGCATGACTCCACAAACACCTAGAAATCCCTTTTCCTTGGTAGGATTCAGAAACAAATAGGTGGTACAAATGGCTATTACCTTTTAACGCTAAATAGCCCACAACTTCACCTTGAACTTCGTAAACAAAATTCAGATATTCATCACTTTGAATTCTACTTAGAAAAGCTTCAGTAGTAAGTGTTTCAGCGAACCAATTTGGCAACTCCATTTCACAACTTTCCAAGTAAAAATGAGAAAGTGATGAAACGAGAGAGCATATATTTGATACATCATACTTATTTGCGACTCGAATACTCATAAATCCACCTGAATGCTAACGAGGCTGTCGGATTAGCAGCAGAGGACGATAAACCCTCACCAACTTACATTCTGACAAGCCTTCATTCCATTTTGCCACTGGCACCAGCCAGTTAAGCCTTGTTTTTCAAACAGTCTATATCAATGCTATACGCCGCGACATACGCTTTTTGCACCATCTTTCAGCATCAGTGTTTATACTGACCCTGCGTCGCTATTTTCTCGATATTATGCACCATGCAGTACATCAACCACTGAGCATTAACCTTCTGTTTGCCACGCAGTGTGAACCGTTTGAGTCCCTTATTGGTTTCGATATTTCCGAACACCGGTTCTACCGTTCCCAGGCGTTGGCTGTAAATATGCCGTCCCATCGGGCTGTCGATCTTGTCTTTCATTCTTTCCATATAGCTACGCTCGGCCGGTTTTTCTGTCAGGTTGAACTGTACCTGACGTGCGGACTGCTGGTGACGTTTTCGCATGCATTGTCCGCGTAGCGGGCAGGATCGACAATCTTTGAGA
>OJDH01000041.1_pt1 | contig 111833 bp, 93 predicted proteins | sample 1592761 | NCBI WGS metagenome assembly OJDH01 (sample SAMN05416855, study PRJEB24817) | seawater metagenome | isolation source: Sea water | place: Canada:Atlantic | collected 2013-11 | reverse complement strand
ATACGAGATCAGCCTCGGTCTCGTGGGCTCGGAGATGTGTATAAGAGACAGCCAAAAAGCTAATACCTTGCGACTAGTGCAATTGTACTAAATGAATCCTTATTAGATCTGTTCGCTGTTTTTTTATAAAGCTGTGACTGTTTCGTGATAAATCCCCTTTATTTTAAGTCGAATATACTTTTCGGAAATGACTATTTTCCGCTAAAGATGGATACAAATAGATAAAATACAAATGGAATGGGGATAATGAACATGAAGTTAAAATTTCTTTTACTATCAGTAATGTTAGGAAGCGGATATCTCGGGGCCGCAAATGCGTCCTATATAGAGGTTGATCAAGGCACTGTCGCGGTTGCTAATCGGGCGTCGGGTTCGGTATCTATTATCGATGTGCAAACTGACAATGTGGTCAATATGCTGATCCTGCCAGCGGCAGCGCAAATTCCTGAGCCTATGTATGTAGTCTACAAAGAAAACCGGCTCTATGTAGGGGACAGGGCGAATAACCGTATTGTTGTATACGATAGCTTCGGTTTTAATTTGCTGAAAATAATCCCGACAGGCAGTGGTGTTTTTCACATGTGGGCAGCAAAAGAGGCGCAGGTGTTACTGGTCAATAATGACATCGACAAAACGGTTACAGTGATCGACACCAACTCTTTGAGTGCCATCAATACTCTTTCTTTACCTAGTGATCTTTTGGCAGAAGGTTTTAAACCCCATGATGTGTTTATCACCAATAAGGGGAAAAATGCATTTGTCAGTTTAGTGGATGGACAAGATGGCAATGACTACATCGTCAAACTCTCGATTAAGCGAAACAAAGAGCTTTCTCGCAAAGAGGTGGGAGGAGATCCACATCTATTTATCTCGCCATTAAAGAGAAATACACTGTACGTACCTTCACAGGATAGTGGCGAGGTATTGGCGTTAAACACTCGAAACCTTGCTACTCGTTATCAATTTGATGTGCCCAACGCACATGGCATATATGCACTAGGCCGTCGTCTTTATGTGACCAATATTGCAGAAGGCGGTGCACATGGACTGTACACTTTGGATGCCAAAGGAAAACACATTATCGATACCGACAATACGCCTTATGGCGCGCCACATAATATTACTGTGACGGCAAATGGGCAGAAGATTTACGTGACGCATTCAGGTGCAACACAAGATAAGGTGAGTGTGTACCAAACGATACCCGGTCGGCAGTTACCGAGTTATTTAGGTGAAATAACGGTGCAAAACAATCCGTTTGGCTTAGCTTATATTCCACACTAAATGAGTTGAAGAGGTTTTTTTATCGGTGACGATACCAATAACCCGTGTTGTCGCGGATATTGGTATTAATACTGAACACTCTTTAACGGTTTTAAACTCATACATCTGTCATGGCAGTTCATATATTGAGCTGCCATTTTAAATTTTTATACTCCGCTCAGGTTCTTTAGCAGTGTTTTTGTCTTCTTTTATGGCTACCTTTAGTATGTTGACTAATGATTATGATATTGTCATTCTAAATCATGGATCATAGCCCGAGTTGTGCTTGATAGTCTTTGATACCAAGCATCTATATATCCAGCGTTACCATTTGAATCTTAATTAGGTGTATTGAAGTTAATGATAATTAAGAACACAGAACTAAGCCTAGCGAATGAAACTGAAATTTGTCATGAGTGCGATCTTAACATCGCGATCCCAAGCTTAAAAATCAATCAAAAAGCAGTCTGCCCACGCTGTGGTTACCTGTTATCCGCTAAACGCGCCAATGCATTTGAACGTATTCTTGCTTTTGCTTTTACCGCACTTATTTTCCTGCTGGCATCTGTCTTATTTAATTTTATTTCATTTAAATCTAACGGCTTAGAAAATGATATAAAGATGTTAGACAGTATTACTATCCTTATTGATAGTGGTTACAGCGCGCTGGCGATCATTGAGATTATTACCGTATTCGTTATCCCCGTTTTTGTACTTGTTAGCTTGATATATATCGTCTCTTTTCTCAGGCTGGGACGCTATCCAGCGAAAGGGCATGTGCTGATGAATATCATTTTTAAGCTATTGCCTTGGAATATGGTAGAGATTTTCTTAGTCGGTACCTTGGTTAGCTTGATTAAAATTATCTCAATGGCCGAGATAATTTTAGGCCCTTCTTTTTTTGCCTTTATTCTGTTTTCAGTTTCTATGACAGCGGTGCTGCAGCACATTGATAAACGTTATTTCTACCAAGCATTAAATTCCACAGCTAAAAAGAACAAAAACGCCTTAACAAGCTCAGCATTAAAACCCAAATTTGCAGAAACACAGGCAACTGATTTTAATCGCAGCTTATCAATTCAAAAGACTTGGGCATTGATCATCACTTCGATACTTCTCTATATTCCAGCCAATATGTTGCCGATAATGAATACTTGGTTTTTAGGTCAGGATGAACCGAGTACCATAATTGGCGGCGTTATATTGCTCTGGCATCATGGATCTTATCCAATTGCCATGGTGATATTTATTGCCAGTATCATGGTGCCAATTACCAAAATATTAGTGCTTATCTGGTTAAATTACAGTGTACAGACCCATTCAAGGCAATTAGAGCATCAACGTATGAAGATGTATCGAATTGCTGAGTTCATTGGCCGCTGGTCAATGATTGATATTTTTGTGGTGATTATTCTGGCAAGCCTAGTTCAGCTAGGCAATACCATGAGTATATTCCCCGGCGTGGCCACCTTTGCTTTCTCTGGTGTCGTTATCATGACGATGTTAGCCGCCATGAGTTTTGAACCAAAATTAATTTATAATCAGACAGAGAACTTATGAAAACAGAACAAGGTTTTGATAACGAAGCTAACGCCGAGATTAAAGAGGTGAAAACCGTTTCAGCTATCTGGTTTGTGCCTATCGTCGCCCTACTTATTGGTGGCTGGATGGTATATTACCATTTAAGTAATCAAGGCCCATTAGTGACGATCTATTTTGAATCTGCCGAAGGAATGGAAGCCGGTAAAACAAAGATAAAGTCACGACACGTCAATATTGGTGAAGTTGAAACCATTAGTCTGAATGAAAAGGGCGATGGTGTGACCGTCACAGCGCGAATGGCCAAGAAAACCCAAAGATTGTTGGTTGAAGACAGTAACTTTTGGATTGTGACACCCAAAATATCCCTCTCAGGCGTCTCCGGTTTAGAGACCTTAATTTCTGGCGTGTATATTGAAGTATCACCCGGCACATCAGATGAAAGTCAGGACAAGTTTACCGCTTTAAACTCGCCGCCAATTACGCCAAAGGGAACACCAGGTTTACATATTACCCTGAACAGTAATGAGGAGTTCGCCTATTCAAAAGGTGATCCCATTATCTATAAAGGCTTAAGCGTGGGTCAAATTGAAGATGTTTATTTCAATATCGAAGAGCGTGTTGTCTATTACAACGTATTTATTAAGTCCCCTTACCATGAGCTAGTCACGACCAATACCCGTTTTTGGGATGTCAGCGGGCTGACGATTGACCTTAATGCTGAAGGTATCACTGTTAAGACTGGCAATGTTGAAACCATACTCACCAATGGCGTTACATTTGATGTTCCCGATGGCATGCCATTGGGTAATGCAGTCACCGAGCGTGACTACTTTGACATTTATGATGATTATCAGAGTGCAAGTAATGCGCGTTACAAGAAGTCATTACAATACGTGGTATTTGTTAGTGACAGTATTAGAGGATTAAATGTAGGCGCGCCAGTAGAGTATCGAGGGGTGTTGATTGGTGAGGTTTCCTCTGTCAATTTGGCCACTGCAGATCCTGATGTCATCTACAGTGAAGCGGTGCGTATTCCTGTGCTTATCAGCCTACAGCCAGGTCGAGTCGGTCTGCCCGATGATGACAAGGGTATTGCCTTGATGAATAAGCAAAATATGATTTGGGTTAAAAGTGGTTTACGGGCCAGTTTAAAAACTGGGAATCTACTGACGGGGAGCTTATTTGTAGAGCTACAGCATTTTGATCTCCCACCAATTAAAAAGCTTGAAACCTATGAAGGTCATGACGTGATCCCAACTGTGAGAGATGAGTTTTCTCAAATCACTGAAAAAGTGGGTCAGTTTGTCGATAAGCTTAATGATTTACCGTTAGATAAAATCGCAGCTAATGCCAATGGTACATTGGTTAATGCCTCGACATTATTAAAAGACTTACAGGGCACTAACCAGAATTTAGATCAGTTGTTAATGAGTGCTAAGCAGCAGGAGCTCGTTAAGCAACTAAGAATCGCACTGGAAAGTGTTGCATTACTGAGTCAAGACTTCTCTTCCGAGTCCGAAGGTTATGAGGAACTGCAGGAAATGATGAAGAGTATCTCAGATGTGATGTACGAGCTTAAGCCTCTGCTAGAGCAGTTAAAGCATCAACCGAACGGACTTATCTTTGATTCAGGTATCCAAAATACAGAGCCGAAAAAATATTCAGGGGTTAACCAATGAGACTCAAATTGAAGAATACAGTAGGCACCAGTAATGCGGCCAAAATGACCATTATCTCGATAATCGCAATGGTTTTAAGCTTGTCAGCTTGTAGTTCTGCACCAAATAGTACCAGTTACTACATACTGAATAATCAAGTGTCAGCCGGTGCGATGAATCAAGCAAGGTTAACACCGAATGACAGCATTGAAGGAGAGAAGGGCACTGTTTTATTGTCGGTACACTTGGCTGATTACCTTAAATCTCCTTATTTGGTGATGCAGATTAATGAACATAAAATTGAATACGCCACTTTTCATATGTGGGCTGAGCCATTAACTGACAGTAGTTTTAACGCTCTGTTATCGGATCTCAATTCGACGAGTACAAGGTTCAAGTTCAAACCTGAACCTCAACTTAGAGGGAGTAAAGACGGTCTGCAAGCTCAACTATCGGTGCAAATTGACTATTTTCACGTGACAGCACAATCTAAAGTCATTTTATCTGGCCACTATGAGTACATTAATCAGCAAGAAACAGATGTAAAGGTAAGTCAGAGCATAATCCGAGCATTCTCTTTTGAAGCTCCTTTACTGCAAGATGGTTATTCGGACTCTGTTGCCCAGATGAGAGGGTTAGTCACAAAGCTCGCGAAGCAGATTGCATCTAGCAATTACTGATTGCCATGTTCTTTACGATGCTTTCGTTATTGTACAATCAATAACTTGAAGTAAAATGGTGTGGCAGAGTAGCGACAATGAGTGATTAATATGACCGTAGGAAAAACAGCAATCGTATTGGGCGCCACTGGCGTAGTTGGGCGTGAGCTAGTTGAGCAGTTAACTGAGTCGGCACAGATAGACAAGGTGATTAGTATCACCCGCAGACCTATTGAATATGCAGCCAGTAAAGTGACCAATAGAGTCGTTAACTTCGGCAAGTTAGAGGACTATGTCGATACTTTCAAAGGCGACATCTTGTTCTCTTGTTTAGGCACAACGCTTAAACTTGCAGGCTCTATCAAGCAGCAACGACTTGTTGATGTTGATTATCAATATCGCGCTGTGAAAATAGCCTTAAACAACGGGGTCAGCCACTATTTACTGGTTTCATCTAGCGGGGCAAACGCGAATAGTCGTAATGCTTATTTAAAGATGAAAGGGGAGTTGGAATTAAAAGTGATAGCCCTTAACTTTCCACAGACCAGTATTCTACAACCTTCATTGTTGTTAGGAGAGCGAAAAGACTTTCGACTTGGTGAAAAGCTCGCAAGTGCGCTTCTACCATTGATAAGTAAGATACCAAAGCTTAAAAAGTATCGGCCGATCACGGGCAAGCAAGTCGCCATCAAGATGTGCCGCGTTGCATTATCAAATATCGTGGATAATGAACCTGAAAATCAACAGATGAAAATACAATATTACCGACTTGATGAACTATTCGATTCTTCATTAGTGAGGAATTGACTATGATACGTTGTTTATCGAAGACATTTTATTCTGCAAAGTATAGGGAGAAATTTAAAAGGATGAAAAGCTAGTTGTAAGTCATAGAAATAACAATGAAATCAAGGTTATTTCTATGTGGTAAAAACCATTATTTTGTGAGTCTTAAATTTGTTATCTGTAGCTTAAATGACTTGATTAACGGTTATCGGAATTGTCGTAACCACAAGGTTCACTGGAGACTAATCTTTTACTGCTTGTTATCTGGCCTGAATTAAAAACCGTACCGGTACATTGATTTATGACCTGTTCACCAACAACCGTAGAGCCTGACATGTAGGTGTACTCAAGAATCCACTGATTTTGCTTACCTGCGCTAGCAGTGAAAGCGGCACTCAAAATGCCTATAGTCGTAAATGAAACGATTGCGGTTTTTTTGATAAGATTATTCATTATTTATTTTTTCCTTTAATAAATTTTGGAATCAATCTTTATAAATACTGAAGCATCTACCTCCATGTTATAACAGAGGGAAAGCTACATAGGGTAACAAGCTAGTCACAAGGTTGTAGGTCATTTACGTCAACGCTCACGTATTTATAAAGCATCCATATAATTTATTTTCGTCATTAAAAAGTCAATAAATCTATTTCATTTTAATCATTTATACTAAGCCTTAATGATGATTTTTAGTCTGTAATTGTTATACTTTTCTCGGTAATTGCATCCAATTAGTACGCTAGTCTTTTGCTATTGCACGTGCAGTTGCTACTTTGTTTATTCTTGGCTAATTTATTAGTTTAAGTAACACAGCGCGAGTCTAATGTTGATGGTAGTGAGTCTATCTTAGAATTTTTTATAGGCTTGTACGCTACCTGAATAAAGAGGAAATGATGAGAATACTGACCAATATATGTTCTGATGACTTACAAAAGAGTAAAGATTTTTATGTGGGACTGCTTAGTTTTAAGGTGAAGTATGATAGTGATTGGTACGTTCAGCTTTGCTCACCAAATGACTCAGAGATTGAATATGGTATTATTCAACGTGATCATGCTCTGGTTCCCAAAGAGTATCAAAATACGCCAAATGGCATGTACGTTACTTTTGTTGTTGAAGATGTAGATGTTGTCTACAACAAAGCTCTAGAGATGAACCTCCCTATAATTCAAGAGCCTCGTAATGAGTTTTATGGACAACGCAGATTTCTTGTTAGAGACCCTAATGGTTGCTTAATTGATATTTGCTCCCCCTGGGAAGCTGAGTAAAATTATTTGTTTGGCAAAGAAATGCTTAAACTTGAACCTAAATTCATATTTTACGCCCCTCACTATTGTTCGCAGAATAGTCAGAAGGGCGTTTGATTAGGTAAGCTTAATTTTTACCTGAGTACTTTACTCAAAAACTCCTGAGTCCTAAGTTGTTTAGGTGCACTAAAGAGTATTTCTGGTTCGCAGCTCTCTACGATAACGCCACCATCCATAAATATAACTCTGTCAGACACATCTCGTGCAAAGCCCATTTCATGGGTGACGATGACCATGGTCATTCCTTTCTGAGCGAGTGATTTCATGACATCAAGTACATCGCCAACCATCTCAGGATCGAGCGCGGAAGTCGGTTCATCAAATAGCATGAGTTCTGGCTTCATTGCCAGTGCACGGGCAATGGCGACTCTTTGCTTTTGTCCGCCCGAAAGACTTGAAGGGTAGGCACTGGCTTTATCTTTCAGTCCTACTTGTTCAAGTAGCATATTGGCTTCAGTTTCAGCTTGTTGCGCTGTCATTAAGCCGAGCTTTACAGGCGCAAGCATGATGTTTTGTTTAACCGTTTTATGGGGGAAAAGGTTAAAGTTTTGAAATACCATGCCGACTTTTTGCCTGAGTTTATCGACACAGGCATCGGTAGCTGTGATTGATTGACCATCAATGAGTATATCGCCCTGAGTTGGCTGTTCAAGCAAGTTTATGCAGCGTAAAAAAGTACTTTTCCCACTGCCAGACGGGCCTATAACACTCACGACTTCGCCATGATTGATGTGCGCATCAATCCCTTTTAATACTTGGTTATCGCCAAAGCTCTTATGTAAATCATTAATCTTAATCACTTTGTTTTAGCCTCGTTTCGAATTTGGACAACATAAAGGTGAAGATGTACGTCAGTAGTAAATAGATCAGTGCACAGGTAAGTAGTGGCACACTGTCTTCAAATGTCCGGCTACGAATAATCTCTCCAGCCCGCATCAAATCCACACCACCAATAAAGCCAATGACGGCCGTTTCTTTGAGTAATACGATAAACTCGTTGCCTAAAGAGGGTAAGATCTTCTTAATGGCCTGAGGCAGTATGATCTCCTTCATTGTTGACCAGTGTGATAATCCTAGCGATCGTGCTGCTTCTGTTTGGCCTTTATCGACCGCTTGGATCCCTGCACGAATGATCTCAGAGATGTAAGCGCCACTGTTGAGGCCAAAGGCGATAATTGCCGCTGTGATCTTATCCACATCGAAAGAGGCAAGGACGATAAAGTAAAGGATAACAAGCTGTATCACGACCGGTGTACCACGGATCACACTGACATAAAAATGAGCTGGCCAACTCAAGTACCATTTAGGAGACATCTTCAATAAGGTGGTTGCGACTCCAAGAATCGACCCGATTATCATGGCAAAGAAGGTCACAATCAGCGTGACTTTCAAACCATTAAAAATGAGGTAAATACCGATTAATCCATCTTCCCCAATGGGGGTAAATAAAGAAGCGTTTATTGCATCAATCATCTGCTGCTCACTTCATGTATTTGTTGATAAGGGCATTAAACTCGCCATTGGTTTTCATTGCATTAAGGGTGGTGTTGATGCTGTTAAGCAGCTCTGTTTTATCTTTGGTAACAGCAAATCCATAAAACTCAGGTTCAAAATCGAGTTCAATGATTTTAAGCTCGGGGTTCATATTTAAAAAGCTTGCAGCGGGTTCGCTGTCAAACAAGACTAAATCGACTTTGGTGTTTTTTAATTCCATGACAGCTTCAAAACCGGTATTGAAAGCGGTCACTTTTTGGCTGTAATTTTTAGCCATAATATCGCCAGTAGCGCCTAACTGCACGGCAATGTGTTTGCCATGGAGATCGTCAATACTTTTGATACTGTCGTTATCTTTATTAACGAGCACGACCTGAGTTGCTTCATAATAGGGTTCAGAAAAGTTCACACTAGCCAGGCGTTCAGGTGTGATAGTCATCCCTGAGGCCACCATGTCTATTTTACCTGCTTTTAGCGCGACAATGAGTGAGTCAAATTTCATGTTTTCAACTTTGAGGGTCTTACCAGCATCTTTAGCGATTTGACGAGCTAAATCGATATCGAAACCTTTAATTTCATCACCACTGACGCCGCCGACATATTCAAACGGGGGAAATGAAGCATTGGTGCCTACAACAAGGACGTCATCACTTTTACTGCAGCCTGTTAACATCAGAATGCTGGCTAGCCCCAAACTACCTAAACACTGTATAGACTTCTTCATTTCAATTCTCATCATTAAATTACTCAATTGGCAATGACTATAAGCCCATATGAAATTAAATCAATAAATATGCTAAAAAAATGACTAGTAATTCACTCGATTGTGTTCGATTGATTAAGGTTTAATCGGTAAATAATAACGTTAACGGCTACTTAACTTAGTTTTAACTGAGTTTGTATGAGTTTTCTGTAAACTGCATACCATTATTTATTTAGCAAAAGTGAATTTTAATTGATTTAGGAGCTGGGTAATTGAATTCGTTTAATAGTGAACTTTTCAAATTGAACTCAGTAATGAGTTGCAGCCGGTTATTAGGAAAATAATAATTAATGTTTCATGTGTTAACTCATGTGACTTTGGTCACGTTTTTAAATGCTCATCGGCGTAATTTAGAGACCTAAATTAGTTTATAGAGAATCAATCAATGAGTAAGTCACGTAACGATGAGCACGCACAGACTAACCATGGTACTCAGCACACTGCTGAGTTTGAGCATGAAAAAATGGAACATCGTTACGACGATGGTCATGAACATAAACATAATAAAGATCACCATGAATATCGTGAGAATGAGAAGAGCCACCCACACACTCAACATGGTGGTGATCCTGTTGGGCATAAGCATCCACAACAGACTCATGATGATCGTCATGAGCATGATGAACACAAGCATCACAAGGTCAAAATGCATGATCATAAAGAGTCTTCACGTTTGCACCACAAAACAGGACATAAAGAAGATTAAGGCTGATTGAACATAGGTAATTCCCCGGCTATGCTGGGGATACCCTAACAACCATTTACTCTCCTCAAGCTAACCACCTACCATTTATCTTTCTAAATATTGCAAGGTTTCTATTTCAGTAAAAATCGGTGTACATAGATTGCAGGACTCAATGTCTATTGTGAGCATTTAGAATGAAAACTGAATAAACTCATTGTCGACAGTCGCTAGGTCGCATTTATCAAAGCTACATTTTTATTTGGTGAACGATAGTGATTGAATTAATCATGATGCCTTGTTGATGTTTAATGTTGCTCAAACCTGCTCTGAGGGTATATTGTGCTGCAGCGGGCATTAATTTGAGAAAAAAGTTCTATCTAAATGTAAATCAAATGTAGATATTATTTTTATCATTGTGTATTTTTGTGCATGATAGCGTTGTCATTTCAAGCGAACATGGACTTTTGAGTATTCAATATGGATGATAGAAAAATAAAGCTAAGTATTATTAACAGCTTAGTGAAGCTTTGTTTTGTTTTTTCTATGTTGATTAGTATTTATGCTGAGGCTTATGTATATGAACGAATGTTTGAAAAACTCGAGAATAGTCCAAATCAAATATTGAATGTAACAGAAACAGAAGATGGCTATATCTGGGTAGCATGTAGCGAAGGCGTCATTCGATTTGATGGTTCTGAATCAAAACTCTATAACAATGTATCGAAAACAGAAACTAACTTACCCATTGTTAAAGCTCTCTTACCATCAAAAGATGGAAGGATCTGGATTAGCAGTCAATACGGTTTATCCTTATTTGACCCGAAAACCGAAGAATTCCAATATATTCAATATCCTCTTGATGTCACTACAACCAAGTTTTCAATTGAACAGGTAAGCTACTTAGACGACCACACTCTTATTCTGCGTTCTAGAAAAAATGGTATTTATTACTTTGATATTAACAGTAAAATCATTAATAAGGTCAGTTGGTTTGATAACAACAACACCGTTGAGCTTTGGCTTGAAGATGTTATCGTTTCAGAAAACAAAATATACCATATAACAAAGTCCACAGGGCTTACAGTCACCACGTTAGATTCAACTGATGACATTAGTTTAGTAGTGAATGTTGAAAACATAACCGTTGATGATGACCGATTTATTAAAACCTATGTCAATAATCAAGGTGTTTGGTTAGCTGGTGAGAAATACTTATATTTGTATTCTCCTAGTTTAGAGTTGGTAGGTCGCTTTAAATATCCCAAAAGTAAATTGAATGGCAGTGAACAGTATATAGTAACTGACATACTGGAATTTGAACCAAACGGTTTCATGTTATCGACATTTTACTCTGGTATATTATCATTCAATAACAATAAATTTGATCAGGATGTATCTGATGAAAATAATGTTACAACGTTATCATCAGATCAAAAGCTCCGTTTATTTAAAGATAGTTATAATTCTATTTGGAGTGCTGGCTTCGATTCATCTTTAGATCGTTATATACCAGAAGAGCAAGTAGTGACTAAGATTGTGCCTACTGGCAGTGGTCTTGATAAAACATCGACAGTCACAAATGCAATAATATTTAAAGACAATAACTTTTTGTTCGGTACACCTAATGGCATTGCTTTTAATATAGAGCCTGACAGAGTGGATGAGAACCAGCGTGAAGTAAATAACTTTACAGTTACATCATTTTTAAAAATAAAAAATGAGTATTTTGCTGGTACATTTGATGGCCTTTGGCGTTTAGATGATAAAGGCAGAATAGAACAACAATTGATTTTTTCAGATGAAGATGAAAGCTATGTATACAGTCTATATCTTGATGAAAAAAATTACCTTTGGATTGGCACCGATAATGGGTTGTTTAAGTCAACTCATCCTTACGATACAAAAGGTAATGTAAATTTTGAACTTATAGAGAAAACATTCAGAACTAAAATCTACAGCATTGTTAATATTAATAATAATGAGGTGATAGTAAACACGAGTTCTTCTGATATCTTAATAATCGACAGTGAAACATCCGAGGTAAGAAAAGTTAAAGGAACCAGTGAATATATTGAAAAATCATTTGTAAGTATATTTGTTGATGAGAGGTTGTGGGTTTCTACAGACAAAGGCATTACATCAATTAACCTTGTGTCAGGAGAAATAAACAACTTCGTACCTCCAGCCAATTTTGGTGGGAAAATCATTTACAGCATGATACAAGCTCCTTTTAATCATGATCTGTTTTTCTTGGGCACAAATAGAGGGTTATTATTTTTCGACACGAATACCACTCAATTTAAAAAGGTATTTACAAATAGTGCATTAAATAAAATTGAATTCACTGTAAACTCAGCATATGTACATGAAAATAATATTTATATGGGCACTGAAAGTGGTGTTATCAGAATTGTCCCGGATCGAGTTACAGTGTTGTCTACGCCCCCTAAAGTCAATATTTTAGAATTAGATACACTTTATGAACAAATGGAAGTCACATTTATAGAGTTAAATGAGCTTGAAAGTATTACTCTCCCTTATGAGCAAAACTCATTTTTACTCAAGTTTTCAGCAATTAACTCTCCTCATGCGCATCTCTTAAAATATTCATATCGATTAAAAGGGATGTCGAATAGCTGGCTATACAGTCAGCACAGCTTTGAAGATGTTAATTTTGCACACCTTCCTTTCGGTACATACAGATTTCAAGTTAGATCAAGCTTTGATGAAATGGTGTGGAGTCCAATTAATGAATTGGAGATCGTCATCACGCCTCCTTGGTGGCGAAGTAATCTAGCCTACTTTATATACGTACTCATTTTCTCCCTGATCATTACCATATTTTTGAGAGAGCGAATTCGCTCGATCCGAGCACTAATAGAGAAAAATAGACATCTTCGACTGAAATCGACCATTTTTGAAAATACATCTGAATCAATATGCGTTGTTGATCATCAATTTCACGTAATAGAAAGCAATTCAGCCTACAATAATACCCTCGAATATGGATCAAATTCTACCAATGGCTCTAGGTTCAATATTTTTGAAATTAACAATAACTCAGCTGAAATAACCCATAAAATAAAATCAGATCTTAATCGATTAGGATCATGGCGAGGTGAGTTAGTCGTTACAACACAATTAGGGAGACTATTACCCATCCAGTTGTCTATCGATACGACAAGCAGTAATAGTAATTCAGCCAAAAGAGAGTATGTCTGTACCTTTAGTGATATCACAGACCGGAAAAAGTATGAAGATGAGCTGAAGCAGCTCAGTTATTACGACAGTTTAACTCAACTCCCTAACCGAACCTTGTTTATGGAGCACTTAAATATAGCCCTTAAAAACTATGAGACTAAAGGGTTACTGTTTGCTATTGCTTATCTTGATTTGGATGATTTCAAGAAAGTGAATGATTTCTATGGGCATACCTATGGTGATGAACTGCTAGTCTTGGTGGGCAATCGATTGTCGGATAAATTCCAAAGCAAGATTTTAATATCACGTTTTGGTGGGGATGAGTTTTGCATTTTGTTTAATCAACGGACAAAATCAAAAGATTTTCAGTTAACTCTCGATACATTCCTAAAAAGCCTGCATGAGAGTTTTGCTACGTCTTTCTACATTGCAGAAAAAAGCACTAAGGTCAGAATATCTCCCTCTATTGGTGTGTCCATTTACCCTCACCATTCGAACAAGTTAGATTTACTCTTTAAATATGCCGATATTGCAATGTATTCAGTGAAGCAATTAGGGGGAAATAACTACACCATATTCAGTGATGAAATGGTCACCAACATCGTCCCAAGAGTTGAAGTCGAGGTTGAACTCATTGAAGCAATAAAAAATGCTGAAATCGTCCCTTTTCTACAACCTATTGTTGACTCAGTCACTAATGACATCATCGCGTTTGAAGTGCTTGCAAGATGGATCCGCCCTGATGGCGATATCATAAGGCCAGACATATTTATCCCTGTGGCGGAAAAAACCGGTCTGATAGATGACGTATTTATCATTCTCTTTACACAAGTGGTCACAGCTTGGAAGGAGATTGAGGACAGTTTACAATCCAGGTTGAGTTACATATCGTTTAATCTCAGTTCAAACCAAATTTACAGCAAAGCATTGGTCGATAAAATAGAGATTTTGGCCGAAAGTTTTAATATTACTCCTGGTAAAATTCTAATCGAGATCACCGAGTCTACTTTTATTGCTGATCCCATTAAGGCTAAACTTGCGCTCAACAGATTAAAGAAAATAGGTTTTAACATTGCACTGGACGATTTTGGTACGGGTCAGTCATCACTTACTCATCTAAAGGATTTTCCGGTAGATAAAATCAAAATCGATAAGAGCTTTGTTAGTGTCATTCAAGAAGATGAAGACGTCGCTCATATTGTCGAATCCGTTATCCTCTTGGCTAAAAAGCTTCAACTTGGTGTCATTGTCGAAGGTGTGGAAACGGAACTTGAATTGAACAAGATAAATCTACTTGGAGGGCGCTATATTCAAGGCTATTACTATGGTAAACCTGAACCGATACGTCAGCTTATCTGCAAACATAATGGTCATGAATAGTGTAATTAAGATGTGTAGGCTAACAGCCTGCCACTCAATTAAGTTGCTATTGAGTGGCAGTAAGCAAGAACTGTCAATCAATTAACGGACTGTCATTATCTTCATCAACTAAATGTTCTTTCTGTGCTTTTGCATGTTCAGCACGATGAGCCAAAGGCTTTTCTTTTTTCTTAATGAGTAGACGCTCTAGTCGTGTGAATGCTTCATTAACACCTTCCATTAACTCTTTCGATTCTCCGTTTGAATCGGTTTGCCCAAGATTAGATTTAGTTGCTATTTCAACCATAAATTTATGGTCTTCTTCAAACTTCATGAATACATCAATGTTGGTAAAAGATATTTTAAATTTATCAAATTTAGAGAACATATTTTCAATGTGTTCTTCTAGATAGTCAGGTAGTTCAAAATCTCGTGTGCTGATCTTAATTTTCATAATAATCTCATAATGTCACATAGTTTGTGCCTATTAAAATGAACCTAAATCAAAGTATATTGTGTGACTAATGTCACGTTTACAACTCTGTTAACTCGCCAATAACCAATGAATAACGATGAACGATAAAATGGTATCAAGTCGGCCCTTTAATTAAGTTTAAGCAAGAGTTGTTAAGTGCAAACACAACTCTTTGTTAATTAAGTTAATTAAATTTAGTTTGGTTTTACAAGTTAGGGTGTAATATCATTGATTAAACTGGGTAAAGAATTAATGGCATAGAAAGTCAGAAAAAAACTGATATCTAAATCATCGGGAGTGAAATCAATATAAAAGTGAAATGGATTAATATCGTTGTCTGATCCATTTAAATTGTAAGGGTTGTAACGGTAAAAAGGATTAGATAGGAAAGCCAGTTCCTCTTTTAGTGGTGGGGTTAAATGACGTGCTAATGAGTTATTAAACAATATGGGGTTAAATCTATCATCTGAAAGGTAGAATATGTCGCCGTACTGTAATGTTCCAGATTCTAAGTTGCCGACAACATCAGCATCTTGTTGATTATCGGTATCAGACACAAATTCACCTTCAAGGTTATAATTTGTAATTAGCTTGGCATTTTCTTTAACTTGTTCCTCGCCTTGAGCATTGCTTAAGTAACGATAAATATTGTTGTTTATACCTGTCGCATCAAACACCGTACTGTCTAATCCTGACTGTAAGGCTGATGCTGTTGCCAGCCCGCCACCTAAGCTGTGACCGGTGAGTTTGACATCATATGTTGGATAGCGAGTTTTGATACTACTCGCGAGTGCCATAGCTTGAACATATTGTAGAGGGAATTCGCCAGCGGTCAGTCCGCCATCTGTCACCCAGTCTGATGTGCCCAACTCACTTCCTCTGTAGGCGATGATTATCTGTGAGCCTGTAGTAAAAACAACGGCATTAAAACCAGAGTCTTTGGCGTGCTCCTCGAGTCGTGACCAGCCAGAAGGTGTTTGGTTACTGGTATAAGCGGCCTCTGAAAACTCCAGCATATGCAGTGCTTCTCGAGCTTGATTGACTGATGGCGGGTTGTTACTGGGATAGATAGTTCCGGTATTACTGCCGGTAAAATTATAATTTGGATTACCTATACTATTAAAAAAACCAATGAAGTTTTCACTATCATTAGCAAGTACTGGTGGGCTGATATACAAAAGTGAAATCATGGCAGTAACAAAACCCAATCGTATTTTTTTGTACAGCATATGTTTATTCTCCAGTTCATTTTATTAGTTTAATCGTTAAATATAAGTCTTACACTTAACTTTGCGTGTTTATTATGTGTACAGACTTATAGTCTGCCATTCAAATTAATTAGGTTATACTTTGGTCGAATGAATATGAGGTGGCTTGTTAATGCCCATGAAAAACATAGAAAATAAATGTGAAAACAAAATAAATTAAAATTGTTCTTAAGTATCAATTTTGACTTTAGTCTAATATGTTTAGCTCTTATTTTTATTTGGTCAGTGATTAATGTTTAACTAATAAACTTGTATTAGGTGCAGTTTAATTTAAATGTATTACTACTTGTTTAGTTCTATTTACATAGGTATTACGCTAGTTTTTTAATTCCTGCACTCTCTATTGAGAGGCTAGCTAAATCAAGAGCACCTATGAAGAAAGTCTTTGACGTTATGTCTATTTGTCCCCTAATAGCCTTCGTTTAATTAGGGGGGGATGTATGCTAGGTTTAGGGGGATGTCTTAGGCATGTGTTTATATTTAGTCTGCAGAGAAAAATAGGAGTTATTGATGAAGCCAGTGATCAATCTTAACCAGCTGTCAGATGGTTTCGAAAGTAAACAAGGCAAGTTTGCCGAAACGTATTACTCAGTGAGCGATAAAATTGGGGCAAAGAAACTGGGTTACAGTGTCTCAGTGCTAGCGCCTGGTAACCGAGTTTGTCCCTTTCATAATCATAGAGTTAACGAAGAGATGTTTTTGATATTGGCAGGAAAGGGCACTTTGCGTTTCGGCGACCAAGAATATGACGTAGTGCCAATGGATATTATTGCCTGTCCACCAGGTGGAAGGGAGGTTGCACATCAGATCATCAACACCGGTGATGAAGATTTACGCTATTTGTGCCTCGGTACCAATGAGCCTGTTGATATTTGTGAGTACCCTGATTCTGATAAAATACTGGCAATGACAAGCCAAGCTGGCCAGAGCAAGTTAAGGCACATTAGTCGGGCAAGTGATGCCAAGGATTACTATGACGGTGAAACGGATGCATTGGCTCCTGATTGAGCGCGTCCTTTTCCCAGTAAATAATCTACAGAGAATTGAGGTAAAAGAGTATTAATGCTTGAATTAATACTCTTGGTTAAACATAAAATTGGCGTTAACTTTTATGGCCAAAATACAGCTGAGCTCGCTCAATTTCAGCTTTAGTGGCGGTATAGGTATGCCAAGGATCTGTGTCCTTTTTTCTATAGCGAACGACGCCTTTCTCTATATCAAATTCGTAATAGGGATAAACTTCTCGTAAATTGAAGAACATGGCTGGAGCAAAGAACAATATGTCGGCCGCGAGATATCCACCATTAAATTTCAGCGGGATAAGACCATACATAGACTCCTTTCCCTCTTTACTTGCTTTAAATACATACTGGCCAAAAGAGGTGGTTTTATAGGTCTGATCGGATGGCTCACTTAGTGATATAGCTGCAGTTTTATTAACATGCAAAGTCACGTCAGGATCAGTCGATTGAAATGATGTAGAGGCGGTGCAGGCAGACAATAGGGCTAAAATGGGTATCGAGAGTACTTTGAAGCTCATGAATTATTCCTTCATTTCTTGTAAGTGATTATTATTGTTATCTTATTAAAATTTATAGATTCAAGTGAATTTTGGAAAACGATATAGGCGTTATTTTTCACCTTCATTCCTTTGTATAATCGAACATCAAGCATACTTGCTTTGTTGCTTAAAAGCGTGCCAAATGTAAGGCTAATTGGTTAAAAGTTGCAGAGTGTTTACCGCAACATGGAGATGCTAATCATGCCGAAACGTCGAAATAATCTTGCGCGTTTAAAAAGAAAAAGCAAAACGTCCAATAACACAGAGTTTACTCAGATGAGGCTTCGTTTTCCCGACCGGCTTAATATCGTCAGTGAAGGAGACTCTTGGTTTGCCTATCCGCCTAAATGGCTCATTGCAGGTAAGCCGTCGAACTTAATTAGTCACATTAGCGAGTGGACCCGTGGTAAAGCGAACTTTTACTCTATGGCTTCTAATGGCGATGAAGCGGTTGATATGATTTCTGGCAAACAGAAACATCAATTAGTTGATGTGTTTAGATGGCACACAAAAAGAAATAATAGAAAGCCTGTCGATCTATTATTGTTTAGTGGCGGAGGGAACGATGTTGTTGGGCATAATGATTTTGATCGTTTTTTAAATAGTGATGGTGCAAGCTATACCACTGCAGAGCAATGTATAAACACTTCTCGATTAGACCGCAAAATCAAACAAATCGGATTAGCATATCAAGAGCTTTTAGATATTCGTGATCATTACAGTCCTGAGACAATCGTGATCACACATACTTATGATTACCCTTTTCCGTCACTCGTTGGAGGCCACTTCTTAGGTGGATTGATTAAAACCCAAGCCTGGATGAAAAGGTTTATGGATGAGGTCAATATTAAGGAAGATCTACAGGCCGATGTCATTAAAATATTCATGGAGAAGATAGGCGATGAAATACTGAGTATTAGTCATGAAAGAGAGAAGTTTATCGTGGTTGATACCAAGGGAACATTGAATGGTAAAAGTGAATGGCTAAATGAAATTCACCCAACGTCTGATGGTTTTAAGGAGATAGCATTAAAAATATTCGACAAAATGGCTGATGAATTTCCAACCCTTAGATAATGCCACTTGTTGCCAATACTGTCACAGCAAAATTTACCAAATAAAAAACCGCAATCCTTTAAACTGGAACTGCGGTTTTTTTATGGGTAATAGCTCACTAAATCACGAACGATTTACGACAGATTAGCTCAACAACATTCAGATAAATTGAATGTGTTATTCAGTGATTAATTGATATTCATCACGCAGAATATCAATAATATCCTGTTTAGGATCTTCACTAATTATCAGTTTTTTACCGATCACTTTCTCGGCAATACTCACATAGGTGTTAGAGATATCCATCATAACTGATTGTGGAAGCTTATTATCGGCAGCGAGTGCAAAACGCTCAGGCATGCGCTCTTTGTTTAACAAGATATCTGGATCAGGGAAGTGGTTCAGTAGCCACTGTCTGAAGCCTTCTTTCGACTTTTCGATGATCTTGCCATCGCGATGGGCGGGACCATCCCAGATCCGTGAGCTGTCAGGTGTGCCAACTTCATCCATATAGATAAGCTTGTCGGTACCGTTAGCATCTTTAACATAACCAAATTCAAATTTAGTATCGATAAAGATTTGATCTTGTGTGGCAAGCGCATCACTGATCACTGCAAAACCTTCTTTTAGCAGCTTTTCATACAGATCAATATCTGACGGACTATGGAAATTAAACCCTTCGAAATGACGTTCTAGATCGGCGCGAGATATATTGACGTCATCGGCTTCAGGTACGCCTTCAAGTCCCGTTAATACACCTTTTGTTGATGGTGTGATTAATAGTTCAGGTAGCTTCTGATCTTTCTCTAATCCTTCAGGCAGAGTTATACCACAAAACTCACGTTCACCTTTAGTGTAAGCACGCCACATTGAGCCTGTGATGTACTGTCTGGCGATGGCTTCAACCATTACTGGCTTTGCTTTTTGAACAATCCATACGAAAGGATGTGGCACATCGAGAATATGGCTGTCGGCTAACCCTTTCTCTTTAAATAGCTTGAACCAGTGATTCGAGATAGCATTTAGCGCAGCTCCTTTACCAGGAACACCATTGAGGCCATCTTCACCTTGCCAGATACAATCAAATGCTGAAATTCGGTCACTGATGACCATAATGGCAAGTGGCGTGTCAGCTGGAACGTTGTAATTTTTTTCTTTGATCAAGCGCTCGCTATCTTGCTCTGTTAGCCAGTAAACACTGCGAACTTTACCTGAATGAACGGCCTTATCTGTACGAATAGGAAGATCATCATTAACAGCTAGAACTTTATTAGAGAGATTCATAGGGTCTTTTATTCATTGGATGATTTCGGCGGGAATTGTAGCAGATGTTGCTGGTTGCAACAGCTTTTTAGGAGCAGAAACACAGTCGTAAACAGTGTTTTTTGTTTAACAGATAAACATTGGCATACAAGCTTAAAAAGTATTAATTTTTAGGGGGTTGGTGATAGAAGTTTAAATGAAAAGATGCGGAGTTATATTGTTAGTGTTGGTATCGTTCAATTATCGCGTCTATTTCACCGCTTTCTTTCAATTCTAAAATTCTACTTTCAATCATCTCAATCAAATCGTCAGGTAGCCCGTTACTGTAGGCCAGGTGAATGGGGTAGGAATGGATAACAGATGAAAAATCAGCAAATTGGTATTTGTGGCTCTCTTTACCTGACATCTTTAAGGTATAAAGTGCTCGATTTTTCATGGTGACAAAGGCTAATCCTCTCCTTGCTTTAAGCGCCATTAAGGCGTTTTTATGGCTGCCGACCTCTATTTTTGCTATCTGTCCACTCGCCAGATAAGCATCTAAACCTGGGTAGGTAAAGCCTTTTAAGGTGATCACGGTATGGCCAAATAGATCTTCAATTCGAGAAAAATGAAACTGTGCTTTGGTTTCGGTAAGCAGTAAATGCGAGACATCGAATAGTGAATGTATTGATAAGCGGTTATTTTGAACTTCGACATTTGAGGTGTTGGACCAAGCGGGGGAGCCATAGCTTAGCCAATGGCCACCTTTCTCTTTCTCCATCATATGCAGCATACGTTTAAATGGGTATGCCTTTGGCATCGCTGAAGCCGTCGAACCTTTAAGAACGCTGGTGACAATGTCACTGATAATACCCAGATGTTGGCCAGTATCGTCGATAATTTGCAAAGGCTCAGCTTGATGTTCGGTGACAAAATAGGTGACAGAGTGTGCATAAAGTAAGCTGGGAGATAAGGTACTGAGAATGAGGACGGTACGAAAAATATGCCAGCATTTCAAATTGATACCTTTGACTTACTTATCAAACATTAAGTTAACAAAGGTTGCAAGTATACTGTTGATTGAACGAGATTTAAATAATAAAGCCTCATTTCAGAGGCCTTGTTATTTATCGCTTAAAATCACGTTGTTATTTAGATTTTATATGGCGCTTGCGCAAATTATTAGTGATATCAGCTAGCTTAAGTTCCTGGTCTTCCAGTAGGACTAATAAGTGGTAGAGCAAGTCAGACGCTTCATCAATGAGTTCTGGTTTATCATGGGTCGCCGCGGCAAGGGCGGTTTCCAATCCCTCTTCACCTACCTTTTGAGCGATACGCTTAGTACCACTCTCGAACAGATGTGCGGTGTAGCTCGATTTTGGATCGTCACCTTTACGCGAAGCGATTAGGTTAGCCAAGTTATCCAAGAAAGGGTGGGCATTGCCATCGGGCCAGCAACTCTCGGTTTGCAGGTGGCAAGTTGGGCCATTTGGCAGCACTTGTACTAACAAACTGTCGTTATCACAATCTTTGTCGATGGCGACTAGCTTAAGCGTGTTACCTGAGGTTTCTCCCTTGGTCCACAAACGCTTTTTACTGCGACTAAAAAAGGTCACAGCGCCGGTTGTTACGGTTTTTTCCAATGCCGCTTTATCCATATAGCCGAGCATGAGTACTTTGCCCGTAAGATGGTTTTGCACCACGGCTGGAATAAGTCCATCTTGCTTGTCCCAGTCTAGGGCATTAGATAGCGTCGCATTGTCGATATTCTTGTCTGTCATGTTCAATCCTTTCACTCAAGCTTTTAGCATAAGCGGTAAAATGGGGGTTAAGTTGTCAATGTGTTAGCAGCGGATCGCGATACTGTGCTTGGCTAAGTAGGCCTTTAGCGCATTGATGTCGATGATCCCTTTATGAAATACGCTCGCGGCAAGCGCTGCATCGACTTTAGCAATCTCAAACACGTCATTAAAATGAGCCATGGTGCCCGCACCGCCGGAAGCAATAAGTGGTACATCACAGATTGCTCGCACTATTGAGAGCTGTTTTAGGTCGTAACCTTGACGAACGCCGTCTTGGTTCATCACGTTAAGTACGATTTCACCGCAGCCCTGTTTTTGCACCTCTTCGACCCAGTCTTGGGTAAACCATTGCGTGTCTTTAGTGGCAGATTCATCACCGGTGAATTGCTTCACTTTATAGCTGTCACTCAACTCATCATAATAGGAGTCGATACCTATCACGATACATTGACGCCCGAACTCATCCTGCAAACGTTTAATTAAACTGGGATCGCTAAGTGCGGGTGAGTTTATCGATATTTTATCAGCGCCAAAGGCGAGTTTTTCACGAGCTTGTGCCAGAGTCTTGATGCCGCCGGCGACGCAGAAGGGGATATCGATGCGCTCAGCCACCCGGCTCACCCAGCTTTTATCAATTACGCGGTCATGGGCACTGGCGGTAATATCGTAAAATACAAGCTCATCGGCGCCTTCCTCGGCGTATCTTGCGGCCAAGGGAACGATATCACCGACAATTTCGTGGTTGCGAAACTGCACACCTTTAACCACTTTGCCGTCTTTGACATCAAGGCAAGGCACGATTCTTTTAGCTAGCATAAAATACCTCCACCGAATTTGCGGTTACAGCTACCGTCATAGAAAGCTCAAGACAAGGAGCTGTTATCGTTTTGGTTAGCATTACTCTGCTCCTGCTGCATTGGGCCAGCACGCGATGGCTTGCTCAACCGTGAAGTTCTCTATCAATAGGGCCTTGCCGATGATGATGCCATTGGCACCGCTGTCTCTGACCGCTGCCACATCGTCAAGCGTGGCGATACCGCCAGAGGCTTGCCATTGTATCTGTGGATAGGCACTGGCAATCTCTTGATAGAGTTGGGTATTGGCTCCTTTTAATGTGCCATCACGGCTAATATCTGTCACTAACGCGTGTTTGAGTCCAAACGGTTTAAACGCTTCAACCAAGGATTCTAAGGTTTTACCGCCGCCGGATTGCCATCCTGACACCGCGACTATTTTCTCTCCCTTCTCATTGATATTGACATCCAGTGCCAAGCAGATGGCATCGGCGCCATATTTTTTAAACCAGCTTTGTACTAAAGCCGTTTCTTTAACGGCGAGGGAGCCGATAACGACGCGTTTAACGCCTATTTCAAGTAATTCGGCCATTTGCGCTTCACAACGAATGCCACCGCCTACCTGAATATTTGCATCCAAACCGTTTACGAGTTCAGCAATCAGCTTTGTTTGGCGGGCTTGTGGGTCTTTAGCCCCAGTTAAGTCAACAATGTGAAGCCAGTTAGCTCCTTGGTCTTGATAGGACTTAAGCTGCGAAAGCGGGCTTAAATCGAATGTGGTTTTCTGGTTATAGTCGCCCTGATAGAGACGGACTACTTGGCCTTCAATAAGATCGATTGCTGGAATGATCATCTCATCGTCTCCTGTAAAATAGCGTTTAATGATGCAGTGTCTAAGGCTAAAAAATTACGCAAAATGGCTGCGCCCACAACTGCACTTTTTTCTGGGTGAAACTGTACGCCCATAAAGTTATCTTTGGCGATAGCTGCGCTAAAGGTTTCCCCGTACTGGCATTTGGCGATGGTGTACTCGCTCACTGGCGCTCGGTAGCTGTGAACAAAATAGAGATAGCTTCCCGCTTCAATGCCATTAAAAAGGGGATGGGCCGAGGGTTCAATTTGATTCCACCCCATATGTGGTAGCGGTTGACCTTGGCTATCAAGTTCAGTGATGTTTGTCGGAATAAGCCCTAAACATTCACAATCAATAAGTTTGCCGCCTTGCTCTTTCGAGAGTGTTCCCATCATCTGCATGCCTAAACAGACCCCAAGTACAGGTTGTTTCAGCCCTTGGATAAGCTCAACTAGCTGTTTATCTCTTAGTGAGGCCATTGCCGCCCCCGCAGTGCCAACGCCGGGAAGCACGACTCTTTGTGCTGCTTTAATCACCTGATGATCGTCGCTGACGATAACATCATCAGTGAGACGCTCGAATGCATAGCGCACTGAGCTTAAGTTGGCGCAGCCGGTATCGATAATGACAGTGGTCTGGCTCATGGGGTTTCCTTTTGAGTTAAGCTCACTGTTGTTGAGTTCTTAAACATGGTTAAAGTACCCCTTTACTCGATGGTAGACGGTCACCTTCCACTTTGACTGCTTGACGTAACGTACGACCTAATACTTTAAACAGGCTTTCAACTTTATGGTGATCATTGTTGCCATTTGTCGTTAAATGCAGCGTACAGCGTAGACCGTCGGAAAATGAGCGGAAAAAGTGTGGCACCATTTCGGTGGCCATCGCGCCGACAAGCTCGCGTTCAAACTCACCTTCAAACTTAATAAACGGGCGACCAGACAGGTCGAGCAAACATGCTGCACTGGCTTCATCCATCGGAATGGCTTGTTCAAATGCATCACCAAAACGGGCAATACCACGTTTATCACCTAGAGCTTGTCTGAGTGCATCACCTATTGCCAATGCGGTATCCTCTACACTGTGGTGATCGTCAATTTCAAGATCGCCATCGACAACCACATCCATCTTAAAGTTACCGTGGGTAGAGATCTGCTCTAGCATGTGGTCGAAAAAGCCGATGCCAGTTTCAATACTGCCTTTCTCTTGTGAATCTAAATCGATGGTGACGCGAATGTCGGTTTCTTTTGTTGTTCGAACGACTGTGGCGACTCGTTCACGGATTAACAGTTGTTCAGTGATGTCACTCCAGTTTAGAGTTTCACGGTTATATTGCAGACCTTTGACACCCATGGCGTCGGCAAGACCCATATCGGTGTGGCGATCGCCGATGACTGCTGAGCGGGTAAAATCGACCTTGCCTAAAGTAAGGTAGTCTTTTACTAGGCCCAGTTTAGGTTTGCGGCAACTGCAGTTCTCATCATCGAAATGTGGACAAAGTAACACGGCATCGAAAATCACACCTTGGCTCTCTAAAATCTGCATCATCATATTTTGAGGCGCATCAAAGTCATCTTTTGGAAATGAAGGCGTGCCGAGTCCATCTTGGTTACTGACCATAACAAGTCGGAAGCCTGCATCTTGTAGCTTGAGTAGAGAAGGGATGAGTAGTGGCTCAAATACGAGTTTAGCCAAGCTATCGACCTGTTTGTCTGTTACAGGCTCTTCAATCATAGTGCCGTCGCGGTCGATAAATAAGATGTTCTGCTTCATGTTGTGTTAACCCTTAAATTTGTTCAATGCTGTTGATTATTTTTTAAAGTATCTAGCCAATAACCTATTGGGTTAATACATTTATAAGTGCATCTGTATCGGCTTGGTCGCTGAAACTAAATCGAATACAGTTAGCCAGCCTTGGATCTTTATAGGCTCTGGCGACGATACCGGCGGTTTGCAGCTGCTCGCTGACTTTTGAAGAATCAAATTCTGCCAGTACAAAGTTACCGTTTGCAGGTTGCACCTTAGCGCCAATGTTTTGCAATGCATCACTTAACCGATCGCCACAGGCTTTCAAACTAGAAACCTGCTCTCTCATTAATGAAATACCGTCTTCACTTAGGGCTGCTGTGGCCATTTGAGATACCGGCAGTGGCACAGGGTAGGGAGCAATAACACGCATCACCATGTCGCAAATCTGTGGATTTGCCATCAAGAATCCACAACGAGCCCCAGCCAATGCAAATGCCTTCGATAATGTTCTTAATACGACTAAGTTGTCATATTTTTCAATGAGCGGTGCGACACTATACTCTGGACAAAATTCAATATAAGCCTCATCGACAACGACGATAGTATCGGGTAACTGCTTAATGACCTCTTCGATATCTGCTTTGTCGATAACCGTGCCAGTGGGATTATTGGGGTTACAGATAAAGACAATTTTTGCACCTTGAGTTTGGCTGACAATATCACTTGGCAATTTGTACTTAGGCGTTAAATTTAATGCCTTAACCGCGACATTAAACGTTTTTGCGCTGATGGCGTACATGCCATAAGTGGGGCCAAAACAGGCGATAGAATCCTTACCTGGGTTACAAAAAGTGCGAATAAGCAGTTCTATTGCTTCATCGGCGCCGCGACCAGTAATAATGCTGTCAACGCTGACACCACTGTACAAGCTGTAAGCAGAGATAAGCGCTGGTGGCTGGCATTCTGGGTAACGGTTTATATTTGCCAGCTCTGAGTTATTAAAAGGTGACTCGTTGGCATTTATCCAGATATCGCCACGGCCGCCGATGCGTCTGGCAGATTGATACACCTCAAGCTCCAATAACTCTGCTCTTGCAAGACGCTGGGCGAGGGTTTGTGGTTGCTTACTCATGCTTACCCCTTTGCCTCTAATGATGCTAAACGAATGGCGACGGCATTTTTGTGTGCATCGAGCAGTTCTGCTGCAGCGAGGGTCATGACTGTTTGGCCTAATCCCTGTAAACCTTCGGCGCTCAACTCTTGTACCGTAAAGCGCCGGGAAAAGTCGGCAAGGGACAAGCTAGACACAGCGCGGCTGTAGCCATAAGTGGGTAACACGTGGTTGGTGCCGCTGGCATAATCACCCACTGATTCCGGCGTATAAGCGCCTAAAAATACTGAGCCCGCAGCGCGAATTGAACTAAGCAGTTCACGGGGGGCTTGGGTTTGAATGATTAAGTGTTCAGGTCCATAACGGTTAGAAACGGCCGCGGCTTCATCCATTGAGGTGACGAGTAAGGTGCGACTCGCGCTCAATGCGGTTGCGGCAATGTCTTTACGACTTAACTGTGCCAATTGCTGTGTCAGGCAGGCATTAACTCGCTCGGCTAATGCCTGCGAATCAGTAACCAGCATGACTTGAGAATCCGGCCCGTGCTCTGCTTGTGACAATAGGTCGGCGGCAATAAAATCTGGGGTGGCATCGCTATCGGCAATGACCAGTACTTCAGAGGGACCAGCGGGCATGTCAATACTGACCACGCAGCGACTGTCTTGAGATACTAGACGTTTCGCTTCGGTCACATAACGGTTACCAGGACCAAAAATCTTATCCACGGCTGGAATGCTTTCAGTGCCAAAGGCAAGTGCTGCAATGGCTTGAGCGCCGCCAACTTGGAAAATTTCACTGATCCCACAGGCTTTAGCCGCATAGATAATGGCATCATTTATCGGTGGTGGAGACACCAGTACTCTTTGCTTACACCCAGCTATTTGAGCTGGGAGAGCGAGCATCAGTACGGTTGAGATTAACGGTGCACTGCCACCTGGAATATACAGGCCGACTTTCTCGATAGCCTCCGATCGTAATTCACAACGGATCCCGTTTTGGGTCTCGACACTGACAGGCACAAAAGCTTGCGCCTTATGAAATGTATCGATATTACTGCTGGCTTGCTCAATCGCCTTTTTTATCTCAACATCGACGCGCTCACAAGCCGCATTAATCTCATCAACTGACAGCTGTAGCCTCTCGGTGCTGACACCGTCAAATTTGAGGTTATAGGCTTTTAATGCCTGATCTTTATCTTGCTGCACACGATTGACGATATTGAGCACATTTTGCTCCAGACTGGCATCACCTACTAAAGGTGATCGAGCCAGTGCAGCTGTTTGCTCAGTGTCAGTCAATTGTGACCAATTGAGGATCTCCATGGTGTTACCCCATCATCTTTTCGATTGGCATAACAAGAATCGAACTGGCACCAAGCTCCGTGAGTTCCTCCATGGTGTCCCAGAAAAGATCTTCGGTACTTACAGCGTGGATAGCCACTCGGTTGGTGTCATCATTAAGTGGCAATACGGTTGGGTTTTCTGCGCCAGGAAGTAGGGCGACAATCTGCTCTAATTTGTCGGTTGGCGCGTGTAACAAGATGTACTTGCTCTCTTTAGCGCGCACGACACCGTTAATGCGTGACAGAATTTTTTCGATAAGCGCTTGTTTTGCTGGTGTTTGAGTTTTTGCAGATTGGATGATGCAAGCGTTAGAGCTGTAGATAACCTCAGTTTCATATAAACCGTTAGCTTCTAAGGTTGCACCAGTTGACACTAAATCACAAATAGCATCTGACAGCCCAGCGCGTGGGGCCACTTCAACAGAGCCTTTAAGCATACAGTCATTGTAGGTGATCCCTTTGTTCTGCATATAACGGCGAAGCAGGTTAGGGTAAGAAGTGGCGATGCGTAAGCCTTCAAGTGACGTGGCATCTTCATAGTTAAATTCGTTTGGTACGGCTAGAGAGAGACGACATGCACCGAAATCCAACTCTCTTAATTTAATGCAAGTCGATGGTTTGTCTAAGCGTTCACGATCAATCTGTTCCTCTTCGAGAACATTCTCACCTATGATACCAAGGTCAACGACACCGTCCATAACCAGACCCGGAATATCATCGTCACGAACACGTAATAGATCGATTGGCAGGTTATCTGAGTGTGCAATAAGGCGTTGTTCATTGATGTTGAATTTGACACCACAGCTTCTTAAAAGCTTCATGGACTCTTTAGAGAGACGTCCTGATTTTTGAATGGCGATACGTAATCTGTTTGACTCTGACATGATGGTATTCCTATAAGTTAATTCAAATATCTGTTTAATGTTGTCTCTAACTGATATTAAATCATTATTTATCAGTTAGATAAGCTAAAACGAAAAACCCCCGGAATTCCTTCCAGGGGTTTTTGATATATTTGAATCAACCGCCAGAAGGAAACAGTCCTTCGGCAGTGAGCTTCCGAAGGCTACCGCATATGGTGATGATGATGCATAGTGTTCAGAAGCTTTTTCATAATCTGGTCTCTAGTAATGTTAACGAGCCTGATGGCTCAATAAAAAACGATTAGCTTGTGCGCTAACCCTTGGTAATTAAACTAAACACTTTGAGAAGTGATTGCAATAGCTAATTTATATATATGAATACTCTTCACTTATAACTTAGATGATTAAGTGAATATTGAGTGTGTTCTCTTGGCGGGACAATCAAAATGAGAGGCTTGACTGTTTTCTGAGATTAGAAAAGACTTTTTTGGAAAGCTTTTGGAGTCACTCCCACCAGAGATTTAAAATTGCGGCCCATATGGCTTTGATTTGAAAAACCTGCTTGCAGTGAAATGTCCATGAGACTACCAGTATTGTTTTTTATGCCGTGTTTCACCTGCTCAATTCGAATATAGGTTAAGTACTCCTGAGGCGTTCTCGCAAAGCTCTCTTTGAACATTCGACAGAAGTGATATTCACTGAGCTGGGCAAGTTCGGCGAGCTCTGAAAGGTAGATTTGTCGATGAAAGTTAGCGTGAATAAATGCTTTTATCATCTTAGCAATACGCGGTGAAAGTCCACCTTTTAAGCCCTTGACTGTCTTGGTCATCCCGCTGTTTTGCAACAAGGACACTAAGATGGTGTTGGTGACTTGCTCCAAGGCTAATGGACTCTCATTCTGCCAATTCATATCAGCCATATTGTGGCGAAACAAAGATTCAAGCCCAGGATTTTCAAAGAAGGTTAACTCTGGCAGAGCGATGGTTCTAGGATCCATGTCGAACACTTTTAGTGCGAGCTGTTTAAGGTAGTTATCATCAAAATAGAGGTGCATAAACTGCTGAGGCGTGCCCAGTTGCCAGCGGCTTTCACTGTCTTTTGGCATTAAACAGAATCGACCCGGTGCACCATAGTTTGATTGAATGTCTGTTCGGTGGGTTTCATAACCCCCACACAGATACATGCTCAGAGTGTGTTGTTGGTCGTTGACGTAGAATAAACGCTCTTGACTGTTTTGATAATGAGCCCAGTTGAGATTCTCCGTTAACGCATGTCGGCGGAAACAGAGCTTATGTGACTCATTAAAACTGATGTACTTATGTTGACTCTTACTCATGACTAAATACTAACGCTTGGAGTTCGAACTCACAATCCTGTGACAAAACTAACCGCAAGATCGTGTTAAGTTTGCCTGAATAGTGACAGAAACCCATTAAAGATAGAGGCACACTCGTCGAACGAATGTGGTTAGTTGGAATGAAGTATGAACGCGATCTTATATGGGTTAATGATTTTTGTTTGGGGATTCTCATGGATTGCGATTAAGTGGCAGGAGGGCGATACGCCGACGGAAGTATCGATTTTCTATCGATTTGCCATTGCTGCTGTTTTTATGTTTGTTTTTGGCGTTGTGTTTCAAAAGTTACAAGCAACAACTAAACGACAACACCTCTTTTTTGCACTGCAAGGCTTATGTCTTTTTTGCTGCAATTTTCTAGCGTTTTACAGTTCAACTCACTATATCGCAAGTGGGCTGACGGCGGTGGTGATGGCAACGGCTCCTCTGTTTAATGCTGTTCATGGCAAACTCATTTATGGTACCGCTATCAAAGCGAACTTCTGGCTGGGAGTCACAGTAGGGCTAGCGGGTATTGGTTTGTTGTTCGGGGCTGATTTGATTCAAGCCAATTGGTCGACAGAATTGCTTTACGGTTTATTGTTCTCGCTACTCGGCACTTGGTGTTTTTCGATGGGCAACATGATCAGTGTCCATAATAGCCGCAATCAAATTCAACCCTACACAGCGACCTGTTATGCAATGATGTATGGGTGTGTTGCACTGTTGATTATTATCAACCTTAATGGCCATAGTCTCGATGTTGACATGAGCCCACGATATGCTGCCAGCTTATTGTATCTCGCGATTCCTGCATCGGTGATCGGATTTACAGTATATTTGATGCTGGTGGATAGGTTAGGGGCAAATCAAGCGGCTTACCTTTTGCTTATCACACCCATTGTCGCACTCGCCACCTCTAGCTTTTTTGAAGGGTATAACTGGACCCTGTATTCTACATTGGGTCTTGCCTTAGTTATTGCCGGGAATTTAATGACACAAATCAGAAAATCAGTACCTAGAAACCTATACTATTTGGTGTGTAAACTTATCGGTCGAAAAATAATCAACAAAATCTTGAGTTAATAGGTTTAAATCTGATTGTTTTTTACACTATACTGCCTGAGCAGGATACTGCGATAATTCAATATCATAAATAAAGAGTCGAATATGAGTAAAGGTACAGTTAAGTGGTTCAATGCAGATAAAGGTTTCGGATTTATTACCCCAGAAGATGGCGGTAAAGACCTGTTTGTTCATCATTCTGAGATCCGAAGTGGCGGTGGTTATGCCACGCTAAATGACGGTCAGTCTGTTGAATTTGATGTCGGCGAAGGTCAGAAAGGACCATGCGCAACTAATGTTATTCCAGGTTAGTCTTACTGAGCTGAATACATTGTTAGGCAGATCAAGATAGTAGAAATAAAGCTTAAGCCAGTGTCAGCCTTGCTCCACTGGCTTTGTTTTATCTGTTTATTCACTAAACTAGCGCGTTAATGTATATAACCGACGAACTTCATCGACCAATCGATGTCTTGAACTTTTTAGCCGCTCGTGAGGGGCAAACATAGCACTAGACTTATCCAATAAATTAACGGCTTTGGTTAATTCCGTTAGGTCAATTTCTGTTTCATCAAGTGCTAACATTTCATTAATCTGTAATATGGCGACCTCTTTAGCGGCAATATCTTCAGGAAGTCCTGAATGAGTGCATAAGCCATATATACCTTCAAGAAAGCTCTTCCATTCCTGTTTAATATGTAAGTTTAATGCTGAGTTGACTGTATTATCATCGGAGTGATGCCCACTATTTTTCAAATATGTGATTGCTTTGGTGTAGCGTAGTGCAAAAAGATTAAAAACAGTTTGGGGATCTTCAGTTACCTTGAGAATACCAAGCCATGATAAATAGCCCTTGGCGGAATATTCGATTTCACTTTGATCGTTAAACTCTCCAAAAAATGAATGGCTGGTATAATGTAATTTGAGTTTATAGGAACACTTTGGCATCACATTTTGCTGTTGGAAATTAAGCAGCTCTGTTTCTGTGAACTTTGCTAAATTCAGTAATTGTTGTTTTGTAAAATAATTATTATTCAAATAGTTAATAAGATTCATTGTGACTAATTTCCTAATGAAAACTGACTAAGAGAGGGTTGATGAAAATGATGAGTCTTTAATGTTATTTTGGAGCTTGAGATCGATTTTCCATCCCGTAATCACGTAGAATCTCAGCAACACGTATTCTGTAATCATCGAACAAGTCTGTTCGCCCTTTTGCTTGGGCTTGTCGGTGCAACATTTGCTCTCTCCAAGCTTGCACTGCATGTTCATCTTTCCAGAATGATAATGAAACAAAGCGGTGTTGATCATTAAGGCTTTGAAAACGCTCTATTGAAATAAAACCATCTATTTCAGATAGCTGCGTAGCTAATTCAGCTGCAATGTTAAAGTATTCAAGCATGCCATCACTCTTGAGGTTGACTTCAAAAATGACGGCTATCATGGTTGTGCCTGCGCTGGTTGCTGATAAATTTTTGACACGACTTTTAAAAAAGAACGTTTTTCTTCAATGATAAACTGCTCATTTTGTGCGAACAGAAAGTTGTTTTTCCCATGTTCATCTTCTTTTAATCTTGCTCGGTACTTTTCATAGTCAGCTAAGCTATCGAAGCTAATCAAGCCGAAGGCTCTATCGTTGGTTCCTTCGTGCGGCAGAAAATAGCCAACTAAATCTCCACCACAAGATGGGATAATCTCTGCCCATTTTTCAGCGTACTGATTAAACATATCGAGTTTCGAGGGATTTATTCTGTATTCAATAAAGCAGGTGATTTTCACAGGTTTGTCTCCATTATTTTTTCAGACAGTTTAGTCACTGAAAAATGTTATGCTTCGATGGACATCGAACTATAGAGACGGTATAAATTGGAACCAAATATATCAATCATCGCCAGTCTGATCGGCGATTCAGCTCGTTCACGTATGCTAATGGCCCTGCTGGGCGGTAAAGCACTGACTGCCACAGAGTTGGCAGTAGAAGCTGACATTACTCCCCAAACTGCCAGCAGTCACCTGAGTAAGCTTGTCGACGGGAAATTATTAGTTGTTAGAAAACAAGGGCGACACAAGTATTTTCAATTGCAAGGCATAGCAGTCGCCGAACTGTTAGAGAAGTTGTTAAACATCACATCGAGTTTTGAATCACCGATGAAAAAAACCGGTCCAGACGATCAAGGACTTAGAAAAGCAAGAGTCTGTTATGACCATCTCGCTGGCGAATTCGGTGTCGCCCTTTATGACGCATTAGCTAAAGGTGGATACATCATTGATAAGGCTAGTGAAACCATGTTGACGGAAAAAGGACTGATGTTTTTCAACGAGTCCGGTGTGAATGTTGATGACTTTTCGAAACATAAACGTCCAATATGTAAGTCCTGTTTAGATTGGAGTGAACGGCGAAACCATCTCGCCGGTTTGTTAGGGCAATGGATATTAATGGATATTTTTAATCGTGGGTGGGCAACGAAAAACTTAGACTCAAGAGCGATTCTGTTTACCAGAAGCGGTGAAAAGTCATTTTGTAATAAATACGGTATCTCGGGTTTGTCTCAATCAATAAAAAGTACTTAGCACTTCAGTCATTAAGTTGAGTGTGCTATATGTCGTGACAATCAACGTTTGGCTAGCCACCAAGTGAGCAGATGTAAAAAAGCAAACGTGCCATGCCCATAAAAATACACCTCAATGGCACCTACGCTAGTTTTATGGATTGCCAGTAAATCAGGGGAAATGGACAATCCCAAAGAGATCGCGCTATACCATAATAGGCCCGTAAATACGGCTAACAAGAGCGCCAATAAACCTAATCCTTCAATGGTTGCCGCCAATCCTCCGGGGGTTGCCTCAGGTAACTTCCTTGTCAGTAAGGTGCTGATATCGGCCTTTAACCCCGTCAAATTTCCGCTAAGCCAAGGGTATAGATCAGCCACTTTTCGTCTAGATATTACGATTGAGAAGAAAATGACGGTCAGTACGAGTAAGCCCAATCCGCCATAAATGTGTAATTTATCGATGACGGTGATTGCAGCAAGAGGAGTATTTGCATGTACGTGCATGCCAAAAGATAACAAGAGTTGCCATAACACCCAAGAAAGGACGAGCACGTGCAGCCATTTTTCAGTTTTAGGTAAATGAATAAAAAGAAAAGAGACTCCTTTACGGGCCTTTTGAATAATGTGTTGATGATCCTGAGGCATCAGGCTCTCCAATTAATGGTTTGATTCAAATTAATATTATTTCATATAAACTAAATACATTCCTATTTAAAATTATTTTTAATTTAAGACTTAGTTAAATGTTAAATCCTAGCACGTGATTTAACTTATGTTATTTAACAGCATAATATCACTAGGTAATAAAAGATGGTGTAAATGGAGGTGCAATATGTGACAGGGTTGGAGTATATTGTTAATCTGCAGGTTGAAGTATTTTAAATTCTTACATTAAAATAAGTCATAAGTTGTATTAGTTTTTTTGATTTACGGTTTAATATGAACATATGTTAATGTGGGTTAAGATTAAATTCTTTTAAAACAGGTCTTTACAATTATTTTTGTGACTTGGGTCACGGGCAGTGTTAGGCGTTACCTTATACTATGTTTTTAAAATTATCGATGAACATGAGAATTCATTATTATTGTCGAGAAGATAGTGATGATAATGAGTTAATTAACTTAAACTTTTAATTGATTGATATAATTTGAGTTCTCATCATCTAGATTCAATGTGGCGCAGCTGCATACGATCTTTATAATATTGTATTTATAATAAGGTGTTTATATGATTGAGGCCGACGAAAAAATCTCTGTAGATATTAAAAAACCTTCTAAATTCAAAAAATTAATTACCATAATAACATTAGTTGTTATTTTCGGTACCGCAGTTTACTTCTATATTCGCCATCAAGAACTCTACCCAAATACTGGTGATGCGTATATTCACGCCAATGTGTTGTATATCGCTCCACAAGTCAGTGGTAGGGTGCTTCAGGTTAATGTTACCGATTATCAGCATGTTGCTGATGGTGATCTCTTAGTGTCGATAGATCCTGCGCTGTTTCAAGTGCAACTAGAGAAAGCGAAAGCGGCCTATGAAGCAGCGACTCTGGAAAACAGAGCGACCGATGATGCTATTTTAGCGGCCAGCGCTAAAGTGCGCGCCGCGGATGCAAACCTTATTGATGTGCAGAAGAATTATCAGCGAGAAATGGAACTCGTTAAACAAAACGTAGTGTCCAAACAAGAGGGGGACGATGAGAAAGCCCAACTCGCTGCAGCGCAAACTTCACTCGAAGCTGCCCGAGCTGAAATGTCACAGCTGATCACAGAGCAAGGCGCTAAAGGCAATGAAGCACCGAAGGTGAAACAAGCTGCTGCTGAACTGACTCAAGCAACATTAAACCTGTCCTACACCAATATCTATGCCCCTCATGATGGCACATTGGGCACTGTGAGTATTCGACCTGGTAGTTTTGTCTCTCCTGGTCTTGCAATGATGCCGATGGTTGAAGACCACACCGCATGGGTCGAAGCGAATTATAAAGAGAAAGATATCGGCTCGATGAAGCCAGGTATGACGGCAAAGGTGGTTTTGGATATGTATCCAGATGAGACTTTTTCTGCCAGTGTTGAATCTCTTTCACCTGCTAGTGGCTCCTCTTTCTCATTACTGCCTCCAGAAAATGCCACGGGTAATTGGGTAAAAGTACCACAGCGCTTTCCTGTGCGAATTAAGTTAACTGATCTTGATGGTAAACCTATGATGCGTGTCGGAGCCAGTGCGACAGTGACGGTTGATACTTTATCAGAGACTAAGTGATGGCAGAGTCAATCACGCCTGCTAATCGCAGGTTAATTACCTTAGCGGTGATGCTGTCGTCAATCATGGTATTGCTCGACATGACGATCTCTAACGTTGCGCTACCACATATGATGGGGGCGCTTGGGGTCACGTCTGAGCAAATAACCTGGGTTTTAACGTCATATTCAATGGCTGAAGCGATATTCATTCCTTTGGCCAGTTATCTTGCGCTTAAATACGGGATCCGTAGTTTATTATTAGTTTCGATAACTGGGTTTATCCTGTCCTCATCCTTATGTGGACAGGCCGATAGTTTGGCTGAAATGGTCGTGTTTCGGATCATGCAAGGGGCATTCGGTGCCTCGGTGATCCCATTAGCACAATCTATCATGGTGCAGATTTATCCGGAAAATCAGCGTGGTAAGGCCATGGCACTGTTCAGTGTGGGGATCCTATTAGGGCCTATTCTAGGGCCAACCGTTGGCGGAGTCATTACTGAAAATATGGACTGGCGTTGGATTTTCTACGTCAATGTTCCTGTGGGACTAGTGTGTTTAACCTTATTGTATCGGTATGTGAAGCTTGAAGGTAAAGGGCCGACTAAGCTCGATTGGCCACTCGTTATAGGCATGGTCATTGCGATTGGTTTACTGCAAATGGTACTAGATAGAGGAAATCAAGAGGGCTGGTTTGCCTCCAACATGATCCTTTTTTCGACGATCATCAGTGCGATTGCCTGTGTGTACTTTATTCGGCGCTCCATTATTACCAAAGGCGATGTAGCTCCCATGTGGCTGCTCAAAGATCGCAACCTTGCTATCTCATGCCTGATGATGGCCGGCTTTGTGCTTGGGATGTTTGGCATTACCCAGTTGCAGCCGATGATGCTGGAGCAATTGCTACATTATCCTGTTGAAACTACTGGTTTTGTGATGGCACCAAGAGGAATAGCATCTGCCGTTGTATTAATCCTACTCGCAAAATCGATGGATAAACTGGATCCGAGAATGTTGGTTGCAGTTGGCTTGTTACTCAATATTGTTGGTACTTATTTGATGATGCAGTATTCGATGAACATTGATCTATATTGGATCCTCGTGCCGTCGATTATTCAGGGAATGGGCATGGGACTTGTGTTCGCACCATTAAGCCAAATGGCTTATCGAACTCTGAGTGCTAAAGACACGATGGGAGGGGCAGTTCTGTTTAACTTGTGTCGAACCATAGGTGGCTCGTTTGGCATTTCGATTGTAAATACCTATTTCAGTCGCACTGAACAACGGGAATGGCATGCTTTAGGTTCTGATATCACGCTGAGCAATCCAGTGCTGCAGCAACAAGCTATGTTACAGCATACCAATATTACTGACCCAAATCTTATGGCGCAAATTGGCGAGCTATTGCATCAACAATCGACGTTATTGGCATTTATCTATTCTTTTGGTTTCATCATGATCACGTATGTTGCCTTGATACCATTGCTGGCTTTGTACCGCTTCAAAAAAGCAAAGCCTTAGAAGACGTTAAATTGGATATTTACAGTGCTGAAATGAGTTAATGACAGCACTGTTTTTTTATAGGGATTAATATGTTGAACAATAAGATATATTTATTAATTATCATGGGATTACTTTTTTCTGGTGTGATTACGGCCAAAGAGCGAGACCTCACCAATATCGACGTTACTGGTGTGGCAGGCTTAGTCCCGCAGGATGACCTTTATCAGTTGAAAATATTTGATAATAATTACGTCTTGCCCTTATACCAAACTCAATCCCCTAATCAAGCCTATTATCGGCCACAGAACCCCAATAAAGACGACATTAGTAAAACCAATTTACAGTTTCAATTCAGTTTAAAATATGGCATCGCGAACAATTTATTCACTGATAATGATGGTTTGTATGTTGCTTATAGCCAAGTGGCAAACTGGCAAGCTTATGATGATTCAGCCTATTTTCGCGATGTTCAGTATCAACCTCAAATATTTTGGGTATGGCAACATGGGGAGGGGAATCAAGTTTGGCAAAATACCAGCGTAGGCTTTGAGCACCAATCTAATGGCAAAGGCGGGATCTACGAACGGAGTTGGAATCGTGCCTATGTGGAGTTCTTATTTTCCTTTGATGATCTAAAAATTAGCGTTAAGCCTTGGCTAAGATTGGATTTTTCATCTAAGGATTACAATCCCGATATTGAAGACTATTTGGGGAATGGCGTGGTGAGAGCTGACTGGTATCTTGGTAAACATCAATTTAGTTTAACTTTGAGAAATTTAGCTGAAAGCGGTTTTTCAAGAGGTTACGAAGAGCTAAGTTGGCGATTTCCTTTATATAAAGGCTTAAGAGGTTATTTAAAATTGCAAAGTGGCTTTGGCATGACAATCTCTGACTACAACCACTTTGATAATGCCGTTGGGATCGGTTTCGCGTATTAATGGTCATTTTTGCTGGTGATTATCTTTTGAAGTTACAAGTTTAAGCCTGTGACAGTCTGGATTCAGTGAGGTTTACTAACATGAATATGAAATTAGACAATGTAAAAAACCTTTATCTTAAAGGAATTCGAGATGGTCACGCCAGAGCTGCAGTGACTGAGTACACTGGAGAGCGCTACACACAACACAGTACTGGCGTGGGTGATGGTATTGAGGGGTTTGTGGCGTTTTTTGAGTCCTTTATTGAGCGCTGCCCAGTACGTGATATTGAAGTATTACGTTCAATTGTCGACGGACAATATGTATTTGTGCATGTACATCAGAACCTCAATCACGGCGCTGCAAAGTGGGTGACCGCGGATCTATTCGATACCGACCAAAATGACAAAATAGTTGAGCATTGGGATGTCATTCAACAAGATGAGGAAAATACAGCGTCGGGACGAAGCATGGTCGATGGCGCTACAGCCATTGAAGATCTAGAAAAAACAGCAGCCAATAAGGCGTTAGTAACCCAGTTTTGTCAGGATGTTCTCGTAGATGGAAAACTTGATACACTGTCTCGCTATATTTCTGAGCATCAATATGATCAACACAGCCCTTTTATTGAAGACGGTTTAGCCAGCCTGTATGAATACTTAAAGACAAACGCTGAGCAAAACCATCCTGTGAAATACAATAGAGTGCATCGAATTATTGGGCAGGGCAATTTCGTTGTCGCGCTCAGTCATGTGCTCCACAGTGGTGAGCAGTGGTGTGTATTCGATCTGTTTCGGATCAAAGAGGGGAAAATAGTGGAACATTGGGATGTTCAGGAAAAGATTCTGCCTAAACAGCAATGGGGCAATAGCGGTAAATTTTGATCGTATATTCGCTCAGTAGGTAATGACGTGAGCCTCCAAACATATTTGTCGTAATGGATGCTCACTATTCAACTTGAAGAAGCTGAGTAAATAAGGATAATGCTTCCAACAACATGATTTCCCCTCTGTAGAGAACCCTGTGACGCCTCTGACACATAAATTGATTAACGCGAGTATTGAAGCATTTGGTGTGGATGGTGCACTTGCAAACCATATTCAAGGCTTTAGTGCGCGTGAAGTTCAAATATCCATGGCTACGGCTGTGTGTGAAGCGATTGCTGAGAAAGCGAACTTGGTGGTCGAAGCGGGCACTGGGGTGGGTAAAACCTTCGCCTACTTGATTCCTGCACTACTCAGTGGTCAACAAATTATTGTCAGTACTGGCAGTAAGAATCTGCAAGAACAACTGTTTTATAAAGATCTCCCCGCGTTATTATCGATATTGGGTTTATCCCCAAAAGCAGCGCTGTTAAAAGGGCGTAATAACTACCTGTGCCAAGACCTGTTAGAGAAGCAACTGCAAGGCTGTGATTCATTGGACACTAAGGTGCTTGATGATTTATTGAGGATCAACCAGTGGGCAGGGCAGACAAGTGATGGAGATTTAGGCGGTTTAACCGCGGTGTCTGAAAGCTCTGACGCATTGCCATTGATTGCCAGTCGTCGTGAAGTTTGCTCTGGTAAAAAATGCAGCCATTATGAAGTCTGCTTTACTCGCAAAGCTCGAAGCAAAGCGATGGACGCTAAAATCATCGTGGTGAATCATCATCTTTTTCTAGCCGACCGAATTTTAAAAGAGACGGGATTTGCAGAGTTACTGCCCGACTCTGATGTGGTGATATTTGATGAAGCACACCTCCTACCTGATATTGCGGTGACGTATTTTGGTCAGCAGATCTCGACGCGAAGTTTGACTGACTTGCTTAATGAGATCATTAATATATACCGTAATGAGCTGAGGGATTCGGCTCAGATTGAGGTACTCACTTCCCGTTGTATTACTTTCTTTAATGATTGGCACCAACAACTGTTTGACCGACATGAGCAAGATTGGCGGCAGTTGATGGGGGATAAACATATTTCCGCCACTGCATGGGGTCTTGTCGCTGAACTTAAGGCATTAGAGAGCTTACTGCATGGGCATGTTGGACGCAGTGAAGATCTGGACTCTGCGGTCGAAAAGCTGGATGGTTTTATCCATAAACTGAGCTTATTTTTCCTCTGCGATAATGCTCAGGCCGCTTACAACATAGATTACGGCCATCGTTACCTGATTTTGAGAATAGCGCCCATTAATGTGACTCGTGAGTGTGAACAGTTATTCGATTCAAATACTGCGTGGATTTTCACCTCCGCTACCCTGCAGATTAATCGTGATTTGAGTTTGTTTACTAAAGGGTTAGGCATCGATTCGGCTAAGAAGATGATCTTAGATAGCCCTTTTGATTACTTTAATAATGCACTGTTATGTGTGCCTAGGCATTTGTCTCGGGTGAGTTATCAGGACTCAGCCGTAAGGGATCTCGTTGGGGTGGCCACACAAGCGATAAATGCCGCTCAAGGTCGTACTTTTATCCTGTTTACCAGCCATCGAATGATGAATGCTGTGGCCGCTGAACTTCGAAGCCGAGTCCAGTATCCATTATTGGTTCAGGGGCAAACGGGTAAGCAAAGTCTGTTAAAGAAATTTCGTCAACTTGGTAATGCGGTACTGCTGGGCACGGGGGCATTTTGGGAGGGCGTTGATGTGCGAGGCAAATTACTCAGCTGCGTGATTATCGATAAACTGCCTTTTGTGTCACCGGATGACAGCTTGTATCGAGCTCGCGCCGACAGTATTTCCCGTGAGGGTAAAGATCCCTTTTTGACATTGTCTTTGCCCCAAGCGGTAATTTCACTCAACCAGGGGGTAGGCCGGTTAATTCGCGATGAAAAAGACAAAGGCGTACTCATTTTGTGTGATAACCGTATCGTTAATCGCCCCTACGGACAGGCTTTTCTCAATTCTCTTCCGCCGATGAAACGCACCCGAGATATGGATAAAGTGGTGTCCTTTTTGGAACAAATAAAATAACAAAAACAATGAGTCACGAAAACCCTTGGTTAATCTAGTATTTAGATGTGATATCCATTAGGTTATAAAAACATTTATGTCATTCAAGGAAGAGTCATGGTTCGTGTTCATTCAATTCACTCAAGTGCTTTCAATCGTTCTTCTGGATTGCTTTTACCCTGTTCATGTCCATCTTTTCAGCTTCAGTCGCCGCAAATACCAAGGACGTTGACAGTCAATTCGACTATGAAGGGTTTACTCGTGATTACTTTTCAGCCTGGAAGGCGACGCAGGCTCCTAATGCTACCAAGGCTGATTTAGAGTCTTACCTTAGTTTTCTGACCGATGACATCGGTTACCAACATCTGCCATATTCAAATAACGATGTCCGTGCTGCCGACGGCAAAGCCCAAATGCGAAAAGGGATGAGTTATTATCTAGGTGTTCATACTGAGTATGAGGCCACGCTGACAAAATCCTCTTACGGTCATAATGTCATAACTCTTGAATACAGTACTGACGCTAAAGGAATACATCCGGATAATGGTCAGATTATCTCTAATTCATACACTTCGTTGGAAGTGCTCGAGATTGATAACGGCAAGGTATCAGTGATACGCCACTACAGTGACTAAATCGCCATTAAAACGAATGCATTGAATGATAAAATTTAATAAGGAGTGACTTTGAACCCTATTGACAAAGTATTGGCCTTTATTGTTGAAATTGAAAAACTGAAAGATGTTAAGCGCAAGACTCGCCCAGTAGGTTTACAGCTATATGAAAATTCTGCAGAGCATAGCTGGCATGTTTGTCTGGCCGCGTTGATGTTAAAAGATTATGCCAATGATGATATTGATATTGATATTGATAGAGTCATCAAGATGTTGCTTATTCATGATTTAGGCGAAATTGATGCTGGTGATACCATCATCTATGCAGGTGAAACTCAAGAGTTAAAAGCGAAAGAAGCTGAGGGACTTAAACGATTGTTGGCTATTTTGCCCCAAGGAAAAGGCGAGGAGTATCTCTCCCTTTGGTATGAGTTTGAGTCAGGGGAGAGCGCCGATGCAATTTTTGCTAAGGCCATCGATAGAGTGCCCCCTTTACTGCATAATTTACATGGTAATGGTCATAGTTGGCGTGAACATGGCATTACTAAAGCACAGATCTTAGGTGTTAATAGCCGTATAGCGAAAGGCAGTGAAGCGTTGTGGTCTTCATTAGAGCAGCAACTTGAGACGGCGATAGAAGATGGGATTTTAGCGCCATAAAAAGAGAGAAATTATCTTTCTTTCTCTTTAAATCTAATAACGATAAATTTATATCCCATTCCCAGATGCTCTCCCTTCACTAAACATGCTGTTTTAATCAAGCCTCTCTTCTGAGATGGTAGAACTTCTTTAAAACGGCTACAGCTCTGCTCATTCTTTCATGTGAATATCTGCTTACTCTCTCCTTATTTTCAGTATTTGTAATGCAAATTGCTTTTGGACATAAACCACAAAGTTGGTGTCAGTTAAACGGCATGGGAAGGGAACTCAGTGTAATTTAATGAAAAGAAATGTAAGTTTACGTAAATAAATGTCTATTTTAAAATACATTATAAATAGTGTTTTTTGCTACAGATTTAAATATAGATAAACAGGTAAAGGAGTTGGGTTACGTGTAAATCCTCTAATTTTTAGATGTTTGTCTTTAATGAGTTAATCCAAATAGCGAAGGGAGGAACACGTTTATCGCAAACTAGCTAATGGAAGTAATGTTAATTATCGGTTGCTTCATAGTTGCAAATGGTGGTGCGCTTGGGTAAGTTCTTATTTGTCGTATAAATAAGAATAATAGATAGGTGAGAATAACATTTTATTGGTAATGGTAAGAATTTGATAACTCTCTCGTGATTCGCGGTTATGAATTATTCAACTTATTTACATCAATAGTGTGACTTAGCCTAGACAGCCTGAAGTGTTACTACTGGAGAGCAAGATGAAGAGTTTTAGAATGAATGCAGTATATGTTGCATGCTGTACTGCTTTATTTGGGTTGAACTGCATATCAGCGTTGGCAGCAGATGAGCCAAAAGAAAAAAAACCAGTAAAAGATGCTATTGAAGTCATTGAGGTTCGTGGAATTAGCTCATCCTTGAAAAAGTCAATTAATGCTAAACGATTTGCAGATTCAATTTCAGATGTGATATCGGCTGAAGATATTGGAAAGTTCCCAGATGATAACCTTGCGGATTCATTACAAAGAGTGACAGGGGTAACAGTAACTCGCGAATCAGGCGAAGGAGCAACGGTTAGTGTGCGTGGCCTTGATGCTGGGCTAACTAATGTGACTGTAAATGGTCAGGGGCAAGCAAGTGGTTCAGGTACTGGTCGAGAGTTTTCTTTCAATGTATTGGCTTCTGAACATGTTAAATCTTTAGAGGTGATTAAAAGTCCAACAGCGGATATGGAAGAGGGAGGTGTCGGGGCTACTATTAATGTTAAGACTCGAAAGGCATTGGATTTTAATAAAACGGTTTTTAGCTTTAATACAGGTATAGAGTACACAGAGTTAGCCGACAAAGTGGATCCACGATTCTCCTCACTTTGGGCAATGCAGAACAGCGATAAAGATTTTGGTGCCGTTTTGACGTTAAACCATACTGACCGCACCTACAGAGAAGATGCATTACGTGGTTGGGGATTTCGAGAGGAAGTGGTTACTGCAGCTGATGGACTAGTTGAAGGGGGGGAAGTTGGAGACGAATATGCTTATCTTGCTCGCTTACGTCAAGAATCAAGGCTAAAAGAGAACACTAGAACCGGTGGAACGCTGTCACTACAGTGGTTACCTACTAGTGACATCGAATTGCATTTTGATGCCTTGTACAGTCGAACGAGTGTTGAGCGTAGAGACTCCTATTTAGAAACAATACTACCAATAAACTTCAATCCAGCTCAAAAAAAGTTCGTTATTATCGATGGTTCTGATCAGACAAGAATTAACGAGAATGGCACTTTGGTGGCTGGAAAAATGGACAGGGTAAAAGTGTTTGCGGGCAGTTTTAATGAGCTTCGTGAAAACGAGTTACTTGATTTAACTCTTGGGGGTATTTGGGAGATAGATGATCAGTGGACAATGGGTGTAGATGCCAGCATCTCCAGTGCAGAAAATCGAGTGCCAGAAAATATTTCGCAGCGAACCGAATCCGACACTGCTTTTCAAGTCGATTATTTACTTCAAGGGCGTTTTCCTGATTTTACCTACTATCAGAATAAGGATTATGACACCGAAGTTAACCCTGGAAACTCATCGCTCTATACGGGGAAAAAATTCAGCGTATTTAGAAGACAACTGTACGAGATTGAAAATGACAAGACAGCATTTAAACTGGACCTAGAACGAAATCTTGCTGGGAATTTCTTTAGCGATCTGAAATTTGGCGTTCGTTTTTCTAAGCAGAATAAGTCCCGAACTAAGCAAAATTATAATTTGAAAAAGAAAGTTCCAGAAGTGAATACATTTTTCACTGATGAAGTCACTGATTATCTGGATGGTAGCGATGCAAATGTATCCAGTATAAATTGGAATGTGGTTAATGTAGATGGGTTAGTCGAGTCTATAGGTGGTATTGATGCCGTGCCTGTAAAAGCTGATAACAATTTTATTAATTATGATGTAGAGGAGAAAACGAGCGCGGGTTACATACGTGTAGATTTCGATTCTGAATTGCCCAATAAAATGCCAATTAAGGGTAATTTAGGTGTTCGTTATGTTAAAACAAACATTGAATCTTTAGGAAGTATTATTGGTGATGCTGACGGGCTAAGGACGACAGAAAACAGCTATGACGATACCTTACCGAGTTTAAATGTCTCTATTGGATTGAATGATGAGACGTTGGTTCGCGCAGCAGTGGCTAAAGTGATGTCTAGACCAAAGCTAGTTGATCTGTCGGCTCAACGTCTAGTTAATGATGAAGATGACGGTAACTATTATTTCCGTCAAGGAAATCCTGAGTTGAAACCATACAGGGCGACGTCATATGACTTGTCATTCGAATGGTATTTTAATGAATCTTCACTATTTTCAGTTGCTTATTTTTATAAAGATATAGAGTCTTTCATATTTACGACAATCGAAACAACACCGATAGACGATGAGTTTGAATTGACTATTCGCGAACCCGTTAATGGTGCTGGTGCAACTGTTGAAGGCGTGGAAGTTGCTTTTCAGCATATATTTGATTATTTGCCCGAACCTTTTAATGGCTTAGGGGTAAACACTAATTACACTTACCAAAAGAGTGATGCTGATTTTGGTACCGCTGGCCTTGATGGTAATTTTAGTCTTCCTGGTTTATCAGATCATAGTTATAACGTTGCTGTTTTCTATGAGAAAGAAGGGTTTAGCACGCGTTTTGCCTACAACTATCGAAGTGAATATTTACACGCTCCAGAGGGTCGTTTAGGCGCTTTAGTATATGGCGATGACTTTGGACAACTCGATGGGTCTATCAGTTATGATATTAATAAGCATTTCACCATTACGCTCGATGCCATCAATATTACCGAAGAAGAGCAAAAGCAATATGATCAATTTGAAGAACGTCTATATGAGAACTATGTGCATGGTCGTCGTTTCAGTTTAGGGATGAGATTTCGTTATTAATCTTGTCAGTTGATTTGTATTTTGTTAGTGAACCAAATGGTTACAGTTTTAATTCTATTGGTTCTTAATGTGAATGTAATTAATCATTAAATTAGAAAAAGAGAGGAGCTGTAATGATGAAACGTAAAATAATTAATTCACTCGTCATCCTATTTCAGGGTGTGCTGTTAATGTCATGTACTGTTCATACTTCCAAAGCTGAAATAATCAATTGGGATGTTGATGCTGCTTACGGGATAACAACAGAAGGCATAAACCAAGCGATCAATGATGCGAGAGATCATTTTGCTCTCTCTCCTAATGACACCATTATTTTAAAAATAGCAGCTGGACGGCACTTACTCGACAGGAATCCAAATAGGATTAGTGCCGCGATTGGCCCCATTGCGAGTATTACTTTTGGTGTGAACGGATTCAATACCGGCCCTGAAGGTCAGTTAATCATTGAAGGCGCAGGTATAGACAAGACCACACTGGTATTCACTGATTTTCTGCAACATGCTTTTTTTGGTAGAAACATTCACGGCTTAACCCTGCGTAAAATGCACATAACGCGAAGTCGACACACATCAACCCAAGGTTATGTTGTCGCAACCGATACAGGGTCGATTGATATTGATGTTCAAAAGGGCTTTCCAACCCCTGGGGTATTATGGCGCAACAGAAACCTAGGGCACTATTTAAGAAAAGCGACCGATGATGCGTTAGACCCACAAATTTTGTTAGAAGATAATAAGCAAATCGCTTACGGATTCCCTAATCAAGTATTAACTCCTCCAGAAAAAATTAACAAACGCGTGTGGCGATTTTTCCTGACGAAGACAAATTTAAACCCTACACATTATGAGCAAGGAGATTTTGTTGCGATTAAAGCTAAAAAGGTTGGATTTCCTTACTCTTTTAGCCGAGGCAGTCGTTTAGTCTTTGACGAAATAAAGTGGACCCAAAGCACACGAGGCATTATCCGTGGTGGATTTAGTGATATTTTGATAGAGGACTGCGAAATAGCAAGACCTGAACCCGTCAATGGACAAACACCTATCTTATCGTCCAGCGGCGGTGGAATACAGATTAATCAACCCGATGATCCTGTATCAAGAAACATAGTGATCAGAAAATGCACCTTCGATTCTACAGGTGATGACAATATTGCACTTTTCCATGTTGATAAGGTCAGGCTAGCCAATATTCATAGTCGAAACGCTTTTGCAAGAAGCATATTAGTCACCGATAAGGCTACAAATGTGTGTACCAAGAACGTGGTTGTTGAAAATGGTATTTTTGAGGGAATAGAGCGAACAGTACCATGTGAAAATTAGTCAATGCTTAGACTGATTTAGATTTAGTATCAGTGTCTTAGTGTGAAAAAGTGATTAACCTAAGTTATTAAACAATAGGGTCATTACCATGGTTTTTTTAAGAGTTGTCATTTCATTGTGTTTGTTAATGAGTGTGTATGCTAATGCCGCTATTGAGCTGGTAGAAGAGCCCGTTACCAAAGGTGACATATCCCTCTTTGGATCATCAACGCTGTATTTCAAGGTAGAGGATTATGGCGCTGTTGCTAATGATGGAGTTGATGATTTTGACGCGATAAACAGAACTATTATTGCTGCACTTGAAAGCTCATCGGCGACTCAAGCAGTGGCTGTAGTATTCATCACGAATGGTAAATACGTTATTGATATACCGGCTTCTCACACTCAAGCCCAGGCCTTTTCGTTTACGGGTGAAGACAAGGTTTTGTGGATCAAAGGCAATAATTCGCAGCTAGTGTCACCACAACTCAACAGAGGATTTTTTCGGTTTGATAAATTCAAGACTATCTATGTGTCAGGTCTGACTTTCGACCTTGAAACAATGCCTCACAGTCTCAGTAAAATAACCGCGATTGATGACGAAGGTATCTCGATCACCACCAGGGGATTTCCTGGGTTAAATACATTGGCGCCAGATGACGGCTTCTTTGCTGAGCCGAGTCTTACTGGCAAGTTTGGTTTTTTCCTTGATAGTGGAGCCAAACATCCTTCATTGAAAGGTAAAATAGTCAATAACTCTGCTATTACGGTCGCAGTCAAATCGATAAGTAAGTGTGGGGATAACACCTATAAATATACCTTTGGTAATGCAAAATACCTAAGCGGGATTAGTCTCGGGGATCTGTTTATTCGCATGGCGCGCACCAATGGGCGTGGCACATTTAAATTTACCGCCAATGAAACTGTTTATGTGGAAAAGGTGAAAATACACGCATCAGCGGCAGGCAGTTTTAATGCTACAGGCAATAAGTCGGTGACATTTGATCGTGTGACAGTAAAACCACGAACTGGACGCTATTACGCCACCAATGCAGATTCTTTTCATTTGAAAAATAATCGTAGTATCTATATCGATAGTGCCTTTCAAGAATCTGTTGGGGATGACTTTGTCAATATATCGCAGAATACTTCACTTAATATTGAGTCCATTAATGGCAATCAAATAACCTTAAGAAATGGACTCTCTTTAGCCAGTTATATTATTGGTGATGCGATCGACTTCTTTGACAGTATTAATGCCGTTACGTTAGGCTCTGCCACTATTGTTGCGATTGCTCGTACTGGCAATAAAATCACATTTACTTTATCTGATTCGATACCTGCTGAGTTTGATGCCAACAAATCCCATTGGATGCAAAATAGCTCGTTCGATGGCGTTGTCATCAAAAATAGTCGTTTTATTAAAAGTCGACGACATGGGATCCTCGTTAGAACACCTCGTGTATTACTCAAAAATAACACGATTAAGTTTAACAGCGGTGCAGGCATCGCTATCAATACTGAAAACGGCACTACTGGCAGTTTCAGTGAAGGCTATATTGGCCATACGATAACCATTACTGACAATGTATTGGAGCGAAACTCTTTTAACGCATTACACAACAGCCCTGAGCATGAGGATTTTGCTCAGATCTCAATGTATATACAGGGAGACGGAGTGCTATCAGAGAAAAAGCTACTGCATGATATTGTGATTAAAAATAATACTTTTAATTTCTGGGTGCGTAAGGGGATATATATTCATAGTGCCCGTGACGTTGATGTGATTAATAATCAATTTATTAACCGAGTTAGATTTCCTTATGTGACACAAGATAATGTGATAGAGGTGTCAGCGGCGACCAATATTAATATCACGGGTAATCGCTCGACCAACGATAATATACCTTCAAAAGATTTTGTTAATGTGGCAGAAAATACAGAACAAGTGAACGTAAACAATAACTGTGTCACGAGTGCTTCTAGTTGTGAGTGATTTCCTGATTTATTGTTCCATTGGTTAATGAATCAATCGATTAATTAAGTAATAAAAATATTTTATATTAAGGGAGTGGTTGTGGGTAAAGAAAACTGTTTTCATTATTTATTATTATGTTGTTTCTGGATTGCGAGCACATCTGGGATTTTATCAATAAACGGTGCCAATGCATCTCAAGCTAAACCCGCTAAGGTCATAGCTGTTGTTGATCATGGCATGATTAAAGATGATCCGTCTGACAGCACAGCTAAGATCATAAAATTATTAATAAAAGCAAAAAAAGAGGGCGTTAAAAAAATAGTGTTCGAGAAAGGCCGTTATGATTTCTATCCCGACCGAGCACAAGAACATTATTTATATGTGAGTAATAATGATGAAGGATTAAAACGCGTTATTTTCCCAATCATTGATCTTGATGGGCTGGTTATTGATGGCCAAGGAGCCAACTTTGTCTTTCACGGTGGAGTGAACCCATTTCTGGTTCAAGACTCCTCTCACATTACCCTTAAAAACCTCTCTATTGATTTTCAGCGTACGTTTCATAGCGAAGCTACCATTTTAGGCGTTGGCTCTGGGTATATGGATCTGCACATTCCACAAGCTTTCCCTTACGACATCAAGTCAGGAACACTTAAATTTTTACCTCAAGCAGATGATGTTGCAGATAACAGCTCCAGTCAAAGATTAAGAGCGCGAAAAGAGATGGATCAACATCGGGAGTATACCTATAAGCGTATGCTCGAATTTGATGTGAATAAACGCGAAACAGCCTATATGGTTAAAGATCTGAATATTGGCACCTCCGTCAGGGCTGAAAAAATCAGTGGCACGCGCAACGTTCGAATTTTTCATCCCGTGTTAACCGGTACAGTTGGCAATACGATGGTGTTCCAGCCTAAGTATCGAAATTTCCCAGGTTTTATCGTCACTGAAAGCAGTGATGTCATTTTTGATAATGTCACCATTCACCATGCTGGTGGAATGGGGATCATTGCGGAGAACAGTCATAACATTACCGTAAAAAACAGTCATGTTACTCCTTCACACAATCGTATGGTGAGTACCACAGCTGATGCGACGCATTTTGTTAACTGCACTGGCAAAATTGAGCTTATCAATAATGTGTTTGAAAACCAAAAAGACGATGCAACCAATATCCATGGGATCTATGCCATGGTTGACAATATTATTGATCAAAAGACATTGGAAATTCGTTTGCAGCACCCACAACAGTGGGGTTTTCGTCTCGCAGCCAAAGGTGACGTGTTAGAGCTGGTACAAGGTGCCAGTATGAAGACGTACGGCACGAATCAAGTGACCCAGATTGAAAGAATAAGCAAAGAGATCACTCGGATCACGTTTGACGATATTATCGATAAGCGCTTGAGTATTGGAGACTCTGTTGCACGAGTGCGTGATTACCCTGAGGTACTCATTAAAGGTAATATTATTCGACGAAATAGGGCTCGCGGCATGTTACTTAATTGCCGTGGAAAAACAATTGTCGAAAATAACACCTTTCACGCTCCCGGCGCTGCACTCATGTTTCAGGGGGATGCAAACTACTGGTTTGAACAAGGCGGTGTTACAAATTTAGTCATACGTAATAATGTGTTTGATAACTCGAATTTTGGTGTTTGGGGGAAAGCGATTATCGCTGTTGATGCAGGTATTTCGGCAGAGCATAAAGAATCAACCAGATATAATAAAAATATACTTATCGAAAATAATACATTTAATGTTTACGACAATGGACTGCTTCTTGATCTATTTTCTGTCGATGGTTTGATTTTTAGGAATAACAAAATAAATAAAACCAATGCTTATCCTGAAAGAAAGGTAAAGCAAGCGTTTTTCCGTATTAAATTTAGTGATGATATTAATATTGAAGAGTCTAATGAATTTACAGGTTTTTAATGATTTTATAGATTGTTAATGGCGGTATAGATTTTAATAAAAATATAGATTTTCAAATTGGTAAATTCACTTTTTAACGTATCGTGATATTTAATTAACTTAAGTAGGTTTTTCATGAAAATATTTATGTTCGTGCTTGGTTTTCTTGTCACGGCTTCTTTTTGCGAGGCTGATGTATTACAAAAGTCATTTCACCAAGGGTTGTTTGTACGTGCACCAATCAGTGATGGTGTTGATACAACGCTAGATTTTACCGTTGGCGCTGATAATCTGTCTCAAACTAAAGTCAGTAATAATCCTGGATTTAGAACGCACTTCTCTCATCCCGTTGAAGGGGTTGATGGCATTATTGCCTTTGTTGAGTGGCAGCACATCCAACCATCTAGCTTTGGAGAAATTAAAGACAATAATATTATTGATCTCGCGATTCAGTCAGCCGAGAGTTGGAACATTAGTCACCCAGAGTCGCCAATAAAAGTCAGAATACGTGCTCTCCCTGGGGTTCACTCTCCACAATGGGTAAAGAATTCAGCTGGTCAAGTTGATGTTGATTGGTGTAAAAGCAACTGTGATAGGAACTTGAGAACGTTTAGTATTCCTAAGTTTTGGACTGATAAATATCGTCTTGCTTGGGAGGATTTCCAATTTAAGCTTGCGGCTAAATATGATCATGAACCCTTGATCTCCGATGTGTCTATATCGGGTCAGGGAACATTACACTCTGAAGTGACATGGCGACATTATTCCTTTCCTCATGCCTTTAAACAGCTCGTTGCTGGCGGGTTAACATTTGAGCGTGATGTCGCGTTATGGAAAGAAGATATTACTTTTATGATGGAGACATGGAAGCAAACGCCGGTTGAAATGACATTTAACGGGCTGAAAAGTTATCAGGTGAATGCAGAGCATGAAGCGGTTAATTTAGTCGCCAATACGGCTGTCATCAGTGAATTGCTTAATTACATGGATGATGAGAGTAAGCGGTTGAATGATAAAAAGTACATGGTGGGTAATCATTCTCTTGGCCCAGATAATAATATTGAAAAAGATCGTCCCAATGATCCAAGTCATGTTCAATATTACTTATCTCAAGCCCAGAAAAGTGGGGCTGCTTTGTATTTTCAAACAGAAGTTCATACGTCAGCACATACGGCAGAATTACTTGAGATTGCAGCGTGTCTAGGCAGCATTGTTGTTGAGACGACGCAAGGAGAAACCACCACGTCAATAATGAAATCTTCAGTACAGTCAGGCCGACAAGCCATTAAAAGTAATAACTTAATTGATACTGAACCCACCAAGGTGAAGGTGTTAGCTCAACCTAATACGAGCTACGGGATCAATAATACGGCGACGCTATATTCCCAAAGTGTTATTGCCGCTGATGGGTTAGCCTCTTTCAAAATAGCCTTTGATGTGGTTCCCACAACGGGAACTCAAATCCGCGCTAACTCCCCGGGCTATTGGGGAGTGGATAATGTCAGCTTCAGTAATAATGAAGCGGTAGGAGAAATTAACAATCTTCGCGTTGTTGAGTTTAACAAGGGCGGGGGCTGCATGAAAAAGTCAGACATTACTGGACTGGCATTCTCTGTGATCTCTCTTTTAGGGGCTGCTGGAAGCCAAGATAAAGGCTTTATCACGCAAGGGAGTAATAGGGTAACTTGGCAGGACATCAATGTCAGTGAGACGACAGCAGTCCCTGGATTTTTTGCGATTGAAAACAAAGGCTATATTAATTTATCTCGATTATTTGGTGAGCCTGAGGTGACGGGTTTTACATTAGGGGCTTTAAATGGAAGCCAACCATGGAGAGTTGGTGAGATACGCGTGGCTTACAATTCAGTACCTAATTGAGTTCCTATGAGTGAAGTAATAATTTAACAACATGAATTTGGAGGCTGATATGTTCAATAAATGTAACGGTTTAAAAACAAACATACTGAGTAAATTGTTTAAACGTATATTAACTTTCTCTATATTAACCATGCTTTTTAATGTCACTCAGGTAAACGCTAAAGAATTTGCGGCAGGGTTAATTCTACGAGGGAAAACATCAGGAAGTTATTGCGATATTCCGCGTGGGCATATTGACGGTGGTTATTGTCAAATACACTGGAAAGACCTTGAACCCGCTCAGAAACAACTTAATTTATCTATGATCGAAGAAGCCCTAATAAAAGCTGCAGAGTATAACGAGGAAAATAATCTAACAGGCAAAAACCGTTATAAGATTTTCCTGCGTATTGTCGCAGGGATAAGTGCTCCTGACTGGGTAAAAAATCAGGTAGGTTCAGTATCATGGCATTTTAGAGATACAAGAACTACGGACATTTTGCCTCTATTTTGGGAGGTTAATTATCAAAATCTATATGCAAGTATGATGCACAGACTCGCAGTTATTTACGACGATAATGAGCTTGTCGGTGGTGTTGCAGCCTCTATGTGTATGACTAAATTTGCCGAAACGATGTGGAATCGAACTGGAAGACCTGATATTCGTGAGATTAATATCAGAAGAATGGTGAATGCTGTTAACGCTGAGGGAATGAATGCTGGTTATAGTATGGCTAAAGATCTTAAATGTTTAAAACGCCAAGTAAGGATCCATAAAAATAAATGGGAAACAACACCAACTTATTTGGGAACACATCTGTTCCAAGAATATAATACGACGACTGGAAATAGTACAAAAAACGTGGATGTAACACGAGAGTTGTTCAATTATTGTCGGAGATCTGACATGTTAGGAAATAGGTGTGTGTTAGGTAACCATAGCTTAACGGATAATCGACAGTATGATGGGACAATCTACGAGTTATTAGAAGACTACGGTGAACCCCTTTATTATCAAACGGAAGTGTTTTTAGATGGTCGTCATGAAAATAAAAAAACCTTCACCTATCAAGACTTAATAGCAACATTGAGAGTTGGATCACAATGGGGTGGGCACTTGATTGAGTTACCAATGTGGTGGGATTGCGAAGATGTTCATAATAAATCAGGTTGCTCAAACGACTTGGCTGATGAACGAAGTGGTGAAGATATGAATTCAGGACGGCGGGCCCTCAAAGCAAATAGACCTAGAGCAACGAGTCCATTGAATTAGGTTGCCGAAATATAACGGACTGTGGTCAGATTTAATTTTAGTTTTAACGAGAGCCCTAAAGTTTTAGGACTCTGTATCATTCAGATTTAGTGTAATTTCATTCTCGGTCTAACAACGCGCATGACTTTCTCTGCGACCCATAGCCCGAAGGTTTTGATGCTGCCGTGAATAGCCCTTTGGTGCATGCGATACAAAGAGATGTATACCAGCCTGGCTATCTTCCCCTCAACGAACATGCTGCTCTTGGTTAGGTTCCCCATCAAGCTCCCAACGGTGCTGTAACGGGAAAGGTTAACTAATGAGCCGTGATCGACATAAGTGTAAGCTTCACGAGGTTCACCATTGAGTTCGTGAATAAGGTTCTTCTCAACACATTCGGCCATTTGATGTGCAGACTGTGCTCTAGGAGGGACAAAACTGCCATCTGGCTGTTGGCAGGCACAGCAATCGCCGATGACATAGATATCTTCATCAACGGTGCTGAGCAAACTAGGTTTTACCATGATCTGATTGGCACGGTTAAGCTCAAAGAAATCGATGCTTTTAATAAAGTCTGGTGCTTTAACACCCGCGGCCCATAACATCAGATGCGCTTCGATCAACTGACCTTCAGAGGTCACAAAGCCTTCTGAAGTCGCTTCACTGATGCGAGTATTTTCCATCACCTTAACGCCAAGTTTGGTTAGCTCGCGTCTTGCAGATGCAGCAATACGCTCTGGTAGCGCAGGAAGAATACGCGGTCCTGCTTCAATAAGGTGAATATTGAGCTTCTCAGCGGTCATCTTGCTCAAGCCGTAGATTTTAAGCATGTCAGTCACGTGATATAGCTCGGCAGACAACTCTACACCGGTGGCTCCACCGCCCACGATGGCAATATTAAGCTGGCTGATGGTCTCTGATTGATGAATACGAGTGAAGCTGTCAAGCAGCGCGTTATGGAAACGATTCGCTTGTTGATGCGAGTCGAGGAAGAAACAGTTTTCCTTAACACCGGGGGTATTGAAATCGTTGCTAACACTGCCGATGGCAATGACCAACTTGTCATATGAAATTTGACGCTCTGGCAGAATGGTATAGCCAGTATCATCAGTAATCGGGGCCATGATGATCTGTTTGGCACTGGCATCTAGGCCGCAAAAAGTGCCTAACTGAAATTGATAATGATGCTTAGCAGCATGGGCTGAATAAACGACGCCATCGAGATCTGAATCCAGTGAACCGGTCGCTACTTCGTGAAGTAGAGGTTTCCAGATGTGAGTACGATTCTTATCGACTAGGATTATCTGCGCACGGTTTTTTCTGCCTAGTTTATGGCCTAGCTGAGTTGCCAGCTCTAATCCTCCTGCACCACCACCGATGATAACAATTCTTGGACCTGCTGCGTTCATTTGTTGCTCCATAAAATTCTCATGTTTTTCACTATAAATAAACCACACGAATTAACAGACTTGCACGTCATTAAGGCGCTACCTTGACTTAACCAAAATGACATTTGGTTAACAGGGAATAGGCTGTTAAATCGAGTTTCAGTGGGGAAAGGGCTAAATTACTGAGCACTTATATTGGCGGATATTACCGAGTATGTCACCAGTATATTTATCTGAATTGTGTTCATGTGCTCGTGAATCGAGCGAGTGTAGCGCAGAGGGTTGTAGCCTGTTGAATTCATGTTAATTTAAGTTTGTCGATTAAAAATGCTTCTAAGTTAGTATTTTTCATGTCATGTTTTTGTCTATCAGTATTCCTAATACCGAAGGAAATCCGTGAGAGCATTCGATTTTGATTTAAAAGGTCTGCAGGTGTTTGTCATCGCAGCTCAAACGGGCAGCATGACTGAGACCGCTAAGCGATTAGGGTTGACGCAATCTTCAGTGTCTCAGACCCTCTCTATGTTGGAAAAAAACCTCAAGGTCGAACTGCTTGATCGCAGTGTTCGCCCGCTTGGGTTAACGATTGCGGGGCGCTATTTTTTCGATCAATCCAGCCATTTACTCTCACAAGCAGAGCAAACCCAGAAGGTATTTACCCAAGGGACATTTGAACAGCTTCATTTGGTTCGTATCGCCATGGTCGATTCGCTCGTGACCTCTTTAGGTAAGCCGCTCATCGATGTGGTTAAGAGGCGAACCGAGAACTGGACATTATCAACGGGTCGCTCACACATGCATGCCGATGCGCTGGTGTCACGTCAGGTCGACATTATTATTTCTGATGATGCTTTGGAAGACAATGATAACCTCTGTCGTTATCCCATATTAAGTGAACCCTTTGTGTTAGTCGTGCCTTTGGAGTTTAAGTGGGCAGATGAAAGCTTAAGCTCACTTAGCGATATCAAGCGTTTGCTGCAACAGCTGGATTTTGTGCGTTACACCAGTGATTCATTAATTGGCACCAGCATAGAAAGGTATTTAAGACGATTGGGAGTACAGCCCCCAGTGAGGCTGCAGCTGGATAATACCTTTGCTGTGCTGTCTATGGTGGCTTTAGGCTTAGGTTGGACCATCACTACGCCGCTATGTTTGTACCAGAGCGGTATCGCGTTAGATCAAGTCAGGTGTCAGCCACTTCCTACCAATGACAGCTTCAAACGTCGGTTGACGTTAGTGTGTCGACGCCACGAACTGGGCGATTTACCAGAGGAGATGGCCAGAGACAGTTGCCAAATCATGACCCAATGTTTCCTGCCTGAGCTTGAAAAAGATCTTCCCTGGTTGTTACCTAGTATCGATATAGGCTAGTTAACTAACAGCCGACTTAAGCCATGAGGTTAATGTCGCAATGATAGATCCTATCTGATGTCGCTTTCTTGTCATCACTCCTACTAATGTCCGAAATTCGCCTTGATATGGACAATTCTGTCAGCATTTAACTGAACGGTTAGAAACATGAATCGGCGGAGGGTAATTAAGGACTTGAATTTAATCAGCATTTATAAGATGTTAGAGATTCGTCGTTTTGCACTCAGGTGAGTTTTCTGCTGGTAAATAGCAGAGGGAAAGGTAGGCAATATTTTAGTAAAAGTGCCTAGTATTAAAATTATTAATACTACAGCGTTAGTACAATTGATTGTTGTTGTCGTTAAGCCAGGAGGCTATTAGGTTTGGTCTGGTAATCATTGATAGTGAATTAACCGGGTCATTTCGAAAACTAAGATAAAGGGAAATGTCATGTCACAAGAACAAACACAAAAAAGTGCACCTAAAACAAAAAATAAAAGCATCGAGTATGAAGCTGTTTCCGATGAATATATGAGTCAACGCCAGCTCAAAAAAGGCGTAGCTGGATGGATACTGTTGGCTAGCCTTGGTATCTCCTATGTTATTTCTGGCGATTTTGCTGGATGGAACTTTGGCCTTGAACTGGGCGGATTTGGTGGAATGCTTATCGCCACACTGGTGATGGGCTTAATGTATATCTGTTTAGTGCTGAGTCTGGCGGAAATGTCATCTTCATTGCCAACGGCGGGAGGTGGATACAGCTTTGCACGACGCGCCATGGGGCCGTGGGGCGGATTTCTAACAGGCACGGCTATTTTACTCGAATATGCAATTGCGCCTGCCGCTATCGCCATCTTTATCGGTGGCTATGTCAATGAACTCGTCGGTATCGATGGACCGATTGTCTATGCGGCTTTCTATGCTGTGTTTGTTGGCTTGCACCTGTGGGGAGCTGGCGAAGCGCTGCGGATCATGATGGGCATCACCTTGTTGGCCGTCATTGCTATCGGTGTTTTTATAGTGGGCATGGTGCCACATTTTGATTCAGCTAACCTATTTGATATCGCTGCAAATCCTGATGTTGTCGGGTCCAGTAGTTTCCTTCCTGAAGGTTATATGGGGATCTGGGCTGCACTGCCATTTGCGATGTGGTTATTCCTTGCGGTAGAAGGCGTGCCATTGGCTGCTGAGGAAGCGACTGATCCAGCGAAAGATATGCCCAAGGGAATTATCGCCTCTATGTTGGTGTTAATCGTATTTGCCGCAGCCGTGTTGCTGCTTGCTCCCGGAGGCGCTGGCGCCGAAGCGATGAAAAACCATGGTGCGCCGTTAGTTGGGGCATTGCAGTCGGTTTATGGTCTGGATTCTTTCGCGGCTAAGTTTGTCAATATTGTGGGGCTGTTTGGCCTTATTGCCAGCTTCTTCTCCATTATTTACGCTTATTCTCGTCAAGTTTTTGCCTTGTCTCGTGCTGGGTATCTACCACGTTTCCTCTCTTTATCAGGCAAGCGTAAAGTGCCTGTTTGGGCTTTGATTGTGCCGGGCGTATTGGGCTTCTTGTTATCGCTCACTGGGGAAGGTGACTTGATGATCACAATGGCCGTGTTTGGCGCCACGATCTCCTATGCCATGATGAGTTTGTCACACATTTTACTGCGCAGAAAAGAGCCTAACCTTGAACGTCCTTATAGAACGCCTGGTGGCATATTCACTTCATCTATCGCTTTAGTGCTTTCACTTATCGCACTTGCATCAACCTTTGTGGTCAGTCTTCAAGCTGCAATGTGGTCAGCGGTTTTCTATCTGTTGATGGTGACCTATTTTGTTGTTTACAGTCGTCATCGATTGGTGGCTTCGGCGCCAGAGGAGGAGTTCGACATGATCGCCTCTGCGGAGTCTGAACTAAAGTAACACTCTACCTACGGCTGCTAGTCAGTAACTTCTCTAGCGGCCAAAAATAGCGACCATTTGGTTTCAATAAAAATATTAAATCCAAATGCTCAGTACAGTTGTGATAAATAACTGTTGATGAGCAAGCGTGTTAAGTGACGTTCATCTACTCAAGAAAAATAATAAGGAAGCGCTAATATGGAAGCAAGACAGGTTAAGAGTATTGCCGATGCCATTGCCATTATTGAAGAGCGTGGTTTGGCCCATATTAAGGTCGGACTATTCGACAATGATGGTGTGATGCGCGGCAAGTACATGTCTAAGTCAAAGTTTATCGCCTCTCTAGATAAAGGATTTGCATTTTGTGATGTGATACTTGGATGGGATGTAAAAGATCAGCTGTACGATAATGCCAAGTACACCGGCTGGCATACGGGCTATCCCGACGCGCCAGTGAGAATTTTGCCTCATACCTGTCGTGATGTGATTGGTGAAGAGGGGATGTTGCTGTTTATCGCCGAGTTTGCCGAAGAAGCCGAAGCTGTGTGTCCGCGAGGCACCTTAAGACGTGTGATTGAGAAAGCCGATAATATGGGCTTCAATGCGTTTGCAGCGCTGGAGTATGAGTTTTTTCTGTTTAACGAAACCCCAAAATCAATCCGCGAAAAGAACTTCCGCAACTTGGAGACCATTACCCCTGATTGGTTTGGTTACTCTATGATCCGCAACTCTGTTCACGCCGATCTTTATCAAGATATCTTGTCGATGTCTGAAACCATGGATTTCCCTATCGAAGGGATCCATTCAGAAACTGGTCCCGGTGTGATTGAAGCCGCAATTGCGGTCGATAATGCTGAAGCTGCGGCCGATAAAGGCGCGCTATTTAAAACCTTTATGAAAGTCCTAGCCCAGAAACAGGGATTGATGGCGACCTTTATGGCGAAGTGGTCGGGTGATTACCCTGGGCAGAGTGGTCATATTCATCTGTCACTACAAAACAAAGATGGCTCTTCTGCTTTTTATGATCCAAGCCAGACTCACAGCATGAGTAAGACACAGCGTCACTTCTTGGCAGGGCAACAGGCGTTGATGCCTGAGTTTCTCTGCATGATAGCCCCGACCATTAACAGTTATTCTCGTATGATCCCAGGATTTTGGGCGCCTACGGATGCCACGTGGGGAGTTGAAAACAGAACCACAGCCCTTAGGGTGATTCCCGGTTCAGCGTCATCGCAACGGGTTGAATATCGACTGGGCGCTGCTGATGCTAATCCCTATCTTGCCCTTGCTGCCGCACTGGCCAGCGGCCTTTATGGTATTGAGCATGAGTTAGAACCGCAACCTCAAGTGAAGGGCAATGCCTATGAGCAAACTCATGATGCTTCATTGGCACTCCCTGCAACCTTATGGGATGCGGCGCAGCGATTTAAACAATCCGTTGCTGCGAAAAGCTGTTTTGGGGAGGCGTTTGTCGAGCATTTTGCCATCAGTAGAGAATGGGAAGAACGAGAGTTTAGAAAGCATGTCACCGACTGGGAAATGGAGCGTTATTTCGAGATTATCTAGGTAGGGTTTTATTTAGCTTGTATAGAGCCTAAGTGTGTCAGCCATTAATCAGACATTGTAAGAGTGGAGTGTAGTTAGTTATGGGATCACCTTCGAAAACAGAGATGCAGGACACCCTTTCGCCAATTGATGGCAGTGTGTTTGTCAGCCGTCCGCTCGCTGACGAGCATCAAATTATAGCTTGTGTCGAGCAAGCATCTACAGCCTATAACCGTTCAGAGGCAAGCTGGAAACACACGGCTCTTGCACAGCGAAAAGCGCTGTGTAAAAAGGCTATCGATCAGCTATTGAGTCATAAAGATGAAATAGCGACAGAGTTAAGCTGGATGATGGGACGGCCAATACGTTATGGCGCTGGTGAGCTTGCGGGCGTGGAAGAGCGCAGCGATTACATGATTAACATTTGCGAACAAGCATTAGCGGATATCAAACTTGAGGACAAGCCGGGAGTTACCCGTTATATCAAGCGTGAATCCTTAGGGGTTGTATTGGTGATTGCTCCTTGGAATTATCCTTTTTTAACCGCCATCAATGCCATTATTCCTGCTTTATTGGCAGGAAACTGTGTGATCCTCAAACACTCGGCACAAACCCCATTGTGCGCCGAGCGCTTGTATCAGGCGTTTAGCGATGCAGGACTTCCTAAAGGCGTGTTTCAGTACTTGCACATGAGTCATGATAACACCGCCAAACTTATCGCCAATAAGCAGATTAGTTATGTGGCATTTACCGGCTCCGTCTACGGTGGCCAAATGGTAGAACAAGCCGCGAGTGGTCGCTTTATTGGTGTTGGTCTAGAGCTTGGTGGGAAAGATCCTGCTTATGTTCGTGAGGATGCCGACATTGATAGTGCTATTGAAACCTTGGTTGATGGTGCTTTTTTCAATTCAGGTCAATCCTGCTGTGGCATTGAGCGTATTTACGTCCACTACACGGTTTATGATGACTTTGTGATTAAAGCCGTGGCCTTAACCAAACAATACCAGTTAGGACGTTCGGATAACCCAGAGGTGACCTTAGGACCGATGGTGCGAACCTCTGCTGCCGATTTTGTGAGAGAGCAGATAGCAGATGCCCTCGATAAAGGAGCCATAGCGCATATCGATGAAGCACTCTTTCCGATGAGTCAGCAAGGAACCCCTTATCTTGCGCCACAGATACTGACCCATGTCGATCATTCTATGAGCGTGATGACACAAGAGTCGTTCGGTCCCGTGGTCGGGATTATGAAAGTGTCGAGTGATGATGAAGCGATCAACTTGATGAACGACAGCGATTTTGGTTTAACGGCCAGTATTTTTACTCAAAATCTCGAGTTAGGGATTGAGCTTGGGGATCGTCTTGAAACAGGCACTTTTTTCCTTAACCGCTGTGATTATCTTGATCCCGCGCTAGCTTGGACTGGAGTCAAACAGTCGGGACGTGGCTGCACTTTATCTCAGTTAGGGTTTGAGCATCTGACTCGCCCTAAATCATTTCATATTAAGCAGGTATAACTCGTGTCCGCATAGGGTATAGATCCAAAAGGAGTAGATAGATGGATTTACATGCAAGTTGGAATTTCCCCACGGCGATTACGGTGGGTGAAGGCTGTTTAGATCAGCTTGGTGAGCGTTGCAAAGCACTTAATATGACGAAAGTACTCGTGATCACTGATCCTGGTTTAGCTGATCTGCCAATGGTTAAGCAGGCGGTAGATTTTTGCACACAATCAGGGCTTGAAGCACAGGTATTCAGTGAAATCCAAGGCAACCCCACAGGGCAGAATGTGCGCGATGGTGCCGAGGTGTTAAATGCTGGCGGTTTCGATGGCGTGGCGGCTTTTGGTGGGGGCTCGAGTTTGGATGCGGCAAAAGCCATAGCCATGATTGCCAAACAAGGGCTCTCTTTGTGGAGCACGGAAGATATTGGCAATAACTGGACGCGTATTGAAGACAGTTTGATGCTTCCCGTTGTGGCTGTGCCTACGACAGCAGGGACGGGATCTGAAGTGGGGCGGGCGTCGGTGATCACTGATACCGATGGGCCACATCATGTTAAACGGATTATCTTTCATCCGAATATGTTACCAGCGAGTGTATTGCTCGATCCGATGTTGACCTTAGGCTTGCCACCTCATATTACGGCGGCAACAGGGTTAGATGCCTTATCACATAATCTCGAAGCTTATTGTGCGCCATTTTATCACCCCATGGCGGAGGGGATTGCGCTTGAGGGGATCCGTTTAATTAAAGACTACCTTCCCAGAGCGGTTGCCGATGGTCATGACATTGAAGCGAGAACCCAGATGCTGGTGGCCTCAAGTATGGGAGCGACCAGTTTTCAACGTGGTTTAGGGGGGATGCATGCCATCGCTCACAGTCTTGGCGCCTTGTATAACAAGCATCATGGGCTATTGAATGCGATTTTAATGCCTTATGTGCTGATACGAAATCGCAGTGTCATAGAAGATAGAATCACTCGATTGTCGCGATACCTTGAGCTAGAGGATGCCACTTTTGATGGCTTCCTGTCTTGGGTATTAACCTTGAGGGAACAGCTTAATATTCCGCATACCTTAGCGGAGATAGGGATCAACTTAGATGATGTGGTGTTGGTCGGTAAGATGTCATCTAAAGATGCAGCGTCTGCTGGAAACCCAATTCAATTAACCGATGCTGAGTATTCATTGCTCTTCAAAGATGCGGTTAAAGGAAAATTGACATAAATATTGCGGTTTGAGAGTTAGTACTTTTAACTCTCTGGCTTTCTATCTGGTAAGCAAGCATGTTTTCACAAAGGAGGAGTGAGATGAGAATAGGTATTCTGCAATGCGATGATGTCACCGAAGCGCTGCAAGCTAAGCATGGAAATTATCCTAAGATGTTTACCGGCTTGTTTGAAGGACTCGGCACTGAACTGGTATTTTCTGTTTATCGAGTTATTGACGGAGAGTACCCTCACTCTGTGGATGATTGCGACGCCTATATCACCACCGGTAGTCGCTATGGCGTGAATGATGATGAGGCCTGGGTGCACCAGTTTAAGCAATATATTGCAACACTCTATGCCTGTAACAAGAAGTTAATCGGGATCTGTTTTGGCCATCAGATGATGGTTAAAGCGTTAGGCGGCGAGGTGGTTAAGTCACCGAAAGGGTGGGGAGTTGGTGTTGCGACATCGGTGATCACTCAGCACAAACCTTGGATGGATAGCAGTATTGAGGAACTCGCTTTAGTGGTAAGTCATCAAGATCAGGTGACTGAGCTACCAGAAAACACTGAGATTCTTGCGGCCAGTGATTTTTGCCCATTTTATATGATACAGATAGGCGAGCATTTTCTCGGTGTTCAGGGACACCCTGAGTTCAGTAAGTGTTACTCACAAGATTTAATGAACGCGCGGCGAGACAGGATCCCTGCACCTCGTATTGAAACGGGTATCGAGTCTCTTGCTCTTCCCGTTGACGATAAACTCGTTTGTCGCTGGTTACTGGACTTCTTACGCTAATCATATCGAGCATGTTAACACTCAAGAAGTCCATTTCTGTTTGTTTTGCGCTCAATTTTTTGATTTTTTCACATTTAATGCGATGACACGTTTTGCGTCAATAACAGTTAGGTTATAATCCACCATTCGCTTTGCTCTATGTTGATAGAGCAAGTAAACATACCGTGTTGCAACTCTATTGAGTTGTGGGATGTGACATTAGCCTTATTGTTTGTGGTATTAGATGACTGATATACAGAAAAACCCTGATGAACTCACCATACTCTCATTGGATACTTGTACCGAATCTTGTTCGGCAGCCTTAAGCGTTAAAGGCCAGATTTTTTCAGAGTTAGCTGTCGTGCCTCGTGAGCATAGCCAGCGCATCTTGCCTATGGTTGACAGCGTGCTGTCTCAAGCCAATATTTCATTGTCAGACGTTGACCTCATTGCCTATGGACGTGGTCCAGGCAGTTTTACGGGCATTCGAATTTGTACCAGCATGACGCAAGGTTTAGCGTTGGGCCAAGATATCCCTGTTATTGGTTTATCAGCTTTGCAAACAATGGCGCAGACGGTGTTTGATCACCAAGGTGCAGTGCAGGTCATTTGTGCTATTGATGCCAGAATGGGTGAGATCTACTGGGGTCAATTTGTCTTCAATAATGGACTTGCTGAGTTAGTGGGCCTGGAGACTGTGACAGCGCCAAACCTAGCGACTTTGGAGTTAGATAAAAGTTTACCTATCATCGCGTGTGGTACCGGTTTTGAAACCTATCCTCAATTACTTGAACTGTGTGAAAACATCACACTAACTCAAGAGATACAATTTCCAGATGCTAAATCTATGTTGAGCTTAGCTAAAGCGGGTTATACTCAGGGTCTGTCAACGTCCGTCGATGACTTGGCGCCTGTTTATGTTCGTGATACGGTTACCTGGAAAAAGCTTCCAGGGCGAGAGTAATTAGCCCTCATTGATTTAAATGCTGGAATGGGTTGGTTAATCTTATGATGAAGGAGGAGAAATAATGCAAGTTCAACAGAATATTTTTGGCACCTCTCAGGCTCACTCATCAAGTGCCCCCAACCCAAATGGTGCGAGTTCAAACATAAAAAAAAATTCTAATATTGATGCCACTCAGCAAGTTGAACGAGCAAAGAGAAGCCAAGGTTTAGACACCAGTCAGATTGACTCTGTGAGTGTAAACCGGGACGAAGTTGAAACACAGTTAGAAGTCCAACTTGCAGAACAGACAACACCAGAGCCGTTAGAATCTCGTTTAGGGGCTAAGCTTGAATATGAGCGAGCCCTGCAAGGGAGTGATGGTGCAGTAGCCCACTACTTGGCTAATGAACACGCTGCGGCTCGTGAAGAGATCCAGCAGATGGTCGGTATCGATACCTATGCATAACCCTTCCTCTAGTGCGCTTGATTCAAAACCCCTGAACAGCAGTGGAGCACCGTCTCGAAGTCGTTTCTTCTTCGAGCTCATGTTTGCTTTTCTGATCACTCGGTTGCCTTTTATCAGTGTGCCATTTAAATGGCTTGAAAGTTATTTTCATGAGCTCTCTCATGGATTAGCGACGATATTAACCGGTGGCAGTGTCAGTCACATTCAGCTTTTCCCTAATGGTGCGGGTTTGTGTTTTAGCCAAGGTGGCTGGCCAGTTGTGATCGGTTTTAGTGGCTACTTTGGCGCAGCGCTGTGGGGATATTTAATCTTCATTTTGGCGACCTGGCCAAAGGGAATACGTGTCAGCTTTGCTTTTCTTGGATCAGCAGTTGTATTGACTACATTACTTTGGGGACGAGATATCTTAACCATATCAATACTTGCCTGTCTGGCAGTGTTGTTTCTCTTACCACTTAAACTCAATAAAAATCGATTTATGGGAAGTGGACTAAGAGTGATGGCTTTGATGATCATGCTTAATGCTCTCGCAAGTCCGACCGTTTTATTAGGCTTGAGTGGTAAAGGTGATGCGTCTATGTTGGCTACAGAAACTTGGATCCCAGCGTGGATTTGGGTGTTTATTTGGTTAGCCATCAGTGCTTCAATGATTTTCCTCTGTTGGCGTCGAGTTGATAATGCGGCCGCTAAAGGCTAAATTTTACAGCCGTTGTTAATGTTTTCTTACATAATTTCATTCAATTCTATGCCCTTATCTTACCTTTGGTTTGATACATACATGTCGTTTTTCTGTTAGTTTATTGAAACTTATTCAAATATCTTATGGGAAGCGATAATGAAAAATAACACTCTTTTAGCCGGGATCTTATTGAGCGCCACGTGTAGCGTTAGTGCGTTAGCACACGATAATGGCCATGAAGCGAGCACATTGGCGGAAGTGGTTAAGAGCGATTTCAGGCAAGATAGTAATGTTAATCGTGATAAATATCGTCACCCGCTTGAAACCCTAACTTTTTTTGATGTTAAGCCAAGTGATACTGTGATTGAGTTGTGGCCTGGTGGTGGTTGGTATGCTGAGGTATTGGCACCTTATCTTGCAGAAGAGGGGCAATATGTCGCGGGTAATTTTGATACTGAACCTGCCGATGAAAAAAAGCGTACGGGTTATCGTGCTACCTCTGGTAAAAAGTTTGAAGCTTGGCTGAAAGAGCATCGTGCTCAAGTTGGTAAAGCAACAACTGTTACCTTTGATCCACCGACACACTATTCATTGGGCCGCGATGAGAGTGCTGATACCGTGCTGACTTTCCGAAACTTGCATAACTGGGCGATGAAGGGCTATCTAGAACCCGTTTTTGAATCGACGTTTAAGGTGCTTAAGCCTGGTGGAACTTTTGGCATTGTTGAGCATAGAGCGAACAAAGGTATGGATGCTAAAACGGGTTATATGGATGAAGCTGAGGTGATTGCGTTAGCCGAAAAGGTTGGATTTACGTTAGTGGCTAAGTCCGATGTTAATGCCAACAGTAAAGATACCAAAGATTATCCGAAAGGGGTTTGGACTTTACCTCCACGTCTGGCTTTAGAGGATGTGGATAAAGCGAAATACCTTGCGATAGGCGAAAGCGATCGCATGACATTAAAGTTTGTAAAAAACACCCAATAATTAACTAACAATAGAGGCTATATGTGGCAATCTTGCGCCCCCGAAAATGAGGTAGAGTTTCAACTCCCTCATATTCGTCTTTCAGGTCGACTTTGGGGGGCGTCAGATAAGCCCTTGTTACTAGCGCTGCATGGCTGGTTGGATAACGCCAATAGTTTCGCTCCTTTGGCGGAGCAGTTAAGCGAGTTTCAAGTGCTAGCAATAGATTGGCCGGGTCACGGTGGTTCAGATCATCGCCCAGGTTTGTACCCGCTTCACTGGATTGATTATCTATACGACCTTGAATTGTTGATGCAACACTTGTTAGTTAAGCAACAACCTGTTGCGATTATTGGTCATTCACTTGGTGGCATTGTGGCTTCGGCTTACGTCGCTGCTTTTCCTGAGAGAGTGGATAAACTGGTGTTGATTGAGGCGATAGGCCCTCTTTATGAATCTGCATCAAAGAATAATCAAAGACTACGCAACAGTTTCAAGGATCACGCGCTTTACCTCAAAAAACAGAATACAGCGCCAGCTGTTTATGAGTCTATCGACATCGCCGTTAAAGCAAGAATGAGACTCACAGGTTTAGGTGAGCAGTGGTGTCGTCTTCTTGTTGAGCGAAATATGCAATGCCAAGACACTGCAACCTGCAGAGGTTTTAGCTGGCGCAGCGATCCAAGATTGAAGTTAGATTCCCCCCTAAGGCTGACTTTTGAGCAGGTGGATGCGTTGATGACCAACCATGGTGGTAATGCCTTATTGATCACCGGAACCGAAGGCTTTAAGCAGTTAAAAGAGTCTCTGCCGAAGGCACAAGCTTGGTTTGATCAACTTATCTGCGCAGAACTTGACGGTGATCACCATTTACATATGGAAAATGCCCATGAGGTAGCAAGTCAAATTAAGCAATTTTTGGCATAATACCCAGCTTCTTAAACATCAGAACCTCTCAAGAGAGTATCAAACATAGATTGAGAAAAGAGACTAGGATTTTTACTCTATTTATGTGATGATGTTCAAAATTAAAACGCCCGTATGAATCTGGTGTAAACAAAATAATAAATTTAGTCAGTGTTTTGCTTATTGTTTTAGCAAGCTTTTTACAGAGAGTATGTTTCTGTATCCGCTGAATGTGGGGATTTTTAGGAGAGATTTGTGGAACAACTTTGGATTGATAACTTACCGCATGACGTGCCAAACGAGATTGACGTAACTCAATATGACTCGCTGGTGGATATGTTCGAGACATCAGTATCGAAATATGCCGATCAGCCTGCATTTGTTAATATGGGCGCGACACTTACCTATCGTAAACTTGAAGAGCGGAGTCGCGCCTTTGCTGCTTATTTGCAGAACGATCTTAAACTAGTGAAAGGCGACAGAGTCGCCATCATGATGCCGAACTTATTGCAGTATCCAATCGTTCTTTTTGGGATATTACGAGCTGGCATGGTTGTCGTTAATGTAAACCCTCTTTATACACCTCGTGAATTAAAGCACCAGTTGAATGATTCAGGGGCCAAAGCCATTATAGTGGTCTCTAACTTTGCCCATACACTTGAAAAAGTCGTTGAGCAGACCTGCGTAGAAAGCGTGATCTTAACTGGGCTTGGTGATCTGCTCAGTGCGCCTAAACGTACGCTAGTGAACTTTGTCGTTAAATATATCAAGAAGATGGTGCCAAAATACGATCTTCCCCATGCTATATCGATGCGAAAAGCCTTAAGTAAAGGCCGCCGTATGCAGTATGTGAAGCCTAAGCTTGGGGCGGATGACCTAGCTTTCTTACAATATACGGGTGGCACGACAGGGGTATCTAAAGGCGCGATGCTAACTCACGGTAATGTCGTTAGCAATTTACTCCAGGCTGATGCTGCGTACTCACCGATGCTTATCCCGGGCAAAGAGTTCGTTGTGACCGCATTGCCTCTTTACCATATTTTTGCTCTGACAGTGAACTGCTTGCTCTTTATGCATAAAGGCGCAAATAACTTGTTGATCACCAATCCCAGAGATCTTCCTGCGTTTATCGGTGAGTTAAAGAAGCATCCCTATACTGCAGTAACCGGAGTCAATACGCTCTTTAATGCACTCGTAAACTCTGATGAGTTCAAAGAGCTGGATTTTTCTCAGCTTAAGCTATCCATTGGCGGCGGTATGGCTGTCCAAAGAGCGGTAGCGGATAAGTGGCAGAGTATCACTAAGACTAAGTTGCTTGAAGGTTATGGATTAACAGAGGCGGCACCGTTAGTCACTTGTTGCCCATATAACCTTGAAGGCTATAACGGTTCTATCGGTTTCCCTGTTGCGATGACCGATATTCAAGTGCGTGATGATGAAGGTGTTGTTTTGGCTCAAGGTGAGATTGGTGAGTTGTTTGCCAAAGGTCCTCAAGTCATGAAAGGTTACTGGAAAAGACCGGAAGAGACGGCCAGTGTTATTGACAGCCAAGGGTATCTAGCGACTGGTGATATCGGTTACATGGACGAACAGGGTTATTTCTTTATCGTTGATCGTAAGAAAGATATGATCTTGGTGTCTGGTTTCAATGTCTTCCCTAATGAAGTGGAGGAGGTTGTTGCTATGCATCCCAAAGTGATTGAAGTTGCGGCAGTTGGTGTTCCTAACGAGCTATCTGGTGAATTAGTGAAAGTGTTTGTGGTTAAAAATGATAAATCTTTAACCGAACAAGATATCATCACTCATTGTCGACAGCATTTAACGGGATATAAAGTGCCTAAGCTGGTAGAATTTAGGGAAGAGCTACCGAAATCGAACGTAGGGAAAATTCTACGTAGAGAGTTGAGGGATGAAGTTAAGTCAGCTTAACTATTTTGTCCTAGTTGACCCAATAAATTTGGGTGATATCACTCTCAAGCCGGCTTAATGCCGGCTTTTCTATTTCTTTATAGCGTTCTATTGTCAGGGAGAACATTTTGTTAACGTTTCAATATATAGATGATGATGCGAGTTTAGCTAACCTTGTATCGCAATACCGGGAGAGTCAATTATTGGTATTGGACACTGAATTTGTTCGTACCCGTACTTTCTATGCTCGTCTTGGTTTGATCCAAGCTTATGATGGCAAAACATTAGCGTTAATCGATCCAACTGCAGTGAGTGATCTTTCTGATTTTTGGGATTTATTGAAAACGCCTGAAATTACCACCGTTTTGCATTCTTGCAGTGAAGACTTAGAGGTCTTTGCTCGTAATGGTCATTGCCAACCGGTAAAACTGTTTGATAGCCAAATCGCCGCAGCTTTATGTGGATTTGGACATGGACTCGGTTACGCGAAACTGGTTGAGCAAACGTTAAGTATTCCGCTTGATAAAGGTGAGTCTCGTACTGATTGGATGAAGCGTCCTTTAAGCGAAGCACAGCTTAATTATGCGGCTAATGATGTCTACTACCTTTATGAACTTTATCCTCAGCTTGTCGAAAAGTTAGCGGAACTCAACAGACTTGATTGGGTGTTCGAAGAGGGAGAGCGCATGACCCAAGGTCGCTTGGCCTCTCCGGATTTTGAACTGGCGTATTTAAGAGTTAAAAATGCGTTTCAATTAAGCCCTAAACAGTTAGCTTATCTGAAAGTGTTGGCTAAGTGGCGCTTAGAGAAAGCGGTGTCACGTGATTTAGCCGTTGGTTTTGTGGTTAAGGATCACGCTTTAATTGGTTTAGCAAAAAGACAGCCTAAAAACAGCACTGAGCTGTATAAGATGATAGAGCTGACTGAACAGGAAAAGCGTGTTCACGGCAAAGATCTTATCGGTTTATTAGCGACAGCAGATCTGGATAACTTGCCAGAGGCGATTGATGTCTTGGCACTTAAAACAGGTTATAAGAGCGCATTTAAGACCATTAAGCAGTGCCTGACGACGGTGAGTGAAGAACATGAAGTGCCGATTGAGCTATTAGGCTCTAAACGTCATATTCATGAATACCTAGAGTGGTTGTGGGCCGGTAAAGTAGGGGATAAACCTTTACTGCTAACGGGCTGGCGTGAAACTTTGGTTTCAACACCACTGACGGTATTGTCTTTGTAGTTTTGCTTTTTTAATTGCAAAAATAAACCCCGATTTTTAACTAAAAGTCGGGGTTTATTTTTATCTGAATAGAATAATGCTTACTTACTTTTCTGGTAAGGTCACATTCAGTTCAAGTACCGATAATTTATCATCGTTCTTATCTAATTGAACGGTGACTTGTTCGGGGTCGATGTGCACATACTTTTTTATGACCTCAATGATCTCTTGCTTCATTTGAGGAAAATAATCAGGTGCATCACGCTCGCCACGCTGGTGCGCAACGATGATCTGTAAACGCTCTTTGGCTGTCACTGCTGTAGCCGGTTTTTTGCTGCTTTTAAAATAATCGAGTAATGACATAATTAACTACCAAATATCCGTTTTAAGAAACCTTTCTTTACCTCAGTGACAAATCGCATTGGCAACTCTTCGCCTAACAAACGCGCGACACTGTCACTATAGGCTTTGCCTGCATCACTTTCTTGATCCATGATAACTGGCACACCTGAGTTAGATGCTTTTAGTACTGCTTGAGATTCAGGGATCACACCGATGAGCGGTATGGCCAAGATCTCTTCCACATCTTCAACGCTTAACATTTCACCAGTGGTGACACGAGCAGGGGAGTAACGGGTCAGTAATAGGTATTCCTTTACTGGCTCTAATCCCTCTTCGGCGCGCTTTGACTTACTTTGGAGCATGCCCAATATACGGTCTGAATCACGTACTGAACTCACTTCTGGGTTAGTGGTGACGATGGCAGTATCCGCGAAATAAAGAGCCATCATGGCGCCTGTTTCTATGCCTGCAGGAGAATCACAGATGATGAATTCAAAATCTTTTGATAAATCAGACAGTACTTTGCCCACGCCTTCTTTTGTCAACGCATCTTTATCGCGTGTTTGTGAAGCGGGTAAAACAAATAGATTTGGGCAACGCTTATCTTTGATTAAAGCTTGGTTTAAATTAGCTTCACCATTGATCACATTGACAAAATCATAAACAACTCTGCGCTCACACCCCATAATCAGGTCTAAGTTACGCAGTCCGATATCAAAATCTACAACGACAGTTTTATGTCCTTTTAATGCCAAACCTGTAGCAATAGCAGCACTAGAGGTGGTTTTCCCCACGCCGCCTTTACCTGAGGTGACAACAATTATTTGCGTCATTTCCTATTATTTCCTTGTTTGCTGTCTTTAAAGTGGTAGCGCTTCGATGGTGAGAGATTCACCTTCGAGACGAATACAGCCACTTTTCGTTGTACTGTTGAGCTGAATATTCTCGGCTAGCCAGTATTGACCGGCTACAGATACCAATTCGGCTTCCAAAGAGCGGGCGATAATCACCGCGTGCTTGTCACCGGAGGCGCCAGCCATGGCCTTACCACGTAAGTTACCATAAATGTGAATACTGCCATCGGCAATCACTTCTGCGCCATTCCCCACGGTTCCCACAATCACAAGATCGCTATTTTTTGCATAGATCTGCTGACCTGAACGCACATTTTGTTTCACTATCTTAGTGGTTTTAGGTAGCTGAGGCTGAGTTTGTGATTGTTTTCCTGATTTGATGATTGCGAGTCCAAGGGATTTAGCTTGGGCCGAAATGGCATCAATCGCTGCGGTAATACCAACAATCACTAATTGTCTGGACACGAGTAAATCTTTCAACGCTGTCAGATTATACTCAGGATCTTTAATGAGACTTAGGTTGACGACCAATGGAGCACCAATAAAAAATTGCGGTGCGATAGACAATTTACTGTCCAGTTCAATGGTTACCTTTTCCAAATCAACCTGGTTAATATGGAGCACAGAGAGTGTAAATGATGAGCCTTTTAACTCTAGGCTTGGAGTCTGCATTGTGGCCTTGCTCTTTATAAAAATAATCAGACTTGATGCTGATATGCATTATATTAATAGTTGTCCATGTTATAGTGTGACTCAGTCTGAGGCAAGTTGAATAGCAGGAAAGTAGACAGTATATGATCTGTGCGGTGTATAAGAGTCGACGTAAGCTCGATAGTTACCTATTCGTTGAAAAACGTAATGAATTTGAACGTGTTCCAGAGGCACTACTTGAGATGTTTGGTTCACCAGAATTGGTGATGATGCTGCCTTTAATGAAGCGAGATCATTTAGGTTTTGCTGACATTGAAAAAGTGAAGACAGAGTTAGCTGCTAAAGGTTATTACCTGCAACTGCCTCCGCCAGTGGTTAACTTACTCGAGGAACATAAGCGCGAAATTGGCTATAGTAGAGATTAGTTAAGATAAAAAATCAGCTTAATTCAGGGATTCGATATGACAGGGATAGATCTTAAGGCCATTAGTGCCACATGCATGCTCATTCTCGGCTTGCAGCAAACAGTTTTAGCGCAAGAAAGTAAATTGAAACCGAGTTTCAGCGATTATCTTTCTAGTCTTAAACATGAAGCTAAAGAGAATGGCATAGATGAGAGAAACATTGAGTCTAGTTTCCCTCAGATTAAGCTGTTTAGAACTGCACAAGATAGTAGCAAAGCACCCGTTAAGGCTGCGACTTCGTTAGAGAGTTTTATTCCTGAGAAAGTCCCTGAATCTAAAGTTAGCGAAGCCCGAGTTTTGTATCAGCAATACAGAGCAGAGCTTAAGACGATAGGGCTAGAATATGATGTTCAGCCCAGATTTATTTTTGCACTGTGGGGACTCGAGTCAAATTTCGGTGCTGATGTCAGTCAGTATCCTCTTCTGTCTGTGACCGCTTCGCGTGCATTTGATGATCCTGACTGTATTAAGTGCAAAAATGAATTTTTTGCGACGCTGAAAATTCTTGAACAGGAATCCTTACAAGTCAGTGAGTTGTTAGGTTCATCTAAAGGCACCTTGGGGCAAACTGATTTTTTACCTAGCCACTATTTGAAATATGCGCAAGACGGTGATGGTGATGGTAAGAAAGAGTTATGGAGTAATCCTCATGATGTGTTTGCCTCCCTAGCTCATTATTTACAGCAAGTGGGCTGGAAAGGGCAAGAAACCTGGGGACGGCAAGTACTGCTACCTGACAATTTTGATGAAAGTCTTTCTTCGAGTGCGATTAGCAAGCGGTTTTCGCAATGGACAGAGCTTGGGGTAACCCGCTATAACGGGAGTGTTTTGCCTAAACGTGATGATATGTTGGTTTCATTGATCATTCCTGATGGTGCTAAAGGCCGTGCTTACCTGATTTATGATAATTATCGTGCTTTGATAAAACGAATGGATTCTGATTACCATGCATTATCAGTGGCCTACCTTTCAGAGAAGATAAAATCTTCTGAGATTAATTGATGCTTAGTCAGGATAAAGATAACAGTATTCTTTGTCTCTGTTGACTAGTGTAAAATAGCCTGCTTGAGCAGGCCTTTTTTTGTAAAAAACTGAGTTGTAGAAATTAAATCATGTCATTTTGGAAAGAAAAATCGTTAAGCCAGATGGATGCCCATGAATGGGAGTCCTTGTGTGATGGTTGTGGTAAGTGTTGTTTAAATAAGTTAATCGATGATGAAACAGAAGAATTGTATTACACCAATGCGGCCTGTAAATTATTAGATCATCAAGGAGCACACTGTAGTCAATATCAAGATCGTTTCAGCTTTGTTCCTTTGTGCACTAAAGTGACAGCCGATAATGTAGCAGAATTAACTTGGTTGCCTGATAGCTGTGCTTATCGACGTCTTTACGCCGGACGGGACCTACCTTCGTGGCATCCCTTGATCACAGGATCGAAAGAGGCGATGCATCAGGCCGGGATGTCGACTCAAAATAAAGTGAAATGTGAAACGAATATCAAATATATCGAAGATCATATCGTTTTGTGGCCCATGAGAGATCAAGACTAATAGAGCCGAAGCAGTATTAGTCTTTAACCCAAATAGGTGTTATTTCTTTGAGCTGCTTTTACTCATTGCTAGTTTTTCTTGTTTGATAACCTTGTGCCAGAATTCTGCACCGAGTCCCGCAATAACACGGGATTCGCCATTAAGTAACATGGCCATACCTATCTTTAAACGAGGGGAGTAGGATATCTCTGCCACGTAACCGGCAACCCAGCCTGCATGATAGACTAGCTCTTCACCTTCAAAATCATAAACCCGCCAGCCTTTGCCATAATGAGCATCTTTGAGATAAGAGCGCCATTCTCGACGTTTCAGCTCCTTGCTTGTTCTCACGCCGTGTTCTTTGATGTCATGGAGAAGTTGAGGACTTAATACCTTGGGGTTATTGCCTAAGTTAGCAATCAACCACTTGGAAATATCGGTGATACTGGCATTAACGCCAGCTGCGGGCTCAACCTGATAATAGTTAGACTTCACTCTGACCTTTTTAAAACCTGAGCGGGTTTTAACATGGGGACTTGCACGGTTACTGGTGGCTAAGAAATCCGCCATACCGATAGAAGCTGTATTCATCTTTAAGGGAGTGAAAATGCGTGTCTCAACCAGATTTGAATATGTCATCCCAGTTTGTTGTTCAATAACGGGTTGGATAAATGAGAAGGCGATATTTTGGTAACTGTAACAAACTCCAGGAGAACACATTGGGGTCAGTTTAGAAAATTGGGGAATGATCTTCTTTAATTTACCATTGGCATTGAGAATATTATCGTAACTGTTTGGCATTAGGCCGGTGCTTTGACCTATAAGGTGACCGAGATTTATTTTGGCTGTTGCGGCTTTATCGGCAAGCATAAACTCAGGCATGTATTGAGTGAGTGGATCTTCCCAACTGAATTTATTTTCATGAACCAGCATTGTCGCTAAGGTCCCCGCGAAGGTTTTTGATACCGAGGCTAAACGAAAAACAGTGTCTTTGTTTACGTTTAAACTCCCGCCTTTTTTACGTTTACCGTATGTACTCATCTTAAGGACTTTACTGTCTTCGATGATCACAAACGCGCCGCCGGGTACACCATTCTTTTTGAGCTGTTTATGAAATTGCTGTTTGAAATTATCGCTGATAACTTGGTAGTCAGACTTTGCTTGTAGGCTGGTTGAAAGTAAAAAACAGGCAAGCCCGATAGGAAATAGTTGTCGCGGTCGAGATAACATAAAAGATGTTCCAAAAAATAATCGATAAATAGCAGCTAAAAAAGGCTTATAAATACAAGCGCTGCTTGGATAAAAATCTAAGTGTTAGGCTAACAAAAAAATGTAAAAAAAACAGCATAGCAAAAATAATTAAATCCCTTTCCCATTCTGTTTATTCATAAATACCTTGTCAGATATTGTACCGCTAGTTAATCTGGTTTGATATTATATTCAACAAGTTGTGACGTATGAAGCTCGCTTTACTTAGTGACCCCTCATCGGTAAATGGACTACAAGCCATCAAGCAGGTGTTAAATGCCCAACAAAAAGCCGTGGCTAAAGTTGGCTATATTGCTTCAGGGCCAGAACCTGATAGACACTATTTTCGCCAGACTCAAGTGCTTTATAAACACCTTGGTGCCAAGTTGGCGTGTTATTTAGAACTTGAAACGGGTTTTGATGAAGAGGCTTTGGTTGAACTGTTCAGTTGTGATGTGATCCATTTGGCTGGCGGGGATAGCTTCAGATTTTTAAAAGGGTTACAGCACAGAAGATTGATACCTCGTTTGCGGGAGTACGCGAGGGCAGGAGGCGCACTGATTGGCGTGAGTGCTGGGGCAATGATCATGACACCGTCGATAGAGAGTGCCCCTTTGTGTGGCGACAGCAATGATGTGGGCTTAGACAACTTACTCGCCTTGAGTTTAACCCCGTTTCATTTTATGCCTCATCTGCCAGCGGGGTTTACCACTCCTGTCGATTTTATTGCTTATCTACACAAGAGAGGAGTCGCGTTTGATGATTCTCTATTTGAGTATTTATACCTGTGTCAGGATACAGCTGCTATCACGGTAATCGATGGGAAAGTTGATGAGATTGGGGAGCCTTTACTCTGGACCTGCTGTATTGAAGTCTGACAGATGAAACCTAGAACAGGTTTCATCTGTTGTTAAGATAATATTTTAAGTGTTACTTAAGCGCTTGATTAAATCGATCGAAGCCTGCTTCTAAATCGGCAATCAGATCATCAGGGTTTTCTAACCCCACATGCAAACGAATAAGGGGTTTACTGCTATCCCATTGGGTGGCTGTTCTGATCCTGTCGATGCCAAATACACCTAAGATCAGACTTTCAAAACCTCCCCAAGAGAAACCCATTTTAAAGTGCTGCATGTTTTCAACCAGTGCGGTGACAGAAGCCAGATCTCCCTCTTTCAATACAAAAGAGAATAAACCGTTGGCTGCTGTAAAATCACGCTCAAAAAACTCGTTACCAGGGCAAGTGTCGAAAGCTGGGTGCCTGATATGATCGACCTCCGGGCGCGACTTCAGCCAGTTTGCAACTTTAAGGGCATTACGCTCATGTTGCTGCATACGCACGCCCAATGTTCTTAGGCCACGGCTGGCCAGATACACATCATCCGGTGAGGTGCATTGACCCATGAGGTAGCTGTTTTCTCTTAGCTGATCCCAATGTGCTTCATTAGCCGTTGCGGTGCCCATCATGACATCAGAGTGACCCACTATGTACTTAGTGGCAGCCTGAATAGAGATGTCGACGCCCATATCAAATGGACGAGAGTTGATGGGGGATGCCCAAGTGTTGTCTAACATCACCACAAGCTCATGTTGGTGAGCGATGCTGGCAAGTGTCGGCACATCTTGGATCTCCATGGTGATCGATCCTGGAGATTCTAGGAACAATACCTTGGTATTAGGCTTGATAAGCGCACTTATCCCAGCGCCAATCATAGGATCATAATAGGTGGTCTCTATCCCAAAACCTGCCATCAACTTATCACACAGATCCCGTGTCGGTTCATAGGCGGTGTCGACCATGAGCAGATGATCGCCTGACTTGAGAAATGAGAGCAGTGCACCACTGATCGCGGCGGATCCTGATGGGTATAGGGCTGTGCCTACACCGCCTTCAAGTTCTGCAATGGCAGCTTGAAATGCAAAATGGGTGGGGCCACCACGTCGACCATAGAACATCTCGCCTTTGGCTCTGTTCTTGGTTGCGAAGCGCATCTCTTCCATGGTGTCAAACACCATGGTTGATGCTCTGAAGACGGGAGGATTGATCACACCCTTGGTCCATTTTTTGTCACGTCCAACACTGATGATCTGTGTTTCTTTTTTCATAGGGTAACTGTTCCACAACCAAATTGTATTTTTAGCCATCTTAACATCTAAACGGCCAAATGAAAGTGCGTTTTAATGAGTATCGTGAATGCTCGCTTATCGTTCTGTTTATTCATCGTGCTCCCAAGCATTAATCGAGTGGGAGGCTGACCACTATTTCCACGCCATGATGCTGTTGGTCACGATCACTTAACTGCAGGTTTCTGGCGATGATTTTTCCATGGTGGAAATCAGTCACTAAGCGAGCGATATAGAGGCCTAAACCCAGATGAGGCTTGTCTTGTGACTTTTGTTGTCTCACGGATACCATCGACTCAAATATCTGTTCAGACATGTTTGCTGGCAGCTCAGGGCCAATATTACTGATTGAAAGTTGAGCTTGTTTGTTTTTTGCTGTGAGAGTGACCGAGATTGGTGTGTCTTTGAGACTAAATTCTAAGCCGTTGGCAATCAACTTATCCATCAACTGTGCAATGTATTCTGGTACACCCGTCATCAATAGATCCTCTGCGCAGATATTAGCGATGAACTCTTTATTGGGGTAGGTGAGTTGGTATCCCTGCACACAACCACTGATGACTTTAGAGAGCGGGAAGGTGTCGAGTTCTGCAGAAGATAAGCTCTCTTCTAGCCTCGTCGCTTCACTCATATTATTCAAAATCATATTCAAGCGACTCACGCCTTCTTGTGCCCGGTCAACATATTTACGGCTATCGGGGTCGAGTGATTGCAAGCCTAAGTGTTCTAGTGACGATCGAACCACGGCAACAGGAGTACGTAGTTCATGTGAGAGTCTTGAACTCATGTTCTCTAGGTAGTGAGTATATTGCCCTAATCGACTCACAATACTGGCAAAACTTCGGGATAAATCGCCTATTTCATCACGGACTTTTGAGCCTTTAATGTGGTTTTTTATTCGACCTTGACTGTCGATGGCTTCTTCAGCTTCATCCCTGAGTTTACGAATGCGGCTGGAGATGCTGGAGGCGAAGAAAAACAGCGCTAAGGTTCCCATGCTCATGATGGTAATAATGACATTGAACAGCTTCTCTAATGCCTTATTGCGTAAAGTTCTTATCCCATGGGTCGTTTCTTCTGAGATCACCACTCCCATCACCTTATCATCTATCCAGATTGGGCTTGCAGCGGCCAGAATAACCGCTTTGTTATCGGGTGTGAGTCGCCATGTTGATCCATCTTTACCGGCTAGGGCTTGTTGAATGTGGCTACCACCGAGTACGGTTGAATCCTGTAAAGAGTCGACAAAATCTTTAGCTGGAATCGTCAGTATTTGGTAATAGAGTGGGTGTAGATATTTTTGTTTAAACCGTTCCCAGAAACTGGGATCGGGCTGGTCCGATACAGTGCGAGTCCAAACGCTATTACTGGTCCGAATATCCCCTGATTTGGCGAGCACACGGCCATGCTTGTCTACCACCCAAATTCGAGAGCTGTTATGGCTCATCCCTTTAATGATGTTTGCAATTTCTGGAGAGGGCACAAGGACGGTACCGAGCTTATCAACATCATCGATGGCAGAGGTTCCGACTATTGCGTCCACATGACCGGTTTTTGCATCGTTAACATCGTATATCGCAAAGCCCAGTTTACTGCCTACCATGTCCAGTGGAATACGCAGCTCAATATTATAGCCTTGGGTCGTTTTCCTCCATTTTCCTTGGATTTTGATTTCAGGGGTAACGGGGACAGAAAGACTCGGATCTTCAGGGAGTTCAAAGGCACTGATCCAACCACCTTTTGTGGTGGCGACAATATAACGCCTGAATTTTCCATCAGGTGCCAGCGTGGCAATAGCAAGGTGATCATTGCGATCGATATTCAGGGTGTTCTTGCCACGATAGATAACGCTGGGATCGGTGACTTCAAAGAAGCCATAAAGGTATCCGTCATATTTACCGACCATATGGGTAAAATTAATGGCCAAGGGCTTATCTGGGTTAGCTTTGGAGATCTGGTGGTTTTCACCATAGTTGAGGCTCTTATGCTTGTATGGCGCCCAATCACTGAGTTTGCCGTCCAACTGTATTGGCCCTGAGAGCGGGTGAGCGTAGAGATCTCTGCCTTGCTGTACCTGAGTTAAAAAACTTGCCTGACTGTCAAACAGCTTAGGTCTTTCATGCAGGGCTGTGGCTAGTGCTTGTGTTGTGCCCTCTAAGGTTTTCTCTTGGCCGTATCTCAGGTATTTTTCCATCTCCCAGACGTACTGGTAGCCTAGCCAAGGAAGACAAAGCAGGAATAGCGATAATATGGCAACTTTGCTTCTTAGCCCTATTGGAAGGTTAAACATTGTGCTGTCTCTGCTTTGAAGTGGTGGTTATTAGCCATGTTGAGTGAGATATCAATATCATTAAAGGGCCTGAGGTTCCCAACGGTATCCCATGCCATAAACCGTATCGATGCAATCAAATTCAGGATCTTGTGCGATGAATTTTTTTCTTATCCGCTTCACATGGGAAGTGATAGTGCTATCGTCGACGTATATTTTTGCTTCTTGCATCAATGCTTGGCGATTCTTAACATGCCCTGGGTGTTTAGCTAACGCGTGAACCATCCAAAATTCAGTAACGGTCAGTTCGATAGGGATCATATTCCAGTAAACCTGCATCCGGTTGGCATCAATAGTTAACGCACCTCTTTCGAGTAAATTCTCAACTTCCAATGATTTACCTTGCAGCTCTGAGCGCCTAAACAGTGCAGCTAAGCGAGCAATTAAGTGAGGGAAACTGACATCTTTACTGAGGTAATCATCGGCGCCAAGGCGTAAGCCGCACACGGTATCAAAGTCACTGTCTCTGGCTGTTAAGAAGATGATAGGTAAATTACTGGACATTGCCCTGAGGGATTGGCAAAGCGCAAATCCTCCATCTATTTCATCTTCTAATCCAATATCAATGATGGCCAAATCCGGTAATCGGGTTGTGAATGCTTGCATGGCACTAGGACGATTGGCGTACGCCTGAACGGTATAGCCTTGCTGCTGCAATACCTCTTTATAGTTCTCTCGTATTGCCGCTTCATCTTCCACAATTGCGATACGTTTCATCAATTTTTACCTTATAGGGCTGTAATACCGTCAGCGCATCATTTTCAAGTAAGTAGGAGTGCTGAGCTGATGACAATTAACTTCTGCTGGAGACTATACAGGAAATTTTATGGGATAAAAGGCACTGAAGTGGATTGCCATTTTGTTGCCACAATTCATAAGCGTAATGTCATTTTTCCTCCCTGTGGCAGTCATTTATCTCCTGTTTAATGAACCTATCGAAAGGCAGTCACTATTTACTCTGCCTGTTAATAATCGTCATAGATAGGAAAACCAAAATGAACAAGAAAATAATCGCCCTTTTAGTTATGAGCAGCCTAACCGTTTCAAATGCAAGTTTCGCAACAGAGCAAACTGACGAGAGAGAGCATAACGAGGAACTTGTTGGACTCACCTCTGGGATTGTTCTTGGGGCGGTCGTCGGCGGACCCGTTGGTGCCATCATCGGGGCATTTACAGGCGCACTATTAGGGAAGTCTGTCGGAGATGACTCTGAAATTGACTCTCAACAGGCCAAATTGGTCAAAAAGGATTCACAACTCATTGCATTAAACGATGATAATCAATCTCTACAAGTGATTGCCAGTCAATATGATGAGGCACAGCAGCAGTTAGCTCAACTAAAGTTAGCTCAAGAGCAGAAGCTGACTGAGTTAGCCATGGGGTTGAACATTCAGTTTAAAACGGGCTCATCTGAGCTAGCGCCTCACATACAACGCCAACTTGATGATTTGGCTTATGCCATGTCGATTTCGCCTGAATTGAATCTGGATATGACCGGATATGCTGATAGAAGAGGGGACTCGACGTATAACCAAGCCTTGTCTGAGCAACGTGTTGCCGAAGTGAAAAGCTATTTAGTGGCTCAAGGTGTTGATGAAAATCGTTTGGCATTTAAGGCATACGGTGCAAGTGCTCCGTTGGCTAAAGATCAGAGTTTTGAAAATGATTTTTTTGACAGAAGAGTCAATATCAAACTTATTCCACGTGAGTCTGCGCTCGCTGCAAACCAATAATCTCTTTTTAATGAAATAAAGGATTATGTTGATGAAAATGGATAAGCAATGTCTCTTTAACGCCCACGGTAAGAATACTCCCATGCAGTCAACGGTTGCCCCCTTATGGGGGGCGGCACTTTGTCAGAGAATCGTTATCGGCTTCTTATGCTGCCTGAGCTTTGCAACTTATGCTGAAGAGATTGAACGCACTCAAGCGAGTTTAGTGTACCAGTCAATGGATGGGGAGGAGCAGGTGAGTCTACCACTCAATACCCAAGTGCAGATGAAAGTGTCGGGTTGGATTAACCGAGTGAAAGTCAGGCAGGAGTTTCGTAATGACACTGAGCATTGGCTCAATGGCCGTTATCAATTTCCTTTACCTAATGAAGCGGCGGTGGATCATATGCGGCTTCAGATCGGTACTCAGATTATAGAAGGCCAAATCCAAGAGAAACAGGAGGCTAAAAGGCAGTTTGAGGTGGCAAAAAAAGCAGGGCAGCGTGCGAGTTTAGTGGCGCAATCAACACCGAATATTTTTACTACTTCAGTGGCTAACTTAGGGCCGAGTGAGACATTAGTGGTTGAGATAAGCTATCAGGAGTTGGTGAGCTATAAACAAGGCGAGTTTAGCCTTAGGTTTCCTATGGTTGTGAATCCGCGTTATCTATCCCTAATGTCACAGTCTACATTTTCAGAGGTTAATGCTCTGACTGTGCTAGATAAAATAGGATCATACTTTGACAGCAATTTAAGACTCGGTACCCACAATACAAGTTTAGCGCCCAAGGTGAGCATTAATATTGAATTAAATGCAGGTGTTTCGCTGGATACGGTTTCAAGTCTCTATCATAAGGTGAGTCAGACTCAGCTCAGTGATTCCCGCTATAACCTTAAACTTGTCGATGCAACCGCTAACCGTGATTTCGTGTTGAACTGGAGACCACAACTGGGTAGAACTCCTATTGCCACAGTATTCTCACAAACTGGCCAGACATATTCAGTCTCAAATACGTCAAATATAGTGGAAAGTAAAAGCGCTGAAAACCGTGAAGAATTAGAGGATGACTATGCGTTATTGATGTTGTTACCTCCAGCAGTTCAGCAGCAAGATACGAGCATTCCCAGAGAGCTTATTCTCGTGATTGATACATCGGGGTCTATGTCGGGTGGTTCAATCGAGCAGGCTAAGAAAGCGCTGAGTTTTGCCCTGACGGGGTTAAGAGAACATGACACTTTTAATGTGATTGAGTTTAATTCAGATGTCCATGCGCTATCACCGCAACCGTTATCAGCAACAGCGAGCAATATTGGTCGTGCTAATCAGTATGTACGAAACCTTGAGGCCAATGGTGGAACAGAGATGGGTTTGGCACTCAATGCCGCTCTTGATGTCCAACAAAGCCGTGAAGAGGACAATACAAGTCGTTTACGTCAGGTACTGTTTATGACCGATGGAGCTGTGGGTGATGAATCAGCACTCTTCTATCTTATAAAACAGAAGATAGGACAGAGTCGCTTATTTACCCTGGGAATTGGTTCAGCGCCAAATTCACACTTTATGCAAAGGGCGGCTGAGTTTGGGCGTGGTACGTTTACTTATATCGGCAAATTAGATGAAGTGCAGAGTAAGATTGAAGCGTTACTTCATCAAATTGAGCGCCCGCAGTTAACTGACATTAAGTTGAGATATGCAGATAATCGAGTGCCCGATTATTGGCCAGCAATTATCCCAGATCTCTACGCTGAAGAGCCTTTGCTGGTGGCTATAAAGATGAATTCATTACTTCATACAGCATCGCCCACAGAGCTTATTGTTTCCGGAACAGTAGCAGGACAGTATTGGCAAGAGCGTGTATCACTTAAACAAAGAGAGCCTGCTTTAGGCCTTGATCTTATCTGGGCGAGAAAACAGATCTCGGCGCTTGAATTAAGTAAAGATGGAGTGAACGAGCAAAGAGTGAAGCAGCAGATCACCGCTCTGGCCCTTAATTATCATTTAGTGAGTGCCCATACTAGCCTAGTGGCGATAGAGTTGGCTCCAGCGAGACCGAGTTCCATTACCCCTAAAAATGCCACAGTGCTAATGGCGAACCCGTTTGGATGGACACCGCCTGGCAGTTTGCCACAAACCGGCACTTCAAGTCGTTTGTTTATCTTGATTGGATCTGTGTTATTAAGCTTGCTTGGGATCTACCTACTCAGTTATCAAAGAGCCTTTGGCGTTGCCATTTATGGCAGAAAAGGAAAGTTAGATGCCTAAGGGGCTCTATGTTCATCGCATTGGTGTCATTCTGTTTTTTATTTTAGCGGTTCTTTTTCTAGGTCAGGGAGTGTATATGCAAGCTAAAGCGCATTTTGCGCAGTATCTTATTGAACAGGCTTGGCAGCGATCGATTAAGGATCAACAGCCCCATAAACCTTGGAGTTGGGCGGATACTTATCCTGTAGCAAAATTGTCTTTTGTTGAAGCGGGTAAGGGCAATGAGTCACCAGATGAACATTTTAATGGAGACTCAATGTATGTATTAGAAGGGGCCTCAGGCAGAAATTTGGCTTTTGGTCCCGTTCAAATTCAAGATGGCAGCATAGGGAAGGGGAATCGTAATCGGATCATTGCAGGCCATAATGATACCCATTTTTCAATTTTAGAGGGCGTTAAACGGGGTAAACTGATTAAGCTACTTGATAGGAATGGAATCGAGGTCATTTATAAGGTGATGGAGACGCAAATTGTCCATGAGTCTGATACCCGAGTGTTGGCGCCGAGTAATGATAAACAACTGACGCTGATCACTTGTTATCCATTTCACGCTTTGCGTGCTGGTGGGCCGTTACGTTTTGTTGTGCATGCAGAAGCTGTAGGTTAGTTATTTCAATGGAAAGCTAACGAACCAGAAAATCGGGTATTATCCCGAATTCTGGTTAACTGGCGATAGGCATCACTCGGTTTCTACCTAGTCGCTTGGCTTCATAGAGGAGTTTATCTGATTGATCAATGAGTTGAGCAGCGCTAAGAGAAGGGGTCCATTGGGCGACACCAAAAGAGGCGGTGATATTGTTTATCATAGTGTCTTTACGTCTATCTTTTAGTGACACTTTCTCTAATGCTCTGCGCATTGCTTCCGCTAAATGCCTTGCATTTCTAAACTGACTATTGGGGGTTATCACGGCAAACTCTTCCCCCCCATAGCGGTAGATTTTGGTTCCATCTCTGCATGACTCGCTCAGACGTTTGGCGACAGCCTTGAGCACGGTATCACCTAATTGGTGACCATAGTTGTCGTTAAAGGCTTTGAAATGATCGATGTCGATAAGAATTAAACACAATCCTTCAGGGGATTGGCTCAATAGCCCAGCTAAATCAGAATCAAATGCCCTACGATTTAATATGCCCGTTAACGCATCGAATAACACATCTTTCTCTGATTTCTTCAGTTGAGCTTTTAGCGTGTCAATCTCTTGCTGAGCACGCTTTAGATGACCTGTAAAATATTCGGTGCTTGATCGGATATCATCAGATTCTTTGGCTAGATTACGGACTATGCCGAGCACTTTTTCAAGGCTGACTCCTTCTTCTTCTATACGACTGAGTTGGTCAAAGTTACTGTCGATGCGTTTTTGAAAATGGGTCGCATCAGTATTAGTGTCTTTTAAAGATTGAGATAGCTCGGTGGCCATTGCTTCTAGACTTTGACGCATTTCAATGACGTCAACTTCAACTGGATCTGAAACAAACTCACGATAGAGTAGGGTTGAATTGGAGGGCGAACAAGTACTGTACTCTTGTATTATTGTATCGAGTTGTTTATTTAAACTAGGCTGTTTTTCATCAACATAAGCATACCAGAGCGCATAATTGGTCGGTGTAGTGGGGATCTGATGCTTTAGCATCAAGGGAACTGCTTTTTTTAAATTTATCGCAGCCAGTTGCATCAGTTCTTTGGACATAGAAAGTACCTAAGTGATAAGAGGTATAAAGCTTTGCTGTAAGTGAAATCATAGTTAAACAGATCAAATCAAGCTAGCAGATATAAAGAATAAAACCAGAATTTTCATTCTGGTTTTATTCAACTCCCCCCTTTTACTGACGGTTATGGGGCCACTTGAATTGGAGCCCAATTTAGCCATTCAGGAGCAAACTGTTTCTGTAGTATAAATTGAGTATCAGTTGATAACTGGTTGGAGGAAGTTGTAGGACTTTGGGTGACAACCCCGATCCCACCTGCCAATATCGTTTCTAATGTACCGGTTTCAATTTTCGCGCCCGAAAATAAACCGATATCAACTTTGACACCGGATAGATCCCAAAACTGACTGGTATTATTAATCAAGTGATTATATTGGCTGTCTATATGCGAATGTATAAGCACAGAGTTACCCGTGTCCGATAGGGCATAGCTGTCTACTAGGCCAACTCTGATCCCTCTGAAAAATATAGGGGTTCCAGTTTTAATGGAGCCCAGTGTACTGTCTTTTAAGGTAAAGAGCAGTTCACCGGTTTTAATCAGTTTGGATGGGGTCATGTCACCGATAAAATGTGTGCTATTTTCTGAATCAAAGCCGGGAATGACACTGACATAAGGGCCCATGATTAAGGTTTCAGGTGCGGTGATTCCAGATAAAGATATCTGTGCATCGACAATAAAGTAGCGGGCATCACGTTGTGTAAAGTGCGTTGCATAATTACCATAAATATAGGCTTTTACTGTGACACTGTTGAGGTCGTCATCTAGCTTTACAGACTCAATCTCGCCGACTTGATGGCCTTGATAACGTATCGGGGCTTTTGCCGCCAGTTTTACGTCAGCAGGAAAGCTCAATGTTATCGGTTTAGCTTGAGCTAAGGCCAAAGATTTCGATGCATAAAGGTATGTTTGATTCCCAATTTCTTCCTCATCGAGTAACCCCAAAGTAATGCTGCCTTTTAGCGCTCCTTGCAATGGCGCAACATCTATCTCAATGCCTGTCAGTGCTGCGTTGATTGACATCGCGCCATTTCGCCAAAATACTGAGTTTGATTTAATCAAACTTGAAAACTGTTTTTGGATACTTAGCTTAATGGCAAAAGATTCATCTTTTGTCTGCCATGTAACCTTGTCTACCTGGCCAATTTGCATTTTCTGATAATAGATGGGCGCACCAGATGAAAGATCGGCACCATCAGGGCTGTTTAAGACCAGATGAGTCATATTGATATTATTGAAGTGTTTGTCTGCCGCTTGCTCAGATGCAAAAACTGCCAATTTAGCGCCTTTACTGACCACTGATGTAGATTGCCCCTGCACAAGGCTAATCGCACCTTTAGTTAGCGTTGAAAGGTCACGAGTTTTGACTGACACTCCCTCAAGAGATGCGTCGATAGAGAGGGCACTTTCTGGAATAAAATAACTGCCTTGGGTAATGAGCTGAGCAAACTCAGGCAAGATTTCTGTCTGATATATTATTCCTGATAAAGTTGCATTAAGTTTGACTGAATTAACGTGGCCAATTGCAATCTGTTTATATCTGACTTCAGCTCCTTCGCTGATCCCTTGATTGCTATCGGAAGTTAACGTTAACCTTAATTTCGTTTTAGCAAACTGGTCGGGTTGCTCTGACAGTAGTGGGTAGTGTGATAATGGTTTACCTGAACCAGGTGAAAAGTTAATGACACTACCAGTGAGTAATCGTTCTGCATGCTTTACACCAGAGAGCGATAAGTCTGCCCCTTCTAGCCAAAACTGTGAGCTGGCTGAGAGCAGTTTGGCATGCTCGGTAATGAGCTTTGCTGTAAATTCAACACCAGTTTTAGTGAGTCTTGATTGTGTAATTCGGCCGATGTTAATGCCCCTAAACACAATAGCCGTTCCTACTGATGCAGAGTCTGCTTTTTTGGCTGTCAGTGTAAATTCTATACCGCCGAGAGCCAACTCTTCGTTATCGTAAATCTCATAACGTTGGCCTTTCACTGCAGCCGTTGAGTCTTCTGAAGAGTTAAAGCTTAAACCACCGGCTAATATTGATGACAAACTTTCGGTTTTGATCTTGATACCAGACAGTGATGCATCAATTTTTAGTCCGGAGACATTCCAAAACAACGAATCCTTTTTCACCAAATGTACGTACTGTTTCTGAACAAACGCGGTTAACGAGATTTGTTTTGAACCCTCAAGTTTATAACTGATTATCTGTCCCACTGGAATTTGGCGATAAAACAGTTGAGAACCGACACTCAAAGAGCCTAAGGTTTTACTCGTTAATTCGATAAGCAGACCATCTTCATTTGGAATTATCGTGGGCGCATTTTGCTCCGCTGTAAAAAATGATTGGGATTTCCCCTTACCAGGTTGGATAGCGATATAGTTACCGGAAAATAGCGTATCGAGCCCTTCGACACCGGTAATAGAGGCTTTTGGCGTAACAAGCCAAAATTTAGTGCCTTTATTGAGATAAGCAGCAGCCCGATGATCCATTTTAAGATCAACATTAACTCCTTTAAGATCAACATTAACTCCTTTAAGATCATCATCAATGCTGATGTCGACGACTTTCCCTACCGTCAGTCCTTGATAGCGAACTAAGGTTTTACCTACATCGATACCAGTGGCACTGGGGAAATGAATGCGAACCTCAACGCCAGCTTCCTTAATACTCTTGATACCAAGCCAAGAGCCTAAGGCCAAAGCCACTAAGGGCAAAAGCCAGATTGGTGAGAACAGTTTCTTTTTTACGACTTTTGGTGCTTCAATTTGTGTCATCTTTCGATTCCAGTCGATCCCAGAGTAAACGAGTGTCCAGTACTTTTGCAGCCATTTGGGTCAGCAAAATCACTAATGCAAATGCAGTGGCTGCTGGGGCGGCCTTAGCATCTAAAAGTTGCCCCATATTCACCAATGCGACGGTAATGGAGATGACAAATAGGTCTAACATCGACCAACGGCCTATCCATTCAATAATATGAAAACCTACCATAAGCATTTTTTTTGAAATGGGTAAGCGAAAACTAATGGCGCTTAAATAGATGGTTAATCCGACAATCTTAAGTAGAGGAACTAAAATACTGGCGGTAAACAATATAATCGCGATGGGAAACATGTCCGATTGAACTAAATGAGTTATCCCGGTGTATATGGTGTCGTAGCGAATACGGCCGCGATCGGTCAACATCGTTATCGGATAGATATTCGCTGGTATTAATAAGATTGCTGCAGTGATCAGAAGTGCCCAGCTTTTTTGTAGACTAGTGGTATCTCTAACTAACAAAAGCGTGTCACAACGCGAGCAGCGAAGGTACTTAATCTCATTTAACTTATTGCATGAAGGGCAAGCAGTGAGTCCCATTGCCTTGCCTTGGGCTTTTTCATTGAGATTATTCATCGAGCATATTCCACATATGTTCTAGATTATATTCACGCTGTAGAAACAGGGTGACAATAAATAGCATTGAGAAACAAAAAGTGCCCATGCCTAAGAAAATATCCGCAAAATCAGAAAGGTTGAAGACTGAAACTAGAATGCTGATTAAATATATTTCCAGCATACTGAGCTGGGAGATAATACTTTGATAGGCAAGTAGACGCTTCAGCACATTTCTAAAAAATGCATTATGAAGCTGATATTTTATGATCAGTATTTGGCTCAAAATAGATAAAATAAGCAGTGCAGGTGCGATAACAGCAGTGAGCATCACTGATAGACCTACTATCCAATAACCTTGTTGAGATACGGCCATCGCGCCTTCTGCAATGGTCGTGGTTCTGACACTGCCAAAAAAGTGCAATTCTAAAATAGGCAGAAAATTAGCGGGTGCAAGAAAGATAAGTGCAGTAATGCATAAAGCCAACATCCCATTAATTGAACAGTATGGCGTATCGTATAGGACTGTGTCACACCGGGGGCATAATGCCCGTGCTCCAGAGGGAAGTGCGCGCTTTCTTACCACTAAATCACAAGAGCGGCATAAAATCACACAATCATCGATACAATCTCGTTCCATTTCTGGTTTTAAATTCCTTATTTTGCATCCAGTTACTAATGAATCTATGAGCAGTTAACTGAGGGCATCAGACTAATAGGGGTTATTAGTATAGTGACGAACCTTAAACCATTCTTAAGTATACAGCATAGGTGTTTGCTGATAATCATCTGGATAATATCAGATTTTACAGAATACTTGCATAAGAAGTTATATTTATGAGACTCTGTGACTGTATATAAAAACAGTATAAGGACAGGTATGGCGGTAATTACTAAATTTGTCGTAGTCAGAGAAGGGGTTGAGAAGATGACATTCACATCTAAGAAGGAAGCTGATGCTTACGACAAGATGCTTGATATCGCTGATCAACTGACCCCATTTTTGACACGTTCTGAGCTTGAACTTGATGATAATACTTGTGAAAAGTTAAGCTTCTATTTGGCACAGAATAAAGAACATCTTTTGAGTTTATTAAAAGGTGTGGTGCCTTCGGAACAAAAAGCGGTGAAGAAAACGGCTAAAAAAGCTGAACCTAAAAAATAAAGTGTTAGGAAATTTGTATGGATGTTCAGAGTTATGAATCGTTAAATCGCCAAGCTCAGGCTTTACTTGTTGGCGAAGATGATCTTGTTGCTGCAATGGCGAATTTTTCAGCCTTAATTAATGATTCTCTTGATAAGCTCAATTGGGTTGGCTTTTATCTATTAAAAGATGAGCAACTTATTTTGGGGCCTTTTCAAGGTAAAGTGGCCTGCAGTCGTATTCCTATGGGCAAAGGTGTATGTGGAACCTCGGCTTCTAGAAAGCAGACTTTACGGGTTGGCGATGTACATCAATTTGATGGTCATATTGCATGTGATTCTGCCAGTAATTCAGAGATAGTGATCCCTGTTTTTAACCAGAAGACTCTCATCGCTGTATTAGATATAGACAGCCCAATTTTGAATCGATTTACTGAAATAGATCAAATTGGCTTGGAAAACTTGGTGAAGAGCTTCGAAAGTGCGTTATTTGGTTAAACTACAACCAATTTTGCATAATTGAGGGTCGCAATCGTGCCAGTCAGGCTTATAATAGGCGATTCGAATGATTGAGGACGTTAGGCGTTTCTGATTCTTAGAATGAATGCTTGGCGTTTGTTAATTGTAATTGCTAAGGTATGTCTGCTGCGTTTGTAGTGTTGTTCGATGTTTAGCCATTGACTGGACTCGAATATTGCAACGCCTGACGAATATAAACGACCCTAAATAGCATATCTTTTGGTATGTTTGGATAGAGTCCCTTTTTTAAACTGTGGAAGTAATGATGGAATCAACAGAGAAGTTGACCGACACCAACGCAATTCTTGCGTATTTATATGAAACATTTCCTTTGTGCTTTATCGCCGAAGGTGAAACTAAGCCATTAAAGATTGGATTGTTTCAGGATTTGGCTGAAAGGTTGGCTGATGATTCTAAAGTCAGTAAAACTCAATTGAGAATTGCCTTAAGACGCTATACTAGTAGCTGGCGTTACCTCAAGGGCGTAAAAGCGGGTGCACAACGCATCGACTTAGACGGCCAAGATTGCGGTGAGTTAGAGCAAGAGCATATCGATCATGCACAACTGACACTTAAAGAGAGTCAAGAAAAAGCGAAAGCTAAGCGTATCGAAAAAGCGACAGCAGCCAAAGCAAGCGAAAAAGCGAGCAAGAAGCCTGTTAAAAAAGTAGCGCCTAAGCGTGCAAAACCAACACCTAAGCCAGTGAAAGAAGCGGCACCAGTTGTTGAGTTAACACCGGCGGTATTAAATGAGTTGAAACAAAACCAGCGTGTTAATGTCAAACTAGGTAAGACGCCTGTTGCAGGTGTTATTGTTGATATTAAGAAATCAGATGTGCAAGTACAGTTAGACTCAGGTTTAACAGTGAAAGTACGCATCGAGCACATAATGCTGTAATAATCTTAAAGTAAAAGGAGTAACTTGTTGATGCGAAAAATACCCCTGGTCGTTTCAATTGCCAGTATTTTTGTAGGATTCTCGGCGTGGGCGTTAACCCCATCAATTCCATTCAGCGAGTTACCCGCTTTAACACAGGAGCCGCAGCATAAAGTTGCCAGCAAACGTGTTACTGGTCTCTTCACTCGTTCTCATTATCATAGATTCGACCTTGATGATACTTTCTCCGAGCAAGTCTTTAACCGTTATCTCAAGCAACTAGATTATCGACGTAATGTGATGTTGCAAAGCGATCTTGACAGCTTTGGCATCTACTCTAAACAGTTTGATGACATGCTTAAAAGTGGTGACTTGACGCCTGCATATAAGATGTTTGATTTAGTGCAAAAACGCCGATATGAACGTTTTGCTTATGCACTGTCGTTACTGGATAAAGAGATTGATTTCACGGTGGCTAACGATAAGTATCAATACGATCGTGAAGATGCTGCATGGGCGAAAGATGAAGCCGAGATTAATGAATTATGGCGTCAGCGTGTTAAATATGATGCGCTGAACCTCAAGCTAACGGGTAAAACTTGGGAAGAGATAGTTCCTGTGCTTGAAAAGCGTTATAACAATGCAATTAAGCGCTTGAGTCAAACAAAAAGTGAAGATGTATTCCAAGGTGTCATGAATGCATTTTCTCGTACAGTAGAGCCTCATACAAGTTACCTTTCACCTCGTAATGCTGAGCGTTTCCAGATGGAAATGAACCTAAGCCTTGAAGGCATAGGCGCAGTGTTACAGATGGACGATGATTATACAGTGATCAAAAGCCTAGTAGCAGGTGGTCCCGCGGCAACCAGTGAGAAATTATCGCCAGAAGATAAAATCGTTGGTGTTGGACAGGACGGTAAAGAGATCGTTGATGTCATCGGTTGGCGTTTAGATGATGTTGTAGAACTCATTAAAGGGCCTAAAGGCAGTAAAGTTGTCCTACAAATTTTACCTAAGAAAGGCGGCTCCTCAGCTAAACCTTTCGAAGTCGTGATTATTCGAGATAAAATTAGATTAGAAGATCGCGCCGCGACATCTGAAGTCATTGAGCCTGAAGACGGGTTGTACGCAAACCGTAAAGTTGGCGTCATTCAGATCCCTGGTTTCTACATGGATCTCTCTAAAGATGTTTCTAAAGAACTCGTCAAACTCAAAGAAGCACAAGTTGAAGGCATTATCATTGACCTTAGAGGCAATGGTGGCGGCGCATTAACCGAAGCCACGCTATTAACGGGTTTGTTTATTGAGCAAGGTCCCGTGGTTCAGATAAGAGATGCAAACGGTAAAGTGTCTCAAAATCGTGATAATGATGGCAAAGTGTCTTATTCAGGGCCATTGACTGTCATGGTAGATCGATACAGTGCATCGGCATCAGAGATTTTTGCTGCAGCGCTTCAGGACTATGATCGCGCGTTAATTGTTGGTGAATCAACTTTTGGTAAAGGTACTGTGCAACAGCATAAGAGCCTTGGTCGAATTTATGACATGTATGATAAACCAATTGGTCATGTTCAATATACGATAGCGAAATTCTACCGTATTAACGGTGGAAGTACTCAGCTTAAAGGCGTTACGCCTGATATCTCATTCCCTAGTGCATTAGAGCCTGGTGAATATGGTGAGGCTGAGGAAGAAAATGCGCTACCTTGGGACAAAGTCCTTGTGGCTCAATACGGCACGCTAGGTGATGTGAATCCAAACTTAATTACGAATTTGGATACTAAGCATAAAGCTCGTATCATTAAGGATGTTGAATTTGGCTATATCTATCAAGATATTGCAGAGTTTAAAGAACATCATGGTGAAAAAACGGTATCACTTGTTGAAAGCGAGCGCATTAGTGAGCGTGAAACTAATGATAAAAAGCAGTTAGATCGTCTTAACGAGCGCCGCGTAAGCCAAGGGTTAGAAGTCGTTAAGAGTTTAGAAAGTGATGACGAGACTGATACAGAGGTCGTTGATGAGGAGGAGGTTGAAACACCTGATGCTTTCCTCGACGAAACTGTTTATATCACCTTAGACTTAGTCGATATCGAAAAAGTGGCAAAGAACGACATTAAATAGAGTTAACTTCTCAGATAAAAACGCGCTTTAAGCGCGTTTTTTTTATACTTAAAACCTGTTTTTACAGGGATAAAAGGTAGACACATGACACAAATTAAAGCGAAATACCTCAAAGATTACTTATCGCCAGCATTCACTATTACCCATCTTGATTTGAGCTTTGACTTAGCAGGCCCAAATACTCAAGTGACTGCCAAAAGTCAGGTAGTTCGTCATGATGACGAACAAACGACGCTAGTGCTTGATGGCGATTCGATGAAGTTGATTTCAGTTAAGATCAATGGGGCTGAAGTTAATTATACCCAAGGGGAAACTACGCTGACGATTGAAGCTGATCTGAATGCGTTTGAATTAGAGATTGTTAATCAACTCGATCCAGAAGCTAACTCAAGCCTTGAAGGTCTTTATATGTCTGATGGTGCTTATTGTACTCAGTGTGAAGCTGAAGGCTTTAGACGTATCACTTACTTCCTTGATAGACCAGATGTTCTTGCTATTTATAGTGTTAGAATTGAAGCCGACAAAGTGGCTTTTCCCTATCTATTAAGTAATGGCAATTTCATGGATCAAGGTGATCTCGAAGGAGGTCGTCATTTTGTGCAGTGGCAAGATCCTTTCCCAAAACCTGCTTACCTGTTTGCCTTGGTGGCCGGTGATTTCGATCTCTTAGAAGATGAGTTTATTACCCGTAGCCAGCGTCCTGTAAAGCTTCAGGTTTTTGTCGATAAAGGCAATCTACACAAATCTCATCATGCGATGGCATCATTGAAAAAGTCCATGGCGTGGGATGAGTCTCGTTTTGATCTCGAATATGATCTCGATATCTACATGATCGTTGCCGTTGATTTCTTTAATATGGGCGCGATGGAAAACAAAGGCTTGAATGTCTTTAACACTAAATATGTATTGGCAGATATCGATTCGGCAACTGATGATGATTATCACGGTATTGAGGCTGTGGTTGGTCATGAGTATTTCCATAACTGGACGGGGAATCGAGTGACGTGTCGCGATTGGTTCCAGTTAAGCCTTAAAGAAGGATTGACAGTCTTTAGGGATCAAGAGTTCAGCTCTGATCTCGGCTCTCGTGCTGTAAATCGTATTCATGCTATTAAAGTGATCAAAAACCAGCAGTTTGCTGAAGACTCTGGGCCAATGGCTCACCCAATTCGACCTGAATCTGTGATTGAAATGAATAATTTCTACACGGTTACAGTCTATAACAAGGGTGCTGAAGTGATCCGCATGATGCACACCTTACTCGGAGAGTCTGGTTTTCAAGCGGGTATGAAGCTCTACTTTGAGCGTCATGATGGCCAAGCGGTGACCTGTGATGACTTTACTGCTGCGATGCAGGACGCCAGTGGTGTCGATCTTAGTCAGTTTATCTTATGGTACAGCCAATCAGGTACGCCGATTGTGAGCGTTAAAGAGCGCTATGATGAGCAGAAGGCACAATATTCTTTGTTAATTGAGCAGTTCACACCTGCAACTGCTGATCAAACAGAGAAAGCGGCACTGCATATTCCGTTTGATTTAGAGCTGATATCACCAAACGGTGATTCTATGTTGACTGAAGTGATCAATGTTAAGTCTGCTAGTGAAGAGTTTGTCTTTGACAATATCGCTCATAAACCGACGCCTTCTTTGTTACAGAACTTCTCTGCTCCCGTGAAACTTGATTTTGATTATTCCGTTGAGCAGTTGGTTCACTTGATGCGTTTTGCATCAAGTGAAGTGGCTCGCTGGGAAGCCTCAGTTGCGCTATTTAGCCAATCAATCTGGGCGAATGTTGAAAACTTAAATGCAAAACAGGCAATGCATGTTGATCTTAGACTGACCGATGCTTATCGAGGCATATTACTGTCTGAGTCGTTAGATCCTGCGCTTGTGGCAGAGATTTTAACGTTCCCAAGTGTTTCAGCGTTAATTGAACAAGTCAGTTCAGTTGAGCTTGATATTTTGGCCACTGCACGTGACTTCGTTATTGAAGAGCTTGCATCGGCATGTGAAGATGAACTACTGACTCGCTACCGAGAACTGGCTAACATTGATAGTTCAGCAGCTCGCTCGCTTAAAAATGCGTGCCTGCTCTTATTACAAAGAGTATCAGACCAACATCAAGATCACGCAAAGTTACAGTATGAGCTTGCAGTCAACATGACTGATAGCTTAGGCGCTTTACAGGCGTTAAATGGAGCTGAATCGGCCTTAAGAAGCGAACTTATGGCGGATTATGAGACTAAATGGCTTGAGACACCGTTGGTGATGGATAAATGGTTAACTCTACAAGCGACATTAGGCGCCGATACGTGTCTAGAGAGGCTAGAGGCGCTAACTGAACATGCATCTTTTAGTTTCTCAAATCCTAATAGGGTTCGTTCGTTAGTCGGCGCGTTTGCTGCCGCTAACTTAGTCCAGTTCCATCGCCATGACGGTAAAGGCTATGATTTCTTAACTGACACTATTATTAAGTTGAATAAATTAAACCCTCAAGTGGCGGCGAGACTTATCACTCCCTTGATTCAATTTAAAAAATTCGACATTCATAGGCAAAATTTGATGAAAGCGTCTTTGGCTCGAATTTTGGCACTACCAGAACTCTCAAGCGATCTTTATGAGAAAGTGTCAAAAGCGCTTGATTGCTAGTCAGAGCTTAGAGTCAGTTCGAACTGTTTGTGCACAAATAAGCTCAGCATGCAGGATTCAGCGTGCTGATAAGTGGAAAAGTTAAGCTTAGTTACTGTCACTACATTCCCTTGATGCCACTACTAATGGCGGTGTTTAGGGAATCATAGTACTCATTAATTTTTTTAACTTTGACGTGTTTAAGCGAGCATGTTGAAGTGTTCTGAACATATATAACGCCTATAACAGCTCTGTTATAGGCATTGTTCTCTCTTATAAGATTTTAAAAGATGATTTTTTACTTTTCTCTTAATGTTAATTTCCAAGAATTTGAACGGTATTACCAAGGCCATGTTACTAAGGTCGAAGTGCATGATCAAAATGGTAAAACACTTTGGATTAATGGCAGACATTTCCGACCTTTTTTAACAAGGTCTGGGATCAAGGGACAATTCAAAATGGAATTGACCAGTACTGGCGAACTATTGTCGTTGACACAAATTTCGCCAATATAAATTAGAGTATTTACTTCAAACGACCGATTATATTTCTATAGCGAAATTGCTCGGTCTTCTTACTCCTATCTCATTGTTATTAAGATTATTTATTGTCGCATTCAAGGCTAATCCTACCTCTTTTAGTTCAATTTTAAATCAAGCGTTTAAATTATTGTTTTATTATTGACGAAACTGCTTAAAACTTCAGAAGATTTTCTTATCTTCTGCCTTGCTCATGAGATGTAAATGCTGTAACAATGGTGTTACCTGTCGGCTAACAAGATGTTGGTTGTCATTCCTATAACAAAGAATCCAGCAGGTTACGGAGAAGAGCTAAAATGAAAAAGGTTACTAACGGCTTTAATAAGTCGACGCTTGCATTAGGGATCGTCGCGGCACTGACAATGGGAGTTACATCCAGTGTTAGTGCAATATCATTCAATTGGGGAGAGGTTGAAGGCACATTCGATACAACCTTATCAGCGGGTGCGAGTTGGCGCGTTGAAGGTCGTGACTGGGACAACCACATCGGCAAGGTCAATCATCCTAACTTCGATTGGTCTAATTATTCAGCATTCAACAATCCAAAATATACCTCAGCTCAGATATGGGCGCAGCCAGGGTCATACTCCAGTAATGGTGATTTGAGTAATCAACTTTATTCGAAAGGTGACACTACCGCTGTTGTATTTAAGGGATTACATGAACTGTCTCTTAAATATAAAAACTTTGGTGTGTTTGCGCGAGGAATGTATTTCTTCGATCAAAAAGCCAATAATGGCAGTTATGGCTACACCGATCCGATAACGGGTAAGGATTATGATCCGTGTAGTGATTCGAAAGCATCGGATGTGCAATGTAAAGATATTCGACTTTTAGATGCATTTGTTTATGGCGACTTCGATTTTAATGATGGTGCCAATCCACTTACCGTTCGTATCGGTAACCAAGTGGTATCTTGGGGAGAGAGCACACTCATACCACACGGAATTGGTGTCATTAACCCTGTAGATCTTAATATCCTTAATGCACCAGGTTCTGAATTAAAAGAGGCCTTTAGACCTCAAGGCATGATCTGGGCATCTTTGGGTCTTACAGATGAAATGTCGGTTGAAGCTTTTTACCAGTACGATTGGGAGCCGGTCTGGGTACCAACTCCTGGTTCATACTTCTCTACCAATGATTTTGCAGGATACGGTGGTTATGGTCAGAATGCTCAGCTAGGTTTCAACGCTAACCCTGATATTAACCTTGAGTTTTTAGAGCAAGAGTATAATAACTTAGTCGCGATGATGGCATCAGGCCAGGTTTCGCCTGAACAGTTAGGTGCACTGGCTTTGGCTTATCCAACCAAAGTGACCTTAGTTGAAGATCAGGCAAGTGCAAGTGATTCGGGTCAATTCGGTCTTAAGATTGGCTATTACGCCCCTGAACTCGGTGAAACTGAGTTTGGCCTGTATTACATGAATTACCACAGTCGTAGACCATTAATTAGCGGTACAGTTGCCAATTTCACACAAGAAGCGATTGCTGGCGATCTTAAGACCCTTGGTGGCATTGCAGCTAGTGGTGGCACGGTTGATCGTGAAACCCTACTAGGCTTAGAAACATTCTCTAAGGCACAAATCGTTTATCCAGAGGATATTCAACTTTACGGTTTAAGTTTCAATACGCTAGTTGCTGATACTTCAGTCGCGGGTGAAATTGCCCACCGTATGGATGAGCCACTGCAGATTGATGATGTTGAATTGTTGTTTGCAGCTATGCCACAGCAGCTAGCAAATGCAGGTCTGCGTCCTGATCTGGATGGTATTTCACAAATGGGTGTGATTGCACCTGGTGAAACCGCACAAGGTTATATTTTACGCGATACGACTCAGGCACAATTTACGTTAACACACCTATTTGGACCTACATGGGGCATGAGTAATTTAGTCATGCTAGCTGAAGTGGGTGGCGTGTGGATCCATGATATGCCTGATCAAGATGTGTTGCGCTTGAATGGTCCTGGAACGGCTCGTTCTGGTGGTAATCCAGACATGCCAGGCATTATCCAAGCATTACAAGATGGCGTTGAAACGAATCCATTCCCCACTGATTTCTCTTGGGGATACCGTTTAGTGGCTAAAGCGGATTACAACAATCTGTTTGCTGGCGTTAACATGTCACCTCGAATTATCTTCTCTCATGATGTTGAAGGTATCACTCCGGATCCTATGTTCCTGTTTACTGAAGGTAAAAAGTCTGTCTCTGTTGGCGTTAACTTTGATTACCAAAGTCGCTGGGGTGCTGATTTCTCTTACAACAGTTTCTTTGGTGGCGTAGGCACGACAAATCAGATGTCTGACCGTGATTACGTGTCATTTAACATCAAGTATTCAATCTAAATCACAAGGACAATAATAATGAATAATCTTGGGATATTGTCGGCTGCTGTGATGGTTGCACTAAGTGCTCCAAGCGCACTAGCTAAAGTCAGCGAGGCAGAAGCTGCAAAGTTAGGTACAGAGCTAACCCCAATGGGTGCAGTCAGAGCGGCGAATGCCGATGGCTCCATTCCTGCTTGGGATGGTGGTATTAAATCTGCAGTTGCGGGATATGAGAAGGGGATGCATCATCCTGATCCTTTTTCGCAAGATAAGATTGAGTTTACGATTACTAATGCTAACAAAGATAAGTATAAAGCGAATCTTAGTGAAGGTCAGATGAAGCTGTTTGAGCTTTACCCTGACACTTATAAGATGAACGTTTATCAGACTCGTCGTACGGCATCTGTTCCTCAGTTTGTCTATGACGCCACTAAAGCCAATGCGACCCGAGCTGAACTTGTTTCAGAAGGTAACGGCGTTAAAGGTGCATCGATAGGTGTTCCTTTCCCGATGCCGCAAAATGGTTTAGAGGTTATTTGGAACCATGTACTGCGTTTTCGTGGTGTTGATGTCGAAACAGCTCGTAGTCAAGCTGCACCAACCGCTGGCGGCAGTTATACATTGGTTGAAACATCAGAGGAGATTCGATTCCAGTATGCTCGCCCTGAAATGACTCTCGATAAGTTGAATGCAACCAACACCTTGTTTTATTTTAAGCAAGTGGTGACTCAACCTGCGCGTTTGGCAGGCACAGCTCTATTGGTTAAGGAGACAATGGATCAGGAAGCGTTACCCCGTCAAGCTTGGACCTATAACACGGGTCAGAGACGTGTACGTAAAGCGCCTAATGTCGCATTTGACACTCCAGGTTCAGTATCTGATGGCCTGAGAACAACCGATGATTTCGATATGTTTAACGGCTCTCCAGTGCGCTATAACTGGGAGTTGATCGGTAAACAAGAGGTATATATTCCGTATAACGATTACAAACTTCATTCAGATAAGCTGGAGTATGATCAAATTGTTCATCCCGGTCATATCAATCCTGAGTTTGTTCGTTGGGAAAAGCACCGTGTTTGGGTTGTTAAGGCTCAACTGAAAGAGGGAATGCGTCATATCTATAAGACTCGTACTTTCTATATTGATGAGGACTCTTGGCAGGTTTCTCTAGCCGACATGTACGATAATCGTGATGAGTTATATCGTGTTGCTGTTGCACACGGTCTTAACTATTACGAAGTTCCTACGCATTGGAGTACGTTGGAGGTTTTTCATGATCTTCAATCACGTCGATATCTCGCTATGGGCCTAGATAACGAAGGCCGTATGTATAACTTTGATGCTAAGTTGAGTGAAGCTAATTTCACTCCAGCAGCATTAAGACGCGCAGGTATTCGTTAACTCTCCCCGATACATCAGGGGCACAGAGATGTGCCCCTTTATCTCTTAAGGAAGTTTGTATGTTGTCTAGCATGCTTCGATTGATCTTAGTTTTTTTATTGGCTGCGACTTTATTTCCGCTTTCAGCTATGGCTAATGGCTCTTTTAGTTTAAAGAATCAAATTCAACCTTTGGCTATTAAGTCAAACATTCTCGATATCGCCGTTAACGAGCAGACGATGGTCGCTGTTGGTGAGCGAGGACATATTTTTATTTTTGACGATGAGAATACTCCTAAGTGGCGTCAGGTTTTATCACCCACATCGGCACACCTTACGAAAGTATTTTTTATCAGTCCTAAACTCGGTTGGGCAGTGGGTCATGATGCGACCATTGTTCATACTCAAGATGCTGGTTTAACTTGGCAGGTTCAGATGAGCTCGCCTGAGATTGAAAAACCGCTATTTGATGTGCTCTTTTTTGATGAGAACCATGGTGTTGCGATTGGTGCATATGGTCTATTTTATCGTACTAGCAACGGTGGAATTGACTGGACCGCAGAATACCACGAAGAATTATTGCTTGAAGACGATGTGGCTTACCTAGCTGAGTTAAAAGCGGAAGATGAAGCGATATACCTTAGTGAGCGTAGCACACTGCTACCACATTTTAACCGTATTATAGCCACAAAAGACGGTCGTTTTATGATGGTTGGAGAGCTTGGCCTTGTGTCGATATCCGATGATCGTGGACTTCATTGGCAAAAACTTGATTTTATCTATGATGGATCGCTCTTTAATATTATTGAGTCAAAAGAGAGTTTTTATGTCATGGGCTTGCGAGGGCATCTGTTTCAAACGGCAATGGATTTGGCTCAATGGGGTGAAATTACGTTACCGACAGATTCCACGATTAATGGCGCCATGCTGATTGATGGTGGAATACGTGTCGTTGGCAATGCTGGTGTCGTGGTAGACATTACTGACAGTGGAGAAAGTGAGCTGATTGCTCAGCGTCAAGGTGAGAATCTCGTTTCTATCGATCAAGATCCTCAGGGGCATGTGTGGGTTGCAGGTACTAAAGGCCTCTTCGAACTAAAATAATAGGATCCTTAAGATGTTAGATAAAATGGTCAATGGATTTGAATCCTTCCTATTTAGGCACAGGGTTTTTGTCATAATCTTGTTTATGCTGACAACTCTTTTTTTAGGGTTTCAAGCCAGTAATTTAAAGATGGATGCGGCGTTTATTAAAAATATTCCGCTAAATCATAGCTATATGCAAACTTATTTAAAGCATCAAAAACAATTTGGTGGTGCGAATAGTATTATGGTTGCGGTAGAAGATACCAGTGGCGATATCTTTAATGAAACCTTTTTTGATGCGTTGAAAAACGTACATGATCAACTTTTCTTTATTCCAGGTGTGGATAGATCACAGGTTAAATCACTGTTCTCTCCCTCAACACGTTTCACTGAAGTGGTCGAAGATGGCTTTGCCGGTGGCCCTGTTATACCAGCAGATTTTTCAACCACTGAAGCTGGATTAGCCATCGTTAGAGGAAATATTGAGAAAGCGGGCATTGTAGGACGCTTGATCGCAGAAGATTACTCTGCTGCTATGGTCTCTGCTCAGTTGATGGACTTTGATCCCCAAACTGGTGAACCTCTCGATACCTTGGCGTTTGCTGAGCAGTTAGAGCAAGAGTTACGAACGCAGTTTGAAAATGATGACATCAAAATCCACATCATAGGGTTTGCTAAGATGGCAGGGGATGTGGCTGAAGGCGCAAAAGGGGTGATGCTATTTTTCCTTATTGCTATCTTAGTCACTGCGATCATGGTTTACCTGTTTTCTAAATCATTAGTACTGACGTTTTTACCCTTAGCTTGTAGTTTGATAGCTGTTATTTGGCAGTTGGGTCTATTAACTGTGGTGGGATTTGGTTTAGATCCTATGTCCATTTTGATCCCATTTCTGGTGTTCGCGATTGGTGTGAGCCACAGCGTACAGATGATCAACGCTGTTAGGCGGAGAGTGGCTGATGGCGAAACCACTAAAGCTGCTGCGGCTTTGGCTTTTCGAAGTTTATTGATCCCTGGCGGTATTGCCTTACTATCAGATACTGTTGGCTTTTTGACCTTGCTGGCAATCGATATAGGCATTATCCGTGAACTGGCTATCTCTGCATCACTCGGTGTGGGTGTGATCATTCTGACTAACCTTATCTTACTTCCTTTAGTGATTTCATATACTCATGTGTCAGTTCCTAAAAAATTGGCGAATGAATCTCAAAGTAAAATCAATCAACTCTGGAGAAAACTGTCGCTGTTTGCCACGCCAAAATATGCGATTTGGGTTTTGGTTATCACAGCAGTTCTTTATGGGTTTGGAGCGCAGCAGGCGAGTTTGATGAAAGTCGGTGATCTACAAGGTGGGGCACCAGCACTGCATTTAGATTCAAGATATAATCAAGATACCTTCTATATTACGGATAAATTTTCCATCACGACTGATGTGATGACCGTGATTGTTGAGGCGTTTCCTGAAGCATGTACCTATCATTCAGTATTAACTCAAATTGATGAGTTTGAATGGATTATTGGTAATACACCAGGGGTTGAAGCAACGGCAAGCTTGGCTTCGGTAGCAAAACGTGTCAACGCTGGCTTTAACGAAGGCAATCCCAAGTGGCAAGTGTTACCTAGAACAACTGCGAGCCTTGTTCAGGCTGTGGGAAGGGTGCCAACTACTTCAGGTTTATTGAACAGTAATTGCTCAGTTATGCCTGTTTACCTGTTTTTGAAAGATCATAAAGCGGAAACGATTGAACTGGTCATTGAAAAGGTTAAAGCCCTTTCGGCTGAGATGGATAATGACAAGATACAGTTCAAGCTAGCATCTGGCCCTGTTGGTGTTATGGCAGCGACGAATGAAGCTGTAGCGGAAGCACAATTACCCATGATGCTTTATGTATATGGTGCGGTTTTTGTACTCTGTCTGATTAGTTTTAGATCGTTAAGGGCTACTATCGCGGTCATTTTACCCCTTTATGTTGTTTCGACACTGGCTCAAGCGTTAATGACACAACTCGATATCGGCTTGGCGGTGAGTACATTACCCGTTATCGCATTAGGCGTAGGTATTGGTGTGGACTACGGCATTTATATTTTATCGACGATGGCAGTTAGGCTGAGAGATGGCATGAAAGTGCAAGATGCTTATTATGAAGCGTTAGTTGAACGAGGCAGTGCGGTGATATTTACCGGTCTGACTTTGGCTATTGGCGTGAGTACTTGGTTTTTCTCTGCATTAAAGTTCCAAATGGATATGGGGATCTTGCTTACATTTATGTTTTTAGTAAATATGTTGGGCGCCATAATTATTTTACCCGCAATCGCGGCCTTCTTCTGGCGAAAACCTCGATAGTTGGCATAAACAGGGAGCTTCGGCTCCTTTTTTATTGCATTCCGTTTTGAATAGTTACGCTTAAATCGCGGTTGTTTGTTCATATTAATAGATAAAAGCTTGCTGTAACTGGTTTTATAGTGGATCTACCACTAAAATAACACTCGAAAAGTGTCTGTTTTAGTAATAGACTTCGCGCATGACCTAGGTCACATTATTCGAACAGGTCATTTGTACAAGCATCCCAAAAAAATATATATAAAGCGCTGCCATAGACCCTAAGGAAACAGCAACATGGCTTTGAAAGATGCAATGCCTTCAGTACTACTAGAAAATGTAGTCAATTTAATTCACTCTAAAGTTCCTAATGCTCAAGCAAAACAAGTTGAGCAATTTGCCAACTGCCTCTATGCCCACATGTCCAAAGATGATCTTAAAGCCCGTAATGATAGCGATCTTTATGGTGCCGTATTAAGCCTTTGGAACGCCGCAAACCTGACATTACAAGGTCAGTCGCATATTCGGGTCTTTAACCCAAGCCAGTCAAAGCATGGTTGGCAATCAACACACTCTATTATCGAAGTAATCCAACCGGATATGCCTTTTCTGGTCGATTCAATCAGCATGGCATTGAATCGTATGGGGATTACTGCCCATATGATTTTACATACCCCTCTTTCCATCAAGAGAACTAAAGGGGGGATCTCTCAGGTTCGGTATTGTGATGAGACTGATGACAAATCTGAGAAAATGGCCATTTTCCTTATTGAGATTGATAGACAAAGTTCTGATAAAGAGATTAAGCGTTTAGAGAAAGAAATTGAGTCTGTATTGAGCGATGTTGCTGCATCAGTTAATGATTGGAAAGCGATGTCTGAAAAGCTCAGTTCAACCATCACTGGACTTGCAACTCGACCTTATCCTGGCCACAAACAGGAGCTTGAAGAGGCAACAAACTTCCTTAATTACCTTAATAACCACCATTTTACGCTTCTGGGATATCGTCGTTATGATCTTCGGAAAGTTGCGGGTGATTTAGAGCTTGTTCCAGATCCTTCAACAAGCTTAGGTTTAATGAATATTCCGGGTAAACCTCAGCCAGAAAGTGGGTTATTACTGTCTAATTTCTCTGAAAGTGCTCGTAAAGAAGCGCTTGATAACAGTTTACTTATCTTAACCAAAAGTAGTGAAAAGAGTCGAGTTCATCGACCTGCCTACGTAGATTATGTTGGTGTTAAACGTTTCGATGAGCAAGGTAATGTAATTGGCGAAGATAGATTCTTGGGCCTTTACGCGTCGAACTTGTATAACAGAAGTCCACGTGAGATCCCTCTGTTAGCGGAGAAAGTTCAACGTGTACTCGATCGCTCGAATTTAACCCCACGTTCACACGATTACAAAGCCTTGATGCATATCCTGGAAACACTTCCACGTGATGAGCTTATCCAAGGTAATGTCAAGCAACTTGCTCATCTTGCTCATGGTGTGCTTGAGATGCAAGACCGCGACAAACTCAAATTGTTTGTTCGTAAAGATGGTTTTGGTCGTTTCCTTTCTTGTCTCGTTTATGTATCCAAAGATAGGTATAACACTAAGCTGCGTGAAGATACCCAACGCATTTTAGCTCAGCATTTCAATTCAGAGGCTGATGTTGAGTTCACGACTTATTTCTCAGAATCAACGCTTGCACGAACCCATTACATAGTTAAAGTCGATAACAATAATATGGATGTAGATGTGGCTGCCATTGAAAATAATTTAGCTGAAGCTGCGCGTTCTTGGGAAGATAAACTCAACGATGCACTAAGCAGTACCCAAGGTGAAGAATCAGGCACTGGGTTAACTAAGCGCTATATCAACGCCTTCCCTCGTAGCTATAAAGAAGATGTGCTACCAAGTTCTGCCGTTGTTGATATTCAGCATCTTGAAGCGTTAGATGATAACCATAAATTGGGAATGCTTTTCTATCAGCCACAAGAAACAGCGCTTAATAACAATAAAGTACGGTTAAAGCTTTTTCACAAAGATGAACCAATCCATCTGTCAGATGTATTGCCTATGCTTGAAAACTTTGGCTTGCGTGTGATCAATGAAAGACCGTACGAGTTAAAGACTTGTAATAACGATACTTACTGGATTTTAGATTTCTTGATGACAGTGCAAGGCACGTCAACTCAAAGTATCGCTGACAGCCAAGTTCGTTTCCAAACGGCACTAGCCGATGTTTGGGATAAGCATCTTGAAGATGATGGTTTTAACCGCTTAGTACTTGGCACTGGGCTCAGTGGGCGTGAAGTTTCAATATTACGTGCTTACGCGAAATATATGCGTCAGATAGATGCTACTTTTAGCCAAGCTTATATTGAAGAGACCTTTACTCGCTATCCTCAAATCGCCGAGCTATTGGTTAAAATGTTTACCCGTAAGTTTAATCCTAAGCTTAAAACGCGCACGCTAACTAAGTTTTTAGGGCAAATAGATTTATGTTTAGAAGAGGTTTCAAGTTTAGATGACGACCGTATTATTCGTCGCTATTTAGACCTCATCAATGCAACGCTAAGAACGAACTTCTATCAGCTTGCTGCTGATGGGAGCGACAAAGAGTATGTATCATTCAAGTTCTCACCTGAACTGATACCTGAAATGCCTCGTCCTTTGCCTAAGTTTGAAATTTTCGTTTATTCCCCAAGAGTTGAAGGTGTTCACCTTCGCGGCGGTAAAGTTGCTCGTGGTGGTTTACGCTGGTCTGATCGTCGTGAAGATTTCCGTACCGAAGTACTTGGCTTAGTTAAAGCACAGCAAGTTAAAAATACGGTAATTGTACCAGTTGGTGCTAAAGGTGGTTTTGTCTGTAAGCAGTTGCCGACAGAGGGCGGGCGTGAGGCTTTCTTTACTGAAGGTCAAGAGTGTTACCGTATCTTTATTCGTGCATTGCTCGATATTTCTGACAACATTGTGAACGGCGAAGTCGTACCGCCACTTAATGTCGTTCGTCATGATGAAGATGATCCTTATTTGGTTGTCGCAGCCGATAAAGGCACTGCAACCTTCTCCGATATCGCCAATGCCATCTCTGAAGAGTACAATTTCTGGTTGGGTGATGCATTTGCATCCGGTGGTAGTAATGGTTATGACCATAAGAAGATGGGAATTACCGCACGTGGTGCATGGGAGTCCGTCAAACGTCACTTCCGTGAAATGGGTATTGATTGTCAAACAACAGATTTTACCTGTTTAGCCATTGGTGATATGGCTGGTGATGTGTTTGGTAACGGTATGTTGTTGTCAAAGCACACTCGACTTGTCACTGCATTTAACCACATGCATATCTTTATCGATCCAACACCTGATGCTGAATCAAGCTACAAAGAACGAGCTCGCCTGTTTGACCTACCGCGTTCAAGTTGGGAAGATTACAACAAAGAGTTGATATCTAAAGGCGGCGGCATCTTTATGCGCTCTGCTAAATCGATTACTTTGACGCCTGAAATTAAGAAAATGCTTGATACTAAGAAAGTATCGATGAATCCGACGGAACTATTAAAAGAGTTGCTGAAGATGAAAGTCGATCTTATCTGGAATGGCGGCATTGGTACTTATTTGAAAGCTACTAGAGAAAGCCATGCTGAAGTAGGTGATCGCGCTAATGATACATTGCGAGTTAATGGCAATGAAGTACAAGCGAGAATCATTGGTGAAGGTGGTAACTTAGGTTGTACTCAGCTTGGTCGAATTGAATATGCTGCTAATGGCGGTCGTATGAATACCGACTTTGTTGATAACGTTGGTGGTGTTGATTGTTCTGATAATGAAGTTAACATCAAGATCTTACTGAATGCCATTGTGGCTGATGGTGAAATGACGTTAAAACAACGTAATCGCTTATTGGTTGATATGACAGATGAAGTGAGTCGTATTGTTTTACAAGACTGTAAAGATCAAACGCGTACCATCTCGATTACTCAAGTACGCGGTGCTGAACAATTAAAAGAGCAGATCCGATTTATACATTATCTTGAGAAAGAAGCTAAGTTAGATCGCGCTCTCGAGTTTTTGCCTACAGAGGATGAGTTAGCAGACCGTCTTGCAAATGGTAAGCCGTTGACCAGACCTGAATTATCAGTGTTAGTCGCGTACTCCAAAATGTTGTTAAAAGAGCAGCTGTTAACGCCAGAGATCACTGAAGATCCTTTCTTAAGTATGTTATTGGTTGAGTATTTCCCTCAGCAACTTCAGGAGAAGTATCGTGACCGTATGGTGGCTCACCCTCTTAGAGCTGAAATTATCGCGACTTCACTTGCAAACGAGCTTGTTAACGATTTAGGTCTTAATTTTGTACAACGTATGCAAGATGAGACTGGTGCCTCAGTCGCTGAAGCCGCCATTTGTTACACTATGGCTCGTGAAGTGTTTGGTTTAGCTGGTATAACTAAAAATATTACATCTCTCAATGGCCTTATTCCTGCTGTTGTACAGGGGGAGATGTTACACCAGATCCGCCGAAATATGCGTCGTGCATGCCGTTGGTTCTTACGTCACAGAAATCGCAGTCAGAGTATTCAACAAACCGTTGAGTTTTTTGGTCCTGTATTTGCTGATCTTAAGGCTAATGTTCATAGCTACATGGTTGAAGCAGAAGTTGAAGGTATACGCCTTGAAATTGCTGCATTAATCAAAGAGGGTGTAACAGAAGAGGTCGCAACGAATGTTGTGAATATGAGTACTCTGTTCTCTGCTTTAGATATCGCACAAATTGCAGAATGTGAGACTAAACCTGTTGCTCTTGTTGCTCAGACTTACTTCAAGTTAGGCGCTAATGTCGAATTACATTGGTTCTTAGATCAGATAAGTGCTCAACCTGTTGCGAACCATTGGCAGGCGCTTGCAAGAGCGGCATTTAGAGAAGAGTTAGATTGGCAACAGCGCTCATTGAGTTCGGTAGTACTTCGTACCTGTACTGAAACTTGTGATGCGGATAGTATCATTACGCAATGGATAGATTCTAATCAAGGATTGTTGGAGAGATGGTTCCACATGCTAGCAGATTTCAAGACTTCACAAAGTCATGAATTTGCAAAGTTCTCTGTTGCTTTACGTGAACTGAACCTATTGATTCTTCATTGTGAAGGTCAAAAGTAAATAACTATAATGTAGATACTCAAATAATAGATAGATACTGAAAGCTGCATCTTGACGTATTTTGAGTATTAGCCCTGGCAATTGCCGGGGCTTTTTTCGGTCTAGGAGAAAAGATGTTTTACACACTCGCTCAGAAGGTCATGTTTCAGATGGATCCTGAAAAGGCTCATCATTTTGCTATTAACAGTTTAAAGGCAACGGCGAATACGCCTTTAGATTGTTTCTATGCCCAGAAAATCGACTCGACTCCTGTAGAATTTATGGGAATAACTTTTCCCAACCCAGTAGGTTTAGCTGCTGGAATGGATAAAGATGGAGAGTGTATAGATGGTTTTCATGCGATGGGCTTTGGTCATATTGAAGTCGGTACTGTTACTCCACGACCACAACCAGGCAATGACCTGCCTCGCCTATTTCGATTAAAGCCTGCTAAAGGCATTATCAATAGAATGGGTTTTAACAATAAAGGCGTTGATAACCTGATTGCTAATTTAAAATCGGCAAAATCAGGTGCCTTAATTGGTGTCAATATTGGAAAGAATAAAGACACACCAGTAGAGCAAGGTAAAGATGATTACCTTATCTGTATGGATAAAGTTTATGAATATGCTGCATATATCGCAGTAAATATTTCATCTCCGAACACGCCTGGTTTACGCAGTTTACAATATGGCGATCTCTTAGATGATCTATTAGGATCGTTAAAGTCAAAGCAGAAAGATCTTGCTGAAAAGCACGGTAAGTATGTCCCGATTGCATTAAAAATAGCGCCAGACCTTTCAGATGAAGAGATTCAGAAAATTGCTGACTCGCTGATTAAAAATGAATTTGATGGTGCCATTGCCACTAATACTACGTTAAGTCGTGATGGAGTTAGTGGTCTAATGAATGCAAATGAAGCGGGTGGGCTTAGTGGTAAACCGCTGAATTCATTGTCTACATCAGTCATTAAAAAACTGTCTATTAGTTTAAATGGTCAGATCCCTATTATCGGTGTCGGTGGAATTAATTCTGCTGCAGATGCAATGGATAAACTTGATGCGGGTGCAACTCTAGTACAAATATATTCAGGGTTTATTTATCAGGGACCCAAATTAATAAAAGATATTGTTGATGCCTGCAGAGTGCGTAAATAGAAAGATCTAAATTAAGATCTTATAAGGATCGCGCGATCGTTTTATAGATCGCGCGATCTTCTCTAACACATTGTAAAATAGATTTAAATATTAAAATTTGTTTTGATATTGAACAAAATATCTACTATTATCGTTAATGTATTCAATATAAATGGTAGACATTATGTTATTAATGCCAAAAAGGGATTGGCAGTGGAGGTATGATGATTCGCACGGAGTGTTAAGCGTTTCATTGGGAGCCGAAATGGAGTTTTTGACTCCATATAAATCAAAACTTTTAATTCCAGATGCCTTATCGGAATTAGAATTTAGTGTTGAACACGCCAAATTTTATATTGATTTTGTTGAATTGCTCACCAAATCTATCAATATTTCAGATGCTGCTAAAGTGCAATTAGCATTAAATGGCACTGCCGCGTATTTCTTGTTAAAACCTCAAATGCCTAAATCTTGGTTTTTTGATACAAGTAGTATGTGTGTTTATAGCGAGATTGGAAAAGTCTTTCAGCTTCGATGCCAAGGAAATAGTGTTCAAGTACTTGTTGTAGAGACGAGCATTCAAGCATCTCTGGTAATGCTTCTTTCCAAAGAATTAGCGCTTAATTCCACTAAGACTTTAATGCAGTTTGAGTGCATTAAAGTGATGCATGACAGATTACACCCATTGAAGATGAATAGAGCCATTGCAGCTGCATAAATAAGCTTGTTGCTGCCAATTTGTGTTTGGCGGTTTTGAATCAATTAATTCATCATTATTTTCCCCATCACTATTCTAATCCCGTCCATTGTTAAAAAGTCTCATGCTTCTATACACAAATAGTACTGATTGTGTACCAGTCGAAAGCCATATATCGGATATCAATTTGGTATAATACCAATCAGTATAAGAAGTTGATCTACTCAGAGTGTTTTTTGGCAAACTAA